>Ga0308169_10003503_pt1 | contig 15291 bp, 10 predicted proteins | sample PhyBR1_2_FD_202139 | JGI IMG/M metagenome (GOLD analysis project Ga0308169, IMG submission 202139) | Phyllosphere microbial communities from UC Gill Tract Community Farm, Albany, California, United States - DLSLSB.R1 | ecosystem: Host-associated > Plants > Phyllosphere > Unclassified | place... | reverse complement strand
TGTAAATTGATTAATTAAAGCCTTCGTTGGAACTAATATGACAATATTACTTGAAGATTCTTTAACAATTCTATCTATATACCTTCGTATTAAGAAGGATTTACCCAATGATGTAGGACCACTAAAACTAAAATGAGGCGCCTTAATCATTTTTTTAAATATTTCAAATTGAGTATCAGTTAATATATATTTTTCATTGACTCTTTGAATTGTCTTCTTAGTGATAATCTCAAATTTTCTGTCAAATGGCAAAGCTGAATCTTCTATTTTTAGTCCATATAACCCTAGCTTTGAATACACAGATGAAGAATAATAATTAAACAATTCAGTATTATTTACAAATGGTTCACAAAGGCTTATCAAATGATAAGCTTTCATACGAGCTTTTTGATTATCCGTAGAAGCTAATAGATCTATAAACCTATATAAATTCAACTCATCATTTTTATCTAAGGAAAATTGATTATTATTATCTATGACTTTTGAAGCGTAATTTATTAAAATCTTTTCACTTACAGATTTAAAATAATCACTATTTTCTATTTCATTAAAAATATATTGACCTATATTTTTCACATTAAGCTCTCAAAAAAATCTTGGTTGAATTTTTCTGTATCTTCAAAAGGAACTAAGAAACAGTCTATAGGAGCTTTTAAGCTTTGTATCTTTGCTAGCTCAATTTTCAAATCATCTAATGATGATTTAAAATCTTCAATTATAATTTTTTCAAGCTCTGACTCAAATTCATGTTGCTGTAAAAACTTTATTTCTTGTTCAATTATTCGATCATAACCAATAAATATAGCTAATCTATCTAAATATCCAGAATGTGTATCTGTCGAATTAGGAATTAAGAACTTTGCCAAAATTTTACTTTCTTCTTCTGAATAAGTTTCATCAAGGAATCCATTATCAATTAAACCACCGAATGGCTTAACTTCAGGATATTTATTAATAATATCTTGAATAGCACAGACAAATGACTCATTTAGTTTTTTAGAAAAAATTGCTATGCAATGTATTATTTCTAATTTTTTTTCTAAGGAATCAGAAAATTTTATATGAGCACCTTGAAATACAGAATTTTTATTATGGTGTGATGAATAGAGCCTTGGTGCATTACAAAATGATTCTAGAAAACCTTGTAAAAGGATTTCAGGAATTTTCTCTTTTGACTGTAATTTCAGAAATCCTTTTACGCTTTCGATAACGGCTGCATTAAATTCATCATTTTTTATACTGTGATTAATTTGTTTTCTAGAAAGTGAAAAGTAAGGTATAGAGTGTGTTATTCTTTTATTAATAAAATCATAGTTATAACTCTTACCATTTATACCTAATCTATATAAATTTAATTCCCTATCATTTTCTAATTTTATGTCATGTTCAATTTTAGAAAAGCATTCCATAAACTTAGTTTTTATTAAAGTGTCAAATCCATCACCTTTATTCTTTAATTCAAGTTTTGGATAACCTTTACTAATCAATAAATTGTTTACCTTTTCATCTAAGTATTCTCCAATTCCTGTACCCATTCCAGTAGTATCAGTATATATTCCAAATAATGCAACTTGATCATTTCTAATCTGTAGAATTCCTGCACCTGAATTACCAGATAAATTATTTTTTGAACTTTCTAAATTTCCTATACTTTCATTTAAAATCCTTAAACTAAATCTTTTTCGGAAAGGTAAGTAATTTGTATAAGATATTGGTTGTGTTTCTTCATAATCCGCTATTTGCGGATACCCACAACTTATAAAATCATCATTATTCTGAATATCTGAGGCATCGATAATTTGAATCTTTGGTAAGTTAGTTAATTTTTTATGAAATTCATCTTTCACTACTAATATTGCTACATCCTTATCTTCACAGAAGACTACATCATTAATTTTTATAATTTCATGATCATCAACATCAGGACGGTCAATTATAATTTTTGTTTTTGTCGTTTTTGCCTTTGTGCACTTTTCACATTTTAAGTTCTTTGTAATCCAACATTCTTGAGCATCGCTAGTACAAACAGCATGCTTCGCAGTAAGTACATACGTGTGATTTCCATTAGGATATATAAAACCGCTACTTGACTTGCTTCCATGTATAACTCTTACAGTAAGTTCATCTGCTATTTTCATGTTCATATTTCAAACAGACCCCCTTCTCTTGATTTGTTGGAAAAAATAGATTTACTGTAGATTCATCACTAAATATTTTTTTTAACTCATTATTAAAATAAGTGAAATAAAAGTTTGTATTTTCTATCCCTTTATTTATCAAAACTCTACTCAATGCTTCTTTATTTGGATGGTAGTGTCTTCTATTCGCATTTGCAGAAACAATAAAATTTTTACAATTTACTGCATTGAGTAAATCATCACTCGTATTTTTAGAGCTACCGTGATGTGAAATCTTTAATACTTCAATATCAATTGGTAAACTCTCACCATACATATCTTGTAAGGTATCAACTATTACCGATGGATGAGCATCAGACAAAAGAAGAAATCTCTTACTTTCCCACTCTAATAGTAAAGCAATACTTGCACCATTTACTGGGGAACTATCCTCTTCAAATTTTGGCATATTTTTTTTAAATTCTTGATATGGTACTCCATAATCAAATCCTTTTTTCCCACTTGATTTTACAGTCCTCTGTTTTTGAGTTGGCCAATATGAATTTAACTTTTGCAGTTTTTCAATCGATGGCGACAAGACTGTAATCTTTAAGTTATCTATGTTTTCAGATATCCCTACTTTTATTAAGTCTTTCTGCCATCTTTCATCCTGATCTAAAATATTATATAAATCGTTATCTTGAATTCTGGAAGATTTAGCAGTTCTATTCCCAGCAGTTATAACTTTGTACTTCTGCGTATTACCACTATCTGTTTTAAAGAAACAATTTATTGTCTTTTCTGCATTAAACCATATTTTTTTCACTAAGTGATTTAGTTGAGCATCGGCTAATATTTTTAAAATACCGGAAATATGATCATCATCACTATGTGTAACAATAGCTAAATCAATTTGTCCACTACCACTATCTTTTAAGATTTCAAGGATAGACTTTTTAAGGTTGTTGAAGTCTAACTGTGTTCGATTACCACCATCAATTAAAATATGGCGATACTCTCCATCACCATTTTGGAATTGAAATAATAAACAGTCTCCTTCTCTAGCTGGCAATGCATACAGTTTGCTGCAAATTTTTTTCAATTAGAATTCACTCGAATATTTTGACACAAATATACAATAAACTCTTGTTTTTTTAAAAAAAATAAATCTTTAAATAATTATAACTTAAATCTTCAAACCACTATCTAATAAAGCACTTTAAAATTTTTCGCAACTTCAAGTTCGTTTTAAAAATTTTTTTACACTAGGTTCAAGTATATGTTCAAATAATCCCTCACTATCGAAATCCATTTCAAACTTTGCATTCGCATAGCCTTGCTATCTGATCAAGTGCTTCTTAGTTAAATCTAGATTCTAGATTTGCTTTACTGTCTAAATAACATCTTTCAAACTAATTCCTTTCCCTTAACGTTAAATCCACGTAACACACAGGTTGACGATAACTTTGTGTGTTGAACTTTCCTTGGAGGGTCAGCTGCAATGGTAAACATGACAGTAAACCATTCGATGCTGCGTGGTGGTAAGATAAACGTGCAGCTAAAGTCCGAATACTGTTAAACCTGTAGTTCTAAAAATTAAATTACCGAGCTCATAAACTGAAAGAATATGAATGAATAAAAATATTATTATGGATAATAAATTCGCTACGATCTAATTATTTTACTCATTTATTAACATTTAAAACAAAATATTTATCTTGTTTTTTATGTTTTTTTTACGAAATATTTACGATAATTTTATTATATATCAATAAATTAAAATCTAACATACACCCTTCAAGACTATTTATAGAAGGTGTTATGAAAAAACTCAACAAACTATTTATTTGCCTTGCAACGCTATCTTCAAGCTCTGCCTTTGCCGCAAATAATGCTCATTCTAATGATTTAATTTTTTCTGGTAACGTTTCACTTGCGAGCGAATATCGCTGGCGTGGACAGACCCAAACAAAGAATGACCCAGCATTACAAAGCAACTTTCTGTTAAGTCACTCTTCAGGCGTTTATTTTTCTACATTTGTCTCTAGTTTAGATTTTGGTGATGAAGCACAATTAGAATTAGATCCTATGATTGGCTACTCAACACCTGTGAAATTGGGTACTTTAGAGCCTACAGCAGATATAGGCATGCTCCGTTATACGTATGTCGGTAACAGCCATCTCAACTATAATGAATATTATTTTAAAATGATTTTTAATCGCTTATTTAACTCACAAGATAATCTGACACCGAGCATCAGTTATACAAATAACTATGGTGGTAAAGCAATCAGTGACAGTGTAGGAAAAGATGTTTCGAACTGGTATTTTAATGTCTTGTATTCAACCCCTATCTCTCAAACTGATTTTGGTGCAAATGCCAGCTTAGGCTATTCAAAAGCAAGCGAGGAAATTTATGGTTCGGATGCAAAAGATGATTTCTTTGATTGGAAAATCGGTGCAACTTATACCTATAAACCTATGGGAATAAATGCAGAATTAGCAGCGATTGGTAGCAATTTAAATACTAAAGGTTTTACAGATACAAATAAAAAGGGCGTTAAAACAGCAGCAGTATTCACACTTACTAAATCTTTTTAAAAATGAATGCCAATAGTATCAACAGTACTATTGGCATATTTATTTTACTTTAATCGTATAAATAAAACTTCTATCTCATTTTGGTTAAAACCTCTTTCTTTAAAAATATTTCGGATTAGTTTTTTCATATTTTTGGACGCTTGAGGATATTTCTGTATCAAAACTTCTGCATTCATTTCCTGCAAATTATATTTTAAATATAAATCTTCATTGAGCTGCTGATTTCCAGAATCATCAATAGAACTGAGTTTAAAATTCATATTACGTCTGCTAAACATCCCAATGCTGTTCTATTGAGGTAATCTGATGATAAATATGTTGATACTCCGCACGTTTAACCGTACACCACAACTCAATAAAATCTTTCCCGATGTATTTTTCTAAAATGGCATTGCCTTGAAAAAGTGCTAAAGCATCCAGCTGATTCGTGCTCAAAAAAACAGGCTCACCTTTGGATTGGCTAACATCCTTAGGTATTTCTAAAGGTTGCGTTAACCCATGCAATGCCCCTATACAGATCATGGCAACGGTTAAATACGGATTACAATCAGCACCTGCAACACGGTATTCTAAGCGCTGATTTTCATTGTCAGAACAAGGTATACGGATGGCCACGTTACGGTTATTGATACCCCAATTCGCTTCTAATGGGACATGGTTGCCCACTTTAAAGCGTCTAAATGAATTTACATTGGGTGCAAGAACTGCCATTGACGAGGGGAGCAATACAATCAAGCCACTAATCGCTTTCAATAACTGATGTGACAGCAAATTATTATTGTTTCTGCTAAAAATATTTTGATGATCTTGATTTAAAACACTCATATGAAAGTGCATGCCGCTGCCAGCTTTATGCATATCTGGCTTTGCTAAAAAACTGGCTTTCAGTCCATTTTTTACAGCAATTTGTTTGATTGTGCGTTTCAACATCATGATCTGGTCGCATAGCTTAAGGATGTTCTTACTATGCTGAATATTGATTTCATATTGCCCTGAAGAGGATTCGGATACTAAGCCTGTAATATGAATGTTCTGTAAAATGGCAATACGTTCAATTTCATCTAAAACTTCTTGATATCTATCTTGCACATTCACATCAAAACATTGATTTAGATATGTGGTATTCGAACTACAAGCACCATCACCATCCACCAAATAAAATTCTAATTCAGCGGCCATACAGGGATAAAAGTTTTGTTGGTGTAAGCTGTTTAAAACTTTTTTTAAAATATTGCGGGGTTCAACTGGGCAATCATTATTTTGATCATCTTTCATGCTCAGAAATAACTGTGCATTTGATTCTGGTTTTAAAGCACAGGGTTGTAGGCTGCCGAGTACTGGCTTACATAAACAATCAGGCTCCCCTATTGATCGACCTAAACCCGTTTCTTCAATTATTTCACCATTAAGACTCATCGCATAAATGGAGAGCGGGAAATAACTTTCTTGTACAACTTTTTTTAAACATGCGATATCTATACGTTTACCACGGACATGCCCATTAAGATCATGTAAATAAACATCAACATGATTGGTATTGGGATAGCGATCCAGATAACTTTTTACTTCTTCTAGAAATAGTAAATCTTCAGTATTGTCACACTTTAGATTAAAGGGTGTCGAATCTTGGATTAATTCAGCAGCGTCTACAATATTGTGTTTCTTCATGAGTAAAGCACTCATAATTTGATCCTATCAAACTTTGATAGCTATCAAAATAAAACAAGTTCCCCCTAAAGTAACGTAAACAAAACGTAAAATAAAACTGTTTAAAAAAGCACTCCTTAAATCTTTTTATCACGTCTAAAAACAACAATATGAGCCCACAAAAAGAATGATAAATTCCTTTTAAATCAATAAGTATTTAAAAACCTCAATCCAACACCAGGTTCAGTAATAATATATTTTGGCTGAATGGCATTATCATTTAATTTCCCTCTTAATTTAGCGACTAAGATCCGCAAATAATGGGTATCTTCTTGATGCGTTGGGCCCCATAGATCTTTCAGAATTTGAGGCTGAGTAATCAATTGGCCTTTATTCTTCGCTAACAAACTCAGCAGCTGATATTCTTTGCGTGTTAAGGAAAGCAATTGCTGATTGAGAAAAACCTGACGTTTAGAAAAATCAATTTTTAATACACCATCATCAAAACTTGCAGCATCAGCAGTGCTATGCTGATATTGTCTGAGCAGTACACGTAGGCGTGCCATCAGCTCCTGAATACTAAATGGCTTGGTGACATAATCATTTGCACCTGCATCTAATAGTTTTACTTTTTCTTCCTCATCAGCACGTACGGATAATACAATGACTGGTGCGTTAGACCAGCTTCTGAGCTCATACAGCACATCAAAACCATCTAGATCGGGTAAACCTAAATCTAAAACCACCAAATCCGCACCCTGCAAAGCCAACAGTTCTAAGCCTTTTTGGCCATTTTCAGCCAAAAGCGTTTTATAGCCCTGTGCTCTGAGTGCAATGTCTAAGAATTTTCGGATCTGGTTTTCATCATCAATAATCAGCACATTGGCCATCGCACTTGCAGATACGTTTTGCTCTGACATCAGATCTCCTTATTGAATAAAATACTTCACGCCACTGGCTGTATTGGAAGTTGCATGCGAATACAGGTACCTTGATTATTCTTGCCTGATGATGCCATGATTTTTCCCATATGCGCACCTACAATCGCTTTAACAATAGTTAGGCCCAAACCTGTGCCATATTGCCCGCGGTCACCGCGCTGCATTGTATAAAACATATCAAAAATACGTTCTCTCTCATCTTCTGGTATGCCCTGACCTTGGTCGGTAATGGCAATTTCAATCACATTTTCATTTATTTGTGCTACATCAATGATTACTGCTTTATTTTCTGGCGAAAATTTTGCGGCATTTTCTAAAACATTAAAAATTGCCTGTTCAATCAATGCAGCATGTACAAATAAGCTCAAAGATTCTTGAGGCGCATGTAGCTCAATCAAAGCCTGCGGCATATAACGCTTTAGTCGGCGTATAGCTGAACCAATTAATTCATCTACGCCAATCCAGTCCCGCTTCAAGCTTAAACCTTCATGCCCTAAACGGGTCATATCCAATAAGTTTTGAATATAGCGGTCTAAACGTTCGCCCTCTAAATGAATCGCTTCCAGCAAACTGTCCTGATCTTTTTCATCCATCGAATGGCGGTAACTACTCAAAGTGTCCGCTGCGCCAATCATAGAGGCTAAAGGTGATCGCAAATCATGCGACACTGAAGATAAAAGCGCTGAGCGCAATTTTTCTGTTTCAGAATTCACATTGGCTATTTCTAAGGCCTTGGTAAGTTGCGTACGGGAAATAGCTTGTGCAACATACTCCACCATAATTTCAGCCAATTGTTTTTGTTCGGTATTCAAAATAGTTTGAACATCCGGGAATTTTAATCCAATCACACCTAAACATTGCTTAGAAGCCAACAATGGTAGAAACCACCACTCATTTTCCGTCAGGGTTTGTGTAAAGCGGCCAGATGGCTGATGGTTTTTTAAAGTCCAATCTGCCGAAATTTTTTCTTTATCACTGATATTTTCTAATGCTGTTTTCGCTTGTGATGTTTCAGGGAAATAAATCCAAACTTCAGCATTTAGATTTTTGCTCAGGCTATTTTTAGCAATCTCCTGTACTTGGGTTAAATCTACCGCTGTGGACAGCTTTTGCCCCAAATCCTGCATGATGCTGTTATAGCTGTTTGCCGTTTTAAGGGCGGTCACCTGTTCTTTCAAGCGTGAAGCCAAACGGCTCGAAATTAAGGCGGCTCCCAAAAATGCAACTACCGTGACTACACCCTGATGTGCAGAAATCTGAAATGTAAATTGTGGTGAAATAAAGAAAAAGTTATAGGCCAAAAAGAATAATAGGGCAGAAAAAACCGCTACTAACATTCGTGTTTTTGATGCAACAAAAACTACTGCGGTAATAAAAATAACGGATAGATCATTTATACCAAGATACTTTTCACCCAAGCTTGCTATTCCAATGCTGATGACAGTGGTCGCAAGCACATACAGCATTTCCCTAATCGAAAAAAATGCCCTTTGATTGAAAACTGAATGATATTTTTTATCCGCAATAATCGGCACAATACTGAGTTCAAAATTTGGCTGATATTTCAGTAATTGATCGATCAAATTTGGCCTTAAACTCAACGAAAACTTTTTCTGAACAGATTGCGCTAGAACCAAGGTCGAAATACCGCGATCCATGACATAATCAAATAAAGTTTTTGCATGCTGCTGGCCATAAAGTATTTCGGTCATGCCGCCCAATTGACGCGTTAAATTCAAGGCTCGTTCTATTTCACGGCTTTGTGAGTTTTCTTGTTTATCGATGACTTGAGTATCATGAGAAAAGGCTACGACAGTCCAATTTGCCAAACGATGTTCTGCGATTCGGCATCCTGTCCGCACTAAAGCTTCAGAATGTCCACAGCCATCTACCATAACTAGAATATGATTTTTTAAGGGAATTGGCACAAGCCCGTGAATAGCAAAGTTTTCCCGTACACTGCTATCGACATGGCTAGCAACCGTTTGCATGGCCAATTCACGTAAAGCGGTTAAATTGGAACTGTTAAAAAACCGCTGCAATGCCTGTTCTGCTTGTTCAGGCATATAAACTTTGCCTTGATTTAAGCGTTCCAATAATTCATTGACTGGCAAATCAATTAGGCGAATATCACGGATACGTTCGAATAACCGGTCTGGCACAGTTTCGGTGACGCGAACCGCTGTAATTTGATATACCACATCATTCAAACTTTCTAAATGCTGAATGTTCATGGTGGTAAAAACATCAATACCTGCATCTAATAATTCATTGATGTCTTGCCAACGCTTTTCATGGCGACTGCCTGGCATATTGGTATGGGCGAATTCATCAACAAGAACGATACTTGGTTTTTTATCCAGTACAGCATCCAAGTCCATTTCTTCAAGTTGATGCCCTTGGTATTCAATAATTTTACGGGGAATAATGGCGAGCCCTGAAACCAAGTTTTCAGTTTCTGCACGGCCATGCGTTTCTACATAGCCAATGACAATATTGTTGCCCTGCAAGGCCAATTCATGCGCACGAACCAGCATGGCAAAAGTTTTACCTACACCCGGTGCCGCCCCTAAAAAGATGGTTAAGCGCCCAGATTGATAACGCTGCGTATGTTGTAGCAAAACATCTGCTTTATTGGTTTGTTGAGCTATCATAAAAATAATCTTTATAGATTGTTTTAAAATATATTTTTAAAAATTCATTTTCAATGAACTTCAAATCATTTTTCGCTATCATGAAGCGACATAAATGTCGCTGTTGGATCGGGCTCAAGGAAGAGCCCACAATCCAATTTAGAGTTTTTCTGACTCTTCATCCTGAAGACTAAGACAGTGCGAGCTTAACGATTATACATACTCGCTTTTGCTAGACTATTTTGTTTAAAAATAACCCTTTAAAAAAACAAGCCATTCATCTTAGTCTAATTTCTCAAATATTCATTTGATTTATTTAGCCGTCCGATCCAAAGTCAAATTCAGTTCAAGCACATTCACACGTTCAGCACCCAAAATGCCTAAAGTGGGTTGAACCGTATGTTGCTGTACCAATTTCAGCACATCTTGCTCAGAAATCTGTCGTGCTTGTGCAACACGTTTGACCTGAATCAACGCAGACTGCACACTTATTTCAGGGTCTATTCCACTGCCTGAAGCGGTCACCAAATCTGCTGGAATTTTTGCTTTTTCAATCTGTTCCTGCGCTGCAATTTGTTTTAAACGTTCATCGACTGCTTGGTGCAAGGCTGGATTGGTTCTCGCCATATTACTCCCTGCCATTGCCATCGGATCATAATTTGAAGCCGATGGGCGTGACTGAAAATACTGTGCCTGAACAAAAGGCTGTGCAACCAGACTTGATCCCACAACCCGATCCTTCTCTACAATCAAACTGCCATTGGCTTGATGCGGAAAGATCACTTGCCCCAGTCCTGCTGCAACTGAACTATACATAAAACCGCATAGCCCCAAAGCAACAATACTTAAGCCAATAGATGCACGTGTTAAACCTGCCAATGATGAGTCAACCAATTGACTTTTTTCCAATGGATTATTTTGCAATGCATCATTTTCAATATTCATTTTTTTTCATCCTCACAAATTTTTAAAGTGATAACAATGGACTGATCATCAGATCAATCACTTTGATTGCAACGAATGGCAAAAACACCCCACCCACCCCATAAATCAACATATTTCGGCGTAACAATTGTGTAGACGTAGACGGTTTAAACTTCACACCACGTAAAGCAATTGGAATGAGTAATGGAATGATCATGGCATTAAAAATAAGTGCTGAAAGAATGGCGCTTTCAGAACTGCCCAAGTGCATCACATTCAAGACATTCATTTGAGGAATAGCAGCAACGAACAATGCAGGTAAAATTGCAAAGTATTTCGACACATCGTTGGCCAAGGAGAAAGTGGTTAATGCACCTCGGGTAATGAGCTGCTGTTTCCCAATTTCAACAACTGCCAGTAATTTGGTTGGGTCTGAATCCAAATCCACCATATTGCCAGCTTCTTTGGCCGCTTGCGTACCTGAATTCATGGCGAGTCCAATATCTGCCTGTGCCAAAGCAGGTGCATCGTTGGTCCCATCCCCGACCATCGCCACCAAATGCCCTTTATTCTGCTCTTCACGAATACAATTCAGTTTATCTTCAGGTCTTGCTTCAGCAATATAGTCATCGACACCTGCTTCCGCTGCAATGGCTGCCGCAGTTAACGGGTTATCCCCTGTGACCATGACGGTTTTGATGCCCATTTCACGTAAGCGCGCAAATTTTTCTTTAATCCCTTGCTTAATCACATCAGAAAGCTCGATCACCCCTAAAAGGTTTTGATCTTTCGCGACCACCAACGGGGTTGCACCTTTAGATGCGACTTGCTCTACACGGGCTTTGAGTTCGCTATGGTTTTCAAGGGTCTGTGATGCAAATTTAAGAATCGCATCCAAAGCCCCTTTACGTATTTGATGACCATCTGACAAATTAATGCCTGAAATACGCGTGGATGCATTAAAAGCAATAAATTCCGCCTGATCTGGGTCAACCACACGTTCACCCAATTCTTTTGCCAAAGCCACCACCGATTTACCTTCAGGTGTGGGGTCTGCAAGTGACGTGAGAACCGCCGCTTGGCGAAGTTCAGACTCTTTCACACCTGCTAGCGGATAAAATGCAGTTGCCTGACGGTCACCATAAGTAATGGTTCCTGTTTTATCCAGCAACAACACATCCACATCACCCGCCACTTCAACCGCTTTACCTGATTTAGCAATCACATTGGCTTTCAAGGCTCTGTTCATTCCCGCAATCCCAATTGCAGGCAACAACCCGCCAATCGTCGTTGGAATTAAACACACCAACAACGCTACCAACAAAATTGGATTAATTTCTATATTCAGAAGATGTCCAATAAAAGGCAGACTCATTACTACGACAATAAAAGTCACGGTCATGACCGTGAGTAAAATACCCAATGCAATTTCGTTGGGGGTTTTTTGACGGTTCGAACCTTCAACCAAAGCAATCATGCGGTCAAGGAAACTATTTCCTGCTTCGGCCATCACTTGTACAACAATATGGTCGGTTAAAACTTTGGTTCCGCCAATCACGCCCGACTTGTCTGTACCCGCTTCACGCAATACAGGTGCAGATTCACCCGTAACAGCCGCTTCGTTAATGGTAGCAAAACCATAAATAATTTCGCCATCGGCAGGAATGAGTTCACCCGCTCGGACTTCAATCAGGTCATGCATTTTTAATAAACTTGCTGCAATTTGCACACCGTCAGCATCATCTTTATTTTGAATACGGCGTGCAGTCAAATTCTGACGTGCTTGTCTTAAAGATGATGCTTGACCACGACCTTTGGCTTCTGCCACCGCTTCTGCATAATTGGCAAACAGTACAGTGACAAATAAAATAAAAGTGACCAATAAGCCAAACACCAAGCTGGCTTTACCTAAGACGGTACTAACGAAAGTAATAATTGTTCCAAGCCAGACAATCGCCATCACAGGATTTTTAATCACATGTTGTGGAAGCAATTTAATACATGCATTTTTCCATGCTTCAGCTTGAAACAAAGTTGCAGATGACTGTTTTTGAGATCTCTCATTTTGAGATGGTTTGCTTTGAATAGCTTGAACAGATTGGTTTGAATGATTCATTGTACTGCCCCTTAACCTTGTACCAATAACAAATGATCAGCAATCGGCCCTAAGACGAGCACTGGCATAAATTGTAATAAAGTCAACATCACCACAATGGCAATGAGCGTGAACGCAAAGGTTGGCGTTTCGACTTTTAAACTGCCGCTACTTTCAGGCGCCTGACGTTTAGCCGCTAAACGTGCTGCAATCCACAATGGAATAATCAATGTTGGGAAACGACCCAACAATAAAGCAAGGCTACAGGTCACATTCCACCATACGGTGTTATCTGCCAAACCTTCAAAGCCTGAACCGTTATTGGCAAATGCAGAAACATACTCATACAGCACTTGTGAGACAGCGTGGTATTGCGGATTACTATTTCCTGTCAGTTCAGGGAAAAATAAAGTCACAGCCGTTAAACTTAAAATCACAATCGGTTGGATTAATATCACCACCGCCAACAATTTAATTTCTCCCGCTTCAATTTTTCGACCAAACAATTCTGGGGTACGCCCTGTCATTAAACCGGCAATAAATACTGCCAAAAACAGATAGATAATAAATTGCTGTAAACCGCAACCAATACCGCCCCAAATGGCATTAATCAGCATATTGGCTAAAGCCACAAAACCTGTTAACGGTGCAGATGAATCATGCATCATGTTGACAGAGCCATTATTCACTTGTGTGGTAACGGCTGCCCAAAGTGCAGAAGATGCTTCACCAAAACGAACTTCTTTACCTTCCATTGTATAAAGCTGTGTTGCTGTAGATGAAAGACTTTCAGACCAAATTGCACTGCTTGCCGAAATGACCGACATCAGCAACATTGAACCAAAAATAAAGCCTGCAAATTTTGCGCGTTTGGTGAAAAAACCCAACATGAAAATGACAGAAACTGGAATAAGGAGAATCGCCAGCATCTCTAAAAAGTTGGATAATGGCGTTGGATTTTCGAGGGGCACACTACTGTTTGGTCCATACCAACCGCCCCCATTACTGCCGAGCTGTTTAATTGCCACCATGGGTGCAACTGGGCCTAATGGAATTTTTTGAGTTTTTAATTCAGCCGTTTGGTCAATGACTTGAACTTCAGGACCACCTTGAAATGTAGACGGCACACCTTGGCTATTCAGCAATAGCGACCACACCATACATAACGGAATTAGAAAACGAAACGTTGGACGAATCACATCTGCCCAATAGTTCCCGACATTAATTTTCTGAACTTTGCTACCGAAACTTGCATTCTGATCTGCTTCTGACAATGTATTCGATTGCTTATAGAACAACGCACGGACTGTTGCGACAACTATCGCCAAGCCCATCATTGGGGTAATGATTTGCATACCAACAATACCCACCATCTGCGACAAATAAGACAGTTGAGCCTGCCCTGAATAATGTTGCTGGTTGGTATTGGTCAGAAAGGAAATCATGGTGTGCAGCGCCAAATCCCATGACATATTCGGTGCATTATTCGGGTTCAATGGCAAGCTGGCTTGTGTCATAAATAAAACCCAAGTCACCAATCCAAGGACCAAACAACTCAGTACGAAACTCAATGAATAGGTCTTCACGTTCATACCAAGTTTAGGATTGGTTCCCAGCACTGCATAGATTGGTTTTTCAATCCAATTGAACACAGGGTCAATTTTCATCTCACGATTTTGCATAATAGCCGCGAGGTATTTCCCCAAGGGATAAGCCAAAATAGTGACTATTGCGAGCAGTAAAATAAACGCTAACATGGCATTTCACTCCCCTTTGAACAGTGGGAAATGGAACTGTTTTTCATATTAATATATCTATGATTTTTTAATTTTTGTACGAAGCATATTTTTGGATGCTGTACTTTTTGATGCACTATGAGTATCGCACTCATCTTTTCCATCCTAAACATTGGGATATTCCACGGCTTAGTATGAAAAATAGCTGCGTAAACTCTCTATTCACAACGCAGACCCTGCCGTAAAAAAAGCGTAAAAATTTAGCTCCGCTCATTTATAAACAGTGAAAAATAGCTTAAAAAGATGGAAATTTTTAAATCTTTACTGCATCTATTTATGGATAATCTTGCACTGCTTAAAGCCTTATTTTTAGGTTTAATTGAAGGCTTAACCGAGTTTTTACCTATCTCCAGTACAGGACATTTAATTCTCTTTGGTCATCTTATCGATTTTCAATCGGATTCTGGACGTGCTTTCGAAGTTGTTATTCAACTGGGTGCCATTCTTGCCGTTTGCTGGCTGTATCGACAAAAAATTATAGAATTGGTTAAAGGCTTTTTTTCGGGTGATGTTCATGCAAGACGCTTTGCAATCAAT
>Ga0308169_10003501_pt1 | contig 15298 bp, 14 predicted proteins | sample PhyBR1_2_FD_202139 | JGI IMG/M metagenome (GOLD analysis project Ga0308169, IMG submission 202139) | Phyllosphere microbial communities from UC Gill Tract Community Farm, Albany, California, United States - DLSLSB.R1 | ecosystem: Host-associated > Plants > Phyllosphere > Unclassified | place... | reverse complement strand
GTTCCTCGGATACGCCCGACAGGTCGTCGAGCAGGTCTCCCTGCTCGAGCAGCGCTACGTCGGCGGACAGCGGTCGCGTCGGCTGCTCGGGGTGTCCGCCCAGCACTACTCGTTCGCGGTGGAGGCTTTCGTCCGCATGGTCGAGGCGGCGGCTGCGGACGAGTACGAGTTCTCACTCCGCGAGACGCGCACTTGGGACATCATCGAGGACGTCCGCACCCTGCGCAGCGAGGTGGGCATCCTCTACCGCAACGACTTCAACAAGCAGGTGCTCGGCAAGCTGCTGCGGGACGCCGGGGTCGTGTTCACGCCGCTGTTCGTCGCACAGCCGCACATCTTCGTGGCGAAGCGGAACCCGCTCGCGTCTCGGGAGCGTGCGACCCTCGAGGACCTCGCCGACCTGCCTCGGCTCACCTTCGACCAGGGTGCGAACAACTCCTTCTACCTGGCCGAGGAGATCCTGTCGACGATGTCGAGCAAGCGGGAGATCCGTGTCTCGGACCGGGCGACGATCTTCAACCTCATGATCGGCCTCGGCGGGTACACGATCTCGACCGGGCTCATCAGCGACGACCTCGATCCCGAGATCGTCGCCATCCCCCTCGACGTCGACGAGCGCATCGAGATCGGCTGGATCGCGCACGCTTCGGTTCCCCTCACCGTGCAGGCGCAGGCGTACCTGGACGAGTTGCGTGCGGTGGTCACGAGCTACGGCGTCGAGCCGCTCGGCTAGGCAGGCGGCGGCTCCGGCGGCTCCGGCGGGTCCGGCGGGTCCGGCGGGTCCGGCGATCGGCCTGGAGGCACGACACGCGTCCGTCAGGAGGCTGCGGTCTCGATCATCGCCCTCACGTGCGGTGCGCTCCACCCCAGGAGCGCGTCAGCAGGTGGATCCTCCAGGTCCTCACCCCAGATCGCGACGGCGGCGCCCGACATCGGAGCCGCGAGCAGCGACCCGGAGTCGCCGTCCCACGCCCGGAGTGACCAGTTCTCGCGGAGGTCGGCGACCGTGTACTCGCTGTCGGCCGGGTCGAGGTCCGTCGGCACCTCGTAGAGGTAGTACGAGTTGTAGTTGAGCAGGTCGATGCCGGCCTGCTGCAGGTCGACCGCACTCGCCCGCCGCGCTCGGCGTTCGCGCCGCTCGGCTGCGTCCTCGGTGTCGCCGTCGAAGCTCCAGTACGTGACGTGGATGCGCGGATCCAGTCGCCCGACGGCGACCCGGTCGATCCCGTCGTTCCAGGCCCAGACCTCGCGGTTGCCGACCGTGGCCGCCATCGCGTTCATCCAGGCGACGCGTTGAGCGGCGGTGACGTCGTCGCCCCATTCGTCGCCGCCGATGTGCACGGTTCGGCTGGAGGGGAAGGTCTGCTGCACCTCTGCGTACAGCTTCTTCGCCAGCGCGAGACTCTCGGGCGCCGACGTGTCGAGTTCGTTCTCGCCCGAACGGATGCGGTCGACCCACTTCGTGCCGTGCTGCGCCTCGAGCAGGTCGAATGCCGCAGCCATGTGTCCGGGAGTGTCGATCTCGGGCACGATCGCGACGCCTCGCTCCGCCCCGTAGGCGGCGATCGTGCGTGCCTGCGCGGCGCTCAGGAACGGGCGATGGGTCACGCGGCTCGTGTAGACGCCGTGGTCGAGATCAGCATTCGCGAGGGTCTGGCCGAGGACCGTGCTCTCGATCCCGACGTTCTGGTCATCGGTGAGGTGCAGGTGCAGGAAGCGGCCGCCGTCGTCGGCGAGGAGGTCGATGTACCGCTTGAGCAACGCCACGGGGTAGTAGGCGCGAGCGACGTCGAGCATCACGCCAGTCTCCGGACGCGCGCGGGTCGTCGGCTTGGTGGTGACGGTCGCGGTCGACGTGCGGCACTGCTTCGCCGAGTACGCGCCGGCGCAGGCGAGGACGAAGTACTTGCCGGCTTCGGCACGGGAAGGTGTCCCGCGAACTGCGGTGACCGAGGTGCTCGACCCAGCGGCGAGTGCCTTCACCGCGACCCGGCCGAGCGTGTACTTCTTCGTGCCGGCGGACAGGTACAGCCACACGGAGGAAGCCGGCTTCCGCGCCGAGGCGGTGTTCTTGACCTTGAGCGTGGTGCGAACGGCGGTGCCGGTCGAGGTGACGGTCGTCGTCGCGGTGACCTTCGTGACCGTCACCGGCGAGGCTGCGGTGTCCGCTGATCCTGCCGTTGCACGGATGCCGACCAGAGCTGCGGCCGACACGGCGATCGCCAGACCCACCGCGAGCGTGCGTCTGGCAGACGATCCGGGCCCCACGTGCCCCTGCTGACGCACCACGATGTCCTCCCCCTCGAACACCCGTTGCCTTCGCTGGATCAGGATGCGCGCACGATCGTATCCGCACCGCACATCAACACTTGCCACAACCTCGCACCCGCGGTGGCACCGCGGAATCGCTCTTGACTACGTAGACAATCCCGTGGTTGTCTTGCTCCCACATCCGGTCCTGGCCGGTCCCACGGAGCAGCGAAGGAGCTGACGATGAGCGGCAACGCATCGGTTCATCGCCTCCGTCCGGCCTCCATGACCGACGTCGCGACCCTGGCCGGCGTCTCCCAGAAGACCGTCTCCCGCGTGGTGAACGACGAACCGCACGTCACCGAGGCGGTCCGCGCCCGGGTCCTCAAGGCGATCGACGAGCTGGGCTTCCGCCCGAACGCAGCCGCCCGCTCCCTCAAGTCGCAGCGCTCCCGCCGGATCGGTCTCATCACCATCGGCACGAACCTGTACGGCCCGACCGCCATGCTCACCGGCGTCGAGCAGGCGTGCCGCACGAACGGGTACAGCCTGGCCATCGTCCGGACCGTCGCCGCGACCGCATCCGAGCTCCAGCCGGCGGTCGACTCGCTCGTCGGCCAGGACGTCGAGGCGATCGTCTTCTCCGAGCCGGTTGAGAACCAGATGGACCAGCTCCGCCTGCCCCAGGGCGTGACGGTGCTGACGCTCGGGCCGCCGGATGTCGCCGACCGAGAGAACGCCCTGGCGGTCGGTCTGGACGAGAGCGGCGCTGCGTTCGCGGCCACCGATCACCTGCTGGCCCTCGGGCACGAGACCGTGTGGCACATCGCGGGTCCGGCAGACTGGACCTCGAGTTCGCGCCGGCTGGCGGGGTGGCGGGCGGCGCTGCAGGACGCCGGCGTCGCCGAGCACGCGCCGGTCGAGGGGGACTGGTCGCCGCAGAGCGGCTACGAGGCCATGCGCTCGTTGCTCGGCCGTCCGGACCTGACGGCGGTCTTCGTCGCGAACGACCAGATGGCGATCGGCGCGATGTCCGCCATCCAGCAGCACGGGTTGTCCGTGCCGGGTGACGTCAGCATCGTCGGCTTCGACGACATGCCGATCTCGGCCTACCTGCCGACGCCGCTCACGACCATCCGCCAGGACTTCGACGAGGCCACCCGCCTCGCGATGCACCGCCTCTTCCGCACACTCGACGGCCACCCGCCGGCCGAGCGCCACCGGATGCTGCCCGGCCAGTTGATCACGCGCGCCACCAGCGCGCCGCCGTCCGCTGAGCGGCGTCACCTCCGCCCCGCCGACTGAACCCCGGACGGGAGGCGCGGCCCGCGTCCGTCCCGTGAGTGAGCGCTCACGCGCGCTCACCGCCACTTCCGCACGCACCTCGACGACGACGTCAGGAGACCTCCGTGACCCCAGTACCCAGGCGACTTTCCCCACCTGCGCCACCCGTGCCTCCAGGCCGTGGGCCGAGCCGACGCGACCTGCTCCGGTGGGGCGCCGCCGCTGGCGGCAGCATCGCCCTCGGCGCGCTGCTCGCCGGCTGCTCCCCGCAGTCGACGGCCGCCGTCCGTTCCGGACGCGCCGACCTGTCCTTCTGGACCCACGACCCCGGCTACGAGAAGTTCTTCACCGAGGCGTTGCCGGTCGCCGACCGGAAGTCGGACTTCGACTTCGCGCTCGACATCACCACGATCGCGGCGGCGGACATCCCGACCAAGCTCATCGCGCAGGCCGTCGCCGGCACGGGGACGCCGGACGTCGCCGGGCTCGAGATCGGGGCGTTCTGCCGGATGCTCCGCGGGGACATCGCTGCCGAACTGCTGAGCGACCTCTCGCCGTCGGTGGCGTCGCACAAGGACGACCTGATCGCTGCACGACTCACGCCGTTCTCGAAGGACGGGCACCTCTACGCGCTCGATTCGGACACCCCGTTGTGCGTCTACTACCACCGAGCCGACCAGTTCGAGGCCCTCGGCATCCCCGACGACCTGACGACGTGGGAGGAGTACATGGACGTCGGCGCGAAGCTCAACAAGAGCAAGGGCGTCTCGCTGCACGCCGTGGCGGTCACCGATCCGGGCGGCACGCTGCAGAGCTACCAGATCCTGCTGCTCCAGCGGGGCGGCGACCTGTACGACGAGGACGGCGGCATCGACATCCAGACGCCGGAGGCCGAACGCACCCTGCAGTTCCTGGTCGACGGTGTGCAGTCCGGTGCCATCGCGACGGTCGCCGACATGTACGGACCGAGCCTGCAGTCCGGGCTGAAGGGGGGCACGATCCTGGCCGTCGACATGCCCTCCTGGTACGCCAGCTACGGCATCAAGCCGAACGTGCCCGAGCAGAAGGGCAAGTGGAAGGTGCGGAACCTGCCCCGGTTCGCGGGTGGTGGCAGCACGACGAGCGTCGGCGGCGGTACCGGGTTCTCGGTGCTCCGCGACAAGCCGCTCACGAAGGCCGGGATCGATCTGGTGCTCGCCGCGTACCTCGATCCGGACCAGCAGGTGAAGCGCTACCAGGACCTCGGTTACCTGCCGACGCTCCGATCGGTCTACGACGACCCGCGGCTCGCGGCGCTGAGCGATCCGTACTTCGGCGGGCAGCAGTTGTTCGGCGTCTACAAGTCGGTCGTCGACGACGTGCCCTCGCAGCACCAGAGCGCCGATGCCTCGATCCTGCAGACCGTCCTGAGCGGTTACCTCATCAAGGCCTACAAGGGCCAGATCTCCCCGAAGCAGGCGCTCGACGCCGCTGCGGCCGACTTCCGCGGCCAGACCCGCGCCTGAGGAGGACGACGTTGTCCACATCAACCGCCACCGGCATCCCGGTGTCCGCCACCACGACCACCACCGATCCACCCGATCGCCGTCGCCGTCGCCGCCGCCTGAACACGAACGGTGGCAGCGCGCCGTACCTCTTCATCGCGCCGTTCTACGTGCTGTACGGCCTGTTCATGATCGTGCCGGTGCTCGCCGCCGTGTACCTGTCACTCACCGAGTGGGTCGGCCTCGGCACGCCGAACTGGATCGGCCTGTCCAACTACGCGAACCTGTTCCGGGACACCAGCTTCGGCACCGCCCTGGTCAACTCGTTGATCTACACACTCATCGCCGTGTTCGTCATCGTGCCGTGCTCGCTCCTGGTCGCGCAGGCGCTCAACGCCAAGGGACTCCGCGCCCGAGACCTGTTCCGGGTGACGTTCTTCATCCCGATGGTGCTGTCGCCGATCGTCATCGCGCTCATCTACAGCCTGGTGTTCGACACGAATTACGGGCTGCTCAACGCCACGCTCAAGGCGCTGTTCGGCCTGCCGAACACCGACTGGCTCGGCGACCCGACGCTCGCGAAGGTCGCCATCGGCTTCGTGCTCCTGTGGCGCACGGTCGGGTACCTGACGATCTTCTTCCTGGCAGCACTGCAGAACGTGTCGCCCGAGCAGTACGAGGCCGCGTCGCTCGACGGGGCAGGCACCTTCCGGAAGTTCACCAACGTGACGCTCCCGGCGATCCGACCGGTCACGGCGTTCGTCGTGGTGACGAGCTTCATCAGTGCCGCGCAGCTGTTCGACGAGCCCTACCTGCTCACCAAGGGCGGTCCGGGCGAAGCCACGCTCTCCGTCGCCATGTTCATCTACCGCGCCGCCTTCGAACGGCAGCAGTTCGGGTACGCGGCAGCCGCCGGTGTCGTGCTGTTCGTCGTCGTGTTCGGCGTCAGCCAGATCCTCAACCGCGCACTCGCCATCGGGAGGGACGCATGACCGCCACCACCGACCGCCCGGACACCCGGGCCGTCACGACCGCCGGAAGCCGGGCGCCCCGGTCCGGCCCGCCCCGCACCAGGGGCTGGATCGCTCGCCGCGGCCTGCTCTACGCCACACTCGTGGCGCTGCTGCTGGTCTTCGTGTTCCCGCTGCTATGGGCGCTGTCCGGCTCGTTCAAGCAGCGTGGCGACATCTTCGCGACACCGCCCACGCTCATCCCGAGCCCGGCGACGGGGGAGAACTACACGAACCTGCTCGCCACCCAGCCGTTCTGGGCCTGGTTCGGCATCAGTGTGGGCACCGCCCTGATCGCGACCGTCGTGTCCGTGTTCGTCTGCGCGATGGCCGGGTACGGCTTCGCGAAGTTCCGGTTCCGGGGCAAGCGGATCCTGTTCGCCGTGATGTTCTCGTCGCTCTCGGTGCCGTTCGCGGTGATCCTCGTGCCGCTCTTCATCCTGGTGGTGAAGTCCGGGCTGACGAACCCCTGGTTCTCGCTCGTCGTGCCGTGGGTGGCGCCGGCGTTCGGCATCTTCATGATGCAGCAGTTCATCGTGCAGGCGATCCCCGACGAACTCATCGAGGCGGCCCGCATCGACGGCAACTCCGAGTTCGGCACGTTCCGCCGGGTCGTACTCCCGCTGCTCCGACCGTCGCTCGGCGCCCTGGCGGTGTGGAGCTTCCTGCAGAGCTACAACTCCTTCCAGTGGCCGTTGGTCCTGCTGTCCGACTCGAGCCAGTACACGTTGCCCCTCGGCCTCAACGCGATCTTCGCGTCGGAGAACCGGTCGTACGACCTGGTGCTCGCCGGGGCCGTGCTGGCGAGCGTGCCGACGATCCTCGTGTTCCTGCTCCTCCGCAAGCAGCTGCTCGACGGGCTGACCGCGGGGGCGGTCAAGGGATGACCGACACCCGCACCCACCACCGATCCTTCTCGAACGGAGCACCCAGCACCATGCAGCACGACCGCGTCCTCTTCGGCGCCGCCTACTACCACGAGTACCAGCCGACCCCTCGGCTCGACGAGGACATGCGCCTGATGCAGGAGGCCGGCTTCTCGGTCATCCGCGTCGGTGAGTCCGTCTGGAGCACCTGGGAGCCGGAGAACGGCCGCTTCGACCTGGAGTGGCTCGCACCGGTGCTCGACGCCGCCCACGAACACGGCATCCGGGTGATCCTCGGTACACCCACGTACGCCGTGCCGATGTGGCTCGCCCGCATCGTGCCGGAGATCAACGTCCGCCGCCGCACCGACGGCGAGGCGATGGGCTGGGGTGCCCGGCAGGAGATCGACTACGCCCACCCGGCGTTCCTGTTCCACTCCGAGCGGGTCATCCGGAAGATCGTCGCCCGCTACGCCGAGCACCCAGCCGTGATCGGCTACCAGGTCGACAACGAACCGGGCAACGAGCTCATCGCGAACCCCGAGGTGTTCCAACGCTTCGTCGACCACCTGCGCCACACCTACGGCAGCGTCGAGCGGCTGAACGAGGAGTGGGGCCTGACCTACTGGTCCCACCGGCTGTCCACCTGGGCTGACCTGTGGACGCCGGACGGCAACGCGCAGCCGCAGTACGACCTGGCCTGGCGCCGGTTCCAGGCCTCGATCACGACGGACTTCATCGCCTGGCAGGCATCGGTCGTGCGGGAGTACTCGCGTCCGGACCAGTTCGTGACCACGTGCATCGCCTACGAGCGGCCGACCGTCGAGGACGAGGTGCTCACCCGGACGCTCGACGTCACCGCTGGCAACCCGTACTACCGGATGCAGGACGCCCTCGAGCTGCCGAGCGCCGAGGAGCCCGCACAGTTCTGGACCTCGTCCGGTGCCTGGTCGATCTTCGCCTCGGGCGACCGCATGTACGGGTCGAAGCAGGCACCGTTCCTGGTCACCGAGACCAACGCGCAGGCCATCGGGTTCTCGTGGATGAACGAACCGGCCTACGAAGGGCAGTGGCGACAGGCCGCCTGGGCCCTCGTGTCCCGAGGCGCGTCGATGATCGAGTACTGGCACTGGCACACGCTGCACTACGGCGTCGAGACGTACTGGGGTGGCGTCCTGCCGCACTCGCAGCAGCCCGGTCGCACCTACGAGGAGATCGCCCGGATCGGAGCGGAGTTCGCGCACGCTGGGGACCGGGTCGCCGGCCTCCGCCCGCACGCCGACGTCGCCCTGCTGTTCTCGAATGAGTCGAAGTGGGCGCTGAACGAGCACCCGGTGCTCGGCGACGGCATGGAGCCCGACCGGCGCTCGTGGCAGACGATCTACGACGCCTACGCCCGAGGCGTCTTCGATGCGGGACTGCAGGCGAACACCGTGCACCCGTCGCAGGTCTTCGACCGCGAGCCGGCGTCCGTCGCCGCGGAGCGTCCGGTGCTCGTCGCCGCCGCGTTCACCATCGCGACCGACGCCCAGCTGCAGTGGCTCGCCGCCTACGCCGAGGCAGGTGGCCACCTGGTCGTCGGCATCCGCACCGGGTACGAGGACGAAGAAGCCCGTGCGCGGCTCGAACGGAAGCCCGCGTTCCTCGACGTGCCCGCCGGCGTGCACTACGACGAGTTCAGCAACCTCGGCCGACGCATCCCGGTGTCCGCCGGAGCCGCTGCCGCTGAGCACGGGTTCACCGTGCCGGCCGGGGCGACGGCCACCCGGTGGGCAGACGGCCTGCTCGTCGACGACGCCGACGTGCTCGTCGGGTACGACCACCCGCACCACGGTCGGTTCGCGGCGGTGACCTCCCGGTCGCACGGAGCCGGTCGGGTCACCTACGTCGGGACCGTCCCGGATCCGGCACTCGCCGCAGCGATCACGGAGTGGGCGGTCGCGCAGGGCAGCGGGTCGCCGAGCTGGCAGCCGCAGGCCGACACGCAGTCGGTCGCGAGTTCGGTCAACGGCCGCGGCGAGACGGTGCACGTGATCCACAACTGGTCGTGGGAACCGAGCACGTACGCGGTGCCGGTCGCCGCGGAGGACCTGTTCGAGGGCACGGCACTCGCCGCGGACGCCGTGCTCGAGCTCGGGCCGTGGGACGTCCGGGTGGTCGTCGTCGCATAGCGAGACCGGAGCAGGCGGGCCGTCGGGTCGGACGGTCCGCCTGCTCCTTCTGTGCAACAGCGGCACTCGGATAGTGGTCAGGCCGCGGCCCGGAACGCCTCCAAGGCCGTTCGGGCCTCCGCCGACGAGGCGAGCGAGACGGAGTGGCTGCCGATGCCCGTCGCCAGGGACAGTGCATCGGACTCGCGAACGGCGAAGCGACCGGCGGAGTCGACCGCGCGGCGAACGAAGAAGCAGGCACCGAGCATCTCGCCGACCGCTACACCGACGCCTTCAACTGGGTTGCGATAGCCGTGTTCCCAGGGGATGCCCCCCTGAGAGTCGGGCCACACCATCTGCAACGCAGGTACGACCTGACGGTGGCCGCCTTCACGGTCGATCGCCGATCCGGGCGCGAGCTCAGCGCGAGCTCAGCTCGAGCGCGCAACGAGGTCGCTGTAGGCCGCCGCGTACCAGCCGACGGTGCCGTCGCCGGCGGTCGGTCCGATCGTGATCCACCCGCTCGACGTGACGACGTACAGGTCCTCGTCGTGTCCGCAGTGAACCGAGCGCGATGCGAGCCGCTTGCCCGTCGTCGTTCCGTCCGTGGCGGCACGGCCCGCCCACACGGCCATCTGCACGGTCCCGTCACCCTGGCAGGTGACCGAGACGCGGATGCGCGCACGGTCCCCGGCTTCGTCCCCGTCGTTGCCGAGCGAGAGCCGGTCGGTCGGGTGGTCGTTGCCGGCGCCGCTGCCGAGTTCGCCGGGCTGTCCGGCCCATCGCTCCTGGACACCCTGCATCCAGCGGGAGTGCGCCTTGTCGTTCTCTTCCGGTGTCGGGTGGTCGGAACACGCCGTGAGCGACACGAGGGCCACGACGGCGACGCCGATGGCGAGGGTGCCGCGTCGTCGGCCGCGGCGGGCGTGCAGGAACGGTGTGCGCATGTGGTGGCAAGTGTTCCGGAGATCGGCATCCCACCGCATCCTCCCGTTCGCGGGACTCCGTGCTCCCCGGGAGGACCAAAGGGTGCGGGTTCGCAGCCGAACACGTCGACTACACCGTCCATCGCCGGTCGGGGTGACAAGGTGACCCGACCGGACGATCACGAGGAAGCCTGGTGACCAACGAATGAACGGTTCCACGATTGCAAGGAGCGCGGCGCTGGGACGACCCGCGGCGCGTTGGTCGGGTGCGGCGGTGGCCGCGATCGTGACGATGTCTCTGCTGACAGCATGCGCAGGAGGAAAACCGATGGAAAGTCCCTCGACCAACCACACCGTGAAGCCCGATGCAGCCAAGCGCACCGTGGTGGATCTCGTCGATGAAACTGCTCGTGCCGTGGACGGCGGCCCTTGGAAGGTCATCAGTGGACCGCGAGTCGGCCTGTGCCCCGGATCTGACGGCTCGGGGCGTGCGGACGACAGTGGTGAAGTCACTTGGGTGTACGTGAAGCAGCGCGAGGGCGCGGCCGACCCGAGGGACGATCTCCGGAAAGTCGAGGCGTTGTGGAAGAGCCTCGGCATCACGACCGAGCGGTATCGGAGCGGCGGCGACGATCCTGATCTCGGGGTCCGGGGCCGCGGTGGTCCGATCGAGACGATCGACTTCCTCGCTTCCACAGTGGGTGGCTACAGCATCGACGCTGAGTCGCAATGTGCCGACGGCGATTACGGAGAGATGACCGGGAGCGGCTCGACCAGCTGATAAGGGGCTCGTCAACGGATCTCCGCTCGACCGCAGCTCGTGCGCAATCCTCCGGCTGGCTGCATTTCCGAGGTGACCGTGTCCTGCGCGAGGGTCACGCTATCCGGGTGGTCAGTCGGAAGAAGTGGGCGGTATGTCGATGGCGGGCTCCCTCGGCCGCAACCCGAGCTCGGCAGCAGCGGTGAGGTACGCGCGGTACACCTCGCCGTACCGAGCGGTCGCGCGATCCGCACGAGCGACGTCCGTCGGGCGCTCGACGTTCGTCTCGTACCCGATCGTCCGGCGCTCCGCGGCCTCGTCAACGACCGCTACGGACCACCGCCAGATGTCGGAACTCGACGCAGCCGGCGGCGCATGCTGCAGCACCTCGTCTGGTACCGGGATCACTCGACGGTCGGGGGTGGCGCTGCGGAAGAAGGCGAAGAGCATCGCGGGGACGGCGACGACGCCTCCGCCGAGGACCACGCCGATGAGTCGGGCAACGACTGGCTCGTCTCCGGGCAGCAGCGGCGGCGCGACCACGAAGCCGAACGCGCCGCCTGCCATGTACCCAATCGCGAAGACCGCCAAGGCGGACGCTGTTGCGAGCCGGTGCTGACTGCGCACGCCAGCGGGATCGTGGAGTCGGCGCCACCGAGACGCGGTGTCGGCGGCGGGGCCGTCACGGTCGACGTACACGCGGCCGTCGGGGGCCCGGAAGAAGGGTGAGTCTGCACGCTCCGGATCGATCACGGGATTCCGTCAGTCCTGCTCATCGCCCCTGTGGTCAGCATCAGAAGTCCGGGCTCTGGTAAGTCTGATCCTTGGCCAAGGAGCATCTGGCCAGCGACCCGCGCAAGCGTGGCCCCGAACACGCAGACGAGCACCGGCGTCCACCGTGAGGTGCGTCGAGCGCAGTGCTTCTGCGAGTTCACCCCATCAATCTACGGCGTGACGCCCACCCCCTCCGCTGCTATGTTTGCGCGCACAACAAATCCCGGACGACGACGTCGGAGGACGCGCGATGACGCACGCACCAGAGCACCGCTTCGGCGAGGCGACCCTGACGGTCGTCGATGCCACCGGCGCACCCATCCCCGATGCCGACATCACCGTCGAGCAGACCCGCCATGCCTTCGCCTTCGGCAACATCGGCTTCGACTTCATCGGACTGGCCAACGGCGAAGCCAACGCCGAAGCGCAGGACGAAGCAGGCACCGAGCACCTCGCCGACCTCTACACCGACGTCTTCAACACCGCGACGCTCCCGTTCTACTGGGGCCGCTTCGAGCCCGAGCGCGGAGCTCCGGACACCACCAGGCTCCTGACGACGGCGCAGTGGTTCCGCGACCGCGGCATCGCCCTCAAGGGGCACCCGCTCGTCTGGCACACCGTGCAGCCCGACTGGCTGCTGGGGCTCCCGCTGGACGAGGTCGAGCGGCTCCAGCGCGAGCGCATCCGCCGCGAGGTCGCCGCCTTCGCCGGCACGATCGACACCTGGGACGCCATCAACGAGGTCGTCATCATGCCGGTGTTCGACAACGGCGACAACGCGATCACCCCGCTCGCCCGGGCCAAGGGCCGCATCCCGATGATCCGGATGGCCTTCGAGGAGGCCCGCGCCGCCAATCCGCACGCCACCCTGCTGCTCAACGACTTCGACCTGTCGAGTGCGTACGAGTGCCTGATCGAGGGCGTGCTCGAGGCCGGCGTGCAGATCGACGCCATCGGACTGCAGACCCACATGCACCAGGGCTACTGGGGCGAGGACACGATGCTCGCGATGGTCGACCGGTTCGGCCGCTACGGCCTGCCGCTGCACCTGACCGAGACCTCGCTCGTCTCCGGTGACCTCATGCCCGCGCACATCGTCGACCTCAACGACCACCAGGTTGCTTCGTGGCCGTCGACGCCGGAGGGTGAGGCGCGCCAGGCAGACGACATCGAGCGGCACTACCGGAGCCTCGTAGGGCACCCCTCTGTCGAGGCGATCACCTACTGGGGCATCACCGACGCCGGCGCCTGGCTCGGCGCCCCGATCGGACTCGTCCGCGCCGACGGCACCCCGAAGCCGTCCTACGACGCGCTCCGCCGCCTGGTCAAGGAGGAGTGGTGGCTCGGCCCGACGGTGCTCTGCACCGACGATCGAGGTCGGGTGCAGGTCCGCGGCTTCCGTGGCGACTACCGCGTCGACGTGCGTGGCACGTCCACCGCGTTCGCCGTCACCGACGTGCCCACGCAGGTGCAGATCGTCGCGTGACCACCTGACGGACTGGAGGCCCGGTGCGGCCCCGCCCCGCGCCTCCAGTCCGTCAGTGGCGGACCTGGCTGTGGGGGTGCTCATGGCTCTGATCGGGGTGGTGCGCTTTGCTGGGCGAGACCAGCGGATCGTCCGCGGCACCGTGAGGGGTGGACTTGATGCGCTTGAGCAGACCGCACGGACGGCTCCTGCTCGTGCAGCGCTCGCTCCTCGCGACCGCCGTGCTGGCGTCGGGGCTCGCACTGGTGACCGGGTGCAGTTCGCCCCGCCTGCCGCCGTCGTCCGCAACCTCTGTCGAGGTGGCGAAGGTGTACCTGGCTGCGGCGAAGGCGCAGCGGTGTGACGTGACGAAGGCGTTGACGCTCGACAGCACGTGGGCGTGGTGCCGGAACCCGACGCTGCGGAAGTACACCGTCGCGGACAAGGCGGAATCGGTGCCGTTCAACCCTGGCCACAGGACGGAGTCCTGCGTGGACACGACGGTGACGAGTCGAGCGTCGGAGGAATCGGAGTCGATGAACGGGACGCGCACGTGGAGTTTCTGCTTCACGAAGACGGCGTCCGGATGGCGCCTCACGGACCAGGGACAGGGCTAGGGCGGCGCGCGCCCCTCCTGAGGCGGCCGGAAGGGCCAAGCATCAGCGTGGGTGTGCGGCACCGCCACGACCTGGAGGTACGGGCCGACCGTCTCGAGCAGCTCGAAGGCGTCAGCGCTGGACCACGCCCGGGCCCCCGCGTTCGCCGTCACCTGGTCGCGCGTCCTGCGGCCACCACGCCCCAGAAGGCTCCGCCGACGAGGATCGCGGCGCACGCGACGAACGCGGGGATGTCGTCGGCGCGTCCGAGTGCGATGTAGACCAGGCTCACTGCCACGGTCGCGCCGCCAGCGATGCTCGTCGGGACGATCGCTGCTCGGTGGCCGATGATCCAGCTCTCGTCGCTGCGCATGGTCGCCCGGGTACGGATGCCCGCGAGCCCGTTCCGGCCGATGGTGCCGCGTGCCGGCAGGACGACGAAGACGATGGTCAGGACGGCGGCTGCCATCTCGATCGCGATCACGTGATCTCCTTCTGGATCGGTCACCGCGCTCGCGTGTGTGGCTGAATCGGAGCGCGTCAGACCAACCTGCCGGTATCCGGTGAAATACGCAAGGGGCAGCAGTGCCCGTCACCGCCGCACGTACCGGTGCTCCGGCCGCCCCGCAGCCCCGTACCGCAACTGCATCGCCACGGTCCCGTCCGCCGTCAGCTGCGCCAGGTACCGCTGCGCCGTCGCCCGCGACACCCCGATCGCCGCAGCCACCTCAGCGGCGGACCGTTCCTCACCGGTGACGAGCTGCTCGAGCACCAGCGCCGCGGTGGCCGCCCGGGACGGTGACGCCCCACCGCTGTCGCCGGCGTGCAGGATCCGGAACGCCCGCTCGACGGCCTCTTGGTCGAGGGTCGACCGCTCGTCGAGCACGTTCCGCGACCGCGCGTACGCCTGCAGCCGCTCGGCCAGCACCCCGGCCGTGAACGGCTTGATCAGGTAGGCGAGTGCCCCGCTCCGCATCGCTCGACGAACGGTGCCCGAGTCCGAGGCGGCACTCAGCACGAAGGCATCGGTGTCGATCGACCGCAGCAGCTCGAGCCCGCTGCCGTCGGGAAGGTAGACATCGACGAGCACCAGGTCCACGGTGCCGCTCGACAGCGCGGAGCGGGCGGCCGCGAGGGTCCCGACGGGCTCGAGCGCCCGGAACCCCGGTACCTCGTCGACCTGCCGCCGGTGCAGGTCGGCGACGTGGAAGTCGTCGTCGACCACCAGCACGGTGAACACGGAACTCACGACACCACTCCTTCCAGTCGGGCGCAGAAGACCGCGCCGTGGTCGGCACCGCCGGGGGAGGCGAGCCACACGTCGCCACCGTGCCGTCGGGCGATCTCCCGTGACAACGGCAGCCCGATCCCGAGCCCGTGCACCTGCGAGACGTCCTCCGACGCAGGAGCAGCCGCCGGACTGCGCGCGAACAGCGAGTCCGCGGCATCGTCCGGCACCCCCGGCCCGGAGTCCATCACCGACAGGTGCAGGGTCGCGCCGTCGTCGAGCACCTCGACCTCCACCCACGGGGATCCGCCGTCGCGCGTTCGCTCGTCGCCGCCGAGCGCCGCCGACACCGCGTTGTCGACCAGATTGCCGAGCACGGTCGTCACGTCGCCCGGCTCGGTGATCGTCCCCTGCACGAGCGTCTCCGCCCCGATCCGCAGCAGCACCCCACGCTCGGCGGCCTCGACGCCCTTCGCCCCGAGGAACGCCTGCAGGTACGGCTCGG
>Ga0308169_10003500_pt1 | contig 15302 bp, 13 predicted proteins | sample PhyBR1_2_FD_202139 | JGI IMG/M metagenome (GOLD analysis project Ga0308169, IMG submission 202139) | Phyllosphere microbial communities from UC Gill Tract Community Farm, Albany, California, United States - DLSLSB.R1 | ecosystem: Host-associated > Plants > Phyllosphere > Unclassified | place... | reverse complement strand
TCGAAGGCGACCGCCCCGGGAGCCGGGAACTCCTTCACGCCGTTCGCCGGGCGGCTCATCGACGCCTCGGCGTCGAGCACCTCGCCGACGCGCTCGGCGGAGACCGCAGCGCGCGGGATCATCATGGCCATGAAGCTGGACATGATGATGCCCATCATGATCTGGCCGATGTACTGCATGAAGGCGAAGATCGTGCCGACCTCGGCGTGGCCGGCGTTGATCTCCACGCCGCCGAACCAGATCACCGCGACGATCGTCACGTTGAGCACCAGCATGAACAGCGGGAACATCAGCACGAACAGCGAACCGATGTTGCGTCCGAGCACCATCAGGTCGGTGTTGACCTCACGGAAGCGCCGCTCCTCGATGCGCTCGCGCACGAACGCGCGCACGACCCGCACGCCGGTCAGCTGCTCGCGCATGATGCTGTTGACGTTATCGATCTTGCGCTGGTTGGCACGGAACAGCGGCACCATGCGGCCGATGATCAGCACGGCGATGATGAGCAGCAGCGGGACCGAGACGGCGATCAGCCAGCTGAGGCCGATGTCGGTCTGGATGGCGTAGATGATGCCGCCGATGGCGAGCAGCGGGGCGGTGACGAACATCGTCGCGCCCATCATCGCCAGCATCTGCACCTGCTGCACGTCGTTGGTGTTGCGGGTGATCAGCGAGCCGGCGCCGAACTGCGAGACCTCGCGCTCGGAGAAGCCGCTCACGCGCGCGAACACGTCGGCGCGGATGTCACGACCGGCCGCCATCGCCATGCGGGCGGCGAAGAAGGTCGCGAGGACCGAGGCGACGATCTGGCCGAGCGAGACCAGCAGCATGAAGCCGCCGCGCGCCCAGATGTAGCCGATGTCGGCCCTGGCCACGCCCTTGTTGATGATGTCGGCGTTGATCTGCGGCAGGTTGAGAGATGCCATCACGCTGGCGAACTGCAGCACCACGACGAGGAGCAGCAGCCACCAGTATCTGGAGAGGTAACGAACGAGGAGTTTTCCCAGCACAGGCGGACTTCCTTTTGGGATCGGGGCCCGGAGAGGGCCACATGACAGAGTGCCACGAACCACGGACATTCGTATCCCCCTCAGGGATGACCTTCGCTGAGGGCGAAACGGGCGCCGGGACCGCTCCCACGGGGCCGGTTTTCCTGGATCCGATCGAGAAATCGGTCAGGGTGCCGCGAATAGACTCGCAGGCATGCGAACCGGTTCTGCTGTCCTGCTGGTCTGCGATTACTCGCTGAAGTACCTGGGCGGCGCGCAGACCGCGTTCGTGCGACAGGCCGAGGCCCTGGCGAGCGAAGGACTGCCTGTCGTGGTGCTGGCCCCGGATGCCGATGCGCTGACCGCCGACGGCGTCGTGACCGTCGCACCGCCCCGCCGCGGGACGATCCCCGTGCTGGATCTGCCGCTGCTCGGTCGCGCCGGCGGCCTGGAGCCGCTGGTGGCCGCAACCGTGCGCCGGCACGACGTGGGCGCGATCGTCGTGCACTCGGAGTTCGCCCTGGCATCCGCCGCCCTCTCCGTCGGGAAGCGGCTCGGCATCCCCGTCCTGCACACGGTGCACACCTTCTTCTGGCGCGCGCCGGCCGCGCTCGCGCCGTTCGCGCCGCTGGTCTCACGCGTGCACAGCGCGCTGACCGGCATCCGCGACGGCGACCGCTACGACGGCAGCCACCCGCTGAACAACGCCCTGCGCACCATGACGCTGCGCATTGCTCAGCGCGCCGACATCGTGCTCTCCCCCTCGCGTCACCAGGCCGAGGCGCTGCGGCAGGCGGGCGCAGGGCGCGTGGAGGCGTTCTCGAACGTGGCGCAGCCGCTGCAGGCGACCGACCCCGCGGAGGGCGGTCCGCTGCGGCTGCTGTGGGTGGCCCGCTTCGCGCCGGAGAAGCGCGTCGAGGTCGCGCTCGACGCCATGCGCGGCGTCGTCGCGCGGGTGGGTTCGGATCGAGTGCACCTCGACGTCGCGGGCGGCACGCACCGGCCGGTGCCGGGGGTGACGTTCCACGGCCCGGTTCCCGGCGAGCGCGTCGCGGAGCTGATGGATGCCGCGGATGCTGCGCTCATCACCTCGCTCGGCTTCGACAACCAGCCGATGGTGGCGCTGGAGGCGTTCGCGCACGGGCGCCCCGTGATCGTGAGCGACCCGGTGCTGGCGACGGAGTTCGGCGACGCCGCACTGGGAACGTCGACCCCGGATACCGCAGGACTGGCCGAGCTGATCCTGCGCCTCGAGTCCGACCGCTCGCTGCTGGACGCGCCGCGTGCCGGCGCGCTCGCCTACGCGAGCGACCGGGTCGCCGCGGCGCACGTGGCGAAGCTGCAGGAGCTCATCGCGTCCGTGCGCGCCTGAGGCGCCTGCCTGCGCCCTTCAGGTCGCTCAGTCGAACAGCGGCACGTCCGGGACGAACTCGCGCGCGCGAGCGCCGGGGTCCGCAGGCAGATCCGCGATCGTGGCGGGGTTCCACTTCGGGTCGCGATCCTTGTCGATCAGCTGGGCGCGGATGCCCTCGACCATGTCCGGCTGCGTGGCGAACCACATGATGCGGCGGTACTCGCCCTCCAGCGCCTCGCGCACGCTGTGCATCCGGCGCGCCTCGCGCACGGCGTCCAGCGTCACGGCCAGCCCGGTCGGGGCGAGCTCCTCGAGCACGCCGAGCGCCGCGGCGGCATCCGGCTCCTCGGATGCCCGCAGCCGCGAGACGATCTCGCCGACGGTGTCGGCCGAGAACGCCTCGTCGATCCAGGCGCGTGCGGCGAGCGCCGGCGACGGGTCGGGGGTCTCGTCGAACAGCAGCACCAGCTCGTTCGGGGTGCCGGGATCGGCCCGCCACGCCAGCGCCTCGCGCAGCGCGTCGAGCCGGTCAGAGGGGACGTAGTGGTCGGCGAAGCCGAGCTGCACGGCATCCGCTCCGGTCATGCTCTGCCCGGTCAGGCCGAAGTACTCCCCCAGCCTGCCCGGCGCGCGTCCCAGCAGCCAGGTGCCGCCGACGTCGGGGGTGAAGCCGATGCGCGTCTCGGGCATCGCGAGCTTGGAGCGCTCCGTGACGATCCGCACCGCCGCATGACCGGCCAGGCCGATGCCGCCGCCCATCGTGATGCCGTCCGCGAAGGCGACGACCGGCTTCGGGTACTCCGCGATCATCGCGTTCATGGCGTACTCCGCACGGAAGAATGCGGCGACATCACCCGGATGCCCTCCGACGAGCTGCTCGTACAGCGCGCGCACGTCACCGCCCGCGCACAGTCCGCGCTCGCCCTCGCCGTCGATCAGCACGGTCTCGATGTCGGGGTCGCGCGCCCACGCCTTCAGCGCCTCGGTGATGCGCGCGATCATGTCCTGGTCGAGCGCGTTGATGGCCCGCGGACGGTTCAGTGTGATGCGCCCGAGGGAGTTCTCAGTGCGGACGAGGACAGTGGCGGCTTCGGCATCGGTCACGCCGTCAGGCTACTCCGCTTGGCGTTTCGCCCCTATTCGGAGGCCGGGATCGCGGTTTCCGGCAAGGTGAGACCCGGATTCACAGGGTTTTCCGAGAAGATAGGAGGAACTGACTGCAACAGGGGGAGACTGTCATGCCTCAGGGACAGGTGCTCGAGTTCAACCGGGTCACGAAGCGCTTCGGCGACGTGACCGCGGTCGCCGACCTGTCCGTGCGCGTCGAACCCGGCGTCGTCACGGCTTTCCTCGGCCCGAACGGGGCCGGCAAGACGACGTCGCTGCGGATGCTGCTCGGCCAGATCCGCCCGACCTCGGGCACGGCGACGATCGGCGGCTCCGCCTACTCGGAGCTGCGCCAGCCGCTGCGCTCGATCGGTGCCGTCCTCGAAGAGGCCTCGTACCGTCCGCGCCGCACCGCCGCGCGCCAGCTGTCGATCGCCGCCAAGGCGAACGGCATCCCGGCCTCCCGCGTCGACGAGGTGCTGCGCCTGGTCGGCCTGCAGGACGACGCCGACACGCGTCTGGGCAGCTACTCGCTCGGCATGCGCCAGCGCCTGGCCGTGGCATCCGCTCTGCTCGGCGACCCGGGCGTGCTCGTGCTCGACGAGCCCGCGAACGGACTCGACCCCGAGGGCATCCGGTGGATGCGCCTGCTGATGCGTCGCCTCGCCGACGAGGGCCGCACCGTGCTGGTGTCCTCGCACGTGCTCAGCGAGATCGAGCAGGTCGCCGACGATGTGGTGGTGCTGTCGAAGGGTCGCGCCGTGTTCGCCGGCTCGATCGACAAGCTCGCCGATCCGGCCGGCGGCGCCGTCATCGTGGATGCCGAGCACCGCGCGCAGTTGATCACCGCGCTCTCGGCGGCCAAGCTGAACTTCGACGTGCTGCGCTCTGGCGTGACCGTGCGGGACTCGGATGCCGCGACGGTCGGCGCCATCACCGCCGCTGCCGGCGTGCCCCTGACCCTGCTGCAGCAGCGCGGACCCAGCTTGGAGGACGTCTTCCTCGACCTCGTCTACGGTCGCCGCTCGGACAGCCCGCGCCTGGACCAGGTGGCCAACCCCGTCGCGCACGCGCCGCAGGACGAGGCGGCTTCCACGCCGGCAGCCGGTCTCGCGACCGCCGGTGCCGCCGCGGTGGTCGCCGACGGTGGTCTGGTCGCCGCCGCGGGCGTCGGCTACGGCACGGCCCCGGTGGACATCGTCCCCGGTGTGACGGCAGAGGCTGACGAGGCCGCCACGGATGGCGAGTCCGAGGCGGATGCTGCTGCCAGCGACACCGCGGACACGGGCGCTGCCGAAGCCTCGGCCGAGGACGCCGATGCCGGCGCCGCCGTGGGTGTGCTGCCCTGGAGCACGCCGGAAACGGCTGAACCCGCCGAGGTGACCGACGGCGACGCGGACGAGGATTCCACCGACCAGGACGTCGCCGGCGCGTCGACGTGGGGTGCCGAAGACACCGCCGTGGAGAGCGCCGACGAGCCGAACGACGGCGAAGACGCCGGCAGCCCTGCGGAGGGCGACGCCATGGACGCCGCGGCGAACGGCGATGCGGAGGACGCCGGCCGCGAGACCGACGCCGACGAGACGCACACCGACGGCGGCGAGGTGGGTGCCGGCGAGGCGAGCGCCGATGAGGTGGACGAGGCCGAGGACGCCGACCACGGGACCGTCGCCGACGAGACCGACAGCGACGAGACCGACGGCGACGAGACCGACGGCGACGAGGCCGACGGCGCTGGCAGTGAGGCGAACGCCGACGACGCGAACGCTGACGACGCGGGCGACGCCCACGCGGACGCCGCCGAGGACGCCGCGGACGGCGATGGGCACCTGTCGCGCGACGCCGACGACTCGGCGGACGACACCCACTTCGACGCCGACGGATCCGCGAACGCCGAGGACGCGGACAACGGACGCTCGGGCGACGAGACCGACGGCGAGGTCGAGACCGACGACGACAGCCAGGACGACTCCAGCGCCCAGAACGACCCCAGCGCCCACGACGACTCCGCCGCTCAGGGCGACTTCGACGCGCTTGGCGACGACGCATCCGAGCACGCGGCATCCGACGCCGACGGCGACGCCTCCGCCCCGGATGACCCCGCGACGGACGAGGCGCAGGCTGAGGACGATGACGCCTCCACGTCGTTGCACGACGCGGTGGCGGGACTCTGGGCACCGCGCGTCGCGGACACCGCCGACACCGGCCCGGCAGACGCTGAGGACGAGGACGAGGACGAGACTGCAACCCGCGACGAGAATGCTCCCGAGCAGCCCGCCGCACCGGTCGACCCGGCCGACTTCTTCACCGACCCCGACGAGCGTCCCGGCGTCCTTCCGAACGCCACCGGCGCCATCTCGATCTCGCCGCTGACCGACCGGACGACGTTCACGGAGCTGATCACCGGCATCCCGGCATCCGCGTCTCTCGGCGACACCGAGGCTCCCGCGGCGGCCACCGAGGCGATCCCCGTCTTCACGCCGCCCCTGTCGCACGACGAGGACGATGACGAGGGCGTCGTGGACGACATTCCCGAGGACGACCCGCGCCTGGCCGCGATGCGCAGCTCGCTCTCCAGCGCCGCCAGCCGCTTCTTCGATGGCCCCGCGCCGGACTACCCCTACGGCGATGTCCCGAAGCCGGATGCCGCCGATGAGCAGGAGTCAGCGGACGCCGAGCAGTCGGACGACCACGACGGCGACGAGGGCGACGAGAACCCCGAGGGCGACCAGCACCACGGCTGATCGCCGCGGACCGCGGAAAGTCGGGTCAGGCCGGCCGGGGCCGGATGACCGGACGCTGACGCGGCTTCGTCACGGGCACGGATCCCGTGGCGATCTCGACGACGTCGGCGGGCTCGGCGCTCACCTCGAGGCGCAGCGCCTGGGTGAGCGCGAGTCCGTGCTTCGTGGTGAGGATCAGCCGCTGGTACTGCTCGTCACCCTCGAGGTCGATGACGACGCTGGGCCGGTGCTTGCGGATCAGCACGAAATCCGTCGTCCCCGCACCCTTCCAGGTGCCTGCGGCCAGGATGCTGGGGATGTAGGTTCCGGGTCCGGGGACGCCACGCAGCCAGGTCCACGCGTCGTCGGTGAGCTGCACGCGGGTGATGTGCTCGCGCTCGACGCGCACGTTCTCGCGGTGGAAGGTCGATGCGCGCTCGATCGGCGACAGGACCACCTCGAGTCGCGTCTGATCCAGCAGGAGCGTCACCATCACCCCAGTCTGCCAGCGCCGCCCTGCAAGATGCCTGCGACTTGCTCACAAGGCGGCAACGATCCGTTGTGCGGATCGACAAACGGGAGAGCGACCGGTCGCGCGGAGTCAGGCGGTGGCGGATGCCGCGGCCGCCGCGGCCGCGGGCAGTGCGGCCTCGATCGCGGCGAGCTCCACCTCGTCGTGTGCGGCCGTGAGGAACCACGCCTCGAACACGCTCGGGGGCAGCGCGATCCCCTGCTCGCGCATGGCGTGGAAGAACGGCGCGTACCGGAACGACTGCTGTGCCTGCGCCTCGGCGTAGGTCTTCGGCGCCTCGGCCGAGAAGGCCACGCCGAACAGGCTGCCGGCGCGCGGCACGGCGTGCACGACGCCCGCATTGGTCAGGGCGCGGTGGAGGGCATCGGCCAGGCGGGATGCCGAGGCGTCGATCTTCGCGTACACCTCGGGCGTCGCCAGGCGCAGCGTCGCCAGGCCCGCCGCGACCGAGAGCGGGTTGCCCGACAGCGTGCCGGCCTGGTAGACCGGGCCGACGGGCGCCAGCAGGTCCATCACCTCGGCGCGGCCGCCGAGCGCCGCGAGCGGCATCCCGCCGCCGACGACTTTGCCGAACGTGATGATGTCGGGCAGGTACCGCTCACCGGCCTCCTGCTGCAGACCCCAGTACCCGGCCGGGTGCACGCGGAAGCCGGTGAGCACCTCGTCCAGGATCATCAGCGCGCCGTGCGCGTGCGCTGTCTCGGCGATCAGCCTGTTGAAGCCGGGCAGCGGCGGGACGACGCCCATGTTCGCTGAGGCGGCCTCGACGATCACCGCGGCGATGCGGTCGCCGTGCTCTGCGAAGACCTCGGCGAGGGCATCCGGGTCGTTGTAGTCGATGACGAGCGTCTGCGCGGCGATCGGAGCAGGCACACCGGCCGAACCGGGCAGCGCGAGCGTCGCGACGCCGGAGCCGGCGGCGGCCAGCAGCCCGTCGGAATGCCCGTGGTAGTGACCGGCGAACTTCACCAGCAGGTCGCGTCCGGTGGCGCCGCGGGCCAGGCGGATGGCGGTCATGGTCGCCTCGGTGCCGGTCGACACCATGCGCACGTGCTCGACCGGGCGCGCGTCGCCCACCTGCACGCGATCGGCGATCAGCTGCGCGAGCTCGACCTCCCCCTCCGTGGGGGCGCCGAAGGACAGACCGCGAGTCGCGGCCTCCTGCACCGCTCGCACGACCTCGGGGTGCGTGTGACCGAGCAGCGCCGGCCCCCAGGACGCGACGAGGTCGATGTACTCCGTGCCCGCGGCATCCGTCACCCTGGCGCCGTTCGCGGATGCCAGGAACCGGGGCGTCCCGCCCACCGAGCCATACGCCCGCACCGGCGAGTTCACGCCTCCGGGGATCACCGCGCGGGCGGCGTCGAACAGGGTGTCATTGCGGTCGGTCATGGATACAAGCCTACGGATGCCGGCTATGTGCGCGCCTCAGCGGACGCCGTCCCCTCGCCCAGCGCCCGCCTACGGCTCAGCGTGGATCAGAAACGCTCCGGAGAGCGCCGCGTGCGGTGCTTTTTCGATCCGCGCTGCGGCACGCGGATGCGTTTTCGATCCGGCCTGAGAGCGGCGCACGGGAACTGCCTGTTCGGACGGCCGCCGCCCCGCGAGAAGCATCCGCACCACCGGTGCCGAGAAGCAGACCCCCTCCAGGTCGCAGAAAGGCCTGCTCACTGGCATCCCATCCTCGTCGAGGTCACAGAAAATGCCGCTCAGAACGGCTGTCAGCGGCACCGATTGCGACCTGGACGGCGCGGTGGACGGCTATCCAGCACCAATTGCGACCTGGACCGCATGTCTCCGGATCAGCTCAGCGGGTCAGCGCAGCCACTCGGCCGCTTCGACAGCCCAGTACGTCAGCACGGCGTCGGCCCCGGCGCGCCGGATCGAGAGCAGCGACTCCAGGATGGCCGCGCGGCGGTCGATCCAGCCGTTCGCGGCGGCGGCCTCGATCATCGCGTACTCGCCCGAGACCTGGTACGCCCAGACCGGCACGTCCACGGCGTCGCGCACCTCGCGCACCATGTCGAGGAACGCCATCGCCGGCTTCACCATCACGATGTCGGCGCCCTCGTCCACGTCGAACAGCGCCTCGCGCACGCCCTCGCGGCGGTTGCCGGCATCCATCTGGTAGGTGCGGCGGTCGCCCTTCAGCTGCGAGTCCACGGCCTCACGGAAGGGACCGTAGAAGGCGCTGGCGTACTTGGCCGAGTAGGCCAGCAGCAGGGTGTCCTGGAAGCCCTCGGTGTCGAGCGCCTCACGGATCGCGGCGACCTGGCCGTCCATCATGCCGCTCAGGCCCAGCAGCTGCGAGCCGGCCCGCGCCTGCGCGAGAGCCATCGAGCGGTAGCGGTCGAGCGTCGCATCGTTGTCGACGGCGCCCGAGGTGTCGAGGACCCCGCAGTGCCCGTGGTCGGTGAACTCGTCCAGGCACAGGTCGGTCTGCACGACCAAGGCGTCGCCCACCTCGGCCGCGACCGCGGCGGTCGCGACGTTCAGGATGCCCTCGGGGTCGTCCGCACCCGAGCCGTCGGCGTCGCGCACCTCGGGGATGCCGAACAGCATGACCCCGCCGATGCCGGTCTCGGCAGCATCCGCCGCCGCCCGGCGCAGCGAGTCGAGCGAGTGCTGCACGACACCGGGCATCGAGCCGATCGGAGCGGGCTCGGACAGGTCCTCTCGGACGAACATCGGCAGCACCAGCTGCTGCGCCGAGAGCGAGGTCTCGCGCACCAGGTTCCGCACCGGGGCGGACTGGCGCAGCCGGCGCAGCCGGGTCTCGGGGAAGCGGGTCATGAGGTGAACTCGTCCGCCGCGAACTCGTCCGCCGCGTGCGGGAGGGTGAAGTGCGACACCGTCTCGATCAGCGCGTCCACGGTCTGCCGGTCGGCGACGACGGAGATCGGCAGACCCGCCTTCTGCGCGTCCTTGGCGGTGCGGGGGCCGATGGCCGCGAGCAGTGTGGAATCGGGGATCTCGGGGAACTGCTCGCGCACCTGACTCGCGACCGAGCCGCTGGTGATCAGGATGGCGTTGATGCGACCGTTCTCCACATCACGGCGGATGCGGTCGGTGACCGGCACCCCCACCGTGCGGTAGGCGACCACGCTGTCGACGTCGTGGCCCGCGTCATTGAGCATGACGGACAGCACGGGCTTCGCGATCTCGCTGCGCAGAGACAGGACGCGACGGGGCTCCGGCTCGAGGGCGATCATCTGCTCGGCCATCCCGGCTGCCGAGTTGTCGAGCTCCGGAACGAGGGCGACCTCATAGCCCACCGCGAGCAGAGCAGCCGCCGTGGTCTCGCCGACGGCGGCGATCTTCGTGCGCTTGGGCACCGTGACCCGGTGTGCGAACAGCACGTCCACCGTGGTGGCGCTCGTGACGGTCAGCCAGTCGTAGTGGCCCTCCTGCAGCCGCTCGAGCGCGGCATCCAGAGCATCCTGATCCGTGGTGGGGGCGAAGTTGATCAGCGGGGCCACGACGGGCACTGCTCCCTGCGCTCTCAGGCTCGCGGCGACACTGTCGCCCCACGGGCCGCCACGGGGCACCAGGACGCGCCAACCGTCCAGCGGCTTGGCCGTTTTCGTTTCGGAAGCAGTCATCAGGATCACTCTCGCGGGAGAAGGTCGGCCGCTCCCTGTTCGAGCAGCCGATGGGCTGCAGACATGCCGATATCACGGATCGCGCGCATCGGGTCTGCACCATCGGCAGCACTTGCTCCGTTGCCACTGCCGTTCCGACGAATATACCCCCCGTTCAGGGACTCCGTGACGTCGATTCCGATCCGGCCCGTTCCGGCCGGCTCGTACACGACGCTGCGGATGCGGATGCTGTCGCCTGTGACCTGCGCGTGGGCGGCCATCGGCGCCTGGCATCCGGCCTCGAGACCGGCGAGGATCGCCCGCTCGACCGTCACCGCGATGCGGGTGTCCTCGTCGTCGAGCTCGGCGAGCGCGGCGAGGAGATCGGCCGGAGCATCCGACAGGGTCTCGACCGCCAGCGATCCCTGGCCCGGAGCCGTGGGCCACTCGGCCAGGCCGAGGTGCTCGCGGTGCAGGGCGGAGTCCGCCCCGAGCCGGCTCAGCCCTGCGGCGGCGAGGATCACGGCATCCAGCTCCCCCGACGCGACCCGCTCCAGACGCGAGTCGACGTTCCCGCGGATGTCGACGGCCTCGGCGTGCGGCGCGCGGCGGCGCACCTGCGCGATACGGCGCGGGGCGCCGGTGCCGATCCGCGCACCGGTGCGCAGCTCGTGCAGCGGCGTGCCGTCTCGCGTGATCGCGACATCACGGGCGTCCTCGCGGACCGGTGTCGCGGCGATGACGAGGCCGTCCGGCTGAGCTGTCGGCAGGTCCTTCAGGGAGTGCACCAGGATGTCGCACTCCCCCGCCACGAGCGCTTCGCGCAGCCGGTTGGCGAACACGCCGGTGCCGCCGATCTCGGAGAGGGATGCCCGGTTGGTGTCGCCCTCGGACACGATCGGCACCAGCTCGACCGGGCGCCCGATGATCTTCGCAAGGGCGTCCGCGACGTGCCCGGACTGCGCCTGCGCGAGCGCGCTGCGCCGGGTGCCGAGACGGATGGGAGCGGTCACTGCAGCACGTCGGCGATCTCGTCGAGGCGCAGGCGGCGCCCGGTGTAGAAGGGCACCTCCTCCTTCACGAAGCGGCGGGCCTCGGTGTAGCGCAGGTCGCGCATCAGGTCGACCAGCTCGGTCGGGTCATCGGCCTCCAGCGGCAGCAGCCACTCGTAGTCGCCGAGAGCGAAGGCGGCGACGGTGTTGGCGATCACGCCGCGGTGCGCGGCCCCCTTGCGCCCGTGGTCCGCGAGCATCTGCCTGCGGTCGTCCTCGGAGGCGAGGTACCACTCAGGGGTGCGAACGAACGGGTAGAGGCAGAGCCAGCCCTTCGCCTCGACACCGCGGAGGAAGCCGGGCACGTGCGCGCGGTTGAACTCGGCGTCACGGTGCACGCCCATCACGTTCCACACCGGCAGCAGCGGGCGCAGCAGGTCGGTGCGGCGCAGTCGGCGCAGGGCGCGCTGCAGCTCCTCGGCGGTGTCGCCGTGCAGCCAGACCATCAGGTCGGCGTCGGCCTTCAGACCGCTGACGTCGTAGAAACCGCGCACCGAGACACCGGATTCCTCGATGTCGGCGACGATGGTCTCGATCTCGACGGACTCGGTCTCGGTGACCGGCGCGTCGGGGTTTCGGCGCCAGACGGCCCAGAGGGTGAAGCCTGCAGGGGCGGATTCGGATGGGATGTCTTCACGAACTTCCGGCATGCATCCAGTCTGCCCCTTCCTGAGGGGTGCCGCGTACCTGGAGACCTCGGTCCCTAGCGGGAAACCGCGCGCGCGAGCACCCACACGAGGCCGCCGACCACGGCGGCTGCCCCGGCGACGGCCGCCGCCGCGCCGATCGGGTTGCGCCGGGCGAACGCGCGAGCCTTGAGGATGCCGCGCTCCGACGCCTCCTCGACGCGTCGGGGCACATTGCCCTTGATCTCGATGGCGGCCAGTGCGGCCTTGAGCTCGGCACGAGCGGATGCCACCGGATCGACGATCCCGGCGGGTACGGCCGTGCGGGGCAGCGACGCCTTCGGGTCAGAATTCGTCATCGTCGGGCTCCTTCATCAGGCGGACGTCGGTGGCCACGGCCTGTCCCGGGTTCTCCCGCTTCACGACCTTGCGGAAGCGCAGCACGCCCAGCAGGGCGAACACGGCGATGGCAACGAAGAGGAACACGAAGACCGCGAGCGCGGCCAGCCAGGCCGGCCACCAGGAGGCCAGGCCGATGATCCCGAAGGCCAGCAGCACGGGGATCGCCCAGAACAGCAGGAACAGCACGATGACGAACCACATGCTGCCGATCCCGGCGTCCTTCGCCGTGCGCGACACCCACGCCTTGGCAGCGTCGATCTCGGCTGTGACGAGGTTGCGCACCAGCTCGGGCAGATCGCCGAGCAGCGTCAGCAGGCTGTCGTCGGCGCGATCGCGGTATCCGCGGGTCATGTCACTCCGCCTCTGAGGTCTTCTTCTTCGCCGTGCCGGAGGACTTCGCCGTCGTGCTCTTGGCGGCGGTCTTCGTGGCGGTGGTGCGCTTGGCCTCGGCCGCGGCGTCCTTCGCTGCATCCGCGACATCCTCGGCGGCGTCCTTGGCCGCATCCGCGGCCGAGTGGAGCCTCTGCTCGGGCGTGCCCGCGCTGGAGACCGCCTTGACGACGTTCACCGCGCCGGTCCACAGTGCGCCCGGAACGGCTGCCGCCTGCGCCTTGGCGAAGTCCTGTGCACGCGTGACCTGCTTCTGCACCGGGTCGAGGTGCCAGACCTTGAGCCACTGCGTCTTGATCTGCTCATAGCGCTCGCGCCCTGCGCGGGTGCCGAGCACATAACCTACGCCGAGTCCGACGACGAGTCCGATCTTCCCCTTCATGGGAGCCTCCTGACGTTTGTTGCGGCGTCTTCGCCGAAGGCCGAACCGTCTTGCCCCCGAACGATCGTGTTCCAGGGTAGTCGCATATTCCTGCTTCGGCATCTACTCTTGCGCGCAGACGAACTATGGCGTAATAGGGGTTTCAGCGAGCCCAGAGCAGTTGACTGCGCAGCCTGTCCGCCTCTTCCGCGGCATCCGGGACGACCTGCGCCAGACCGGTGCCCGCGAGCCAGGCTCCCACCACGGCCAGGCGCGGGGTGTTCCGCACCGCCTCGCGCACCGCCGCACGGCGTTCGGTCGCGCCGATCAGCGAGGTCGGCTGCGACTGCACGAAGCGTGCGCGGTGCGAGGCGCGCAGCTGCTCGGGGCGCAGTCGGACGCCGAGCAGAGCGGATGCCTCGGACAGCGCGAGCCGCGCTGCCGCGTCGTCGTCGAGCGGGGCGGTCGCCGCGGCCTCACCCTGCGTGCCGAAGGAGACGCGCACGACATGGCGGCCGTCCGCGGCGCGACGCAGCCAGCCCCACTTCGCCGTGGAGTGCGTGAGCGCCTTGGCCGTGTGGCTGCCCGGGACGGTGAGCACTCCGCTGCCGCGGGGAGCGGAGTCGAGCTCCGGGGCGTCCAGCAGCAGCGTGACGATCTCGATCTCGGGTGCAGCACCGGGGTCGCTCAGCCCGGTGACGTGCGGGGCGAGCAGGGCGCGCGCAGAGGGCTCCGCGGTGGCGATGACGACGGCGGTCGCGGTGAGGGGCTCGCGTGCATCAGGCGCCGGGGCGTCCGGCGCCGGGGCGTCCGGGGTGACGAGGGTGTCGTCGCCACCCGCGGCACCCGATTCCGCGGCATCCGATTCCGCGGCATCCGCCGCGACGGTGCCGAGTTCTTCGAACGCGACCGTCCAGCCCTCTCCGCTGCGATCGAGCCGCACCGCGCGCGTTCCGGTGCGCACGACCGCGCCGAAGAGCGCCAGCTCGTCGCGGAGCGCCTCGACGATCCGCCCCATACCGCCGTCGATGCCCAGCACGGCGGCGCCCGGTGTCTTGCCCGCACGGTCTCCCTGCAGGGCGAGCACCGCGCCGCTCAGCGAGCCGACACGCGTGAGTGCGGCGCTCAGGCCGGGGGCGGCGATCTCGACGTCGACGTCCTCGGGCAGGGCGGAGTACACGCCGGCGGTGACAGGGGCGACCAGCCGGTCTCGCACGCGGGCACCCATGCGGGTTGTCACGAGCCTGCCCAGGCTCTGCTGATGCCCGATGGTCAGCGGCGGGCGCAGCCTGTCGAGGTAGGCCCGCCACACGCCCCGCCAGCCGATGATCGCCCGCACGTCCTCCTGGAACGGATTGGCAGGGATCCCGAGCAGGCCGCCCTTGGGAAGGGGAGCATCCGGCGCGCCGGGGATGCCGCTGAGCCAGGCACCGCCGCCCTCCGGCGCGACGACCGCATCGGAGAGCCCGAGCTCGTCCACGAGTGCGCGCACATGTCCGCCGCGAGTGGCGAAGCTCTCGGCGCCGGCGTCGACGATGATCCCGTCGAGCTCGGTCGTGCGGATGCTGCCGCCGAGCTGCTCCTCGGCCTCGAGCAGGGTCACCCGCATGCCGACCTTCGCGCACTCGCGGGCGGCGACAAGACCGCCGATGCCTCCGCCGATCACCACGACGTGCTGTTCGGCGGCGCGGGCGGCGATGTCGACCGGATGCTCGGAGCTCATGCTCCGATTCTTCCATCCGGCCCTATGCGCGCGCCCGTGGATCCTCCCGCCCTTCGCGCCTTCGGCGACGGCTCAGGCATCCGCCGGCCGCCCAGGTCGCGATTCGTCCCGCCTTCAGCCGCTTCTCGCCGTCCAGGTCGCGATTCGTCTCGGTATGCGCTCGACTTTCCGGGATCAAGTGCGACCGGGATGCCGGGGCAACCGGAATTCCGGGACGAACTGCGATCTGAGGGCGCGCGAGCCGGCTGACGAACGGCGGCGCCGCGCGTCAGAGCTCGCCGTGGGCGAGACGGACGATGCGGGTGAGCTGGTCGGGGTCGGTCTCGGGCGGGACGCCGTGACCCAGGTTGAGGATGTGGCCCTTCGCGCCGCGCCCACGGGCGATCACGTCGCGGACGTGAGCCTCGAGCACCGGCCACGGCGCCTGCAGCAGAGCGGGGTCGATGTTGCCCTGCACGGCCA
>Ga0308169_10003498_pt1 | contig 15309 bp, 26 predicted proteins | sample PhyBR1_2_FD_202139 | JGI IMG/M metagenome (GOLD analysis project Ga0308169, IMG submission 202139) | Phyllosphere microbial communities from UC Gill Tract Community Farm, Albany, California, United States - DLSLSB.R1 | ecosystem: Host-associated > Plants > Phyllosphere > Unclassified | place... | reverse complement strand
CACGCCGGATGTCAGCCGTGCCGTCTGAAGGGTGCCGATCCCGCCTTACGGCATGATGCGGCGGGGTGATTAGCCGGGGGCAATGATGCGCGGCGGGAGGGCAGAGGAGCGATCGGGAAGGGAGTAACGTTAATTACTGTATTTTCAGGAAAACAGAGCTCGACGGGTGACGCCAATCTCATAAGCCCAAAGTCACGTCTCCCATATTCGGATCGGTCGAGTCCATGTCCTATTCAGGCGCTATCGGGCCACATTACTTTTCCAAGACAGACCCCGCCCATGGGCTAATTATCAACGCCGTGTGGACCACCGCCGCCCGGCAACCCCTTCGCATACCCACGTCCTCGTCCCCACACTTGAGCTGTCCGCCGATATAAAGAGACACCCCGCTCTGTCCGAAGCCAAAATCAACCTCTCCCAGTCGTCACCTGTTGCGTAGGGTGCTGCTACTTTTAGCGCCAACTCGTTTGGATCTCAGTTTCGATCCTCAAGGGTCGACGAGGTTGCGCGGTGGACACCCGTGTCTCACCTGTCTCACCCCAGTCATCCCGCTCAATCGCTTGATCCTACCACTCGTGTCTGGACTTGCCCCTCCCGCTCACCTCAACCTCGCAATCGCCGAACACCTCGTTCCGGACCGATCCTGTTCCTTCTCCGCAACAAGCTTGTTCGCCCCTACCGCCGATCCGTAACCCGTCCACCGGCCTGTGCTTGACGTCCTCGCCCTACCGCGAGATCGGCCAAAATGTTGCTGGACCAATACGCTTCCCCCGGTCAGATCGACCTTTCCGACTTTGACGATATCCCCGAAGACGGCCCCATCCCACCTTTCACCCCGGCCCAGAACCACCGCCGCGCCAGTTCGCTGTCTTCAGCGCTCGACCCCGCACAGTCCATCGCGCACCCCGCCGAGCCGCTGCGCACCTCTCGAGCCAACTCGGAGCCGGAGATCGAACCGGTACTGGAACTGAAGCGCACCTTGTCGCGCAAGCTTCCCCCGCGACTGACCGAGTCGCTGGAGCAGCTCGCCCTCGAACGACACGCCTCGCCCCCGCAGTCACCCAGATCCACATCGTCGTCCAAGGCCTTCTCGTTCTCGCGAAAGCTGCCCCCGCAGCTGACCGAATCGCTCGAGGTGCTCGCGCTGCAGCACACACCATCACCCACCAGCTCGCCCACCAAGCCATCCCAGGCGCTGTTCAACCTCCAGGTCGATCTGCCCACGCACCAGGAAGAAAACCCGGACGATCCGGTCGGTCCCGAGTTCACTGCCCTGTTCGGGACGCGCACGTCGACTCCCCCTTTTGAGCGCTCCCTTTCTCGCAAACAGTCCAAGAAATCGAGCAAGCAGCGGCCGCCCATCTCACCGACTGCCATGCCGTCCTCTTTTGCGCGCCGGGCTGTCTCGACCGCCACGTTCGGCTCGCCCAGCTCGAAGAATTCGACGCAGCTCATGACCCCCTCCTCGTCCCTCGGGCACATTCGCGGGTCGTACGAGTCCGCTGCGCACCCCAACTCGTGCTCGTCGGGCTCGGCGTCGACGTGCGGAACCTGGTCGGCCGTGGACGAGTACGACCACGCGCCCAAAAAGAGGGAGGGCCGAAAGGCGAGGAAGGAGAGGCAGCGGGCCGAGAGGGCGGCTTTTGACGTCGACACGACCCCGACGATGCGCGCACTGTACGAGGCGAGCCTGATGGAGCTGATCGATGAGCATGGCGAGAGGGTTAGGTTTGGCGATCTCGTCCGCCGCGGGACGACCATTGTGGTGTTCATCAGGCATTGTAAGTTGTTCACGCAGTAGCTCATGAGCGGGATGTCGGCTGACTCGCAGGGTTCTGCCCGCTGTGTGCGCAATATATGAACTCGATCGTCAGCGAGGTAACGCCCGAGGCGCTCGAGGAGGCCGACGCTGAGCTCGTCATCATTGGCAACGGCTCGCCCAAGATGCTGCCCAGCTACAAGAGTGAGCTCTTGGTCATCATCGCTCCACGCGCTCGTCTGACCCGCAGACAAGGCGATGAAATGCCCATTTAGGATGTACACCGACCCCTCCCTCTCGATCTACCGTGCCCTCGGCTTGACTCGCCAGACGGGCAACGCCGGACCCGACTCCGAAGCCGGTGACTACCTCGTCCAAACGCCCTTGCAAGCGACCATGGCGACGCTCAAGCGCGCGACGCAGATGCCGCTGGCCAACCCCGGGCACTTCACCCAACTCGGCGGGGAGTTCATCTTTAATGGTACACTCAACGTCAGCTACACGCACAGGATGACGACGACTCGCTCGCACGCGCCCATCCGGGATATCTGCGCCGAAGCGGGGGTCCGCCTCGAATGGATCCATTATGAACCGGGAGCGCCGCCGCCCATTGTGCACAGACGGTCGACGCTGGAAGAGGAGGAGCTGGGGCGGTACAGCGAGGACCTGGCTGCCGAGAGGGAGTGGCTGGAGAAGAAGCAGAGGGAGGTGGAACGGATCAAGGGGTACAAGGAGGCGAGGCGGAGTGGCTACGGTGGGGCCACGACGAGGGGGGTAAAGGTTGTAGGACAGAATGAGGACCTGCAAGAAGAAGACATCTTCGGGCCCTTGGGCATGGCTCGGTGATCGCTAGTCTGGGATTTTGGATATTCGGCCAATACGTGAAGTATAATTGTATCATAAGCAGTGCGCTCTCCGGTGAGGTATCATCGTATCTATCAACATGCAGTACTCGACATCGAAACGTGATGGTTGCCATATGGGGAGCGCACTCGCGGGAGCGGATCAATCAAGCCAGGAGCGGGTTACGGCTAGGGAGCCGCGAGCACGGCAAACCGGTGAACCGTGAGAGAAGCGATCACACCGGTGTTCGCTCTCCTTGGTACGGCCGCATGCCTTTCGGGCAAGGGCCGTTGTCGTCGACCGCATCACCCTATTCCACACACGCCAGCAGTCTCAGGCGCTCCAAGTGGTTCGGGAGAGGGGCAGGTGAAGACGCATGGGAGACGCAGGGGGAGGAGGAGGGGAGAGGAGAGGGTAAGGGCAAGGGCAAGGACGAGGGAGGAGAAGTCAGGGAGCGAGCCCATTCAGGCTCGCGGAGCGGAGACCATGGTCAGACTAGAGCCGCGGTGAGAGAGTGGTTGCAAGCGCCATAGTAGCCGGCATGGTGCGGGGATTGCTAAACGCCGCGAGTTGCACCACAGCACTTCCACCGAGGTGTTTCCCAAAGCCGGAATCATGAACTTGAAGCCTTGAGGGTATTCCAGCAGGCACCATCTCGTTCGAATGTGAGGGGGTATCATACATGTCTCGTAATAGACGTTAACGGACCGAACCGGCTCTTCTGCGTTTGCTATCTCCGCCTATGCTTTCGGGCCCTTCCCACCAGGTATCAGCTGCTCGTCAGCGTCGTGAAAGGGATGACCGCTCGGCAAGCTGACCATGGCGATGTTGTTACCGTTCAACAACGTTTGCCCGAGCTCCGTCTCCTTGATGCCTTGCGGCGTCACCTCGCTATACGTGAGCTTCTACGCCAAAACGGTCGTTCTGCTGGAGTCTCACTACTCCTTGACGTCCTCCAGGACCATGTCTGGCATCAGCACCACGTCTGAAGCGACATGCAATCGTCGGCAATATGATCGAGGACGGCTAGGGGCGAAGGGAAGGACAGAAGGAGACGCAAGGAATCAGGAACAGGGACCTGGGTGAAAGAAGGGGGAGGAATAAGAGATAGGGATAGTAAGGGGCTGTACGAGGAGACAATGTTGAGGAGGAAGGGGCAAGGAGAGATCCAAGAGAAGGGGAGTGGGAACGAGGGCGAGTTGCGGAACTGGATAGCAGTACTCACTGACGTAGTCGTCAAATCCCTTCAGCGTGCCCGTGAACTCCCTCTCGTTCTTCATCAGGACCCAGATCGATGAGCCGATACACCGGTCCACCAACTCAAGGGGGAGGATTGTCGTTGCCATGATAGGAGCGAGGTGAGGTAGGTGGAAGTCGAATATTAGAAGTGACTTCCGGGGCCAAAACAGCAAGAACCGGTTCTCGGTTCCTGTGTCAGCCTCACCAAGGCACGTGTCAGCCTGTCCCGGACCGAGGTCTCTGTATGCCATGCATGCATGGCAAGACGTTGTCGTGGGGCGCTTCAGAGAGAGTTGGTATTACTCTAGTGGTGGGGATGGACTTGGAAAGGTATAAAATGCATACAATGCCCAAAGATCACGTCGATCCGACCCACTTCTCCACGATCCTTTTGGCGCAGTCACCCGTGCCCAGGTCCATGTGCTCGCCTGGGCAGTGGGCGAGCACCAAGGCTCCGGTCTCTTGCAGATGCCTGAGCCCTATCCAGTCGTCCGTGTAGAGTCGTTGCTCGGACAGAGGTATGAGTTGTGCCTTGTTCTTTGGCGAGTACGTCCAGAAATGCGCGCTTTGGGCGGGCGAGACAGTCTCTGCCGGTCAGCGGAACTCGATAGCAGATGTTTTGCATCAGTAGGGTGGAGGTACAGGGGGGAGCGGGCACAATCAAGGAGCGGGGTTACAGCACAGAGACCATCCAGGGGGCCTGGACCCAGAGCAGGCGCGCGGGATTCGACGCCGAGCACTCACCATCGGCATCGAACATGACCGCAACGAAGTTCTCCACCCCCTTCAACCCCTTGCCTCCCGCCTCGCGCTCCGTATGCCCACCTGCCAGGTACTTGCCCTCGGCATTCAGGTCCCGGACGAATGTGTTCGTCTGCACGAACTCGTCCAACCTCGCCGGATCGCGGAAGTAGGCCGCCTGGATCAGGTGCGTCTGCGCCCACGGACTGTAGATCCCCGACCGGGCTGCTCGGGCAGCGAGGAGGCAGGAGACGGTCGGCGGGGTCGGGCACGGTATGAGTGCCGAGATGCCATAGTGCGGCGTGCCGAACGTGATGAGGTTACGGACGGGTGGGGTGTTGCAGTATTGGGCGTAGTAGCGGAGGAAGAGGCCGCCTTGGGAGAAGCCCATAGCGTCGAACTGCCGTGAGCATGGCTGCCGCGCTCTCGGCACACGGCTCCGAGACGACGAGCTCACCCCGTCTGCCAGCTCAGGGATGGCCGCCAGCTGGGCGCAGCCCTCGTCGCCTTGCAGCTCGGCATTGCCCCACTGAGTTCAGCGCACGAGGCACATATGACATTATCGGACGACGCACGAATCCAGCCCTTCGCTCGTCATTGTCCGAGCCGCCCTGCGGGATCTGCACCGAGTGCACAAAGATCCCAGGATGAACGGCCTTGATATCGTCGATGAACTCGCTGATGCCGTCCGAGAGCGCTGTGTCGCCGAGGCCGTGCCTGGGATGAGCGAGGGTCGGCATCAAGCAGTCTCGAGTACTCGCCATATCACCAGCGGCCTCGGCTGGCCAGCAGCGCCTGCGAGGGGATGCTGCCCTGGCTGCGATGCTCTGCCTAGCGCCAACCGACCATGTAGGCACAGGAGGGACAATAGCGCCAGGCGGATCATGATGGGTCAACAACAACAGAGAATCGATCGAGCGGCAAATCCGCCTTTATATGGGATACTCCGGTAACTTGCAGGGCCGGTCTGGCCGTAATGATCTCGACCTGAACAAGGTGGCAAAGGGACGGGCATGCCGTCGGGCGATCATCAAGTGACCTGCTTTCGACAATGGCTATACAAGTCATACATGGAGATAGGCCCGGCTCACTTCCACACCTCATCATACCCGATTGGATCGACGGTCCAGCTGCCTGCTTCCTCGCCCTCCCGACACCAGCCCATGACGTTCATGACCATTCCGGCGCCTCGCACGAATATCGTTCCGTCAATCTTCGAGATGCCCGGAACGACCTCCTGCCCGTCTTTGCTCGTCCCGAAGAAGCCGCCGGCCGGAGTCGTACCATACAGTGAGGCGTAGTGCAGGAGCGGTCGGATCGCCTTGGGGACGTGTGAGTCTGCTGATCAGAGATACTTCTGCGTGGAGGGAGGAGCGACTCACCGGTGGCATACAAGGACGACTCGACGATGCTTCCCCATCCATTTCTCGTCTCTTCGTCACCCGGTTCGCTGAGGACGTCATCAGCCGCACCGCGTTCTGGCGTCGTCCCTGGGGCGACGGATATCAGAGGAGATTGCATTAGGTAGTCGATGTCGATTGCGGGCTTGCCGCGAGCGATGACCATAGCGAGAACGCCGAGGAGGTATGTCCGCAGCACAGCTCGCCGGCGCGGTGCGTCCAGGACGGACGTGTAAGCCGGGAGGAACATCGATGAAGTCAACGCATGCATCTGGGATCAGTGTCCTCGCAAGATCCGAGAAGGGATGATAACGTACCAGGAAGAAATCGATCTTGGCGGGCTTGCCGTATCGTCCGCTCGCACAAGCCACGAGCGTCACCAGCACGGCGACTTCCTCCAGCCTCCGCTCGAATCCGTTCGGGCCGTCCCCAATCGCCTCGTCATCGAGGTTCCATTTCTGCGCCAGCGAAACCAGCTCCTTCGCCCGTCCCTCCCCCGTAGCGGCCTTGAGACGGTCATTGATCATGTGGTTCGGATTGTACGCTGGCGGGGCGAGGCGGTCATTCGACGCGAACTCGCCGTAGATCGCCAGCAGGCTTGGACCGGAAGACGATGAGGCCGGTACAGCTTGTCCCCACTCGTCCTTCTTCGTCTCCGCTTTCGTGCCAGTCTGCGGAGATAGCTCGTCCTCGGGCCAATTGAGAGGGAACAGCTGGTGCATGATTCCGTGATCGTGTATCGCCGCCTCGGCCAGGCTGGAGTCAGTGTGGAAGCGGGGGCCGACGTACCCCTCTGCAAGGACCACAACGTCCTTGAACTCCAGCCCGAAGCCGGTATGGATAAAGGGGTGCAGCACGCCCGCAACCATCCGGACTAGCATCTGCGGGGCGTCATGTCCATTACGACTCGACCAGTTCTGGCTTGAGCTGTGGTCCGATGGCTGCGTATTGCTCCACTAACGGCTTGGGGAGAGAAGACATATTCCTCCACGGCGCCGACGGGCCCCAGACGGCTGATCTCCTCATGGAAGAAGACGAGATAGCGTGAGTACGCGCTACGATCAGCCCCGATGCCAGCTCATTCCATAGTTGCGGTGCTGTCCACACCGCGCGACTCACTCCTTGAACCCCAGAGTCTTCGGGTCATCCCAATTCTCCCGGGTGATCTTCTTTGGCAACCGCGACAGATCCCCCGTGTCCCGGTCATCGGTTTCCGGGTCGAGGGGGGCGAGATGTTCCTCGTCGTGTTTCCACGTATCCTCCAGCAGCTTTGGCGGTGCTCCGAGTGCATAACGGGTCAGAGCGGAATGCGGGAAATGGTTGTGCGCGTCTGATTGTCAGCTCGACGTTACTGGAGACTGCAAGGCACCTGCGACCGCCCTTCTCGCCTATACAGCATAGCGCATAGCAGCAGTGGACAAGCCACTCACACCGGACCTTTTCGTATATATCATACCGCCTATCATTCTCCTCCAGGATCCGACGGACACTACTCGTGCTGCTCTCCGTCGTCCCTGGCCACCTGAAGTACGTCGAGGGTACCGCCGTCGAGTCGGGGAAGCTCTTCGCAAAGGCTGGGATCGCCGACATGGCTCGAAACGATTTGGTCGGACTATAAGGCGCAAGTCCGATGGTGGTGGTCGGGGAGCGCATGAGCTGGGCAAAGCGGCGACCTGCTCGCGCGGCATCGTGACCGGCCGTCCAGCTGAGTCGCATAATTAAAAGCAGCTCGGGCAATATGACGTATACTTGGCCAACGCGGATCAAGGCTTTGTAGAACACATCAGCGGCTTACAAGCTGGAGTAAGACGGTGCTATGCATGACGGCGAGGGGCTTCCTCTTCGTGTGGGAGCGGATGGGTTCCAAGCCGAACCCGGCGATGATGCATGCCGAGCAAGATGTAAGACGGTCCGGATTCGAGGATCCGGGTAAACAACAATGAACCAATCCGGAGTTTACCGACGAGCGTCCCCTTTCTTTCTACCTTGACTATCGCCTTATCCTCACATTCAACCCCCAACATGCCATCCCCTCGCCGCCCGTTATCAGGCTCTTCGGGATCGGGGTCGTCCCCACCACCTCGTCCACCCGAATCGCCCACTGAAGTGCTATACAACACGGCGGTACAGTCCTTCGTACGACGAGATCACCTCAAGACCCACGCCGCCCTATCCCGGCTGTTATCGACACTCAAGGGACAGTCGCGCAAACAGGCCCGTAGACGATGGCATGACCTCGGTCCCGGATCCATCTGGGGTCTATCGGCTGCCAGCGCTCCATCTGTCGACGGGGCCGGCAGCACAGCAAGCGATAGCCGCGAGCCCGATATCGAAGTCGAGGAATGGCTCATCAAGACTTTCAAGCTGTATATCTCCGCCCACGCATCGCTGTACACCGACCCTCCATCGTCCTCGTCCGCGAACGCCCTCTCTCCCGATCTCATCGGTCTGATCCCGCCGAACCCACCTAGTAGAGTGCTCGAGCAAGTGGCCAACACGGCCTTGCAGGCCTACCCTGACGGCATCCTGCCGCCCCCGGTCATCTCGACGCTCATCCTCGCTTCGCTAAAGCTTCAGCCGCAGGACGATGCGCTCGGATACGTCCATCGCGTGACGGAGGAGTGGCTCGCCAACCTCCCGAACGCGTTCATGGAGGGAATATCCGTGCGAGAGCGGGGCGGCGTGTCGAAGCGCGTGGAGGCGGGTCGAGAGGGGTATCTCAAGGTGCTGGAGCTGTTTACGGGCGAGGTGCTGGCCCGAGAAGGGGAGTGGGAGATGGCGAGGGGAATCCTCGACGGTGACACCCTGATGGGATCGAAGCGCAAGGAGGTTAGCTATCTCGTCCGGCGTGGTGAATCAGCTCACGATAGGCGCTATACCGACATCTGCGTGCCAGCCAAGCCCGCCGCGAAGCCCCGGAAACAGCTTCTACCTCAAGCAGCGGGATCCTTCCCTCCCCTTCTTCCTCGCTGGTCCTTCCAGACTCATCCTCGCACAGCTCGACGGCGACGCCTCAGCATCGATCTCGTTCGAGATCTAGTAGCGCGTCCTCCAGCGAAGCGACCGCGAGGCCACCATCGCAGTTCCCCCTATCCTCCATGGGTGCCAGTCTTGGGCGGCACGCCTCGTCTACCTTCCGGCATCCTCTGGCTGCCGCTCGACCGGACAAGGGCAAAGGAAAGGCCGAATCGGTGACGACCACCTCAGAGAGTACTCTGCCGAGCAAGATCGTCGTGAATCCGCCTGGCTCGGGATCAGGATCTGGCCCAGGGCAGAACCGAAATCGAAATGGGCGGCATCGAGATTCAGTCATCCGCCACAAGCTTCTATCGATGGTGAACTTTGCCTTCCTCCCGGCAAGCATACGCAACCGACTTTGGGGTCTGAGCACCACACAGCTCGCGTCGCTGGTGCTGCCGGTACCATTACTGGGGCTGTTGTTGCTCTATGCCGCGATCCGGCGCAGAAGAAGCGCCGCTGTGAGATCTGCAGGCGCGAACTTGGTGGGCGGACAGAATAGCATCGAGGACATACGCGCCAGGTTGGCGGCGGCGCGGAGACAGGGATTATGGGCTTGGGTCATTTGGTTCTTCCGCTGGTGGATGGGTAAAGTCGCAGGAGTATGGAAGCTGGGCACGACCATCACATACGTGTAACAATGCATAGCACTCGTGCAAATGGTCCGAAATGCGCCGCCGAAGGATCGGAGAACGGATGGGAGAAGAATGTTCACGCTATACGCTAGTGTCTGAGCCGCTTCTCTCGCCGTATCCGCTCTGACTTGTCCACCCCGAAATCGTCTTCGAAGATGAAGTACACCTCTTCCAGAGACAACCTACCGTCAGCTGGCCCATTTCCTGTCCGGGATGGCTGACCCTGATGTCTCTGGATACAAAGCCCAACAGAACACCCAGCTCGCCGCGCAGAGTACCGCATAGATCCCAAAAGCTCCAGCGGGCGTAGCGACACGCATGAGCGACAAGAACGTAGCGGCAATGACGAGGTTGCACGTCCAGTTCGTGGCTGTGCATATCGACGTGCCCATTCCGCGGACGTCGAGCCGAAACAGCTCGCCCTGTTGCCAGGGTATAACGCCTAGGCCTGTCGCGTACGATGCCACGTACAGGAGCATGGAGAGGATGAGAAGGACAGAGTACCCGGTCGAGTACGATGCCCCTTCGACGAGGACGCCACCGGTCGAGCGGGTCAGTTCTGACATGAGCTTTATCGCGTCCACCGAGACGAATGCGCACGGTAGAAGAAGCAAGAGGAGAGGAGCAGAGCGAGGACCATCCATGGCAAGGTGTAGAGCATTGTCCTTCGACGACCGAGGGGGTCGATGACCTCCCGTGAGCTCACCCTTCCTCGGGCGGAAGCTCACCTTGAGAGCGACAAGAGTGAAGGCAAAGTTGATCATAGCGATCGAACATCCCACCGCCGTGGCGTTCTTGAACCCCAGAGCGGAGAAGATGGAAGCAGAGTAGTACATGAGCGTGTTGAAGCCGCACAGCTGTTGCGCAGCCTGCAGACCACAGCCAATAACTGTCGTTAGCTGCTAGTTAAGCGAGGGATTCTACAGAGCTCACTCAACGCCCGGCGGTTCCTGCCGACGCTGAAGAGCGTCGCTAGTCGCTCGGACCAGGGGGTATGTTCCGCAGCGGCTACGCTGTGCTTAACCGCGGAAGCCATAGCTCGGACCTTGGCTTCGAGGTCTTTGTCGGAGGCGAGTGGATATATCTTGCCCATGATGTGGCGGGTCTGATGCAGATCCGACCGGATCAGGAGGATTCGCGCTGCCGTCAGCTCGATGTTCCGGATGAAGGCAATGTCAAGTAGCTGACGGGACTCGGGCAGGACGGCGAGCGCAAGAAGCTGCACGATGGAAGGCAGCGCGCCCAGACCCACCATCCACCTCCATCCGCTCGTGGCATGCTGGAAGACCGATCCGATCGCTGGCGTCAGCTCGACACAGATACGTGGAGGCATGAGCTCACTGTAGGCGGCCACTTGGCCGAGAGTGATGGCGACACCGTTGATGGTCACGAGCCGCCCGCGGATCTTTGTAGGGGACAGCTCGCCTATGTAGAGGGGTACGATACAGCTTGCGAGGCCTACGCCCAGGCCGACGATGAAGCGGCCGATGACCATTGTTGAGACCGCATGTGAGACCTAGCGTCAGCTGAATGGTTCAACATGACCACGAGAGCTGACTGCTTGAAGCAAGGCGCCTAGGATGAAGACGGCGTTCGACATTGCTATGACCGGTTTCCGACCAGTGTAGTCCGAGAGAGTGCCTGCTGCGAGGCCACCGAAGAGGGCGCCCAGCGTTGTCGCCGACGTGATCATCTCCTTCGCGTCAACTTGGGCGCTCCAGATACGAGCATGGGAGTCATGCGCTGTTTGTGGGCGAAGCAAGGGTACGGTAGAAGTGGAAACAGAGGCGAAGAAGAACAAGTGCGCACCTTCTGCCAGTCCGCGAGGGCGGTGCCCAGGTCTGTGCCGATGACTACCAACATCCCTGCATCTGAGCACTGGTCTCCTCGCGCCCTGCCGCAGCTCACCCGATATTACGCCCGTGTCGTAGCCTGGCATGAGCTTCATGCCTTCTCTAACCTGTCCCCTTGACTCACCGAAGAGCAGCCCAGAGATGGCCGCGGCACCGACCAACACCCAGACGAACGTCGTCGCCTGATCCTCCCCTTCTACAATGACCTCTTCCTCCTCGCCTTCGCCCAACAATGCCTCTTCATCCTCATCTTGGGGCCCAGCTCTCCTCACACCGGAAGATGAGCCATTGGCCGCGCGGTTCAAGCGATGAAGCGCATGGTCTAGCTCCGGGCTAGACGGGTCTTTTGGGCCGGAAGCACCGAAGAGCGGAGTGGTCTCGCCAGAGGCTGTCGGCGCAGTACTTCTCTCGGCTCCCGCAATCATATTCAAGCTATGGATTGACGTCTTGTCCCGCGGGCATTGAGAAAGAGAGGGCAAGCGAGGGGAAAAATGACGGTGGAGACGGGACTTGTGAGATGCCCGGTCTCGCGTGTTCGGGCGTGTTTCATGTCGTGTTGTTGTCCGTGTTTCGGAGCCCTCCGACGGTCCACTTCCAAGGGCCGTGATACTGCATGCGATACAAAATGAAAGCGAAGACGACGAACCCAGATCAGAACCCAATCTCCCTTCCTTGACCAGACTAGACCTTGTAGACAGTGCCCTCGGCGAACATGATCTCGTTCCGGTCGTGCATCGCCTGCGCGGCGTTCCTCGCTTCGCCCGACCCGAACATGTCGGTCGTGTCCATCCCCTCGTTGATCAGCGGCAACAGCTCCGCCAAGTCGATCATCCCGTCCGCGCCGATGTTCGTCGTGAACACTTCATCAAGTCGTTCTCGGAAGAGGTTGAGTCTGGGCATCAGCACTTTCCCCGAATATGGTCTCGTCTCTGCTCACCTATCCGCAGCGACCTCGCCCACCTCCGCCTCGTCCACCGCGTTTGCAGGCTCGACGCCCAAAGACGCCTCCGCGCCCTCCATATCCACATCGTCGTCATTGCCGTCTCCACCGGTCGCAGGAGCTCTCGACTCAGACCGCTCTATCCTCGCTGCCTTCTCTCTCGCCCGCTGCCTCTGCGACCTCGTGACCGTCACCTCCTCCTCGCCGTCCTCCTCATTGTCACCCGCCCGCTCTTCCTCCTCGTCCTCGTCATCGTCCTCCTCATCCGACGCAACATCCACTAGCTGCCCATTGTTCAGCCTCCTCTTCTTCCGCCTCGTCTGCTTGAGCACCTCCTTGAACAGCGCGAACCGCAGAATCTCCTCCGCGGCCATAGCGTCCCGCTCATCCACGCTCGCACTCAACCTCGCCTTCGCATGTGCCGTCGACAATCGGATGAGCGTCTCCAGCGTACGCGCCGTGAGCGGTGAGGTTCGTTTCTGATTGCCCGCCAAATCGTCGTTTCGCAAAGCCGAGTAGACACTGACGATAAAGTCCGCGGCGCCCTTTGTCAGGACAGGGTGGATCCGGTTCTTCGCGTACTGGATGTACTTCTTGACAAACGCAATGGACAATACCTCCTTCTTCTTATTAGCGCCCCGGCCCGAGGTCGTGGTGACTCCGCCGTGGAGCAGAGCGTTGTACTTCTCGAATACCGGCGTCTCGATCGTGCGAGACTCGGCCTCGTCGCCTCCGACGTCCAAATGCTGCGCGAGGTTCTCCACGGGCGGTGCGCCTTCCTCCACTCCGGGCTGGAGGTATCGGTGCATCCGCAGCACGTGCTCGGAGATCTGTCGGTCGCGCTGCTCGTCCGTGTCGTCCGTGACGACGAAGAGCAGATCGAAACGGGACAGAAGCGAGTCTGGCAGCGCGATGTTCTTGTGCGGGTCCTTGTGGACGTCGTACTGGCCGTAGATGGGGTTGGCAGCGGCAATGACCGAGCATCGGGCGTTCAGACTCGTGTGAATACCGGCCTTGGCGATGGTGACGGTTTGTTGTTCCATGACTTCGTGGATGGCGACTCGGTCCACCTCGGACATCTTGTCAAACTCGTCGATGCAAACAACGCCACGATCAGCCAGAACCATTGCACCGGCCTCGAGACGTCGTTCGCCGGTGTCCTTGTCCGTCGTGACCGCAGCCGTGAGACCGACACCGGAGGACCCTCGACCGGTCGTGGCGATAGCGAGCGGGGCGGTGTTCAAAACGAATCGAAGCATTTGTGATTTGGCGGTAGAGGGATCACCGACCATGAGCACGTTGATGTCTCCACGGATGTGCGACCCGTTCTTCAGGTTCTTCTCTTCTCCACCAAGAAGGAGTAGCAAAATCGCCTGCTTGATGTAGTCGCTTCCGTAGATGGACGGGGCGAGGGATTGGGACAGCAGGGAGAAGATGTTGCGTCGCTTGGACAGCTTGTTGATGTTTCGGATGTCGGTGTCGGTCAGCGGGGTCTGAGCGATACCCCCTCCTTGCTTTGAGGAGAGGAGGATGACGTTATTGGCGATGATCTGGGTGCTGCGGGTCAGCGGTGACATTACATTGTAATGTCAACCTACATGAAACCCCTCGACGATTGCCCTCCACCGGACGACTTGTACACACCGACCATCTGGATTCGGTCTCCCGGCTTGCAGCAGTCGACCAGATCGTCCGCCAGAACCACTTCGACACCACGCGGTAGCTGACCAGCGGGCGCCCGTTCTGGCATCTCTTGGATGTTGATCGTTTGGTGGTCGCGGAATGTGGACAGACCGTACTCCATGAGCAAGGGGTTGCCCTCTCCGTCGTCTTGCGGGATGACGGTCGTGCTGCCGGTGAGGGTGGATGACGGGGCGATCATCGTTGAGTCGTGGTAGGATCTCGAGTGGAATTTTTGTGTGGGAGGGCAGTAGTGGATCGATTTGAGCATCTTGGGTCGAACAAGGGAGCCTGCTGTCAGGAGAATCCGCGCCGCATTAGGCGAACGTACACCTTGTGACGATACCCTCGAGCGACACCATCTTTCCAATCTGATGACTTCGAAGCGTTCTCGGGTTGCAATGTTGCTGTCCGAACGATCCCCTCAACCCCACATAGTCTAGCGTCAGCTCTGCCTCTGCGTAGCTCTCGCGGCGGGGCACTCACACTCATTTCCGCTGATCTTGTGCTTCACAGGGTCGTGTAGCGCCTGCACGAGTTGCAGCAACGCAGCGTCGAATGCTGGCAGGTAAGACGTCGGCTGAAGCAGCAACCTATCATCAGCTTTTGTCCAAAATCCATGTCCGCACGCACCCGTCCGCATATGTCCGATCGTAGTCTCGCAGATCGTCCACGTTGACGATCAGCCGGACCTGCTCGTTGTCCAGCATCCTCCGTACGGCATCTCGGTAGTTGTAGTTCGCCCGGGTCTGGTATGAGCTTTGCCAGTGACTACGGAAAATGCTCAACCCACGTCGTCGTCCAGGAACTCCACGAATTGACGGGCTCGATCCCGCATCAGGTCATCAGCGAGGATCCCTCCCGCATCTTGCGTGGACATCTCGGCCATGGTTCCGGTGTTGAAAAGTGTATAGGTGGAAGAAATGTAGAGAGGTGATCCCGGACCAAGGGGGCGTAATGTCGAAACGCGAATCCCGTCTACGCGTTTTGGTCCACGACGCGTCGGCCAGCTCACCGTGGGAAATGTAGTCAAGGCACCAACTGCGGGCTGGATTATACCCCTGCTTCTGACACACGCCCGGCAACTTAGAACCGCCGTCTCTCGCGAGTGAAGCACCGGACGTTTTCGGCATGCGGAACCTTGATGGAAATGTCTTGCTCTAGTTGCCATTCAGAGAGACATGCAGAGGCCTGGCAGATC
>Ga0308169_10003496_pt1 | contig 15313 bp, 14 predicted proteins | sample PhyBR1_2_FD_202139 | JGI IMG/M metagenome (GOLD analysis project Ga0308169, IMG submission 202139) | Phyllosphere microbial communities from UC Gill Tract Community Farm, Albany, California, United States - DLSLSB.R1 | ecosystem: Host-associated > Plants > Phyllosphere > Unclassified | place... | reverse complement strand
AGCTTGCCTGGATGATCCAAATCCTCTGGCCGACGGAGCCGTTTAGCGAGCCCGCGATCGAGTAAGCTGCAGCTGCAGGTGCGACGCTGCGAGGCGGATCGTTCGGCGTCAGTGCGTGCGGTGAGCGAGAGAGAGAGAGAGTGTGTGAGAAAAGAGAGGGTAGGAGCGGCGCCGAGGTTCTTCCGGTCGAGAGGAGGGGCAGGAGAGAAGGGCCGCACCTGATGTAGGTGTTCTGCAGCTGTGCGAGAGCGCAGAGAGCGACGATGAGCCAGGTGCGCCAGCCGATTTTCTCGGTCTGGTGGTCCGGGTCTTGCCCGAAGGTGCCGAGGACCGTGACCGGTTCATTGGTCTCGTCGACGGCGTACGAGTCGTGGATCATGGCGTGCTCGACGTGCTCGTGCGTGTGCTTGACCTCGGCCATTTGCTGAGCTGGAGCGAGGGATGAAGAGAGGAGAGGCGAGGTCGGAGCGGGGTAAGGAGGAGGAGGCCCGCAGCGCTGATCGAGCGGTCGGCCGGTGGGAGACGGCGACGGACTGGTGGGCCTGAGCGGCGATCGAGGCCGCTCGCTCGACGGACAGACACCCGGTGGCATCTCGCCGGTGGGAGGCTCGACAGGGGCCTGGAGGGGCGAGCCCGCCGGGGGAGGAGCGCGAGGCCGAGAGCTGCACGAAGCTGGGCGGCTGCGGGCCCGTGTGCCCGGATGAGCGGTTCTGCCGGCGAGCACTCAAGCGGTGGTGGAAGCAAGGAAGCAGAGCGGCAAGCTCAAGCGGGCGCGCGTGCAGCTGCGAGAGGCGCGTGGGGGCGGCCCGGGCGGGGCGGAGGAGCCGGGTCTCGAGCGGTCGAGCATCCCGCACTCTTCGCCTCGGCGCCGGCAGCTGTGCAGCACTGCATTTTTGGAGCTCCAAGAATGGCCGACGAAAAGCGCGAGCGTCCTTTCCAAAGAGGCGGCACCTCGCTCTCCTGCGGTGGTCGAGCAAAGAGGGGAGGAAGGGCGGGTCGCTCTCGTCGAGTCCACCTGCTCTCGGCGGCACGCTCTGCTCGAAAAGCTCTCGACGAGCGCGAGAACACGGAGAAGAGACTTGGATTTCAGGCGGCGGCGGTCTCCAGGTAAGGAATGCCCGTGAGCTTGAACGCGCGCTCGCTCAGGACCGGCTTCTGCCGCGGCGCCCACGTGTTGAGCGGGTCGAGCTCGCCGTTGCGCTTGGGCGCGACGAACTGCTCGACGAACGGCTGGAAGCCCTGCGGCCAGTGCGAGTGGCCCTTCATGTCGTCGAACAGCCACTGCTTCTGAGCGAGCTCCTCTTGCGTCGCCGTCGAGACTGGCGCCATGCACGTGTAGACGACGAAGCGGACCATGTCGCCCTTGGGCGCAGCGTTGTAGTGCGGCACGCGCGAGTCCCCTGCGCACGAAGAGGGCGAGCACGTCAGCTTTGTCGACCTTGAAGCGTCGCTCGCACGAGAAAAGAGAGACGCACAGAGGATGAGGTCGCCCGGGCCGGCGTTGACCTTGACCCACTCGTAGCCGCGGTCCTGGAGCCACTTAAGGCCGGTTTCCTTGAACAGGTACATCTGCGAGGGCCGAGCGGCGTCAGTCGAGCCGGTCTGAGGCGAGAGCGGCGAGAGGAGAGCGGCGAGAGGAAGAGGCGAACGCACCTCGTTCGTCCAGCGGAACTCGCGCTCCTCGTCGAAGAAGGTCTTGTGGTACTCCTTCGAGATGTTGTGGCCGGCCTTGAGGACGACGAGGCCACCGTCGTTGTCGCCGCACGGGTTCAGGTTGACCAGGCCTTGAACGCAGCGGAAGCCGGGTCGCTCCGGGTCTTGGTCTTGGTGCGCCCATGGCTTGAGCTCGGGGAGGTCGCGCCGGTTCGGGAACGAAACGTTGACGGCGTCGAAGGAGCAGATGAGGTCGTCGGTGCCGAACAGCTTGGCGAACGCGTCGATGACGCCGGGCTCGGAGCGGACGCCCCAGGTGAAGCTCTGCGAGCGCGACGAGGGCAGGCGAGTCAGACGGAGCGCACGGCGAGGCGAGGGAAGAGGAGCGAGACGCACCTCGTGAGGAGCGCCGTACGCCTGGATGAGCCCCTTCTGGTGGATGACGGGAAGGCATTCCTCGCGGACGGTCGACGGGTCCTCGCGCTTGTAGCCGAGACCAAAGTCCTCGAGCCATTGGTGGAACTCGCCTGTGGCAGGGAGAGCTCGACGGGTCAGCGAGAGCTGTGAGGGAGGAGGGAGGAGGGGAGGAGGAGAGCGAGAGGAAGCGCGAGGACACACCGACATAGTACTGCGCGCGCTCGGGAGACAGGACACCCTTGACGACCGCGTAGCCGTCGCGCACGAGGTCGTCGCGGAAGTCGTTGTAGACGGTCTTGCCGGAGAAGTCGAGGCAGTCGAGGTCGGGCGTCTCGCGGACGACGTTGGGCGGGATGGCGTGGACGGTCATGGTGGGTGAGGTGGCGCAGCGAGTGCAGAAAGGCGACGTAGCTGGCCGAGCGAGGCGAGCTGCATAAGGGCGAAGCGAGAGGTGGGAATCCCACCACCGCGCTCCCGCTCGCCGTTGCTCGCGAGGGAACCGCGTTGTGAGCCAGAGTCCAGAACTCGCCCGATCGATTGCGGTCGAGCTTGAGCCGGTTAAGCCGGGCTCGCCGGCTCCTTGCGGGGTGGTGGGGAAATGCGGCCGGCGCGCAGGTGGGAGGTGGGGCCGGAGCGAGGCCGGCGGAGTCGAGTGCGTCGAGCGCGAAGGCGACACCGCTCTCCTCGTACAGAGCTTCTCGAGCTACCGCTACCGATACCACTACTCCCCACACGACACCTAGAAGATGCCCTCGGCCGCAGACAAGCTCAACGTCATCATCGTCGGCGGTGCGTCGCGCTCGCTCCCCTCGTCCTTCTCCTCAAGTCGGAGCTCGTCGCTGAATCAACTCTACCTTGTGATGTGCAGCCGGCATCGCCGGTCTCGCCGCAGCTGTCGCACTGCGAGAGCACAATGTCGTCGTCCTCGAGCAGTCGCGCCTCAAGGTCCGTCCGCTTTGCTTTCCCGCCTCGTGCCCGCGCCCAGCTCAATCGCTAACTGCACAGACTCGCACTGCAGGAAGAGGTCGGCGCCGCTATTCACCTCGGCCCGAATGCGTCCAAGATCGCTCTCGAGTGGGGACTCAGCCTCGACCGCTTGAACAGCCCCGAGGTCAACTTTGTGCGTCCACCTCTCCTCCTGACGAACGAAGGAGCCTACCGACCTCGTAAGCTGACATGAGCATCTCGGCGCCCGCAGTACCACGAGATGTCGTCGGCGGGCCCGACGCACTTCAAGATCCCGATCCGCGCGCGCGAGGAGTTCGGCGCGCCGTGGCTCCTCAACCACCGTGTCGACCTGCACGCCGAGCTCTTTCGCCTGGCGACGCGCGAGGACGACTTGACCGCTCCCGCGGTCGTGCGCACGGCCTCCCGGGTCGAGCACATCGTGAGCTTTGTCCTGCTCGCTCGCCGTGCGCGCTTGTTCGAGCCTGACGCCCTCTCTGCTCGCAGGATCCGGCTTCTGGAACGGTTCACCTCGTCTCGGGCGAGGTCCTGACGGCGGATGTCATCGTCGCAGCCGACGGCATCCACTCGGTCGCTCGCACCGCCGTCCTCGGCGGCGACTTCTCTGCCAAGCCGTCGGGTCACAGCGCCTACCGTGCTCTCGTGCGTTCCTCTCTAGATCCGCTCTTCTCCTTCTCACGAGATTGAACTGACGCTCGGGCCTGCGCAGATCCCTCGCTCCGCGTTCGAGGACCAGCCCGAGCTTTTGCGCTTTCTCGACGGCGACGCGAGCGGCACCGGTTTTTACACCTGGATGGCCAAGGACCGTCGCCTCGTCGCCTACCCGTGCCGAGGAGCTACCCTGCTCAACATCGTCGCCATCGTGGTGCGTGCGATCCCCCTCCACTTTGCGCTTTGACCCCTTCTCGCGCTCGACCTGACCCTCCTTCTCAACCCGCGTCTGCAGCCCGATAGGGAGGCCAAGGACAGCAAGGAGGCCTGGCATGCCGCAGGCAGCAAGGAGGAGCTGCTCGCCTCGTTCTCGGAGTTCTGCGACGACGCCAAGGCGATCCTGCAGTGCGTCTCCCTTTTCCTCGAGTTGCTCGAGGGAGCGCATGTGACGGCACTGACTCGTGCTTCTCGCTCTCGCAGGCGCGTCGAATCTTGCGCTCTGTGGCAGCTGCGCGACCAGGAGCCTCTCGGGACCTGGACCAAGGACCGAGTCATCCTCATCGGCGACGCCGCGCACGCCATGCTTCCTCGTGCGTCCATCCTTCTGTCTTGCTCGTCCTTCCGGTTCGCTCGACGCTCATCTCGCTCCTCTGCGCTCGCAGACCAAGGGCAAGGCGGCGGGCAGGCCATCGAGGACGCCGAAGCGCTCAAAGTCGTCCTGCCTCTCGGCACGCTCGCCTCGTCGATCCCCGAACGGCTCAAGCTTGCACAGGAGATTCGCTACGAGCGAGCGACGCTCATCCAGGGCTACTCGCGCAGCAAGGCGCTCGGGCCTCGCCCCGGCGAGACGGTCGTAAATGCCCAGGAGCACGCTAGCTTCAACTTCGGCTACAGCGGCGCACGAGCATGGGCCGAGTCGCACGGCATCGAGCTCTGAGCAACCTTCCCCTTGTGTGTACCGCTCCTTGTGCAGCCTCCTTTTATGTAATCCAGACCGTCACCGCGCTCGCGACCTTCTCAAGTCGAGGCGCACGGGCCCCGGATCACGAAACGAAAGCGACGATGCGCGAAAGCTTCCTGAAGCTCTCTCGAGAGCTCACAGAGAAGCAGGGAGAGCGAGAAAATGCGTGTTGTGAAATGCAGCGACGAAGGATAGAGCCGACTCGAGCCTGCGAGCCAATCTGCGAGGCCTCCCGAGCCCCTACCGCCTCCTCGCCCGCCGGCTCCTTCTCGTTTTGCGCCACTGCGCCCTCCTCGTCACGTCGTGATGAGCCCGATCAACCGAAAGTTGGTCCTGCGCGACGGGTGCGACGACTCGCTCGCGGCGAGGACCTCGAACGTGACGTCGTGCGGGCCGGGCGCGACGCCCGTAAAGACCTCGGTCGGCACGCCGATCGACCAGCCGAGGTCCCAGTAGCCGGCGAGCTTGGCGGCTTTGGTCTCGTCGCCGTCGAGATCTGCGGGCGCGGGCGAGAGAAGGAGGAGGGGAGTTGGCGGCGGTGGAGGGGGAGAGGGACGAGGGAGAGCGCGCAGGAGATGGTCAGCGACGACGCTCGGACCCTGCAGGATCGAGTCCGAGAGAGAGGGAGAGAGAAGGGGACGCACAGACCGAGACGTCGCCGAGGTCGTAGAAGCGCGAGTGCAGCCAGTCGGCCATGACGGTCCCGCCCGCGCCGACCTCGACCCGGAACGTGACGCTCGCGCCCGGCTCATCGGCGACGAGGTACTGCTTGTCGCGCGCCCACGCGAGCTTGGTCCACCCGCGGTTCTTGACCGGCTCGACCGTCGTCTTGGCGTTGCCGACCTGGATGCACCGCGGCGACGGCAGCTCCCACCACTCGTCGCCCTTCTTGCGGCCCTTCTTGTCGAACGCGAACGGCGTGAAGAGGCTGCGGGCCGGGAGAGGCCGGACGGGCTCGGCCTTGCGCGGGAGAAAGTCGAGCGAGGGGTCGACGCGCTCGTCCTCGGCGACGGTGCCGGTCGGCAAGAGGCGCGGCGGCGTCGAGCGGATGCGAGCGTCGGCGACGGCGAGCAGCTCGGACTGGGCGACGCAGGCCTGCTGCTCGAGGTACGAGATGAGGACGTCGGCGAGGAGCTCGTGGCCGCGCTCGTTCGGGTGGTGGAGGTCGGGGAGGAACAGGTCGTCGATCTTGGTGACGGTCGAGTCGGGCGACGACGAGGGCGAAGAAGTGTCGGTGTCGGGTGGCGAGGGAGGAGGAGGGAGAGGAGAGAGGCCGGCGACCGAGCCGAAAAGGGCCTGCTTGGCCGACAGGACGGGGACGTCGTAGAAGTGCGCCGCGGGGAGGTGGTCGTACTCGGCGTTGGACGACATGGACGTCGTCGACGCGAGCAACAGACTCGCCGCCTCGAGCGCGATGACGGCCGGCTCGCTCGGCAGCGTGCGCAGCGTGCGCAGGAGCTTCTCGAAGTCGCGCGTCGCGCGTTCGCCGCCGGGCCACACGTCGTTGACGCCCGTCTCGAGGATGACGAGGTCGGGCCCGAGCCCCCAGCCGACGTTCTTGCGCCGGAGCGTCATCTCCTCGTCGAAGCAGAAGGCGAAGAAGGCCGAGCCGGTCGCGCTCTTCGAGCCGTTGATGAGCTTGGTCGACGGCCTGCGCCGACCCTTGGCCGAGCTCGCCTTGCCCTTGGCCTTCTTCTTCTTCTTCTTGTGCTTCTTGGGCTTGGGCGACAGGGCGCGCGCGACGAGGTGCTCGGCGGGAGGTGACGGCGGTGCGGATCCGAGTGGTGCGTCGTCGGGCGGCGGCGACGAGGTCGAGCGTCTCGCGCGCTCGCGCTGCTCGACGATGGGGAGGAGGGGTTGAGGTGGTGGGACGAGGAGCGACGGCTGGTCGGGGACGAGGTCGCGGTCGCCCTCCATCGGGAGCATCTGCTGGAACCACCGCAGGACGTGTGCGTGCCAGCACGTCGTCTTCGGGTCGACGCCTCGACAGTTGGACACTGTAGCGCAGCAAGGAGAACGTCAGCACCCGCTCCCCTTGACATGCCGACGCAGACTGCGAGAGAGCGAGGACGTACCCGAGCCACCGAGCACGAGAATCCGGAACGGCTCCTCCCCCTCGGCCCGCTGCACGTCGTCCTCGGTCCCCTCCCTCGCCCGCTTGGCCGCCCACAGGCTGCTGCGCATCGCGCGCTTGAGCACGCGGCGCACCTCGGCGCCCGTGCCGGCGAAGAGGACCGAGTGGTCGAGGATGTCGGGGTGAAGGCCCGAGTGGTGCGGCGAGGGGTGCGCCGACGAGGAGGATGCAGAGGATGTGGAGGAGGAGGGGAAGGTGCCGCGGTACTTGGCGCAGACGGGTGCCGAGGGGTGGCGCGCCGAGGCGGATGAGCAGTCGTCGCAGGTGAAGGGGAGGAACGGCGGCGCGAGGGTCGTTCCTGGTCGTGGTGCCGGCAGCTCGCCGTCTGCGTCGTCCGCCTCGTCCTCGCCCTCGCCCTCGCCCTCGTCGGCCGCATCTTCTGCCGAGCCCGCCTCGTCCTCGTCTGCGACCTCGCCCGCCGCGGTCTCGTCGTCGTCCTCGCCGAGGACCTTGCCCGGCGCGGCGTGCTGCTCGATGTGGGCGTCAAAGTCGAAGTTGGGGTGCTGCGCGGCGTGTGCGCTGTTCTTGGCGAGGATCGAGGAGGGAGGCGGTGCTGAAGTCGTGCCCGCTCGGAGGAGGACGAGGCATGCGACGAGGGCGAGCGCGACAAGGGCGGGCGGGGCGATGGAGCGCAGGCAGAGCTTGGCGAGTGTGCTGCACAGTGGAGGCGGCAGCAGGTCAGTCGGGGCGAGCTGGGAGGGGCCTCTCGAGGAGGACGACGCGGGAGGGAGATGAGACGGACGAGGTCTTTGTCGGCGCCGAGTCGGACAGGAACGCGGTCGAGAGGGTGCGAGACCGCCGCCACGACTTGCTGTCGCGGCGCACCATGCATCAGCGCCTGGCGAGAGAGGCGAGGCGGGCGTGGTCGAGGTGCCAAGCTCTCCCGCTCCGCCGGGCGACGCGACTCGCGACGACGCGGAGACAAAGTTGGCCGACTCGTTCAAATTCACGGCGCAGCTCTTCCTGCAGCTCGTCTGCTCGCTCACTGAGTCGCTCTCACATGCTTGCGGCTCTCGAGAGAGGGGCGAGGACGAAGGAGCGCGAGCTTTCGACATGATAGAACAGAGGCGCGGCCCGCTGCCGCTACGCCGGCGTCCAACGACAGCAGGCCGTGGTAGCTGTACAGAAGGAAGAGGAAAGAGAGAGGCGGCGAGGAAAGAACGACTGGGGGACAGAAAGGGGCCGAGAGGCGAGTGCGAGGGATGCGAGGTAGGTGGTCGAGTGGGAGGGGGCGAGGTGCGACGGACCGAGTCGACCGAAGAACGAGGTATGCTGATGTACACAAGGAGAGACTGACGGAGCGACGGCGACGGGTATCGAGTGGCGGAGGAGGAGGAGGGAAGGGCCGAGGTGCGGGTCGACCTCGAGTCGTCGTGGCGGCGGTCAGTGCAGGCCGATCTGCCGCGACTGGTTGAGCTGCGGGTTGGCGAAGAGGCCTGTTGCAAAGGATCTCGAGTCAGTGTCGGCGCACGCTGCAGAGACCGCGCGAGCGGAAAGACGGAGAGGAAGACGGACCCGCTCGTCTCCTGTCGGCGGCGAGGGCGAGAACAGGGTCAGTGCGGCTCGAGGGAAGTGTAGAGAGGCGTAGGGAGGGAGGGACGCACGCCAAGACGATCTTGTTGATCGTCGCGAGCAGATCCGGCTTGCGCAGCGGCTTGGTGAGGTAGTCGTCTGCGAGCGCGCGCGCAGGAAGAAGGTCAGCAAGTCGGGCCCGGCTTCTCGAGAGCGCGGCGAGGAGACGGTCGATGCACCCATGCCGGCCTGGATGCACTTCTCGCGGTCGCCGAGCATGGCGTGCGCAGTGAGGGCGACGATCGGCAGGCGCTCGAGGCCGTTCTCCTGCTCGAACTGGCGGATGATCTGGGTCGCCTCGACGCCGCCCATGATGGGCATCGACAAGTCCATGAGCACGACCTGCGGGCACAGAGAAGCATCAGGGTGAGCTCTCCGAGGGAGGAGTCAGGAGGGACAGGGCGACGCACATCGTAGAAGTTCTTGCGGACGGCCTCGAGCGCGAGCGCGCCGTTCTCGACGACCTCGCTCTTGTGCCCGGCGCTCTCGAGGAACTTGAGTGCGACCTTCTGGTTGACGATGTCTGCGAGCGGCAGGGTGAGCAAGGTCAGGCGTGCACCATTGACGGGTACGAGCGAGAGGGAGGAAAGGGACGCACTGTCCTCGGCGAGGAGCACCTTGAACGACGCGTCGCCGCCTCGCTCGGACGGTATCCGGTTGCTCGCCTCGAGTGCGGGCAGGAGCGCGTTGCACATGTCCTGGGCGTTGGTCGGTGACTCGACGCAGTTGGCGATGCCGAAGTCGAGGCAGTACTGCGAGCGAGAGGGTGCGAGCCGCGGGTCAGCTGCGAGCTCGAGGGCAACGATCGAGGGCGGAGACGGGCACGGGACGGACCTTGAGGTTGAGCTGCGGGATCTGAGGCGTGATGAGGACGAGCGGGATGTACCGCAGGTGCTCGACGTCGCGCAGCCGCTCGACGATCGAGAGCTGGTCGACGAGGACCGTGTCGAAGTACCCATTCTGCGAGTGGTCGAGCATGCACGCCTCCTCGAGCGAGTCGACGACCGTGATCTCGAGCCCGAGCTGCTCGACGCTCTCGATGACGCTCGGGTCGTGGTGGAGCGTGTCGATGAACAGGATGCACCGGCCCGGGTGCGGGATGAGCGTCTTCTGCCGCACCTGGTCGAGGCTCCAGTGGCCGATGCGGCACTGGATCGTGAAGTGGAACTGCGAGCCGCGCCCAAACTGAGACGTGACCCACAGCTCGCCGCCCATGAGCTGCACGAGGCGCTTCGAGATGGTGAGGCCGAGGCCGGTGCCGCCGTACTTGCGCGTCGTCGAGCCGTCGGCCTGGGCGAACGTGTCGAAGATGAGGTTGAGCTTGTCGGGCTTGATGCCGATGCCGGTGTCGCTGATGCAGAACTCGAGCTGGTACGTCTTGTCCTCGAGGTCGGACGCGGCGAGGCGGCACGACAGGGCGACCTGGCCGCGCTGGGTGAACTTGATGGCGTTACCGACGAGGTTGGTGATGACCTGGCGCAGGCGGAACGGGTCGCCGACGAGGAGGTCGGGGATGTCGCTCTCGACGGCGTACATGAGGTCGAGCCGGCTCTGGGTCGCCTTGACGGCGAGCGTCTTGAGGATGCCGAACACGGCCGAGCGCACGCTGAACGGGATCTGCTCGACCGTCATGCGGCCCGCCTCGATCTTCGAGATGTCGAGGATGTCGTCGATGATGAGGAGGAGCGAGTTGGCCAGGTTCGACACGATCATGAGGTTCTCGCGCTGCTGCCGCGTCAGGTCCGTCTCGAGCGTGACGCCCGTGAGGCCGATGATGCCGTTCATCGGCGTGCGGATCTCGTGCGACATGTTGGCGAGGAACTCGGACTTGGACCGGTTGGCGAGCTCGGCCGCCTCGCGCGCCATCGTGTTCTTCTGGAGCGAGTCGCGCAGCGAAAAGACCATCTTGTTGATCTTGGTCTTGAGCGAGTCCATCTCGCCGCTCGCCTCGACCGTGACGAACGAGCTGAAGTCGCCCTCGGTCGCGGCGGCCGAGATCTGCGCAAACGCGCGCACCTGCGACGTGAGGTTGGTCGCCATCGTGTTGACGTTGTTCGTGATGTCGTGCCACGTGCCCTCGATGTTGTCGACCTTGGCCGTGACGCCCAAGTTGCCCTTGGTGCCGACCTCGTGCGCGACCCGGGTCACCTCGGACGCGAACGTGGCGAGCTGCGCGGCGGCGGCGGCGGCGGCGAGTCAGGACCTGTACGTGCGCGTCGTGCGGGGAGCGAGAGAGAGAGGGACGCACTCGGTCGACCATCTCGTTGATCGTGACGACGAGCTGAAGGACCTCGCCGTTGGCCTCGATCATGACCTTCTGCGTGAGGTCGCCCTTGGCGACGGCCGTCGTCGCCTTGGCGATGGACCGCACCTGGTCGGTGAGGTTGCCGCACATCTGGTTGACCGAGTCGACGAGCGACTTCCACTCGCCCGAGACGTTGATCACGTAGGCCTGGCCGCCGAGCTGGCCGTCGGTGCCGACCTCCTTGGCGACGCGCGTCACCTCAGCGGCGAACAGGCGCAGCGAGTCGACCATCGAGTTGACCGTGAGCTGCGCGAGAGAGAGAGAGGGCACGAGTTAGCGAGCGTCCTCGCGCCGCCGCCGCCAGGAAGAGGGGGAGAGAGAGGAAGGGGTCCGGGCGCACCTTGAGGTCGAGCATCTCGCCCTTGACCTTGACGTCGATCTTGCGCGACAGGTCGCCCTCGGCGACGGCCCGAGTCACGTCGGCGATCGAGCGCACCTGCTGCGTGAGGTTCATCGCCATCGTGTTGACCGACGACACGAGCGACTTCCACTCGCCCTGCGCGCCGTCGACGTTGGCCGTGCCGCCGAGCTCGCCCTCGGTGCCGACCTCGAGCGCGACTCGGGTTACCTCGGCGGCGAAGCGGCGCAGTTGGGCGACCTGCGAGGCGAGAAGGACGAGGTGTGTCAACCTCTGGACGCCCGGTGGGGCTCGAGGAGGGAGAACGGCGAACGCACCATCGAGTTGACCGTCATCTTGAGCTCGCGGATTTCTCCCTGGGCGCCAATGTCGACCGTCTTGCTAAGGTCGCCGTCGGCGACCGCCTTGGTAACGCTCGCGATCTCGCGCACCTGGAGCGTCAGATTCTGCGCCATGCGGTTGACCGAGTCGGTCTGCGGGCGAGGACGTGCACTCGAGCGTCAGCACGGGCTCATGAGGAGGAGGAGGAGCGTCGAGAGGGAGAAGAGAGAGGGAGAAGAGAGAGAGAGAGGGACGCACGAGCTCCTTCCAGGTCCCCTCGACGCCGTGCACGACCGCCTGCCCGCCGAGCTGCCCGTCCGTGCCGACCTCCTTGGCAACGCGCGTCACCTCGGACGAGAAGACGCGCAGGCGCGTCACCATCGAGTTGACCGTCTCCTTGAGCGTCGCCATCTCGCCCTGCACCTCGGCGTCGATCGTCTTGGAGAGGCTGCGGGCGCGCGCGCGACGGCGAGCGAGAGTCAGTGGCGTGCTCGGCGCTGGAGCAGAGGAGGAGGAAGGACGAGCGACGCACTCTCCCCGGGCGATGGCGGACGTGACGATGGCGATGGAGCGGATCTGGACCGTGAGCTGGGTCGCCATCGTGTTGACCGTCTCGGTCACTGCGCGGGAGAGGAGCCCTGCATCAGCATGCGCGTCTCGAGAGCGCGCAGGTCGAAGAGAGAGAGCGCGAGCGACGCACAGGTCTTCCACGTCCCCTCGACGCCCGTCACGACGGCCTGCCCGCCGAGCTGCCCCATGGTGCCGACGTCGAGCGAGACGCGCGTCACCTCGCTCGAGAACCGGCGCAGCTTGTACACCATGTCGTTGATCGTCTCCTTGAGCGTCGCCATCTCGCCCTCGACCTCGGCGTCGATCGTCTTGGTAAGGCTGCGTGGGCAAGCCGGGGTCTTGTCAGCTCGAGGGCGATCTTGCGCAGCCGCAGGAAAGAGGGAGAAGAGGACGCACTCGCCGCGAGCGATGGCCGACGTGACGATGGCGATGGACCTGCAGGCGCGCGCTCACTCCGAGTCAGCTCGTCCGGCTCGAGAGAGGGACGAGGGCGAGGCGGGAAAGGGACGCACCGGACCTCGCTGTCGTGCGTGAGCTGCGCGCGCCGGAGTTCCTCGGCGTGGAGCACCTTGAGCGCGAGGATCTGCTCCTCGCAGTTGCGGCGCACGGCGTCGACCGACCCGCCGTGCACGACGGGCCGCCGCGGCGTGTCCTTGGGCGACGCTGCGCCCGACGGCGTCTGCGATAAGGAGGCCGCGCCGCCGTTCGTCCCGAGCGACGGCGGGGAGGGCGAGCTGCCCTCGCTCGCGAGCGCCGCAGCGCCGCCGTTGCTCATCGCCGGTGCGGGTGCGGCGGGCGCGCCCTCGGCGGCCTGGAGGCGGTCGGCGATGCGCGACGCGCACGCGACGATGGCGTCCGTCTCGGCGGGCTTGCCCGCCTCTGTCGGCGCGAACGTGGCCGGTGCGGCGTGCGAGGCGGCGAGGTTGGCGAGGTGGGAGCGGACGCTGCCCGGGTCGCACTCGAGGGCGGTGAGGAGCGAGAGGAGGAAGGTCGGGAAGGTGTGGAGGGCCTCGGCGGACGCTGGAGGGGACGAGAGGCCTTTGCCGGGATGGGATGGAGGGGCTGGGGGAGTGTCGAGCGCGGCGGAGGGCGCGGATCCGGGGTGCGATGAGGCGGAGGACGTCGAGGTCGAGGAGACGGCCGTCATGGCGGCAGGCGTTGACGGGCTGGCGTGCGAGTCGAAGCTGGTGGCCGGAGACGATGCTGCGCCACTGAACGACACGCTCGACGCGCTCGAGGTGGACAGGACGGTCGAGAGCGGCGGACGGTCCGGGCCTGCGACGGCGGCGGCGAGATCGGGCGCGTGCGGTTGCGGGTGCTCGGGCATACACAGCACGAGGCGATGTGGCTGGTGCAGGTAGCGCCTGGCGGTGCGCGAGGGCCGGGGCGCACTCGGAGCTCGTCGAGTGGGGGAACGAGGGCGACGACGACCGCGCGGACGAGGTGGTGCGGGTGCTTGCCGGTGCTAGGGGTGGTGCGTGGCGACGATTGTGCACCTGTGCAGCCCAGTGCACGGCTGGCCTGGCAGAGCGAGGCGGTGGACGAGGGGAGCGAGCTGGTGTCGCGCTCCTCGTCCTCTCCCCTGTCTCGCTCGACCGCGGCCGCCTCTGGGCAGCAGCGCGCGCGCCTGCTCTCTCCAGCTCTTCTCTCGACAGGCTCGGACGGCCAGCGGCGCCCTCAGCAGAGCCTCTCGTCTCGCGCTCGAACGCGCGACCCACGATGTTCTCGATCTCTGCGCGGTGAGAGCCAGCCAGGCGCTTTCCTACAGCCGCTGCGCCTCGTCCGTCGCGGAGCAGCGCAAGCCGTGCGCAACCGGAGAGCACCCGGGCGAGCACAGAGGAGATCCCGTTGCCGAGCGGGATGTGAGCGACTCGAGCGGGAAGCGAGACGGGCCGACGGGAACAGCTCGTAGCCTGTCTCGCGATGGACACAGGCCGGGCTGTGCGACACGCTCGCTCGGCAGAACACAGTGCGGGACCGGCGGGCGCAGAGCAAGGAGCGAGAGGGAGAGAGCCGTCCTCGGTGGTTTGGCGCAGCTCGCTCGGCGGCGACGGCGGCGACGGTCTCGACTCTCCTCTACCCGCCTCTCTCCCTCCCGCCTCGTCGCCTCGCAAGCTACGCACGCACGACCACCGCGCACCCCGACCGCACACCAAGTAGCGGCGAGCGCACCCACCGGCAGCCGCGCAACCAGGAACCTTCTCCACCGCGCCGCCAGCCGACCTTCGCTGCCTCCCGCCGCGCCACTCACGCAGCGACGAGGCCATGGTGTACTACGTACGTCCACCTGCTCTCTATCGATTGTATCACTGCGCCTGCAGCCCCTCGGCCGTCGAGTGGCTGCCGGCAGCAGGACCAACTCCGTCGACGGACGGACGAGCTGACCTCTCTCTCCCGCGCGCGCTCGCAGGTCTGCCCCAACTGCGGCCACCGCAGCGACGAGTACAAGCAGAGCATGGTTCACTGTGCGTCCCTTCCCTGTGCTGGTCTGTCCAGCGGCGAGGACGTGGTTGCGCGTGGCCCCCACCACGGCCGCTCGAGGGAGCTGCCACCCCACCCTCGTCCGGGGTCGCAGGGCTCGCACAAGCTCTCGTGGCTCTCGCCTGCCTTGCACGCGCAAGCGGCAACTCAGCCCCCGAGTCGACGAGCATCCGCTGACTCCTCCCTCTCTCGCCCGCGCTCGCAGACAACTCGTGCGACACCATCCGCGTGCGCCCCTTCAACTCGCCGCCGAGCAGCTCGTTCGTCCAGGGCTCCGAGCCCGACGTCTTCCAGCAGGGCGTCGCAGGCGTCACGTCGACCAACGGCGGCTGGAACGGCGGCGGCGCGCACGCCCAGGCGGCGCAGCAGACCTCGTCGGGCCAGGCGCAGCCGCCACAAGCCGACCAGGCGCGCAACGGCGAGCCCGTCGCGCAGCGCTCGTCGGCGTGAGCTGCATTGCACAGGTGCGTCGCTCCGTCCTGCCTCATCGCGCGGCGGGCCCTCGCTCATCCGTCAACGCCGTCCGCCGCAGCCCTCGCTCCCTCCTCTCGCCCTCGCCCTCGATACCCTCCTCCTGCGCGCCCGCGCCCGCCGGCACGACCTGCGCCCGTCGCACCACCCGTCGTCGACCCGCCAACGCGCGCCCTATACCCTCCCCCGCGCTGCGCACCGCCTCGCCTCGCCCCCTTCCCCGGGCGCAGGTCCGTCGCCTCTCGCCGCGCGCGCGCGCACCACCACCAGCATATCCACCGCGCCTCCATCTTCTCCTCGGTCTGCATTTTGGGTTCCAGGGGTTCCTCGTCACCGTTCCATCAAGCCTCGTCGTCGTCGTCGTCGTCGCGCGCCTTCCTGTCGCCGTCGCCTTTCGCCCATCCTCCTCCTCCTCAGCATCTCCACTCCGCCGTCGACCGCCGGCCGGTCCTC
>Ga0308169_10003495_pt1 | contig 15314 bp, 15 predicted proteins | sample PhyBR1_2_FD_202139 | JGI IMG/M metagenome (GOLD analysis project Ga0308169, IMG submission 202139) | Phyllosphere microbial communities from UC Gill Tract Community Farm, Albany, California, United States - DLSLSB.R1 | ecosystem: Host-associated > Plants > Phyllosphere > Unclassified | place... | reverse complement strand
GCTGGCGATCGCCAAGGCGATCGTGCAAGGAATCAACGGCAGAATGTCTCTGATGTCACCCGCCGATGGCCGGCAAGACGGCTTCGAAGTACGCATCTGGCTTCCGCTTGCACGTGTGGAAAGCTGACTGCAGCACGGTTCCCAAGCGTGTTTGCTAGCCGATGTCGAGCGCGGTCCTTCACTGCGAAGGGCTCCGTTCGTCAGTCACACCTGCTTTCCAATCTTGACAACCCGCTGGGGGAGAGCAAATACTCGCCCCAGGATTCATATAGATGACTACATAACAAGGTGAATAAGGTCGATGAACGCGCTTTCCAGTGATGTCCGCCTGCCGCTCTATCAACGCCTGCGCGACCATTTGGCCGAGCAGATCGCCAACAATCGCTGGCGGCCGGGGGAGGCGATTCCTACCGAGGCTGCGTTGTCAGCGGAGTACCAGCTGTCCACCGGCACGGTGCGCAAGGCGATCGACGCGCTGGTCAGCGAAGGCGTGCTGGAACGCCAGCAGGGTCGAGGCACTTTCATTCGTCGGCCGCAGTTTCAATCCTCGCTGTTCCGTTTCTTCCGGTTTCAATCCGCCTCGGGAGAGCGCCGGGTGCCGGAAAGTCGAATTTTAGCCATCGAACCGGTGCCTGCGCCCTCGACTGTCGCCCAGGCGTTGGGCCTTCCGGTCGATGCGCCGGTGATCCGTCTCGTTCGTGTGCGGCTGCTGGACGAGGAGCCGGTACTCGCCGAAGAAATCTGGCTGCCGCGCAGCCGGTTCCAAGCACTGCTTGAAATCGACCTGAATAAAAAAGGGCCATTGCTTTACCCCATCTACGAAGAAATCTGCGCTCAGGTGGTGGCCTACGCCGAGGAAACCCTCACCGCTGAGTCGGTGAACGAGGTCCACGCGCGGCTGCTGCACGTACCGGTCAACAGCCCGGTGGTGGTGATCGAGCGGCTGGCGAGGGATTACGCCGGCAATCCGCTGGAATGGCGACGCTCTCGCGGGCATGCCGAGCATTTCCGCTACAGCGTGGAAATCCGTTGAACCTGCCGGTTTAGCGGACACCGGCGGCGAGTCGGTCGCCGCTGTCGTTATCGTTTTGTTTGTCAAGCCTTGCCCCGCAGCGGCGCGGTTCGCTCTCGGCTGCCTATCGTTCTACTTATAAGGATAAGAACCATGTTCAGTTGGTATCGCCAAGTCACAGCGCGTGAGCGCAAAACGTTTTGGGCCTGTTTCGGCGGTTGGTCGCTGGATGCCCTCGAAGTACAGATGTTCGGCCTTGCGATTCCGGCGCTGATCGCCGCTTTCGCCTTGACCAAGGGCGACGCGGGGCTGATCAGCGGCGTGACGCTGGTGACTTCAGCCATTGGCGGCTGGGTCGGCGGCACGCTGTCGGACCGCTACGGGCGGGTGCGCACGTTGCAATGGATGATCGTATGGTTTTCCGTCTTCACCTTCTTGTCCGCGTTCGTCACGGGTTTTCACCAGCTATTGATGGTCAAGGCGCTGCAAGGGTTCGGCATTGGCGGGGAATGGGCCGCCGGTGCGGTGCTGATGGCCGAAACCATCAATCCCAAGTACCGCGGCAAGGTCATGGGCACGGTGCAAAGTGCCTGGGCGGTGGGCTGGGGCCTGGCGGTGGGCGTCTTCACGCTGATCTACTCCTTCGTCCCGCAGGACATGGCCTGGCGGGTGATGTTCGTCGTCGGCCTGCTGCCGTCGTTCCTGATCATTTGGGTGCGGCGCAATGTCGAGGAGCCTGACAGCTTCCAGCGTCTGCAAAAGGACAAGGCCATCCCGCAGAATTTCTTCAAGTCCCTGGGCGGTATCTTTCGTCCCGAACTGATCCGTGTGACCTTGTTCGGCGGATTGCTGGGGCTGGGCGCGCACGGTGGTTATCACGCGGTGATGACGTGGCTGCCGACCTTTCTCAAGACCGAACGCAACCTGTCGGTGCTCAATTCCGGTGGTTACCTGGCGGTCATCATCTTGGCGTTCTGGTGCGGTTGCGTGGTCAGCGGCCTGTTAATCGACCGCATTGGCCGGCGCAAGAACATCGTGCTGTTCGCGCTGTGCTGTGTCGTCACTGTGCAGTGCTACGTGTTCCTGCCGCTGAGCAATACCCAGATGCTGTTCCTGGGGTTCCCGCTGGGCTTTTTCGCGGCGGGCATTCCGGCGAGCCTCGGGGCCTTGTTCAACGAGCTGTACCCGGCCGACGTACGCGGCGCCGGCGTGGGGTTCTGCTACAACTTCGGCCGGGTGCTCTCGGCAGTGTTCCCGTTCCTGGTCGGGCACATGAGCGACTCGATGTCGTTGGGCTCGGCCATTGGCATCGATGCCGGGATCGCCTATGGCGTGGCGGTGATTGCGGCGTTGTGTTTGCCGGAAACCCGGGGCCGCAGTCTGGACGCATCGAACCCATCGCAGCCAGCCCCGGCCTTGGACAACCAGGGCGCGCGAGCCTGAAGACCGTTACCTTCAATAGATGAAACCCATGCCTGATAATTGTTTCACGCCGATAACCGGCATCGACTCACATGCCCACGTGTTCAGTCGCCAGCTGACCCTGGCGACGGCGCGGCGCTATACCCCGGGTTATGACGCCACGCTCGAACAGTACCTGGGCCACTTGCACGCCCACGGCCTGAGCCATGGCGTATTGGTACAACCCAGTTTTCTCGGCACCGACAACCGCTATTTGCTGGACGCGCTACGGCAGGCGCCGCAGCGGTTGCGCGCAGTCGTGGTGCTGGAACGGGATGCCAGCGCTGCCGAAATGGGCGATATGGCCCGGCTGGGCGTAGTCGGCGTTCGCTTGAACCTGATGGGTCAAGCCTTGCCTGACTTTAGCGACACTGCCTGGAGAAGCTTCTTTGGCCGCATCGCCGAGCTGGACTGGCATGTCGAGTTACATGCGCCCATGGCGGACCTGCCAGTGCTGTTGCGGCAGTTGATACCGTTCGGCGTCAAGTTGGTGATCGATCACTTCGGTCGTCCGGATGCGCGTCTGGGCCTTGATCAGCCGGGCTTTGCCGAGTTGATCGAGGGGGGACCTGGCGGGCAGGTCTGGGTCAAGGTGTCGGGCATTTATCGATTGGCCGCCACCGACCAGCAGAACCTCGAATTTGCCCACGCCTCGTTGTCGTTGCTGGAGCAGAGCTTCGGTCCGCGGCGCCTGGTATGGGGCAGTGACTGGCCCCACACGCAGCATGAGCAGGACGTCGATTTCGCAACGGTCGCTGGGCAGTTGCAAGCGTTGCAGTGTTCGCCCTCGCTCATGCACGCGTTGACGGTGCAAGCGCCCCGGGAACTCTTCGGGTTCTGAGTGGCAAAGACAGTAATATCAAGTTCGCTGAACTAGGGCCGTCAATAAGGATCTAGAGTCCATTACCGTGCTGTAGAAATATCCATGCCTATCGGCGGCTCGGTAGGCAGCACGGGAAGCAAGGGCGTTGCAGCCAGGCGGTTTGAGGATGACAGATGTCGAATATTGAAGAGCTACCCAGGGAAGGGCTTGCACCCAGCGAGTATGAGAGCCTGATCGCCATGGGAACGGACGCGCTCGATGCGATTCCCGGTGCGGTGTATCTCTGTGATCGCGACGGGTGGCTCGTCAGGTACAACCACGAGGCGACCGAGTTGTGGGGAAGGGCGCCGGTGCTGGGCGAAAACGGTGACCGCTTCTGCGGCTCCCATCGTCTTTTCTCGCTCGAAGGAGCGCCCCTGGCGCATGACCATGGCCCGATGGCTTGTGCCCTTGTTGCAGGCGTTGCGGCGCGCAATCAGGAAGTCATCGTCCAGCGCCCGGATGGCTCGCGGTTCGTGGCGCTGATGAATATCCGCGCGTTGCGAGACCGGCGAGGCATCATCCAAGGGGCAATCAACTGCTTCCAGGACGTCTCGGCGCATCACGCCATGGCCGATGAGCTTCGGCGCAAGAGTGCCGACCTCGAGGACTTTTTCGAAAACAGTGCCGTGGGCCTTCATATTGTGAGTGGCGAGGGCATTATCCTGCGCGCCAACAAGGCCGAACTGGCGCTCCTGGGTTACTCGGCGAACGAGTACATTGGTCGTCACATTACCGAGTTTCATGTCGATGAGCAGGTGATCGGCGACATCCTCACCCGATTGCAGAGCGGTGACCGTCTGGAGGGCTATCCGGCGCGCCTGAGGGCCAAGGACGGTTCGATCAGGCATGTGACGATCACCTCGAATGGGCGTTTTGCCGACGGCAAGCTTTTCAACACGCGTTGTTTTACCGTCGATATGACCTGCGTCCATGCCGCCGAAGTCGCGCGACAGGAGAGTGACGACCGGCTTTCGGCGACCTACGAAGCGGCCACGATCGGCATTGCCGAGGCCGACATCGACGGTCGCCTGTTGCGCGTCAACGACGCCCTTTGCAAGATGCTGGGCCGCTCGCGCGAAGAGCTCCTGTCGATGACCTTCCTCGACTATACCCATCCCGAGAGCGCGGCCCAGGACGCGGCGCTGTACGCGCGTCAGGTGGCGGGGGAATTCGACAATTACGAGCTTCGCAAACGCGCCTTGAAACCTGATGGTGAAGTCCTGTCTCTCGACATCCACAGCTCTTCGGTCCGGGACGCAGGCGGTAAGTTTCGTTACGGCGTGCGCGTGTTGCAGGACGTCACGCTGGCACGGCGCATGGAGAACCAGGTCCGCGAGAGTGAACGGCACATGCGCAACCTTCTCGAGGCGCTGCCGGCGGCGGTGTATACCACCGACGCCGAGGGCCGCATCACGTTCTACAATCGCGCCGCTGTCGAGCTGTCGGGTAGAACGCCGCAGTTGGGCGACATGTGGTGCGTGACCTGGAAGCTGTTCAATACCGACGGCACTGCGTTGCCGCATGACCAATGCCCCATGGCGGTGGCCTTGAAGGAGAACCGGCCGATACGCGGCGTCGAGGCCATTGCCGAGCGGCCGGACGGTACCCGCGTACCGTTCGCCCCGTACCCCACGCCGTTGCACGACGCCGATGGAAACCTGGTGGGCGCGATCAACATGCTGGTGGACATCACCGAGCGAAAGCAGGCGGAGAACCGGCAGAAGACGTTGATCGACGAGCTCAATCATCGGGTCAAGAACACCCTTGCCACGGTGCAGTCGCTGGCCGCCCAGACGGCGCGCAATGCAGCGGATGCAAAAGATGGTTATCGGCGATTCGAAGCCAGGCTGCTGGCGTTGTCCCGGGCCCACGACCTGTTGACCAAGCGGCATTGGGGAAGTACACCCCTGGACAACTTGGCCCAAGAGGTGTTGATGCCGGTCTTCGGGGCCGAGCCCGACCGTGTCGTCTTCGAGGGGCCTTCCATTGATGTTGGCACGCGTGTGGCGCTCAACCTCACGATGACGCTCAACGAGTTGGCGATCAACGCACTCAAGTACGGCGCCATGTCAGTCGAGACGGGGACGCTGTCGGTCGCTTGGCGCGTGCAATCTCAACCGAACGGCACGTTGTTGAACCTGGACTGGCAGGAGCAGGGCGGGCCACCCGTCTCCGAGCCGGAGCGGGAAGGATTGGGTTCTCGCTTGATGAAACGCTGCATCGAGCGCGACCTGGGTGGGGAATTCGACCTCAACTTCTCGCCGCAGGGGCTTCGCTGCCGCCTGTCATTCATGATCGGAGCGTCCGGGGCATGACCCCATTCGCCGGGACCCGGGTGCTCGTTGTCGAGGATGAAGGCGCGATCGCCTTGTTGATCGAGGACATGCTGGAAGAGTTCGGATGCCGGGTGGTGGCGTCCGTTGCCCGACTCGCCCCGGCTTGTGAAATGGCCAGGACGGTGATGGTTGACCTGGCCATCCTGGACGTCAACCTGGCCGGCGAGCGGGTGTTCCCGGTGGCCGACATTCTGCGCAGTCGCCATATCCCCTTTCTTTTCAGCACAGGCTACGGCGCCAGCGGCGTACCGCCCGAGTACGCGGGTTGCCCGGTCTTGCACAAGCCGTATTCCGAACGCGAACTGCAGCAGACAATCGCCGTTGCGCTGGCCGGTGGCTCGCGATAGCGGCCTGCCAATCCTCGTCACAGAAGTTGAGCCGGTGTGTTTTGTGCCTTTGGACTGTGCTACACCTCTTACCGATCGATGCTTGCTCACCGGCAGGCGATCTTTCTAAAACCTTTGACGGAGTAATCATGAGTCTCCACGGTCATTACGATCCGCAGAACATTTTTGCGTTGATCCTTCGCGGCGAGGCGCCGTGCTACCAGATTTACGAGGACGCCGATGTGTTGGCGTTCCTGGATCTCTTTCCCCAATCGCGCGGTCATGTCCTGGTCATTCCCAAAGCGTCCCAGGCGCGCAATATCCTTGAAGTCGAGCCGACGGTCCTGGGGGCGATGATGTCCGCCGTGCAGCGGCTGACGCGCATCATCGTCGAGGAGTTGCAGCCGGACGGTGTCCAGGTCGCGCAGTTCAACGGCGCGGTGGCCGGGCAAACGGTCTATCACATCCACATGCACATCATTCCGCGCTGGGAAGGCGAGGTGCCTGGTGTGCATGGCAGGGGCAAGGCGGATCCAGAAGAACTTGCAGCGCTCCAGGCGCGCCTGGTCGAGCGCATTCGCGCAGGGGCCTGACGCAGGGCCGCATGAAGGGCACGGTTGGCGCGCGTTGGATCAGCTGCCGTGCCCCTGACTATTGCGGATCAGCTCATACGCCCGGCGCACCAGCGGATTGACCGTGTTCGGCCGGATCCACAAGTGATAGGTCACGTCCGGTAATCGCGGCAAGCCATCGTTCTCGCCCAGTACGCGCATGTCCGGGCCGAGCATCTCCATGCTTCGCGGCGTGACCCCCAGGCCGGCGCGCGTGGCGGCCTTGATGCCGATCAGGTTCGACGCCAGGTACGCCTGGCGCCACGGGATATTCGCGCGCTCAAGGGCCTCCAGGGCATAGCGCCGATAAATACTCGGTTCGTCCACCAGGATCAGCGGCAAAGGCTCGCCAGGGTTGTGAATGTACTGGGCCGAGCAGATCCACCACACCGGCGACGTACGCAAGGCAAAGCCTTCCAGGCTCGGGTCCTGGCGGGTGGAAATGATCATGTCGACCTTGCCCCGGTGCAGGTCGTCCATCAGGAACGGGCTGCGGCCCACATCGATTTCCAGGCGCAGGCGCGGGGCCGAACGGGCGATATGGCTGAGAATCGGCGGTAGAATGGTGTCGGCGATATCATGGGGCGAGCCGATGCGCAGCACGCCGCTCAGGCTGCTTTCGCGCAGGGAACCGAGGATGTCATCGTTGAGCGAGAGCATCTGCCGGGCGTGGCGCAGCAATTGCTGGCCGGCTTCCGTGAGCTGTTTCTGTCGCCCGCGTTTTTCGAACAGGCTCACGCCCACCTGTTGTTCCAGCCGTTGCATGTGCTGGGTCACCGATGATTGTGTACGGGAAAGCTGCGCGCCAGCTTCGGCAAAGCTGTGGTGATCGACCACGGCGATGAACGTGCGCAGTAACTCGAGATCCAGGGTCGACATAGGCGGTCATATCAAGGGAACAAAGATAAACATTACATAGTTTTATGGATTCAGTGGAAGCTCTTTACGAAAGTTCGGCTCTGGCGCAGCAAATACGGCCATATAAGCGAATGACCTAAACGCGCAACCGTGTGAGTTATAACGATATGAGATATTTGCATTTCCGTTGCGTCCACGCTGTACCTAGCATGCCCACTCATCAGGTCGGGGTACGCCGATCATCCATGAGGGGAATTCCATGTTGCTCGAGCGCTCACCCGTAAAACGATTGTTGCCTGTCATGTTGGGCGCCTTGATCTCGCTATCGGCCGTCAACATCGCGCGTGCCGATGCCACCCTGGACAAAATCGAGCAGCGCCATGAGTTAGTGGTCGGTGTGCTGCTCTCGGGCGGACCCTTCGGCGGCATCGATCCCGCGACCCAGAAACCTCGCGGCTTGAACGTCGACCTCGCTGAAGAACTCGGTCGGCAGCTGGGCGCCACGGTGCAACTGGTGCCGGTATTACCCGCCAACCGCGTGCAATTCCTGCAACAGGGCAAAGTCGATCTGCTGGTTGCCAACATGGAATGGACAGCCGAGCGCGGCGACATCCTAGGGTTCGTGCCCACGCCGTTCTACCGCGTCGGTGGCACGGCGGCCGTGCTCAAGGACAGTAAGATCAGTCGTTGGGAGGACCTGAAGGGCCAACCGGTGTGCACCTCCCAGGGCAGCAGCTACATCAAGCCGCTCACCGAGCTGGGCGCAGAGATCAAGGCTTTCAAGAGCTCCTCGGAATCGCTATTGGCCCTGCGGGGCAACAACTGCGTCGCGGCGGTGCATGACGCCACCTTGATCAATCCGCTGATTGCCGAGAACGCCGAATGGCAGGGCTACCGCGCCCTCGACCCGGAGCTGAACCCGGCGCCTTCGGTCATCTGGACCCGCAAGGGCGAAAGCGATACCCAGGCCCGACTCGATCCGATCATCAAGCAATTGCACCGCAGCGGCTGGCTGATCGAAGCGCAGACCCGCAACCGCATCACCCCCGCGTCACCGGCCCTGGTGGAATTGCAGAAGCAGTTCCAGGCCAACGGCGCCTGACCGCCGTCGCACTGTCCACCGTCCTCAACGACCGTCGCTCAAGGTATGCCGCGCATGACTGCATTTTTTTCCGTTAGAACCCTGGCCTCGTGGTGCCTGGCAGGCGCCGCCGTTTGCGCTGCCAGCCTGGCCCAGGCCGATGCAACGCTGGACAAGATCGAACAGCGCCACGCCATCAGCGTCGGGGTGATGCTCAGTGGTTCGCCATTCGGCACGATCGATCCCAAGAGCGGCGAACACCTGGGCTACAACGTCGAGCTGGCCAAGGGCATTGGCCAGGCGCTGGGGGTCGAGACGCAAACGGTGTCGGTGCTGGCGCCGAACCGTGTGCAATTCCTTCAGCAGGGCAAGGTCGACATTCTGATCGCCAACATGCAGTTCACCGAGGAGCGCGGAGAGATCCTCGATTACGTGCCGACGCCTTATGAAGAAGTGGGCGGGGCCGCGTTGATCCGCAAGGGCGCCGGCATTACCCAGTGGGCCGATCTCAAGGGGAAACCGGTCTGTGTGTCCCAGGGCAGTAATTTCATCAAGCCGTTGCAGGAAACCTACGACGCGCAGATCAAGGCGTTTCGCAGTCAGTCCGAATCGCTGTTGTCGCTGCGCGGCAATGGCTGCGTGGCAGCGGTGCACGTGAGCCCGACGATGCACGCCTTGCTGAGCGAAGCCGAATGGCAGGGCTTTGAAGTGCCGCTGCCGGGGGATCTGATTCCGTCCAATTCAGTGATCTGGCTGCGCAAGGGCGAGCACGACACCCAGGCCAAACTCGACGCCATCGTGCGCGATTGGCATCGCAGCGGCTGGCTGCTCGAATTGGGCGAGCGCACTGGCATGGCGCCGTCCCAGGCCTTGCGTGATTTGCACGAGCAATACCGCAACGCCGCGCCGCTGGCCGTTCAGCCATGAGCCAATCGTTGTGGGCGACCCTGCAAGCATTGCTTGGCGCCGACCATGTGCAGAGCAGCGAGGATGCTGCGCCGTACCTGACCGACAAGCAGGGCCGTTATGTCGGACACGTGCTCGCCGCCGTGCGCCCGGGCACAACCGAAGAAGTCGCGGCAGTGGTCCGCGCCTGTGCGGCGCAAAATACGCCGATCGTGGTGCAGGGCGGTAACACCGGATTGATGGGCGGCGCCACCCCGGACGCCAGCGGCCGCGCCGTATTGCTGCTGCTCGATCGGATGAATCGCGTGCGTGCGGTGGACACCGACAACGACACCCTGACCGTCGAGGCCGGTTGCATCCTGCACACAGTCCAGGAAGTGGCCCGTGAAGCCGGTCGCCTGTTCCCCTTGAGCCTCGGCGCCGAAGGCAGCTGCACCCTCGGCGGCAACCTGGGCACCAACGCCGGCGGCACCGCCGTGCTGCGCTATGGCAATGCCCGTGAGCTGACCCTGGGCCTGGAGGTGGTCACCGCCCAAGGCGAGATATGGAACGGCCTGCGGGGTTTGCGCAAGGACAATACCGGCTACGACCTGCGGGACCTGTTCATTGGCAGCGAAGGCACGTTGGGCATTATCACGGCGGCGACCCTGAAACTCTTTCCGCAGCCCCGGGCCCAGGTCACGGCATTGCTGGCTTTCGACTCGTTGGAACAGGCCGTGGCTTTGCTGTCCCATGCCCGCAGCGGTTTTGGCGCCAACCTGACCGCGTTCGAGCTGCTCAGTGCCGAGTGCCTGGCGTTGTTGCGCGAGCAGTTCCCTGAAGGGCCGCGACCTTTTCTCGGCGCGCGCCAGCCGTGGTTCGCGCTGTTGGAACTGTCGGATAACCACAGTGAGGGGCATGCGCGGGAAACCTTCGAACAGGTCCTGGGCGAAGCCTTCGAGCAAGCCCTGCTGGCCGATGCGCTGATCGCCGAAAGCCTGGCCCAGAGCCAAGCGTTCTGGCAGTTGCGCGAGAACATGAGCGAGGCGCAAAAGCGTGCCGGTCGGAACATGAAACACGACATTTCGGTACCGATTTCACAGGTCGTGGCGTTCGTTACCCATACCGATGCGCTGTTGCAGCAGCATTACCCGGGGGTGCGGTTCTACACCTTCGGTCATCTGGGCGACGGCAACCTGCATTACAACGTCGCCCATCCGCTGGACGCCACGGTGGACGCACACATGGCGAATTACGCCGCACTCAGCCAACAGGTACATGACAGTGCCCACGCCCACGGCGGTTCGATCAGTGCCGAGCATGGCATCGGCCAGCGCAAGGTGGACGTGCTGGGGCGCTATAAAAGCGAAGTGGAGCTGGACCTGATGCGCCGCATCAAGCAAGCCTTGGACCCGCACAACGTGCTCAACCCGGGCAAGGTCCTGCAAGGAGGCCAGCCATGACGCTTCGCCTGTCCAAGCGCGTGCAACGCGTCTCGCTGTCAGCCAATGCCGCCGCCAAATCCCGTGCCATGGCCTTGCGGGATGCCGGCCGTGCGATCCTCGACCTGACCACCGGTGAGCCGGATTTCGACACCCCCGATCACATCAAGCAGGCTGCCTACGCCGCCATTGCCGCCGGGGCTACCAAGTACACCCCGACGCCGGGCGTGAAGGCGTTGCGCACCGCGATACAACGCAAGCTCGGCCAGGAGAATCGCCTGGACTATCCGCTGGAATCCATCGTGATTGCCAACGGCGCCAAGCAGATCATTTTCAATGCCTTCGCCGCGACGCTCGATGACGGTGACGAGGTGCTGGTGCCCGCACCGTATTGGCCGTCCTTTCCGGACAGCGTGCGCATCAATGGCGGTGAGCCGGTATTCATCGAATGCGGGCTGGAGCAAGGCTGCAAGCTGACGCCGCAGGCGCTTGAGCCACACATCGGCGAGCGCACCCGCTGGCTGATCCTCAACGGCCCCGGTAACCCCAGCGGCGCGGTGTACAGCGAGGCCGAGCTTCGCGCTCTAGCCGAGGTGCTTCGGCGCCATCGGCAGGTGCTGGTCCTGCTGGACGAGCTCTACGAACACATCCGCTTCGACGGCTCCCAGGCCTTCAGTCTGCTCAATGTCGCGCCGGATTTGCAGCCACGCTGCCTGCTGGTGGGCGGAGTCTCCAAGACCTACGCCATGACCGGCTGGCGCATTGGCTTCGGTGCCGGGCCGCAGACGTTGGTCGAGGCCATGACCGTGGTGCAATCGCAATCCACCTCCGGCGCTTCTTCGGTCGGGCAAGCTGCCGCGTTGGCAGCGTTCGAGGGTGGCTTGGATTTTCTGTCGGCGCAGGTCGCCGCCTACCGTCAGCGCCGGGATCTGTTGGGGGAGGCCTTGAGCCGTGTCGATGGGCTGCAAGTGCTTGAGCCCCAAGGCGGCTTTTTTGTTTTCGTGCGCTGTGCCGGGTTGCTCGGGCGCTACCGCCCGGACGGCCAGCGACTGGACACCGATGGGGATGTTGTCGCGTATCTGCTCGAAGAAGGCGTCGCGGGTGTGGCGGGCAGCGCCTATGGCTTGTCGCCGTGGTTTCGCCTGTCGATTGCCACGGCCACCGAGACCGTTCGTGAGGCCGGGCACCGTATTGCTCACGCCTGCGCTCAACTGAGGGGCGAGCCATGAGTCATGGGTTGCAATGGTTCGTCCAATGGAGCGCCGGACTCGGCCTGAACTACAGCTTTTTGCTCGATGCCTATCAGCGCGGGACCCTGGAGCAGGGCGCGTTGACCACACTGCTGCTGTGCCTGTTGACCATCGTCGGCAGCTTGCTGGCAGGTGTCGGCCTGGCGGCGATGCTGACCTCGGGCACGCCCTGGTTGGCGAAGCCCGCCCGAGTATTCGTCGAAGTCACCCGCAACACGCCGACCCTGGTGCAGCTGTATTGCGCATTCCTGGTACTGAACATGCTCCTGACCCAGGCGGTAGGCGCGGCCAACCCGCTGACGCCGTTTGCCTGGGTGGTGATCGTGATCTCGCTGCACAAGGGCGCGTTCCACGCCGAAGCCTTGCGTGCCGGCATCGAGGCCGTCCCCGCGGTAACCCTGGAGGCGGCCAGCTCATTGGCATTCAGCCGTCGCCAGTTGCTGTGGAACGTGCAGCTGCCGCTGGCCCTGCGGTTCGCCTTGCCGGCGCTGATCAACAATCTCATTGATCTGGTGAAGATGACCGCCGTGGCCTCGGCCATTGCCGTGGGGGACATCACCTACGCCGCCATCATGATCTGGACCCAGAGCGATAACGTGCTGGAACTGATGATCCTGATCCTGTCGTTTTTCGGCCTGTTGAGTTTCATCGTCAATTGCGTGGGGCGCTTCCTGGAAGCGCGCCTGAGGATGCCCGGTTATGGCCATTGAATCTTCCGTGGGCGCGCCGCTGGCCTGGCCGCGCCGGCATATCGGCAAATTGCTGTTGCTGGCCGCCGCGCTGCTCTGGCTGCTGTATATCGCCCCGCAAAGCCCGGTGCTCAAGGCCTTGTTGCAATGGAGTCCGGCGCTGATCGCCGGGTTCGGCCAGAACGTTCTCATCAGCCTGCTGGCCATCGGGCTGGGTTCGGTGGCTGGCGTGCTGGTGGGCGCCATGGTCCTGTCGCCCCTGCGCTTGTTGCGTTTGCCGGCGCGGATCTGGGTGCAGGTTTTCCGCAACGCGCCCTGGCTGGTGCTGATTTATTTCACCACCTATGTGTTCCCGTTCGAGATCCGTATCGGCAGCGGCTATGTCTCGTTCCCGGACTGGGTCAAGGTCACGCTCGGGCTGGCACTGCCGGCCAGCGCCAATGTCGCGGAAATCTTCCGTGGCGCCATTGCGTCGATCCCCAGCACCCAATGGGAAGCCGCGCGCTCCCTGGCGTTTACCCGCGGGCAGATTTTCCGCTCGATCATCCTGCCGCAGTGCTTCAAGCGCATGTTGCCGCCCTGGATGAACCTTTACGCAGTAATCACCATGGGCACCGCATTGGCCTCACTGGTGGGCGTGCACGACGTGATCGACACCGCGCAGATCGCCAGCAACACGGTGAACCTGACGGGCTTCACGGTGGTGATCTACCTGAGCCTGCTGGTGCTGTTCTTTGCCTACTGCTATCCGATTTCCCGCCTCACCCAGCATTTGGAGCGACGCTATGCCTTCTACTGAAACCGTCGCCGAACCTTTGGTCAGCCTGCGCGACCTGCATTTGTCGTTTGGCAGCAACCCGGTGCTCAAGGGCATCGACCTGGACGTCCACCGTGGCCAGGCTGTGTCGATCATCGGCCCGTCCGGCTCGGGCAAGTCGACGATCCTGCGCTGCATCACCGGCCTTTTGCAGCCCCAGCGCGGCAGCATTCGCGTCGGCGCAACCGAAGTCCACACCCTGACCCAGGAAGCCCAGCGCATCGAACTGCGCAAGCGCGTGGGGTTTGTGTTCCAGCAATACAACCTGTTCCCGCATTTGTCGGTGCTGGAGAACCTGGTCATCGCGCCGCGCAAGGTCTTGGGGCGCAACCGCAGTGACGCCGAGAGAGACGCCCGCGCCTTGTTGGCCAAGGTGCGCATGGAGCACAAGGCCGACGCTTATCCGGGCCAGCTCTCGGGCGGTCAGCAGCAGCGGGTGGCGATTGCCCGGGCGCTGGCGATGCGCCCGGAGCTGATCCTGTTCGATGAGGTGACCTCGGCCCTGGATCCGGAAACCGTCGGCGAGGTGCTGACGGTGATCCGCGAGCTGACCGAAGAGGGCATGACCTGCGTGCTGGTGACCCACGAAATGCGTTTCGCCGAAGAAATCAGCGACATCGTCTATTTCACCGAGAACGGGGTGATCGTCGAGCATGGCAGTGCCGCGCGGATTTTCCAGCACCCGGCCAGTGAGCGCACCCGAGAATTCTTGCGGCATGCGCTGGGCGACCCTGGCCGTCGACCGCCCATCGCCAACGACCCGTACCTGCTGACCAATCTGAGTCGCTACAGCCTGTCCGTCTGACTTTCCAGCCTGAACAATGGAGCCTGCCCCATGAGTACGTTTAGCCGTCCCGATGTCATCGAAGATTTCCTGCAGAAAGTACGCGTGATTCATCAACGTGGCGTTGATCGCGCCGCCCTGATGGAAATCGTTGCGCTGTTGGAGGCCCTCGCCGAGCGCCGCGACCTGTTCAATTTCGACGCCTTCCCGCCGCCAGTGGCGGGGCAGGGCAGCACCGCGTTCCGCTACCGCCTCAATGACGACGGCGACACCCCGACGCTGTACGTGAACTCGCTGTTGCCGGGCAAAAGCACGATCGCGCACAACCACGAGACCTGGGCGATCATCAGTGCCGTCGAGGGCCAGGAAATCAACTACGTCTACCAGCGTGACGACGAAGGTCGCGAGCCTGGGTACACCACCTTGCGCCTGGAAAAGGAAGTGGTGGTGCAGCCCGGCACGTCCATCGCGTTCCTCGGCGAAGACCTGCATGGCATCCGCGTGGCTGGCGAGCAACCAACCCTGCACTTTCACCTCTATGGCTTGCCGCTCGAGTCGCTCAATGGCCGTTACGGCGTCGAAGCCGACGGGCGCATTCTCAACTACAACGCTTCGCAGATGGCGCCGTCGATCAAGGCCTATGCCCACTGACGCCACCTCACGTTTGTGCCATTTCATTTTTCCAGCGGGACTTCCATGAGCCAGACCATAACGCCCGGGCAATTGCAGCAGTGGTTGTTCGACGGGCAAGAAATCGCCCTGTTTGATGTGCGCGAGCACGGCCAGTACGGCGAAGCCCACCTGTTTTTCGGGGTGAACCTGCCTTACAGCCGTCTGGAGCTGGAGGCCCTTCGCCTGGCGCCAAACCTCCAGGTTCGGTTGGTGATTTATGACCAG
>Ga0308169_10003491_pt1 | contig 15324 bp, 14 predicted proteins | sample PhyBR1_2_FD_202139 | JGI IMG/M metagenome (GOLD analysis project Ga0308169, IMG submission 202139) | Phyllosphere microbial communities from UC Gill Tract Community Farm, Albany, California, United States - DLSLSB.R1 | ecosystem: Host-associated > Plants > Phyllosphere > Unclassified | place... | reverse complement strand
TGTGCGGTTCGAGCGAGAGGAGGAGAGAGAGGGAGAGACGAGGCGACGATGGTGACGACGCCCCGGGCCTCGCTCTCGCTCACGATAAGCACCGGCTCGACCAGGCTCAGCCTCGAGCATGCTCCCACTCTGGCTCGTGTGCGCTGCCGCAGCCAGCATCGCAGCCACCGCCGCCGACTCGCCCCCGCCTCCTCATCCCGCCCAACTCGCCTTCACCGCCTCTCCACCTCCACCACCACCACCACCACAGCTCGACCACGCCCACCAGTCCCACCTGTACAGCTTCGAGTGGTCCGACCGTGCAGCACTCGAGCGCGCCGCCCACCTCTTTGCCGCCGACGACATCGACCTCGCCTTCGCCGGCCGCCGCACCCGCGACCGCCAGCCCCACTGGGAGGCCGTCGTCCGCCTCGATGAGCAGCCCGGCCTCGCCCACACGCACGACGCCGTCGTCGACCGCCTCGTCCAGCTCGGCATGGACCCGCCCAACGCCGGGTCCCACCTCCCCCTCGCCGCCCACCTCTCGACCCTCGACGGCTCGACCTCGTACGCCCGCGCCCTCTCGGCAGCCGCCATCGCCAACCTCACGGCATCGTCGTCGTCCTCTGCCTCGCCCCTCGACACGGTCGGCGGCGCCATCCACGACACGTACCACCCGTACGACGGCCTGCACGACATCCTCGTCTCGCTCGAGCGCGCCTACCCGGACTGGGTCCGCGTCGTCACCGTCGGCAAGTCGAGCGAGGGCAGGGACATCTGGGGCGTCAAGGTGACCAACCACACGTCGTCGGGCGCCGTCGTCGATGGGGACGACGAGGACGACGACGACGACGAGGGCCCAGCGCCGCTCGTCTTCTCGGCCACGTCGTCCAAGCGCCACAAGCACAAGCGCAGCCGCAAGCTCGGCTTCGTCGTCTCGGGCACCCAGCACGCGCGCGAGTGGATCGCCGCGTCGACCGTCCTGTACCTCGCGCACGACCTCGTCGCGCCCGACGCTCGCGGCAAGACGCCCCACCACAAGCTGCTCAACAGCGTCGAGTTCACCTTCATCCCCGTCGTCAATGTGCGTCGCTTCCTCTCCCTCTCTTCCCCGGATCGTGCTCCTGAGCTGACGGTCCCTCTCGTTCGCCCGCAGCCCGACGGCTACGTCTACTCGTGGGACCACGACCGCCTGTGGCGCAAGTCGCGCCAGCCCGTCGGCTCGCCCTCGCCCTCGTCATCCTCGTCGTCGTCCTCGGCCGCCAAGGCGTGCTACGGCATCGACCTGAACCGCAACTGGGGCAAGGAGTTCCAGCGCGGGACGAGGCCCAACCCGTGCAGCGACAGCTACCCGGGCCACGAGGCGTTCGAGTCGGTCGAGCTGCAGGCGCTCAGGAGCTACCTCCTCGACGACGAGAACCATGTCGACGCCTTCTTCGACGTGCACTCGTTCGGCCAGATGCGTGCGTCCCCCTCCCTCGCTCTCCTCCCTCCTCCCCCACCTGCACGAGCTCACCCTCCTCCTCTTGCCCGCAGTCCTCTTCCCCTACTCGTACTCGTGCGACGTCCGCACCGCCGACGAGGAGAACCACTACGAGGCGGTCCTCCAGGCGGCGAAAGCGCTCAAGGGCGTCCACGGCCGTCAGTTCGAGACGGGCAGCGTGTGCGAGATCAGCTTGACGAGCCCGGGCATGAGCCTCGACTGGACCTGTGCGTCGCTCTCTTTCTCTCTCTGTGCGCTGCTCTGACTCGAGCCCGTCGGCGACGAGGAGAGCGGGCTGACCTTCGTCTTCCTCCCCACAGACGCGAGCGCCAAGATCCGCTGGTCCTTTGGCGCCGAGCTGCGCGACGGCGGCGTCTTTGGTGCGTCCTCGCCCTCTCTCTCGACACCGTCACCGTGACTGTGCGATGACACTCGCTCCCTCGCAGGCTTCCTCCTGCCGCCGAGCCAGATCCGGCCGTCGGGCGAAGAGATGAGCGCCGCCCTGCGCTCGCTCACGCAGTTCATCCTCGACGTGCGTCCCTCTCTCTCTCTCGCCTGTCTCGTGGCTGTGCGGTGCAGGGCTGACGGGTTCTTGTCGCCGTCGTCGCAGAAAGAGGACGGCAAGCGGTGAGGTACGAGGGGGCGGCAGCGTCTGTACTGCCTCTGTTCTAGCTGTAACGATGTCGCCTGTAGCTTCTCACGAGCGTGATTCGACGGAACGCGGTCGAGCTGGACAAATGCGAGCCGGCTCAGCCGTGAGGAAGCCGGGAGAGAGGAGCCGCTGCTCGTCCCCTCTCGCTCACTCCGGCCGCTGCGAGAGGCTCGCTGCCACCGCCAGGGCGCATAAAGCCCTCACGCCGAGCTCCTGCGCCGACTACGGCGCCCGCCCTCGCCCTCTCGCCGTCGCCCGCTCCACACCGCCTCATCCTCATCACCGCCAACCTCGCCAGCTCTCCTCATGTCGTCAAGCGAGCCGCACGAGCCGGTCAAGCCCTCAGTCGGGCTGCAGGACCTCCCCGAGGAGACGCTCGCCCAGATCGCTGCCCTCGTCGCCGAGCAGGAGGACGACATCCGCGCGACCAACCTCAGCGTCAGCCAGTCGGGCAAGCACGGCTCGGTCCAGGTCGAGGGCTTCAGCAACTGGTACCTGCACGGCGTCGGTGCGCTCTCGGTCGTCAACAAGAAGCTGCGCCGCCTCACGCTTCCTCATCTCGCCAAGGTGCGTCGCCGTCCCTCTTCGTCACGGTCTGCAGCTCCTGCAGCGCGACGAGCCGCTGACGAGTCCTCGTGTCCCTGCAGCGCGCCACCTGTGCGCAACTCGCGGCGCCGATCGTCCAGTTCCGCGGCATCCCGCCCGAGCTCCTCGGCGGCATCCGCAAGCTCGACCTGTGCGGCGCCACCTCCTCGACCTTCGAGGCCGCGGCCAAGGTCTTGCCCCGCCTGACCGGCATGCACGAGCTCGAAGCGTATCAACTGTTCGCCGTCCACATGGGCGGGCTCGCCGCAGCGGCGTTCGCCAAGCTCGCCGGCCAGGTCGACACGCTCTTCCTGCATCATGTCGAGCCCGAGGTGCCCGATCTCCTCGGTCACGTGGCGGGCTTCGTCAAGCCTGCAGTCCTGCGCCATCTCGAGCTGTACACGCGCGATCCCGTCGTCACTGCGCGCAGCCAAGCGATGTGGCAGACGCTCGTCGACTTCAAGGACCTCGAGACGCTCAAGATCTACGAGCAATCGCACAAGCCGTACAGCTACCTCGTTATGGACACCCAGCCGTCGTGGCATGACGGCCCCGTCCTGTCCAGCCTGCGCACGCTCGTCCTCGAGGCTGAGGACCTGGGCGTCCTCGGCTTCGTCGCCAAGCTCGCGCCCAACGTCGAGGACCTCGAGCTCGCCTTCCGCCCGGCCCTCCGCAAGTCGGACGACCTCGATGCGGTCGTGCTGCATCGCCTGCGCAAGCTCGAGATCCAGGGCGACCTGTCGTGCATGGCGTCCCTCGCCCTCATCAACCTCATGCCCGTCACGTACCTGTACATCCGCATCGACCAGCCGTCGACGGGCATCATCGACCTCGAGCCCTTCCTCCCCGACCGCCTCCTCCTCTCGTCCAACCTCGACTTCAACTTCTGCCACAAGTCGCTCGTCACGGTCAAGAACCTCGACCTGCTCAACGACTTGTGCGCGTCCCAGGGCGCGAGGTACAAGCTGTGGGTCCACGGCTGCCTCGATGCCTTCGACCCGATCGCTCGCCCCGTCGCAGACGCCAACGAGGCGGTCGACCGCTCGGACGACGAGGTCGACGAGGGCGGGAGGGCGCCTGCACGACGCGGTCCGGCGGCCGAGCACCTGCGCAACGTCGGACTCTCGATCCGCGAGGTGCAGGAGTGGGCGCTCGGGCGTGCGGGCGAGCTCAAGGACTCGGGCGACGTCGACGGGCTGGTCGAGTTGGCCGAGACGCTGCGCAAGGTCGAGGAGAGGAGGATCCTCGAGGAGCTCTAGGGCGCGAGGGCGAGTCGCTTGTTGCATATACGAAGTGCTGTGCACGTTTCTTTCGAGCCGATAGCGCCGCAGCGAGTGCGAGGAAAGTGAGAGACAGCTCGCTCGACTCCGCCCGCGACGACGCACACGCTCGGGCTCTCGGTCCTCTCGCACGCTCGACATCGACGAGAAGCAGCCTGCTGCAGTCCAGCAGCTCTTCACAGCCCCTCAGAGCGGTCCACCCGCCACACAGCCCGCACCCGCACCCGCAACAAGCCGGCCTCGTCCTCATCAGCTTTCCCGACTTTGGCTCGCCGCCATGTCGAGCCAGGACCTCGAGCCGCCACGCGTGGGCCTCATGAGCCTCCCCAAGGACATCCTCCACCGCATCGTCCTCAATGTCGAGCAGCAGGACAAGGCCGTGCGCACGAGCGGGATCTCGCTCGCCTCCTCCCCCGCAAGCCCGGCGGCGAGGGCCGGCACGTCGACCAAGCTGCCCGGCGGCAAGTGGGCCTTCGAGTACGGCCATGGTGTCGGGTCCCTGTCGCTCGTCAACAAGGCCCTGCGCAGGTTGGCGCTGCCTCTGCTCATCCAGGTGCGTCCGCTCTCCGTCCCTCCCCTCGTCCCGCTCTCTCGGCGCGGTCCGTGAGCACAAGCTGACGCAAGTACCCTCGCACTCGCACGCAGACCGTCAAGGCGTCGCAGCTCGCCAAGCCCCTCTTCGAGTTCCGCACGATCGAGCCCGCGCTCCTCGCCGGCATCACGTCGCTCGACCTGCGCGGTGCCGAGGCCGACGACTTCGCCGCCGCCGCCCTTGCCCTCGAGGCCCTCCCGAGCCTGCGCAAGATCAAGGCGCGCTCGAACGTACTCGAGGCGATCGAGGCGGGCGACTGCGACGAGCACGGCCAAGTCGTGCCCGACATGGTCGAACGCCGCGAGCTCGCGCTCAAGACGTTCCAGGCGGCTGCGAACAACATCAGCCACATGGAGTTCGACGGCATCCTCACGTACGGCGCGCCTCTGCAGCTCGCCAGCATCGCCAAGTTCGCCGCTTTGCCGACCCTCCGCAGCCTCGTCCTCTCCGCCGAGTACCAGGTCTTCATTTCGAGCAGGGCGACCGCCCTCGCCGACATCCTGCAGCAAATCGAAGGACTCGAGGTCCTGTCGATTGACAGCGGCACGCGCCAGTTCTTCGAGGACGCTTCAGCGTCGGCGGCCTGGCAGGGCACGCAGCTCACGACGCTGCGCAAGCTCACCCTGCGCGCCGACGAGGCGAAGGTCTTCGCCTTCGCCGCACATCTCGCGCCGCAGCTCGAGTCGCTCGAGGTCAGCCTGTCGCCCTACATCGTCGTCGACTCAGCCAAGGAGCGCGTCTCTATCCCTTCCCTCCGTCACCTCCGCCTCACCGGATCTCCCCTCTGCGGCCTCGCCATCACACACGTCGACCTCTCCTCCCTCTCGTCCCTCGCCATCCACATCGACAGCTCGCCAACAGCCAGCGTCGCCAGCACCGACCTCCTCCCCGACAGCCTCGTCTTCCCCGTCGACCTCCAGCTCAACCTCAGCGTCCACTCCCTTCTCCTCCTCGACGACTACGACGCCCTCGAGGTTCGTCTCGTCGCATCAGGCGTCGAGCTCGAGTACGACGCCAGCATCGCGCCCCTCGCGCCCTACTCGCCGCGCTCGGACAGCTCGGTCAGGGAGCCGGCGGGCGAGACGAGCGCGGTGCGCTACGCCGCCGTCGTCGACACGTTGGAGTGGGCCGAGCAACGCGTGCAGCGGCTGTACGCCGAGGGCGACGTCGAGGGCATGCAGGAGCTCGCAGAGGCGGTCAAGAAGGTGGCCGAGCGCAAGATGCTCGAGCGGCTGTAGCGCGCCAGGGAGGGAGCGAGGGACGGGTCTGAGGAAGAACGAGGAGGAGTGCAACGCTTGCTCTGTGCCGCTTGACTTGACGCTGCGGCGAGCGAGAGAGCTCACTTTTGGCTCACTTCGAGCGTTTGAGAAGGTCGTCTCGACCCTCGAGAGCGCTCGCTCGCTCTCGCAAGGAGAGAAGGACTCGAGAGGAGACGTTGCTATGCAGTACAGACCTTAAGAGCTACAGCTAGACGGATAAAGCTAGCACCGAGAACCCCGAGAACCCGAAAACCTCGTCGCGACCTCCCCGCTCGAGCCCATTCTTCCGCCGACGAGCTCGCCCTCGCCGCAGCCGCTGTCGCCGGCCCCTCTCGCGCCGACTCACCACCCGACGATCTCGCTGCCGACCGCCTTGCGCGCGCTGAAGACACCCTCCGGGTCCCACTCCCTCTTGGCCTCGAGCAGCCGCGCATAGTTGTCCTCGCCGTGCCACACGTTCTGCCACTCCTTCTCGTAGTAGTCGCTCTCCGAGGCGTACGACGCCTGCGGGTGCCCGAGCGAGGCGGCGATCGAGCCGAGGGCGAGCGTGTGCGACGTGAGGTACGACGAGAGGTGGTGGATCGTCGAGAGCGGGGCCGACGAGGGCCACGAGACGGGGAGGTCGATGTGCCTGCAGGGCGAGGGGCACGTCAGCGAGTGCTGCTGCATTTGAGAGGGCGAAAAGGAGGGCGCACAGGAGGGTGCGGCGCCAAGCCGGGTTGACCGACGAGGGGAAGTCGGGCTCGACCGAGACTGCACGACCCGAGACTGCGACGTCGGTCCGGGCATCAGCAGCAGCTCCAGACAAGCAGGAAGAAGAAGTAAGAGAGAGAGAGCAGACGCACCGAGATGCACGATGGCCGGACTCGGCGAGCTGGCGAGGAAGGTCGCGAGCTCGTCCGACTTCTGCTCGACGACGTCTCGCGGGACGAGCCTGCCGCCGAGCAGCAGCGGAATGCCGACCTCGTCGAGCGACTCGAGCGCCTCGGTGAAAGCTGCAGGGCGCACGAAAAGCGTCAGCCGGGCAGAGAAGGGGAGGAGGGGACCGTGCGCAGAGGAAGAGGACGCACAGCCGTGCCACAGCTCGACCCACGACTTGCGCACGACGTAGCGGAACTGGATGTCGAGGTCGGGGTCGTCCATGGCGGCCTTGAAGACGGGGCGGAAGAGCTCCTTGGCGAGCGTGACGTTGCTCGAGGGGAGGATGTAGGCAAAGGGCGACTCGAGCGGGCGACGCTGCGGCGCGAGGAACTCGTCAGCCTGACGATCGGTCGAGTCGAGAGAGGAAGAGAGGAGAGAGAGGGACGCACGACATAGGTGTAGCCGGCGAACGGCGCGGCGTCGCTCAGCACCGGCTGCAGGTCGATCCACCGCTGCATCATCCTCTTCCACGCCGCCTTGCCGCTGTCGCCCGTCGAGTTGGCGCCCGGGCGCAAGCCGAACGAGCCAAAGATGCCGACGAAGCCCGACGGCGCGTCGTGCGCGCGGAACGCGACCGAGGTGAGGATGGCAAAGGCCGAGCCGCCGCCGCGCAGGGCCGTGAAGAGCGACGGGTTCTCGTACGGCGAGCAGTGGATGATCGTGCCGTTCGAGGTGACGGCGGTGAACTCGAGGACGTCTGCGGGGCAGGAGCATCAGCTCTTGAGCGGCAGGAAGAGGTAGAGGGAGAGCGAGAGAGGACGCACTGTCGGCCGCGAGCCCGAGCAACGGTGCCAAGGGACCATGACCTCCTCCGAGAACGTAGCCGCCTCCTGCACGGTTTAGAGAGAGAGAGGGACGTCAGCGCAGGAGCAGAATAGAGAAACGACGAGAGCGTGCGCGAGCGCAAGAGAGGGACGCACCTGCACCGACCGTCTTGCTGACGCCGCCCGCGACGAGCACGCCCGCCTTGTCGGCCGCCTCGTACACGCCCTTGACGATCGTGCCAGCGCCGACGACGAGCGCGCGGTGCGGCTGCGTCCCCTCGGGCGCGCCGTGCGGGACGAACTCGGGCTCGAACCGGGTCTCGTTGAGCGCGTGGGTCCAGATCGTGAAGGACCCAGGGTCGCTCGAGCGCCCGAGGTAGTCGTGACCCGTGTTCTTGACGCGCAGGCGCAGGCGGTGCTCTCGGGCAAAGGCGACGCCGTGCGCGACGTCCGAGTCGGCGAGCGCGTGGAGGACGTAGGCGGGCGTGCGGTCGCCGGCGGTCATAGCGGGCGGCTCGACGGGTGCGGCAGTCGCACCGTGCAGGCCGTTGTCGGGGAGGAGGCCGTAGCCGTCTCTGCGAGCGGGGAGGGCTGGGTCAGCCGCGGAGCAGGTGAGGTCGAGGCGGAGGGGGGACAGAGGACGACGCACTCGAAGTTGAGGAACATAAGCCCGGCCGGCTGCTCGATGCGCCAGTGTGCATCGGTGCAAGTCGGCGGCTCGCAGGGGAGAGGGCCGTCGGGGCGGATGAGGGTGCCGACGAGGGACGAGTTGAGGGCGGACCAGGCGTCGAGGGCGGGCCAACAGGGCTGGGTCGGGAGGCAGTAGCCTGCGGTGGCGGCTGCTGAGCTGCCGAGGACCTGCGAGCGGTCCCACAGGGGCGGAGCGTGAGTGATCGAGCGAAGGGGGAGGTGAGCGGAGGCGAGCGAGCCCGAGGAGAGGGGCGGGGGACTGACGAGTTGGGCTGCGTCCATGGTGCCGAGCAAGCGGTGGAGCGTGCGCTAGCGCTGTACAAGCGAGAAGCGAGAGCGAGCAGGAGCAGGACGAGGAGCGAGCGAGGCAGGTCTGAGGAGGCGAAGCGGCGAAGGGGGAGCTCCGGGCTCGAGTCCGGGCCGGGCGGGCGAGCGGGCGGAGATCTACGTTACGAGGGGGAAGGCCTTCTCTCTTGGGCGAAATCGCGTCGAGGAGCGCGGCCGTTGTTTGGCTCGCGCGCGCGGAGGCGAGTGGCTCGAGGGGAGGCGAGCCGCCGCGCACCGACGACGAGGCAAGCCACAAACACGCCAGCTCGCCTCCCCCCTCGCTCTCCCACTCGACGCTACCGTGCAGTGGTGCAGCTGCAGCTACAGTCACCACCACCACCACCAGCGCCCCACCACTCAGCCGCCGCCGCCCACCTCGCCTCGCTCGAGCCAGCTCCCCCTCCGTCCGCCGTCCCTCCCACCCTCGACCAACCTCTCCGCCGCCAGCATGGCCACGACCCCGACCGGCATCGCACAGGCCACCTGGGCAGTCAACAGCCGCTCGCACAGCCGCCGCACCGACACGGGCGACGCCCCTCCCCCTCCAGCCGCCCCAGTCTTCCTCGAGCAGCCCCTCTTCCTCAACGCCCTCGCCGGGCCCTCCAACTCGCACAAGCCCGCCCTCGCACCAGCTCCCGCACCAGCCTCGGTCCCGATGCAGGCGACACGCGTCCAGGGCCACACGGGCGTCCGCGCCGCACTCGCCCTCCTCCAGGACCGCGACCGCAACCTCGCCGCCGCCAAGCGCACCGCCGCCGACCTCACCGCCGACGACAGCTCGCCCGTCATCATCCAGGACCGCCCGGCCAAGAAGCGCGCGACGGCGGCAGCGCCCGAGCTCGCGGCGGCGGCGGCGGCGGCGACGGCCCAGGACGCGCGCCGCAAGTCGCGCAAGGCGTCGGCCCAGGACAAGGAAAAGGCGGCGACCGAGAATCAGCAGTGGCGCAACAAGTTCCGCAAGGCGTTCCCGTCCTTCACGTTCTACTTTGACGCCATCGACGAGGCGACAAAAGCGTCGCTCGGCACCCAGGTCAAGCGCATGGGCTCGGTGCGTCCCCTCTCCTCCTCGTCCCTCGGCGCGCATTCTCTCGCAGATCAGCACTGACCCCACTTCTCGTGCTCGCAGTCGGTCGATCAGTTCTTCTCCAAGAAGGTGACGCACGTCGTCACGTCGCGCCCGGTCCCCTCGGCGGCCGGCAAGGAGAACGTCTCGGACTCGCCCGCGGCGTCCAAGGTCGGCGGCGGCATGCTCGACTCGGCGGCGGGCAAGGTCAAGAAGGCGACGGCGAGGAGCCCCAAGATGTACGAGCTCCCCAACGGGCAGAAGTTGCGACCGTGCATCGCTCGTTCACCTCGTCCCCTCTCGCCTCGCGCTCTCGCTGACTCTCGGCTTCGCCGCTCCTCGCAGACTCGCCGGCGACTTTGACAAGAACCCGTTCATCGACTCGCAGGACATCCTGTCCAAGGCGCTCGACTTTGGGCTCAAGATCTGGCCCGCCGAGAGTGCGTCCCTCTCTCGCCCCGCTCACTCTCTGGCTCTCGTCCGAGGCTGACTCTCCGTTCCTCTTGCTCACTCAGAGCTGCAGCTCATGCTCACGCGCATCAACCACCACTCGCCGAGCAAGGAGAACGGCCTCCAGCGCGACCCGTCCCTCCCGAGCCTCCTCCGCGACGAGCAGCTGTACGGCACGCGCGAGCGCGACCCATTCGTCCCTCGCACCGACACGCACTACTTCCCCTCGAACAAGTACTTCCTCCTCGTCGAGGACTCGACCGGCGAGCACCGCCCGATCGTCGCCAAGGAGTACGACAAGCCGCGCAAGCACGAGGAGCCGTCGTGGCCCATCCTGTACGGCGGCATCGAGGGCCGCACGGGCTTCTACCGCTACGACGGCGAGATCACGTACGAGCGGCGCGTCCCGCCGGCGCCGCCCGTCGCGCCGCAGCAGCAGCAGGCCGTCAACGCCGCCGGCAAGGGCGGGTTCGGCTCGGTTGCGCAGCGCGCCCTCGCGCCCAACCTGCGCCGCGCCGTCTCGCTGCAGAACGTCGCGCGCGAGCAGGCGGGCAGGGCCGACGGCGGCGTCGGCGTCGGCGCCGCAGCCGGCGCGCAGCACCACGGCCGGCGCGACTCGTTCATGGCGGCGTCGGGCAACAGCCAGACGATCACGTCCAACATCGCCTCGGCGACGTCGACGGCTGCGCGCTCGGGCGCCGCGCAGGCGAGCCGGTTCGGCCCCAACGGCGGCCTCGTCGACAAGCGGCTCGCCGTCCTGTCGAACCGCACCGTGTCGGTAGCCGGCAGCGGCCTCGCCGGCGGCGTCGCGCGCGTCAAGCGCATGGGCATCCAGCGCAGCGTCTCGGTCGACGGCGGGCTCAATGGCCTGCGCGTCCCGGCGGCGGCGGCGGCGGCCGTGCGCGACGAGCCCAAGAAGCCCGGCTACTGCGAGAACTGCCGCGTCAAGTACGACGACTTCAAGGACCACGTCGTGTCGTCCAAGCACCGCCGGTTCGCGCTCAACCCCAAGCACTGGGTCGAACTCGACCGCCTCCTCGAGAAGATCGAGCGCCCGCTCGCCGCCGACCCGGTCGACGCCGACCAGTACGACGACTCGGGCTTCTTCGACGCAGTGTGCCGCAGCGACGGCGGCAGCAACGTCGACGACGACGAGTACGACGACGAGCCGCACGAGGACGCCGATGACAACAAGCTGCTCGTCGTGCTCTCGTCGCAGGACCGCTCGGACAACGAGTACGACGCCTACGTCAGGCAGGCGGCACAGCAAAACTACGACGAGGTACGTCGGCGGGCGGTGGCGCGGGCGGCTCTGGCTGCGATCGGTCAGTGAAGCGTGTTCGTCGTCGTCCTTCTCCTCCCCCTCCTCCCTCTTCCAACCTCCTCGCTCTCCCACCTCGCAACCTCTCTTGGTCGTTCCTCTCGGTCACACTCCTTTTTGTTCTATCCTCCTCGTCGTTCGTCGCCCTTGCCCTCTCTCGACCCTTCGGTTTCGACCCTCGCGAGTCGCGCTTTGACCTCCTCGTACCCGGACCTTGCAACTTTCGCATTTTTCGCTCCCCTCTCTCGGCGGCCGGGCTTCGAGAGAGCGACAGCACACACAGCACAGCTCTTTGCACACGGTCGAGAGCGAGCGAGAGAAACTACCCAAAGACGACGCCGCCGGCCTGACCTCGAGTCGACTCCTCCCACAGCGTCATCGTCAGGCTCGCCATGAAGCCGGGCAAGCTACCCCTGCCGTCGAGCCAGAACCCGATGCTCCTGCGCACCTCCTCGATGGCCATGACCGGGTCGTTGTGCGCCGACACGAGCCGGAACGGCATGGGCCCGCCCGGCCACGGGTCGAACGCGAGTGAGCGGTCCTTCGAGGGGGCGTAGACGGACGTGAGGCGGATCCGGCCAGAGTCGAGGAAGGCGAGCTGGTAGCCGAGGAGCTTCTGCACGGCGAGGCGCATCGCCTCGGTCTTCTCGGTGACGGCCTGCGAGCGAGCGAGCGAGAGGAGAGCGGGTCAGTGAGGCGGCGAGGAGGAGGGCGCGACGACGACGACGACGACGACAAGGACGAGAGGTGGGCGCACCTGCGAGATGCGCTTGAGCAACGTGTCCTTCTGGTGGATCTCGCCCTTGAGCTTGTCGATCTGGGCCTGCGCCGTGACGAGCGACTCGCGCGGGACGAGCTGCTGCGCGCTCGGGCCTCCTCCCGCACCGCCGCGCTCGAGGTCGCCGACGCGCCCGAGGAGCGCACGGTTCTCGGCCTCGAGGCGCTCGAGCGTCGCCTTGCGCACGGCGTACTCGACGCGGTCGGGCGAGTCGCGGAACTCGAGGACCTTGTGCGTCGCCGGGTTGTAGGCGCCGCGGATGCCCTGGTTCTCCTCGAGCTGCTCGACCTGGACCGAGACAGCGTCGAGCTCCGTCTCCATGAGGGCGAGGTCGTTGCGCGCCTGGTCGAGCTCTGCGGGCGAGAGAGGAAATGTCAGGCTCGGTCGGGCCGGTCGGCGCTCGGGAGGAGAGAAAGCGAGAGCGACGCACCTTGCTGCAGCTCCTCGTTCAGCCTCAACTGCTCCTGCAAGCTCTCTCCCGCTTGATCCTTGTCCTGCGCCGCCGAACCCGCCGCCTTCTCGAGCTCCTCGAGCTGGACGATCTCGGTCGTGTTGCCGCCGTACCGCTCGACGAGGCCTCGCCAGTGCGCGGCCTTCTCGGTCAAGGCCTTCACCTCGCGCTTGTGCGCGTCGAGGAGCTCCTCAAGCTCGGCGATGCGCGCCGTCTTCTGCGCGTCGTAGTTGCCGGCGTGCTGGATCGCCTCCTCGGTCGTGTAGCTCTCCTGCGCGCGAGGAAGGAATCCGAGTCAGCTCCCTCGCCATCGTCGAGAGCGAGAAGAAGAGAGCGCAGGACGCACCAGGTGCCGCTTGAGCATGGCGACCTCCTGCCGCAGCAGGCCGCCCTGAGCCGATTCGGTCCTCGCGCGCTCCTTGACCTGCTCGAGCTCGCGTCTCGCCTCATCGAGCTGCGCCTCGAGCTCGCCCGCACGCGCCTCGAGTGTACCGACGATGCGGTCGCGGCGCTCGACCTCGAGCGCGTGCGAGTTGAGCCGGTCGCGCAGGGTCGCGTTCTCGATGCGGACCGTCGCGAGCGACTTGGTGATCTTGCGCGGCGACGAGAACGTGTCGATGTCGTCGGGCTTGACGAAGGCGGCCCTGCAGAGCGGGATCGAGCATCAGCAAAGAGCGCAAAGAAGGTTGGAGAAGGGAAGGAGAGGAGGGACGCACCAGTCGGCCTTCTCGCGCTTGAGCACCTCGAGCTCGACCTCGTGCTGCGACAGCTGCGCCCGCAGCGCCTCGGCCGCCTTGACCTTCTTCTCGAGCGCGCGGTTCGTCTCCTTGAGGAGCTCGACGTTGGCGTGCTGCCGCTCGTACGTCTCGAGGCGCCGCTGCAGCTTGCCGTTCTCCCTCTCGAGCGTGCGCAGCGTCGTCACTTGCCCTGTTGCGGTTGTGCGATGAGTCAGTGTCGCGCTCATGGCAGAGAGCCGAAGATCCAGGAAAGAGAGAGAGAGAGACGCACGGTGCAGCTCCTCCCGGATGACGTGCGCGTCGTCCGACTCCTTGGCCCTCGACCGCTCGCGCTCGAGCTCAGTCTCGACCGCGACACGCCGCTTCTTCTCGCTCGACGCCGCCTCGAGGTACTGGTCGGCCTCGTTGCGGAGCCGGAGCATCTCGGCCTCGAGGAGCTCGGCGCGCTTCTGGCGGTCGTTGGCCTTGGCGACGGCCTGGGTCGCGGCGTGCTCGAGGTCGGTGAACGACTCTTGCAGGTCGGCGTTGTCGTCCTTGAGCTGGCCGACCTCGGCGCGGAGCGCGCGCACCTCGGCCTCGAGCCGCGTCTTGTCGTCGCTCTCGCCCGACTCGCGCGCCTGGGCGCGCTCGGCCGCCTCGCGCTCCTTGGCGAGGAGGACGGCGCGGTGTCGCTCGAGCTGGTCGACGCGGGCGGCGTACTCGGCGAGCTGGGTGGCGGCCTTGTCGGCGGCGGTCGACGCCTCGAGGGCGGTGCGCGACGACGAGTGCTTGTACTCCTCGGCCTGGGCGAGCGCGCGGGCGAGCTGGCGCTTGAGCGACGCCGTCTCCGATTCTGCATGGGAGGAAGTGTCAGCTAGGTGCGCGGCGCTTGATATACGGCGAGGGAGGAGAGGACGGACCTTGCTGCAGGTCTGCCGCGCTCGTGCGACGCTTGATGCCCGACGTGCGAGATTCTGGACGGGCCGAGCCGGGCGCTGCGCGGGTACCGAGTCAGCTCGTGTATGGTGACCGCGAGCGAGAGACTGAGACGCGCTGTCGAGGAGGGACGCGCCCGAGATGGACGGGCGGCGGGTGGGGAGCCGCGAGACGCTTGCGGGCACGAGTCCTGCAAGGTGCGAGGTCGAGTCAGCTCTGTGCGCACGAGGACGTCGAGGAGAGACGGGGACGGACCGTACGAGCTGCTCAAGTCGCCGGTGGAGGGTCGGCGGAGGAGGGTCGAGGTGCGGCCGACGGTGGCCGGGGTGGGGAGCTCACCTGCACGGGCCTGGAGTCAGTGCGCGAGCAGGAGGGGGGCTGATGCAGTGGACCGAGTGCTCACGACGCAATGGCAGGCGGGACGAGCCCGTGGTTGAGGGAGGCGGTCCTCCTCGGGCTGATGAGAGGGTGCGCGACGAGATGAGCGGGGTCGCGAGCTCGTGCGGCGGGCGAGGCCCGGTGCGGTCCATGGTGGAGCAGGTGCTGCGGTGGCCGTGACCCAGCTGGTGTGGTCCGGCTAGCCTGAGCGGTCGCTGCGAGGGCCGCGCTCCTCCCTCGAGCCCTCCTCATCGAACCTGGCTCTCGTTCTCGCCTCTCGTCGTCCAGCGCTCGGACGCTCGGCTCGGTCCGCTTGCCCACAGCAGCAGTCCAGTCTTCCGGCAGCACAGCCTTCCCCCACGTCTCGCCGTCGCCATGCCGTCGGCCGCTATCCATCGCTCCACCGCCCCCGCCCCTCCTCGACTTCAACTACCACCGCCGCCCAGCGCAGCAAAAAACGGCCACTGCGAGCACCTCCAGACCGACTCGCTCCGCGTCGACTTCTGCGCCCAGCTCGACCTCGACTTGTCGGGTCCAGCCCCGCGCTCGACCGAACCCGTCGCCAAGGTTGCGCTCGACCACGTTCCCCTCCAGGGCTCATGGTGGGTCTTCATCGCTCGCACCGACCTCGACGTCAAGCTCAGCCTGCGCTGCGCGAGCGGTGCGCTGTCGCGCACGAACACTCTCGTCGACGTCCGG
>Ga0308169_10003489_pt1 | contig 15328 bp, 13 predicted proteins | sample PhyBR1_2_FD_202139 | JGI IMG/M metagenome (GOLD analysis project Ga0308169, IMG submission 202139) | Phyllosphere microbial communities from UC Gill Tract Community Farm, Albany, California, United States - DLSLSB.R1 | ecosystem: Host-associated > Plants > Phyllosphere > Unclassified | place... | reverse complement strand
CCGCGAAGGCGGGACCCTGACCCGCGGCCTGGAGCTGGGCGGCGATATCCCGCCGCTGATGCTGCACATGATCGCCAGCGGCGAACGGGCCGGCGAACTCGACCGCATGTTGGCCAAGGCTGCCGAACAACAGGAGGCAAGCCTCGCGGCGCGCATTGCGCTGGTGGTGAGCCTTTTCGAACCAGCCATGTTGGTCCTGATGGGTGGCGTGGTGCTGCTGATCGTCATGGCCATCCTGCTGCCTATCTTGAGCCTCAACCAATTGGTGAACTGACCCATGAAACTTCAAAGCAACCGACCTGCACGTCGCCAACGCGGCTTTACCCTGATCGAAATCATGGTGGTGGTGGTCATCATCGGCGTGCTGGGCGCCATTGTCGTGCCGCAGTTCATGAGCCGGCCCGACCAAGCCAAGGCCACGGCGGCGCGGACCGATATCCAGGCGATTGCCACGGCGCTGGAAATGTATCGCCTCGACAATTTCCAGTATCCCTCGACCCAGCAAGGCCTGGAGGCGCTGAGCAAACGCCCGTCTGGCACGCCCGCGGCAAGAAACTGGAACCCCCATGGCTATTTGAAAAGCCTGCCGATCGACCCCTGGGGCACGCCTTACCAGTATCTCAATCCTGGCTACAAATCTGCCGATGGCAGCTATGACCTGTACTCGCTGGGCGCCGACGGCTTGCCGGGTGGGGATGGAATGGCAGCCGACATCGGCAATTGGGCCGAGTGAACATGGGCCGTCGTTGTCGGGGTTTTACCTTGCTGGAACTGATGGTAGTCATCGTTCTGATCGGCGTATTGGCGAGCATGGTCAGCCTCGCCCTCGGCCCGAGCCCGGCCCGTGAGTCCCGTCAGCAAGCCGAGGACTTCGTCCGTGCGGTGCAGCAATTGCGCGAACGAGCGGTGCTGGAGGGGCAGGAATATGGGCTGCGGATACAGCGTGGCGGCTATCAGGCCATGCGATTCGAGGCCAGGGATTGGACCGCCGTGGCGGCGGTTTACCGGTTGCCCGAAAACCTGACCCTTGGGCTGGAGCAGGACGGTCACGTCGTGCCCCTCGATGATGCCCAGGGCCCGCCGCAATTGCTGATGCTCAGCAGTGATGAGATCAGCCCGTTCAGGTTGTTCATCCGAGCCTTCGGCCAGCCGGTTGCGCAGGTGTCGAGCGATGGTTTGGCGGAGCCGTCGATCGATGCGTGATGCTCGCAGGCTGGCCGCCGGTTGCCAGGGGTTCACTTTGTTGGAGGTCATGATTGCCCTGGCGATATTCGCCACGGTGGCGGCGGCTGTGCTCTCGGCCAGCCAGTTCGTGCTCAAGCAAAGCGCCGGGCTCGAGGATCGCCTGTTCGGCGCCTGGCTGGCGGACAACCAGTTGAGCGAACTGCGCCTGCAAGCCGCTACGCCGCCAGGGCAACAGTTGCTGGACCGACACCTGGATCGTCGCGACTGGACCCTGCAACAGCGAATCGCGCCAGCCAATGACCCGCGCCTGCTCCAGGTCGAGATCCAGGTCAGCCGCGCCGGTAGCCCGATGGTCGTGCACCGCACCACCGGGTGGATCCGCAATCGCCATGAATAAACAGTCGGGCTTCACCTTGTTGGAACTGGTCATCGCCATCGCCATTTTTGCCTTGCTCGGGCTGGCCGGTTGGCGTTTGTTCGATGGCGCGGTGCGTGCCCAGCAGGGCGCCGGCCAGCATGAGCGCGAGATCCGGGCCTTGCAGCGTGCCGTGGCGGTGATCGAACGGGATGTGTGGCAGGCCGTCGACGGTAATGTCGTGCTCACGCAGGGACACCTGCAACTGCAGCGCAGCCATTGGCGCAACCCACTGGACCAGCCGCGCAGTGAGCGACAAACGGTGGACTATCGACTCGAGGACGCCGCGTTGTGGCGCGACAGTGTCGGTGAAGGCACGACCCGCGCGCAGCGGCAAAAACTGCTCGAAGGCGTACACAGTCTCGGTTGGCGCGTGTTCGATCCGCAACAGGGTTGGCGCGGCGACACGGTGCGCGATACACCGCCGTTGGCGCTGGAATTGATCCTGTCGACGGGGCGTTTCGAACAGGTCCGTCGTGTGCTGCTGTTGCCGGGGGCGTTGCCATGAATCGACAACGAGGCGTGGCGCTGATCAGCGTGTTGCTGGTGCTGAGTCTGGCGCTGCTGTTGGTCGGTGGCATGCTGCGCAGTCATCGCCTGTTGCTCAAAAGCAGCGCGCAGCAGTTGCAACAGGTCCAACTGCGGCAGTTGGGGTTGGCCGGTGAAGCCTGGGCCCAGGCGAAACTGGAAAGCAGTGCGATTACGCCGTCCGCGCCTGTGGACCTGAGCCAGGATTGGGCTCGGTTCGAGCCGATATTCGAAGTGGAAGACGCCAGGCTTCATATCGATATCGAGGATTTGTCCGGGCGCTTGAACCTCAACACGTTACTGGCCCGGGGCCAAATCGACCCAGTCACCCTCGGCCGTTGGACGCGGTTGCTCGCTTCGCTGGATCTACCGCCGCTGGTGTTGCCTCAGGTCGGGGCGGTCAAGGAGTTGAGTCAATTGCGTTTGTTGCCAGACATGGATGGCCAGACGCTGCGCCGCCTGGAACCCTGGGTGGTGCTGCTGCCCAAGGAGGCGCGACTGAACATCAATACCGCACCGCAGCGATTGTTGATGACCCTGGACGGCATGGAGGCCGAGCCGGCCAAGGCGTTGATCAGCCAGCGCGCGCAAGCGCCCTACACCAGTGTGCAGGCGTTTACCAACGACCCGTTGCTGTCCGGATTGGGCCTCAGTAGTCATGGCCTGGGGGTCAGCAGCCGCTGGTTCCGCATCACCGTAAGCGTGACGTACGCAGGCAGCCGCCTGCGCCTGGCCTCGGATATCGAGCATAACCCCTTAACCGGACGCTGGACGGTGCTCCAGCGTCGTTTCCTGCCCATCAGCCCCAACGAGCATCCTTGATGAAAACCTGGCTTTACCTGACCGCTGACGGCGTGAGCGCGCCTTGCGCCAATTGGCCTTGCTGCGTGTGGTCGCCAGCGGGCGAACGGCGTTGCATGCCCTTGCACGAAGCGGCCCGCGAGCTGCACGGGCATGTCGTCGATGTGTTGTTGCCGATGGAAATGTGCAGCGGGTTGCGCAGCGAGCCGTGGCCCTCACGGCGCCATCCCCGACCCCAGGCGCTTGCGTTCGCCATCGAAGAGCAACTGAGTGAGAACCTGGAGGCGCTGCACATCAGCGTCGGCCCACGGGATCGTCAACAACGCTATCCGCTGATCGTGACCCAGCGAGCCCGATTCCAAGCGTTGCTGGCCCTGCTCGCTGAGCAAGGAATCGACGTGGGTACAGTGCATGTCGATGCCGATCTGTTGCCTGACGACAAGGCGTATGGCGTGCGCTGGTTCGGTCGCTGGTTGCTGGGCGGCGCGCTGTCGGCGCGGCTGTCGTTGTCCGCCCGAGCCTTGGCGGCGCTCAAGCCGGGCTTGCCCGAGGACATGCATTGGCTGGATGAAACACGAGATTGCCAGGGCATCGATGACTGGCTACTGAGCAGCGGTGGACATCCCATCGATCTGTTGCAGGGTGAGTTTCGTCGGCGTCGTCGGCCTCTGCCTTGGCGCGGTGCGGCGGTGGCTGCGCTGGGAGCACTGGTGCTCAGTTGGGCTTTCAATGAGGCCCGGGTGCGGTTCCTTGAGAGCGAAACCCGGCGCCTGTATGCCCAGGCGGAGCAGCAATTCAGGTCGCTGTATCCCGAGCAAAGCCGGATCGTCGACCTGGCGGCACAATTCCAGGCCTTGCAGAGCCGAGGTGGGCCGCCTCGGGACACTCAAGTTGCGCGGCTGGTGCGTCTCACGGAGCAGGTCATTGGCGCCAGCAATGTCGAGGTGCAGCGCATCGATTTTCATGAAGGCGAAGGCTGGAAGATCCAGTTGACGGCCAATAGCTTCATCGAACTCGAACAGTTGCGCGAGCGCGGGCAGCAAAACGGACTGCCTCTCGCATTGGGCAGCGCCAGTAAGCAGGACAATCGGGTGCAGGCCATCCTCACGCTGGAGGACAGTTGATGAACGTCAATGCATGGCGGGGCTTGATGCAGGCGTGGGGGAGGTTGTCACGTCGTGAGCGAGGTTTGTTGCTGGGACTGGCCGCTCTGGTGTGGGTGGCGGTGGGTTATACCTCGATCTGGCAACCCACCCGGCAACGGCTGGACATTGCCGAACGACAGTATCGCCAGCAGGCCGAATTGAGCGCCCGGATCCAGCGCGCCGAGCCCGCCCGGGACATGAGCGCTGCTACACGGCCCTTGTCGGTGCGAGCCAGTGACAGTGCGACGGCGGCGGGGTTGGACATGGCGCAAATGCAGATCGACGGCGACTCGTTGCGACTCACCGTCAGCGGCGATGCCAGCCAGTTGCTTCATTGGCTGGACCAACACGAGCGGGACGGCACGGCGTTGCAGTCGTTGAGCCTGGAAGCGCGGGACGGGGTGCTTGAGGCGCGGGTGGTGTTGGGCCAGCTCAACTAAAACTGTTCGAATTGGGGGCCTGGTCTAAACCTGAACATTCCCCGGCAGCAACGGCAATTTCGCCAGTTTTACCGCCACCCACAACGCCACCGCCAGCAAGCTCCCGATGAACAGGCCGATCCCGTTCCAGCCTGCCAGATGCCAAGCTACGCCGCCTGCCGTGCCCGCGACGCTTGAACCGGCGTAATAGCTGAACAGGTAAAGCGACGAGGCCTGCCCCTTGGCTTTGAGGGCACGGCGACCAATCCAACTGCTGGCGACCGAGTGGGCGCCGAAGAAACCGAAGGTGAACACCAGCATGCCCAGGACAACCAGCCACAGCGGCGTGGCCATGGTCAGCGCAAGTCCGCCGAGCATCAGGGCGATGGTTGCCCAGAGCATCTTGCGACGACCGAGCTTGTCTGCCAGCGCGCCGACTTTCGCCGAGCTGTAGATGCCCGACAAATACACCACCGACAGCAAACCGACGAAGGCCTGATCCAGGTGATACGGCTCGGCCAGCAGGCGGTAGCCGATGTAGTTGAACAGCGTGACGAATGCGCCCATCAAGACGAAGGCTTCCAGGAACAGCAGCGGCAGGCCGGCGTCGCGAAAGTGCATGGTGAAACCGTCCAGCAAGCTGCGCGGGTGCAGCGAGCGGGGACGGAAGTTACGCGATTCGGGAAGAATCCTCCAGAACACCGCCGCCGCAATCAGGGCCAGGCCGCCGATCACCAGCATTGCCGTGTGCCAGCTGACAAAATCGATCAATACCCCAGTAATCAGGCGTCCGCACATGCCGCCGATGGCGTTGCCGGCGATGTACAGCCCCATCGCCAGGCCGATGTGCCTGGGGTGGATTTCCTCGCTCAGGTAAGTCATCGCGACCGCCGCCAATCCGCTCAACGACAGCCCCACCAAGGCGCGTAGCAGCAGCACGCCGTGCCAGGTCGGCATCATCGCGCTGGCGATCGTGCACACCGATGCGGCGAACAGCGCCGCGACCATCACTGGCTTGCGGCCGATACGATCGGAAATCGGGCCGGTGATCAACAGGCCGATGGCGAGCAGGCCGGTCGCCACCGACAGGATCAGACTGCTTTGCGCCGCGTTGACCGAAAACTCCCTGGACAACAGCGGCATCATCGGTTGCACGCAATACAGCAGGGCGAACGTCGCAAAGCCACCGCTGAACAGCGCCAGCACCGTGCGCATGAACATCGGCGTGCCTTTCTCGATGTAGATGTCCTTCAATCCGGCGACAGCGTCATCCTGCAAGCGGGGTGGGATTTCATGGGCCAGTGGAGCAACAGCAGTTTTCACGATGGACCTCGGAGAAGCACGGCCAGGCAGGCAATGAAAAAAGCATATAGCCGGCTAATGTTTCTATCCAATATATTGTTCGACCTGTTTAAGACGTTTTACGACCTATTGGATTGCCCATGGAATTGCGCCACCTGCGTTACTTCATCGCCGTTGCCGAAGAGCTGCATTTCGGCCGGGCCGCCCTGGCCCTGGGTATTTCCCAGCCGCCCTTGAGCCAGCAGATCCAGGCGCTGGAACAAGAGATCGGTGCGCGGTTGTTCGAGCGCACCAATCGTCGGGTCGAATTGAGCGAGGCCGGGCGATTGTTCCTCGAAGAGGCACGCCGGGTATTGGCCCAAGTCGACAAGGCGGCTGACGTAGCCCGCCGTGCCCAGTTGGGGGAACTGGGCGAGCTGAAAATCGGCTTCACCTCTTCGGCGCCATTCAACTCCACCATTCCCCAAGCGATATTCGCCTTTCGCCAACGCTTTCCGGCCGTGCACCTGAACCTGCGGGAAATGAGCAGCACCCAAGTGGCCGACGCGTTGCTGGATGACGCGATCGAGGTGGGCATCATGCGTCCGCTGCCATTGCCCGACTCCCTCAGGGAAATCGAACTCAGTCGCGAACCCCTGGTGGCTGTGCTCAGTGCCAAGCATCCCTTGGCCCAGGGCAATGAAGAAGGCCTGTTTCTTTCGGCATTGGCCCAGGAACCGTTCGTGTTCTTCCCCCGCAGCTACGGCAGCGGCCTCTATGCCCAACTCCTGAGCCTGGCCCGCGACGCTGGCTTCAGCCCGCATTTCGCCCAGGAAGCCGGCGAAGCCATGACCATCATTGGCTTGGTCGCGGCGGGTCTGGGCGTTTCGGTATTGCCAGCGTCTTACCAACGCATGCGTATCGATGGCGTGGTCTACCGGCCGCTGCTCGACCCGGCGGCGGTCTCGGCGGTGTGGCTGGTGCAGCGCAAGGACCAGCGCTCGCCGATGGCGAAGGCGTTTGTGGCGTTGTTAAACGATGGGGTGGAGTTATCGACGCAAGCATCTCTCAATCTTGCGGAACGCCCCAAGTGACCCGGGCTCTGGCTAACTGTGAAAAAGGCTCAGACTTTTTTGTACCGGCTGTACCGTCCGATCATTATCTATTTCGCAAAAACGCCAAAATCGCCTCGCGGGTAGCCTGCGTTTGTTCTTCCAGCACCCAATGCCCGGTGTCTACCAATATCAATGAATGCGGTTGTGTAGCGATGCACAAGGCCTGCTCGGCCAAGGTCTTTCCTCTCGAATGGTCACCGCCGATGGTGAGCACAGGAACAGTCAGTTTATTCTTGGAAAACTCCTGGTTGTCATTCGCATCATCCGTTATCCAGGCTGAATACAGCTTGAAGGCGGCTTCCATGCGTCCGGGCCGGGAGTAGTCTTCCACCAGCGCCTGTCGCACCTCATCTGGCACTTTGTCGTTGCCTTCGAAGACAAAATCATCAAAAAACATGTCCAAGTAGGTTTTTTCCTGCCCTCGGATCATGCGGATGGCCGTTTCGCCAAAAAAGCGGAAGTGCCATTTGCTCGCAATGCCGGCCGCAGGATTTCCGTTATAAGCGGTTTCCCAGCCGGGGATACCTGGAATGAACCCATCCATCAATATGATGTGTTTGGTTTCTTCGGGATATAACGCTGCGTAGGCGTAGGCAATGATTAACCCCATGTCGTGACCTACGATATCGACCTGCTTGATATTCAGCAGCGTTACCAGCTCGTGTAAGTCATGTGCCATGTTTTTTTTGTCGTACCCACTGATGGATATATCTGTTTCTCCAGCACCGCGATAATCAGGAATGATCAGCGTAAAGTCGGCACGCGCCAGTGCACCCACCAACGGCTCCCAATTACGCCAGCTGCCTGGAAACCCATGTATCAGCAGAACTGGGTGTTGGCCATCACCGCTCATAAGGTAGTGCAGGCGAATGCCGTTCACGTATGCATAGGCACGTATAAGTTCCACGCCGTCAATAACGACGCTGTTTTGTTTCCCCGAAGAGGATGTGGCGTGGTTGAAAGACATGGCTGCGCGGCCGGACCAGGCTATTGTGTCCATCAATTTTTTATCCATGTCTGGAGCCAGGTTAATGTTTATGAGGCGCGTGTTGCGGCTCATAAGGCCGAGCGGTTTTACCGACTGTTGCCCCAACGATATAAGACTGAAGCTATCCCGGGCCCATCGATACTGTCAGAGCTGACAGTTCCGACAAGTGGCAAAAAGCGCTGCTCCAGTTGAAATCAGCAGCGAAGGGCGGTGGAAATAGGGTTGGACTTGCGTCAGGCTCCTCCCCATTGTAGGAAAGCGCGTGTTCCTAGCTACGACGTTTCCTATTCGCTACACATGCCATGTTTTTGGGGTTGCGACTCGTGAGCGCTGCAATGTCTCAAGCGTCATCGTTGTTGACATTCACCCTGGATAAGGGAATATCTGTGAGAGATTCTATGGTTGAGGGGAAGCCCTTAAGCCGCCTTTGGTTGGTATTCGCTTTGCCCTTTCAGCAGAGCGAATATGATCCGAGCAAGCTTGCGGGCCAGCATTACTAGCGCTTGGGATGGCGCAAGATTCTTGTTCAGAAAATTTGTCGCAGGCTTTGATTCTGCATAAAGTGCGAGGGGTGGCCATTTGGTAATGACTCACCCCTTAGGCTTATTTATAAGTTCAGTTTGTTCTTAAGGTTGTTTTCAATATCTGTCTTGTTAGTAAAAAACTTATCCAACCCTTTCGCGCGAAGGCCACAGGCATCACAAACGCCACATCCGCTCCCCTTTATTCCGTTATAACACGTCAGTGTTTCCCGCCTGACCAACTCCAACTGATCGTGATAGTCGGCCAGCGCCCAAATCTCGGCTTTATTCAGCCACATTAAAGGCGTTTCAATGCGTAACGGATAGTCCATGCCCAGTTCGATGGCTTTATGGATAGCTTTGACAAATGTATCTCGACAATCGGGATAGCCGGAGAAGTCGGTTTCGCAGACACCCGTAATGACCGTTTTCGCACCCACCTGATACGCATAAATAGATGCCAGGCTCAAAAACAGAATATTGCGCCCTGGCACGAAGGTGCTGGGCAGGCCATCTCCATCGCTGTTGGCCGAAGGCACTGGAATGTTATCGCGGGTCAGGCTGCTGATGGCCAGTTCCTTGAGCAGCGTGGTATCCAGTATTTTATGTACGGTCACGCCAAGGGTTTTGCAGAGCCGTTTCGCCACTTCGATTTCTTGACGATGGCGCTGGCCGTAGTCGAACGTGATGCAATGAACTTCGTCGTACCGGGGCAAGGCGTGAATCAGGCAAGTGGTTGAATCCTGGCCGCCGCTGAAAACGATGACTGCTTTTTTTCTCATTTCATTCATTTTGGACCTGTCCCAATAGGTGTTGAAGGAGTGACCGTAGCTCGAAGCTCAACACCTTGTTGTGGGACGTTTCCGAAATTGCGTACTCCGCTTTCTCTATTTGAGTTTTCGGTGGCGGGTGAAGCGGTTTGAAGATCGCTGCCACGGCTGGCGCCACATATTCAGAATTATCCGTGTGGGGGGCGGCGCTTGCCGTGGCAATCGGTGCTCACCTCGATCCTTTATTTTTCCACTTAGCCTTCCCAGACCGTCGCAGGTTTATTCGCGTGGTAGTCGTAAAACCCTTGAAGCACCCAAGTATCGACCTTGCGTTCAAACGCAGCGCGCCATGCGCCTCTGCCGCTGCCGGGGGATAGCTGGGCCATGTCGTACCAGTAATATTTGTTGATGCGTTTTGTCGTGGCCCGGCCGGCGCGAATGTCATCCATGATTTCGGTGATCTTGGCCCTGGCTGCTTCGGGGAAGTTGTCATAAGACATCTGGGTTTCAGCCAGTGTGCTGAGGCTCACCGTGAATTTATCGGTGGCAATCGACGCCTGCGCGGTGGCCGGAGGGGTACTGGTGGTGGGCGACTTGCCGGGAACCTTTTTCGTCCGGACCTGGGTCACGACCTCGATATCGAAGGCGTCGTAGTTCGAGAGGTCTTTCGTAAAGTTGCTAATGTCCTCGCCGGTAACCAGCAGTGTTTTTCGTTGCGACTTGCCCCTGTTGGCAATGACGTAGGGAATCCTGTTACTGCGCAGTTCTGTCAGCAGGCCGGGCTTGTGTCGTTTCTTCATCTCGTCCCTGAAGGCGCTGAGCTTGTTCTTTTTGTATTCCAAGAAGTTTTCGGGCGCCGCTTTGTACTTATTCCTGGCGGCTTCAACTTCGGGTCCCTCCCCCGAATACAGGGCGCCCAGCTCTGCCCAGACTCGTTTTTCCGCTGCTTTGACCACGTCGTTGATGTCGTTCTGGATCTTAGTCATCGCCGCTTTCTTTTTTCCCTGTTCGGGAATGATGGTGATGAATAACGCACCGGTGAGATTATCCGGCAACGAGGACATCATCATCTTGAAGTTACCCTCGTTGTCGAAAAGCTCTTTCTTGAGCGGCAGGGTCATGTCGAATATTTTTATTTTCTGGGCGGAAGTAAGCTGGATTCCCCTTACCTGTGAGTCGATGTCTTTGGTGCAGTAATCGATGGCCTGCCAGACGTTGAATTTATAGAGCAATTTTTCGTGGGCGATTTTATGGTGGGCGAGGCCTCGCAGGCGCCTGTTGATTTGACTCAAGAGCGAGCGATAGGCGTCGATGTCGTTGACGCCGAGGTCATTCATGCTCTCGTGCAGGATGCGTTCGGCCAGTTCACCGGGCATTGTGTGGATGATACTTCTTGCCGTATTCATCACTTCCCAAGAAGGCCAGTGATGATCGACCAGCACGCCTTCCAGCAATGCGTTGTAAGTCCTCTGCTGCGACGTTTCAGGGGTCCGATTCAATAGGCTCTGTACGATTCCGCCACCGAGCAACCGTTGCGGCGCCTCGATCTGCCAGCGACCGTTTTTCCACGTCACGGTCCGCTGGTGGGTACGGTTGTTTGGCGAATAGATAATCCGCTGGCTTTGTTGCACTGCGGTTTTGCAGTAGTCATTTTCCAGCTTCAAGTAACCTTGCCCGTTCGCGTCCCTGAACAGGTTGCGACCTTCGGGAATCAGCCCCTTGCCGTCAAAGCCTCTTAAAAGGAATGGCCCGAGTTCCGGATCAGGCATGCGGGGCAGGGGAGACAGTTGTGGTCGAGTGTCGCCCCGGCGTCGTGCCGCGCGAGCCATGATCAAGTCCTGCCCGGCCTCCATCAGGACTTCACCCAGCCCACTGATGAAATCGCTCGTCCACTGGCTGAAGCTGCCGCCCTCGTCTTTTATTGCCGACACCGCGGCGCCACCGGCCATTACTGGCAGGATCGCGCGCCCGAATACCCCGCCCAGGCGGCCTGCATAGAACATGGCCATCGCGCCCGTCAGCAGCGCGACACCGTTCCTGCGCCCCTCCTGGGCTGCCGCGCTGTTGCGTTCGGCGTTTGTCACTGTCAGTGCATCAACTGTCTTGAGCGCGTGGCTGATTTGCGTCTCGTGCAGCGTTTTGAGCAGGTTACCTTTAACCACCGGGGACGCGACTTTCAAGGCGAAATCATCCTGTACCCGGTGCTTTATCCACGAGAGGGTGGGCTGCGTGACTTTCTTGATTTTCTCGTTGAGTGTCAGGTTTTCCGATGCAGGCACCAGGCTGGAAAGCTGATCGGCCTGTTCCATCAAGGGCAATTGCGCAATCAACCAGCGGGTCATTTCCAGCGAAGCCGTGAGCGTCTTTACCAGGGCGGCTTCCAGCTCCCGGTCGCTTCCGGCGTCTATGTCCCTGAACATTTTGCCGTCCGGCGCACCGGGTGTGTACAGCGTCAGCGAGGGCCGGCTGGCGAAGGTTTTGACCCCGAAGGCCAGCAGCTCTTTCAGCACGCTATCGCCCCATTGAATCTGGCGGACCACCACCTCGTGCCCATTGACCTTGCGGCGAGCCTCGGGGGCCGGACTGTCGAGTGCCGAGAGCACCAGGTTCAGCCCGGTGTTGTCCTTGTCTTGCGTAAAGTCGCCCGAGATATTGGCTGCCCATGCCTGCGCGCGCATTTGCCTGGCCTTCAGCAGCATCCATTCTGCCTGGCGCTCCCGGGCCGCGACCTGCACCGCGGCCGGTAGCCGGGCGCCGACGTTCGCCCGTTCGATGACTTCGACAATCTGCGCGAAGGACAGCGGCCCTTCGACGGTCGCGTGAGCCGCATTGCGTTCGTCCGGCGTCAGGTTGGACATCGCCCACTCGGTCATGGAGCGGCGGTCTTCATACATTGCCTGCACCTTGCCCAGCGCTACCCCGGAGCCAAATGGCGACTCGCCCGTCGGCGCGTTGGGGTCGATGATCTGCTTGCGAATACTCAGCGACACCGAATCAGGATCGACCGGGGCGTATTTATCCTTGATGAAATCGGCGAGCAACGTGCGGGTGCGGTCCGCAATAGCCTCAGGGGTGGCCAGTGTCACCGGGTCCGGCAACGGTGGCGCATCCACCGTGGTGAATTGCAGGTCTTGCACCGCCCGCCACCAGGCCACGCGATCATTGCCAGTGACGTTGGGATTGCCGCGCAGCCAGTCGTCGAGTTTTTTCTGATACAACCGTAACGCGCGCTCGTCCATGGCGCCCGCCAGGTCCAGCCTTTGCCCGACGTCTGCCGCAGCGTCCACCCTGGCGATCCAGGCAGTGATGTCCTCGCCTTCTGCCGGACCGTTCAGCATTGCCTCGGCCACGGCTGTTTTTTGCACTGATCGCAAGTCCATGACCAGGCGGGCGAGGAAGTCTTCGGAAATGGGCGTGAGATTCACCGCGTCCACAGCGCTGTCTTCATCCTCCGTCAGACTGGCCTTGAGTGCCGCCAAGTCTTCGTACACTCGCAGCGGATTACCCGGGCTATACAGCACCGCGCTTCCCGGGTTCTCGACACGGTCATGCCGGGTCAGCGCAACGGCTGCCGGCATCGATACGCTGGCCCACCACCCTTTGGGAGTAACTTCCAGGCTGTACACCCCAGGCCGATCGCTGTCGGGCATCCTCGCGCGAGACGCCGCGTCCAGCCCCGACAGCGCATGGTCCGTCACCGCCTTGTGCATCGGCAGGCTCAGCGTTCCGTCCAGCCGATGAAGATCCGCCTGGGCCTTGAGTTGCGTGCCCAGTTCATAGGTCAACCAATCGTTGATGTTGAGGTTCGGGCTGAAATCGGGCGGCTTGTTCCAGAAGTCATCCAGTGCGCGTGTCAGCAGTTGTTCATGCACAAGGGGTGAAGTGCTGATGAGGTGTTTGATTGCCGCTTTTGCGTCAAGAGTATTCAAGACCACCGGCATCTGTGTGGCGTTGTCTTTGTTCGTGACGATATTGATATCGGCCAAATCGTCGAAGTACTCCCGCGCATTGATCCTACCGGCGACCGAGCGCCAGAAGAGTGTGTCGAGGGCGACCGTGTCCACTACCGTTCGCTGCGACGCGGGTCCATCGCCGGTTTGCAGCCGGCAGACGAGTATTTCGTTGACGGTGAAATGGCCCGGTAGGGCGGGGAAAGCTCTCTTGAGCCAGTAATCCAGATGTTGCGTCGCTACCTTCGAGAAGCGTGGGACGGCGTCGTTCAGCCGGATCATTTGCTGCTGCGAGGCCTTCAGTTGATGCATCAGCAGGGCGCTTGGGTCTGTGGCGCTGGCGGCCTGTAGCGGGTTGTCTTGCGGCATGTTCTCTTCCTGAGAAATTGTTTGGAAGAGACAACCTATTGAAGAAGGGCGAAGGCGAGGTGGTACATAAATACCGCACGCAACGGTGCCGGCAAGGGTATGAAAATTCCTTCCGCCAGGAGGCTACAGGCCTGCGGAACCACAATTGCTGTGGGAGCGAGCGTGATCGCGATAGCGGTGGTTTGGCTTGCAAGGATGTTGGATGTGACGGCCTCTTCGTGAGCAGGCTCGCTCCCACACTGGACTTTCAGCGGACAAGGAATCTGTGTTCGACACAGGTCCCCTGCGGGAACGAGCTTGCTTGCGATAGCGGTCGGGCTTATTGCACCTTCGCCAAGTCCCCTTTCAACGCAACGCCCGCCATGATCGCGCCGGCGTGGCATTCGTAGGTGGTAGGGTCTTTGCGCTCGTTGCTCTTGTAGAAGCTGACGATGTTGGTGACGGCGTTGGCGCCGGCATTCTTGGCGGCCTGGTGCAGGGTGATCAGGGCCGATTGCAGCACCCATTCGCAAGCTACTTCATCGGACTTGTTGAACGCGTTGGTTTTCTTGTTGGTCACGGCACCCGGGCTGATCACGGTGACGGTGCCGGCCGGTTTGTTGCCGGCCAGGTAGAACTTCACGCTGCCGTCGATCTTGCCGGTGCGGATGGCTTCGGCGACGACTTTGTCGAACGGCAGGTACAGGGCGGTATCACGAGCCTGGCTGAGGGTCGGCAGGGTGCTGAGCAACAGGGCGGCGGTTACGGCGATCTTCTTCAACGACATCATGGTCTCCTTGACGAGGGTACGGGGTTTTGAATCCGATTCAGTGCCAGCGGCGGAAAATCAGCGAGGTGTTGACCCCACCAAAGGCGAAGTTGTTGTTCATCACGTATTCGTTGCTCATCGACCTGAATTCATTGCGCAGGTAATCGAGCTTGCCACATTGGGGATCCACCTCGTCGAGGTTGAAGGTGTGCACGTAGAGGTCACGGTTGAGCATTTCGATGCTGAACCAGGATTCCAGCGCCCCGCAGGCACCCAGGGTATGGCCGAGGAAGCTCTTCTGCGAACTGATGGGCATGCGTTCGCCAAACAGACTGCTGGTGGCCAGGGTTTCGGCAATATCGCCCTGTTCGGTGGCGGTGCCGTGGCCATTGACGTAGCCGATGGCGGCAGGCTCGAGGCCGGCGTCTTCCAAGGCCAGCTCCATGGCCCGGCGCATGGTGCCAAGCTCTGGCCGGGTGGCGTGCTGGCCGTCGGCGTTGCTGCCAAAGCCAACGATTTCGGCATGGATATGCGCGCCACGCGCCAGGGCGTGCTCCAGTTCTTCGAGCACCAGCATGCCGGCGCCTTCACCGATCACCAGGCCATCGCGGTCCTTGTCGTAGGGACGCGGGCTGGTTTGCGGCGCATCGTTTTTCAGGCTGTTGGCGTAGAGCGCATCGAAGACCATCGCTTCGGTCGGGCACAGTTCTTCCGCACCGCCGGCAAGCATCAAAGGCAGGCGGCCGAACTTGATCGCCTCGTAGGCGTAGCCGATGCCATGGCTGCCGCTGGTGCAGGCGCTGGAGGTGGGAATCAGGCGCCCGGTCAGGCCGAAGAAAATGCTGATATTCGCCGCTGTGGTGTGGGGCATCATCCGCACATAAGAGTTGGCGTTCAGCCCTTCGGCCACGCTGTTGAGCAGCATGTTGCCGAAGGCCTTGATCTCGTCGGTGCTGCCGGTGGACGACCCGCAGGACACGCCCATGCGCCCATCCTTGATCGACGCGTCGCCCAGCAGGCCGGCGTTGAGCACCACGCCGTAATAGGCGCCATGGGTGTCGACATCGGCTTCGAGAATGGCCTTGCAGGCGGC
>Ga0308169_10003488_pt1 | contig 15329 bp, 11 predicted proteins | sample PhyBR1_2_FD_202139 | JGI IMG/M metagenome (GOLD analysis project Ga0308169, IMG submission 202139) | Phyllosphere microbial communities from UC Gill Tract Community Farm, Albany, California, United States - DLSLSB.R1 | ecosystem: Host-associated > Plants > Phyllosphere > Unclassified | place... | reverse complement strand
CCTCTACTCTCGCAACGATGAACAACCCAATTTTTCATGTTGAAACGCGCTGGGGCGGTAGCGAGGAATGCCCGCCATCCGACCGACTCCGCGCGCTCATTGCAGAGCTCAGCGTTCGAGATGAAGAGCATCCCGACACATGGATGATTCATCAGGACTCCGGTTGGTCACTCCGTCTTGATGAAGACCATTTCGCCTATCTCGAGAACCCGGAATGCGAGACGATCGGACATCTAACAGATGTATCTGCTGATACAGCACTGACGTTATGGACAGGCTTTGCTGCGGGGGGGCCCGATGCCGTGGACGAGTTCAAATGGAAGCAAGGACCGCGACCGGTCAGTGAACGGGAAACAGTTGAAAGAGCCGAACGCGCAAGGCAGGCACTGCTGAGGTTAGACCGTGACTTTTATGACCAGTTGGGGCCGGAACTGTCCGATGCTACCTGCCGAGTGCAAGGGTGCACACGGGGGCGCATCCGATACAGCGTATTGTGCAAAGCTCATCATTTTGAACAGCTTCGTGGGCGACCTTGCCCGTTTTCAGACTAACAACTGGCTGGCTACTTGATGTCCGCTATGGGTCGATTGCGGACGTGCTGCAGCCTTGGCTATCCTGCCTCTTGACCAACGCTTTTGCATGGACACGGTTGTCCTGAGACCTATAACATTTTCCGATACGAAACCAAGCTTGTTAATAGGACGCTAACGTCACCCGTTCAAAAAGAGGTATCGATGCTCCTCCGTCACATCGTTATTGCCGCTGTCGGCAGCATCGGCGCGCTGTCGAACGCAAGCGCCACAGAATTGTGCACGGCGATTGCCGATGCCCGTACGGGCAAAATCCTGATGCAACGCGGCGATTGCGCACGTCGCGTTACGCCGGCCTCGACATTCAAGATCGCCATCAGCTTGATGGGTTATGACTCGGGCTTTTTGAAAGATGCGCATACGCCGAGGCTACCGTTCCGCAAGGGCTACCTCGACTGGCGCGAGAACTGGAAGGAAGCGACCGAACCAGGCAAGTGGATGAGGGACTCGGTGGTATGGTATTCGCAGCAAGTCACACAGTCGCTGGGAAAAGAACGCTTCGCCGCATATACCAGCAAATTCCAGTATGGGAACGCCGACGTTTCCGGGGACGCGGAAAACGATGGCTTGACCATGTCCTGGATTGGTTCCTCGCTTCTCATTTCACCGCTGGAACAACTGACATTCCTGGGCAAAGTTGTGAACCGCCAGCTTGGAGTCAGTCAGCACGCTTACGACATGACTGCCGTACTGACGAAATTTGGCCGACTTGCCGGAGGGTGGGAGGTCAACGGAAAAACCGGCGCGGCGTCGGGTTATGGGTGGTATGTGGGATGGGCGTCAGAAGGTTCGCGCACCTTGGTCTTTGCGCGCCTGATCCAAAAAGACGCGGCCCAGCCAAAAGAGATCCCAGCCGGTGTGCTCGCACGTGACGGTTTCATCGCGGACTTCCCGGCCCTGGTTGAGCAGTGAAACCGCTGCCAAGAAATTGGGTGAGTTCTGACATGCAGACACGACCTCGACGTAAGCCGCGGGCACCCCGCCAACACTGTGCTGTTCTGACATGCTAGAGTAGCAACTTGGACGGTTTCATAAAATCCGGCAGATTTTTCGCTGCGATGCCGTTCCCATTGCCGGCAATTGATGAAAACACGCAGTTATCTTCTCCTGATGCTGGTCGCGATCATCGTGCCGGTTGCCTGCCTGTCGATCCTCGGGCTGTCGATGCTGCTGCGCTTCGAGCAGGAATCGCGCTTCCGGAGTATCGAAGAAATCGCGAAGTCGACCTCCCTGCTGATCGACGGTGAAATCGCTGCCGCTGCAGCGTCCCTCAATACGGTCGCGCATTCGGACGAGATCCGGACCGACAACTTCGAGAGTCTGTACAGGCTGCTGTCCGCGACGCGCACCTCGCCCCTGACCTGGAGCCTGGTCGCCGATTATGAAGGCAATGGGCTGATCAACACGCTCGTGCCCTATGGTTCGTCCCTGGCCAGGCGTTCGGGAAACTGGGCAGCGCTGATCTACGACAAGCAAACGACCAAGGTCGGCGGCTATTTCATCGGTACGCGTTCGAAACGCGGCGTGGTATCCGTCAACGTTCCCGTTCCCGTCTCGGCCGGCAAGAAATATGTCGTGACCCAGATTTTCGATCCCACCTATTTCGATAAGGTCTTCCGCAAGAACACGCTGCAGGCAAGCTGGATCGTCGGCGTGTTCGACGCCGATGGCATTTCGATTGCACGCAGCCGGTATCCGGAGAAATTCGTCGGCGGGGCGGTACGGCAGGAGTTGTTCGATGCCTCGCGCCGCCAGCGCACCGGCCTTGTGCGCCACATGACGCGGGACGGTATCGAGGTCTACGATACCTTTGTGCGTTCGGAATTGACCAACTGGACGGTGGCCGTCGGCGTGCCTGTCGAGGAAATCGAGTCCGCCGTGCGCATGACCACCTGGCTTGCAGCGACGGCGCTATTGGCCGTCTTGGGCGGGGCGGTGGGGATTGCGGTCTTCTTCGGGCACCGCATCGACAAATCGCTGCGCAATGCGACCCGGGCCGCGCATGCACTGGCGCTGGGACAGGTGACCCCGGCCACCCGCTCGCAGCTGAAGGAAGTCGGCGTACTGATGGAAGAACTTCATCGCACGAGCCTGGCCTTGTCGCAGGAGCGCGCGGCGCGCCGGGCATTGGAGCACGAACGCGAAGGCTTGCTGGAGAGCGAACGCTCGGCCAGGAAGCAGGCCGAAGCCCAAAGCGACGCCAAGGACAATTTCATCTCGATGCTGAGCCATGAATTGCGCAACCCGCTGGCCGCCATCAGCGGGGCGCTCTCGGTGATCCGCCTGCCGGCCATGCCGGCGGCGAAAACGGAGCGGGCGTGGGAAATCGCGATTCGCCAGTTGCGGCACCTGACCCGGATGGTGGAAGACCTGCTCGACGTGCGCCGCGTCTTGTCCGGCAAGGTCCCGATCGGGATCGCGCGCGTGAATATCGGCAGCGTGGTGCGCTTTTGCTGCGAATCGCGGATGATCGCGACGGCCACGCGGCATGAATGGTCCATCCATACCGAAGACGCCTGGGTCATGGGCGACAGGACCCGCCTGGAGCAGGTCGTCGACAACCTGCTGGTCAACGCCATCAAGTATTCACCCGACGGCCACCCCATCACGGTCAGGAGCGCCATCGAAGGCAGGGAGGTCGTGATCGAGGTGATCGATATGGGCGTCGGCATGGCGCCGGAGGTCCTGCCGACGATCTTCGATTCGCTGGTCCAGGGACCGACCACCATCGACCGCTCCCAGGGCGGGCTGGGGCTGGGCCTGTCGATCGCGAAGGGCCTGGTCGAGCTGCACGGTGGAAGCATCGCAGTGCACAGCGATGGTGTGGGCCGGGGCAGCACCTTCATCGTGCGCTTGCCGGTGGCCCCGGATTGACCGTCTTTCTTCTCCTGGTTCCCACACTTTCTATGAGAGGTTTACATGCCCGACATTCACCAGATCGCACGCGACATTTTTGAAGCCCAGCCGTTCAGCCAATTCCTGGCGGCCCATCTCGTCAGCACCGGGCCGAACGCAGCCGAAATCCGCATCGACATCACCGATAAGCTGAAACAGCAGCACGGTTTCGTGCATGGCGGGGTGGTCAGCTACCTGGCCGACAACGCCATTACCTTCGCGGGTGGCGTCGCGCTCGGCGGCAATGCCCTGACGTCCGAGTACAAGATCAACTACGTGAAACCTGCGATTGGATCTCATCTGATCGCTCGCGCCGAGGCAAAGAGCGTCGGGAAACGCCAGGCCGTTTGCCTGGCGGAGGTCTATGCGGTGAAGGACGGGGTGGAGAATCTCTGCGCGATCGCGCAAGGCACCGTGGTGCGCAGCGACAGTTAGCGCGTTGTTGTGCACGCGGGCGTGATCCGATGCGGGGAGTGGGGACAGGTCTGATAATTCAGGCACTGGTAGCTGCGGGTGGGCCAGCATGGCGTGCAACGGCCGGTGGGGCTGTTGCCTGTGGCGTTGGCGGGCCGTTGAATCCGCGTGGGCATGCCCACCCTACGGGAGACGCTTGCGGCGCTGCGCGGTCATGAGGACCGCGACAGCGCCGGCCGTCACTAACGACGCCCGCTCAGCGCGCCGGCAACGGATAGGTCGCCGGACTGAGGTTCCCCGCCTTGTCCACCGCCTGCACCCCGAAGAACACATTGTCCTTCGACAGGTCGCTGGTATAGGTGGTCACGTTACCGACGAACTTCGAACCCTGCCAGTCCGGCGCCGTGGTGTCGCGCCACAGGACACGGTAGCCGGCGAGGTCCGGTTCGCCGTTCGCGGCCCAAACCAGTTCGGTCTTGTTGGTCAGGTTCTTGGTCACGACTTTTACTTCACGCGGCGCGGCCGGGGCGAGCGCCAGCGAGGCGAGCGAGGCGGCGTTGACGCGTGCAATTTTGGCCGCGTAATTGAAGTCCATGTACTCGACCAGGTCGCCGTATTTCTTGCCGCCTTCGGTACGCAGGTCCTGGTGCTGGTGGTCGAAGGTTTCCGCGTATTCGGTGAAGCGCACCGCCGGGAAGCCGCGCTCGAGGAAGGGGATGTGGTCGCCGCCGCGCAGGTAGCGGTCGCGCCGGTTCACGATCGTCACCTTGAACCCGGGGACGTAGCGCTCGCCGGTCTGCTTGACGTAGCGTGCCAGCTGGCGCGTCGGCGTGTCGTTCTCGCCGCCGGTGGCGACCAGGGCGCGCAGGGCTTCCGGAATCTCCTTGCCCGGCGGGACGCCTTCGGCGAACAGGCGCACCTGCTTGTCGTCCACCTTTCCCTCGTCGTTGCGCGAGTTGCCGATGATGTCGTTGTCGAACATGCCGGCCACGTTCCAGTTGTTCTCCTTCGCCAGCTTGGCCCAGTTCTCCGCGCCCAGCAAGCCTTGCTCTTCGGCCGCCACCGCCATGAAGACCAGGGTCGCATCGAATTTATGCTTCGCCATCACGCAGGCCATTTCCATCACCGCCGCCGTGCCCGAAGCGTCGTCGTTGGCGCCGGGCGCGTCGTCGGTCGCATTCATGACGTCGGTCACGCGGCTGTCGTAATGGCCGCTGACGACGTAGATCCGGTCCTTCGCCTCTGGCTGGGTGCCGGGCAGGGTGGCCACGACGTTGACGATCTCGGTCGGGCGCGACAGGCGCGCCATCACCGGGTGGACGTGGCTGTCGAAGGCCACCTGCAGGCGCCCGCCGGCGGCCGCGCCGCAGCGTTCCAGCTCGCTTTTGATCCAGCGCCGCGCGGCGCCGATGCCGCGCGTGTTCGATTCGGTCTCCGACATCGTGTGGCGGGTGCCGAAGCTGACCAGCTTCTCGACGTTGGCGCGGATGCGCTGCGGAGAAATATCGCGCACGATGGCGTCGATGTCGGCCTGGCGTTTGGCGGTATCAGGCCCCGCGGCCTGCGCCGCCGAGGCGGCGGCAAGCAGGGCGGCGGCGATTGCAGCATGTTTCAAGTTCAGGTGCATCGATCGTTCCTTATTTGTACGAGTAGGTAGCGCTGAGGTACACGAAGCGACCGCGTGGATCGGCGTAGCTGACGTCGTAACCGCCGAGGAAGTTCGAGGTCAGGTTCGTATAAGGCGGATCGCGGTCCGTCAGGTTCTTCACGCCCACTGCCAGCTTGGTGTTGGCGAATCCAGTATAGGCGAACTGCATGTCGGCGGTCTGGTAGGCGCTCACCTTGCGCCGCTCGGTGGTGCCGGCGGGCGCCAGGTTGGCCAGCGCGTCGGTATAGGCCTTCTGGTAGTTGTGCAGCAGGGTCAGGGCGTAGGGGCCGTTCTGCCAGGTGATGCCGGCATTGTGCTTCCAGCGCACGATCACGCCGCCCGAGGCGTTCAGGGCCTGGTCGAGCGAGCTGGTGAAGCTGCCGTCCGGTCCCTGCGTGTCGTACTTGTCCATATAGGTGCCGGACAAGCGCAGGGTCAGGCGGTTGGCCTCGCCGATGCGCATGCGGTAGACGCCGTCGATGTCGACGCCCGCCACCTTGGTCTTGAACAGGTTGGCGTTGGTCTGGACGATCGATTCGATCGGGCCGACGCCGGCAGCGTTGCCGTCCGGCGCGCCGCGGTTGATGAACTGCGCGTACTGGGTGGTGCGGTCGGCGTTGGCGAGGAAGTAGGCCGAACTCAGGCCGCCGACGACGATCGCGTCCTTCAGGTCGATACGGAAGGCGTCGAGGCTGATCGAGGCGTTCTTGACCGGCTCCCACATGATGCCGGCCGTGATCGAGGTTGATTTCTCGGGCTTCAGGTTCGGATTGCCGCCGGTGATGGTGGTGAACTGGAAGTTGCAGTCGCGCGGCGCGCCGGTCGCCAGGTTCGGGCAGCGCACGAAATCGCGCGAGCCGTTGCCGGTGATGCTGGTGGCCTGCGGCGTGTACAGGTCGGTCAGCGAAGGCGCGCGGAAGCCTTTGCCCACGGCCGCACGCAGCAACAGGTTGTCCATCGGCTGCCAGCGCAGCGAGGCCTTCGGATTGACCGTGTGGCCGACGCCCTGGTAGTCGTCGTAGCGGACGGCCACGTCGGCGTCGAGCTTCTTGATGATCGGGATGCTCAACTCGGCGTAGACCGAGCCGACGTTGCGCGCGCCGACGACCGGGAAGGCATTCCCGCCGAGGCCCGCGATGTCGCCGGTCTGGATCGCGACCGATGGATCGTAGGCGAATTCTTCGCGGCGCAGTTCGGCGCCGAGCGCCATGCCGACGGCGCCCGCCGGCAGGGTATAAATCTCGCGCGAGCCCTTGACGTCGACCGAGGTGGTCGAGGTTTTCGATGCATAGCTGGTGCCGCGGAATTCGGCGGCGCGCACGGCCTCCAGCGCCGCCTGGTCGGCGGTGTCGCCGAAGGGGTTGATCACGCCGCTGTTAAAGATCGGCAGCACCTTCGAGTATTGCGCGTAGCCGGACAGCAGGTCTTCGTGCACCTTGCTCTGGCTGTAGAGCAGGGCCGAGTCCATGTCCCAGCCGGCCAGGCTGCCGCGCACGCCGGCGACGAAGCGCGCGTTTTCCGACACGTCGAGCGTGTTGCGCGAGCCGTTGGCGACGTCGCGGTAGTTCAGCAGCAGCGGCAGGCCGGTGAGGCCGTTGGCGGCGGCGAAAGCGCCCGGGTAGTAAGGGCTGCCCGGGATGAGGACAGCGCCGCCGCGTCCGATGTTGCTGCCGTATTTCGCGGCCATGCCCGGATACTGGGCAATCAGCTGCTGGAAGGCGGGCACGTAGGGATTGCTGGCGGTGGTGACGGCGTTGTAGGCCAGCGGGACGGCCTGCGTGGTCGAGGTGATCTTGTTCTTCGTGTAGCCCGATTCGAAATAGGCTTCGGCGTCGCCCGCCAGACGCAGGCGGCCGTTGGCCATGAAGCTGGCCTTCTCCAGGTTCGGCTGGAGCGAGACGAAGGGGCTGTTGTCGTAGGTGCAGCGCGAGCTGGAGAAGGGCGAGACCAGCGAATACGGGCCGCAGTTCGGCAACGCGGGATTGCCCAGCGTGCCGCGGTTGTTCAGCACCACGTTGGCCGGGAAGGCGATCGAGGAGGTGTAGTCGTTCCGCTCTTCGACGTTCAGGCGCCGCGCGAAGTCGCGGTCGGAGCCGAGGATCGCATCGGTCTTCTGGACGGTGAGGCTGGTGGTGAGGTTCCAGCCGTCTTCGCCGAAGCGGCCGAAGCCGGCGAAGACCGAGGCCTTGCGGTCGCGCCCGAGGCGGTCGCTCGTCTGGCCGTAGTTGGCGGTGGCTTCGACGCCGGTGAAATCCTTGCGCAGGATGAAGTTGACGACGCCGGCGATCGCGTCCGATCCATATACGGCGGAGGCGCCGTCCTTCAGCACCTCGACCCGTTCGATGGCCGACAGCGGAATGCTGTTGACGTCGACCGAGGAGCCGGCGGCTCCGGCCGAGCCGCCGCCATACACCGAGACGCGGCGGCCGTTGACCAGCACCAGCGTGCGCGCGCTGCCCAGGCCGCGCAGCGACACGGTGGCGATGCTGCCGCCGCCGTAACCGGAGGCGTTGGCCGCCGTGGTCGAGCTGCCGGCGCTCGCGAGCGAACTCAGTTGCTTGACTAGTTCCTCGGTCGAGGTGGCGCCGGTGCGCTCGATGTCTTCGCGTTTCAGGACCTGCACCGGCAGCGCGGTCTCGCCGTCGATGCGCTTGATCGAGGAGCCGGTGACGATCACGCGTTCCATGTGCTGGGCGCCGTCGGCGGCTTGCGCCAGCGCGAGGCCGGGCAGGGCGAGCGTGCCGAAGGCGGTGGCGAGCAGCGCAAGGACGGGTTTCAGTGCGGGTTTCAGTGGGGTGGTGGGGGCGGACATGCGGGACGACTCCTTGATGACGTAAAGCGAAACCGATGAGGCGGATGCGCGGCGTCCAGTGGGGCGGCCGGTCCGCTGTGATTGTTGTTTTTCTGCCTTCCTTGCAAAAATTATAGGCTTTCTCTATCGCAAAATTTTGCTATATTGGATTCGCATCAAGGGCCAGTTTTGGAATGATTGTTTCATCGCACGGCGATCGTTGGAATGGGTAAGTCGCATGAGCAAGCAGCATGAATAAGCACCATGAATAAGCCACGTATCAAGCTGGACCGGATCGATCGCCGCATTCTCGAGGAGCTGCAATCGGACGCGCGCCTGTCGAGCGCCGACCTGGCCGAACGAGTCTCGCTGACCACGTCCCCATGCTGGCGCCGGGTGAAGCGCCTGGAAGAAGAGGGACTGATCAGCGGCTACCATGCACGCCTGGACGCGCAACGGCTGGGCTACCAGGTGACCGCGATCGTGCAGATCTCGCTCGACAAGAAGGACACGCAAAGCGTGGAGGCCTTCGAGGCCGCGGTGCAGGAAATCCCGCAGCTGGTGGCCTGCTACCGGATCTCGGGACGCTACGACCACCAGCTGATCGTCGTGGCCGAGGACCTCGAGGCCTACGGGGTGTTTTCGGGGAACTACATCAATGGCCTGCCGAGCGTGAAGGAGGTGTACACCTCGTTCGTACTGAAGCAGGTCAAGGTGGCGACCAATCCGCCGCTGCCGGGCTAGGGGCGCCGGAACCGGACGGCCAAACGGCCGTCCAACCAGTTACTGCAGAAATCGGCGAAAGGTGGCTCCCCATGTCTGGTTCGATGATGTTACTGGTGGCCGCGAGCGTGTTTGTGCTCAGCCATTTCCTGCTGTCCCACCCCTTGCGTGCGCCGCTGGTAAAGGCGGTGGGAGAAAAGGGCTTCCTCGGCCTCTACTCGGCCATTGCCCTGGTCACCTTCGGCTTCACCATCTGGGCGTACCGGAAGGCGCCGGCGACCGCGCCCTTGTGGAACGTGGGCGACGGTCTCTGGGCACTCGTCACCGTCCTGATGCTCGGCTCCTTCATCCGCAATCCGGCAATGCCCGGCGCGATCGGCGCCGCCGCGGCGGCACAGGCGAGCGGCGTGTACGGCATCACGCGCCATCCCATGATGTGGTCGTTCGCAATCTGGGGCGCCTGCCACATCCTGATTTACCCGGTGGAGAAAAATATCATCCTGGCCGGCGCCATCATCGTGCTGGCGCTGGTCGGTGCGGCGCTGCAGGACCGCAAGAAAGCCACGCAGGACCCGCAGGGCTGGGCCGCCTGGCAAAGCCGCACCGGCTATTGGCCATTTGCCGCCATTGCCCAGGGCCGGGCGCAGTTCGGCGGCTTCGGCATGCATGCGCTGGGCGGTGGGCTCGTGGTCTGGCTGCTGGCCACCTGGGCGCACATCCCCCTTGCCGGATGGGCTGCGGGGATCTGGCGCTGGCTGGTCTGATTGCCGCTCGCCCCGCCTCTGGCCTATCCGAAGATCTTGCCCGGATTGAGGATGCCGTGCGGGTCGAGCGCCCGCTTGAGGAGCCGCATCGTGGCCAGCTCGCCTTCGCTGCGCGAATAGCTTAGCCAGTCCCGTTTCAGCATGCCGATCCCGTGCTCGGCCGAGATAGAGCCGTGGCGGCGCCGCACCAGCTCGTACACCAGCGCGTCGATCTCGTGTTCCGGCTGTTCGCCTTCGCAGGCCTTGACGGCGATGTGGATGTTGGCGTCGCCCACGTGGCCGAAAAATACCATCTGCACTTCCGGCCAGCGGCTGCGCAGCGCTTCCCTGCAGGCGATCACGAAATCTCCCAGCTCGCTGGTCGGGATGCTGATGTCGAAGCCGACGTGGGGGCACAGCACGCGCTGCAGTTCGCCCGAACCGTCGCGCACGGCCCACATCGCCGCCGCCTGCGCGCCGGACTGCGCGATGACGGCGTCTTCCACGATGCCGGCTTCCAGCGCAGCCTCCAGTACCTGCTCGAAGCGGGCCTGGTCGGCTTCCTGCTCCGAGCCCAGCGCTTCGAGCAGCAAATAGCCGCCATGGCCGAGGGGCAGGGGCGCCGCCCGCCCGGGAATGGCGGTGACGAGCGCATAGAAATCGGGCCACATGAATTCGAAGGCCGACAGGGTCCCCGGCAGCGACTGGCGCATGTGCCGCAGCATGCGCAGCACGGCGTCGTAGTCGCGCACCGCGCACAAGGCAGTGCAGGTGCTGCGCGGCTGCGGCTGCAGGCGCAGCACGGCGCGCGTGACCACGCCCAGCGTGCCCTCGCTGCCGATGAAGAGCTGCTTGAGGTCGTAGCCGGTATTGTTCTTCAACATTTTGTCGAGCGACGACAGCACGGTGCCGTCGGCCAGCACCGCTTCCAGTCCCAGCACCTGCGCGCGCGTCATCCCGTAGCGCAGCACGCGGTTGCCGCCGGCATTGGTGCCGATGTTGCCGCCGACCTGGCAGGAGCCGCGCGCCCCCAGGTCGACCGGGTAGAAGAAGCCGGCGGCCCATGCCGCCTCCTGCACTTCCTGCAGCGTGGTCCCGGCCCACACGGTCATGGTGGACGCGGCGGGGTCGATGTCGATCACGCCGCGCATCAGCTCCAGCGACAGCAGCACGCAGCCTGGCACGGGCGTGGCGCCGCCGGCCAGGCCGCTGCGTCCGCCCTGCACGACCAGCGCCACATGGGCCTCGTGGCAGGCCTTCAACACGGCTGCCACCTGCTCCACGCTGCGCGGGCGGACCAGGGCCAGCGGGCCGGGGCCGGCCAGCGCAAGCATGGTGTCGCCCAGGCAGGCGGGGCCGATGTCGGTCCCGACCAGGCACTGGTCTGCATCGACGGCCTGGCGCAGGCGCGCGAGCACCTCGTCGATCTCGTGATTGGTTTGCATGTTCAGCCCATCCTTCCAGGTAGCCACAGCGCGATCATCGGGAATGCGATCAGGATCAGCAGGCGGATCAGGTCGGTAATCACGAAGGGGATCACGCCCTTGAAGATCGTGCTGAAGCTGACATCCTTGACCACGCTTTTAATGACGAACACGTTCATCCCGACCGGCGGGTGGATCAGGCCGAGTTCGACCGTCATGACGATGATGATGCCGAACCAGATCGGGTCGAAACCCAGGCCGACGACGATCGGGTAAATGATCGGGACCGTCAGGATGATCATGGCCATGGCGTCCATCAGGCAGCCCAGCACCAGGTACATCACCATGATCAGGGCCAGCACGCCGTAGGGCCCGAGCCCGAGGCTGCTGAGCAGTTCCGTGAGGCGCTGCGGCACCTGCGTGATGGTCAGGAAGTACCCGAACAGCAGGGCGCCGATCAGCACCGTGAACACGGCCGCCGAGGTGCGGGTGGCCGACAGCAGCGCTTCGCGGATCTGCACGCGCGACAGCTTGCCGCGCAGGACGCCGAGCAGGAAGGCGCCGCCGGCGCCCATGCCGCCCGCTTCGGTCGGTGTGAACACGCCGCCATACAGGCCGCCGATGACGAAGGCGAACAGCACCAGCGGCGCCCACACTTCCTTCAGGCCGCGAATGCGCTCGCTCCATGGCCGCACCGGGCCGGCCGGCAGCATGTCGGGGCGCAGCTTGACCAGGATCGCGATCGTGACCACGTACATGAACAGGGCCAGGAAGCCGGGCACGATGCCGGCCATGAACAGCTTGCCGATGTCCTGCTGGGTGATGATGGCGTACACCGCCAGCACGGTCGACGGCGGCAGCATGGCGCCCAGGGTGCCGCCGGCGGCGATCACGCCGGTCGAGAAGGATTGCGGATAGCCGTAGCGCCGCATTTCCGGATAGGCGACACCGGCGAAGGTGGCGGCGGTGGCGACCGACGAACCGCAGATGGCCGCAAAGCCGCCGCAGGCGACCACGGTGGCGACGCCGAGGCCGCCGCGCAGGTGGCCGACGAAGCTGTTCGCCGCGCGGAACAGCTCCTTGCTCACGCCCGAGACGCTGACAAAGGCGCCCATCAGCATGAACATCGGGATCACGCCGAAGGTGTAGTCGGTGACGGTGCGCATCGAGGTCTGGCCGATCAGTTTGAGGGCCGGGCCGGGACCCACCAGGTAACTGTAGCCGGTCACGCCGACCAGGCCCATCGCCATGCCGACGGGAACGCGCAACAGCATCAATATAAACAGTACGACAAAGCCGATCAGGGCTACTACATCAGGACTCATGTTTCCGGCCTCATTCGTTAAAGTGCGCTTCTGCTTCGGGGACTTCTTCCAGCTGTTCCGGGTGGAAGATCAAGCGGTACGTACGGATCGCGATGAGGAACACCGCGGCGACGTCGCCCAGCCAGCCGACCGCGAAGAAGGGCCAGGTCGGAATCTGCAAGTCGTAGGTCAATACCTGGTCGTGGTAGGTCTGCACCACTTTGTCGTACAACATGATCGTCTGGACAGTCACCACGAACAGCAGCACCAGGGTGGCGAAGACGTCGATCCAGCGCTTGCCGCGCGGACCGGCGTTGGACCAGACCAGGTCGACCGTGATGTGGGTGCCGCGGTAGCTGGTGGCGGCGATGCCCCAGAAGATCAGGATACCGAGCAGCATGCGGCCGAAGTCGTAGCTGTCCGGGATCGAGGTGTTGAAAAATTTGCGCAGCAAGACCGACACAAAGATGTCGAGCGCGACGAGCCCGACGAAAATGGCCGCAAGCCATTCGATCGTGTCGATTGCACGATCCATCACATTGCGTTTCATTGGATTCCCCTTCCGGGCGCGCGCATGTTGTTCACATGCGGCGCGCCCGTCGAATGCACCGCAGCCTTACAGGCCGGCCTTGTTCTTCGCGAGCGCCGCCTTCAGCGAAGCCATCACCGCCGCCGGATCCTGGCCGGCCTTCTTGACCGACTCGGCCCACTGCTTCTCGGCCGGGGCCACCGCCGTACGCCATTGCTGCAGCTGGGCCGGGGACAGCTTCGTCACCTGGTGGCCGGGCTGGGCCGCCACCTTGGCGCGGCCGCCGAATTCAAAGGCGGTCCACGGCGCCGCCACCTTCGTGGCCCAGGCCGTGGTGCAGTGGTCGTCGATGACCTTTTTCTGGTTGGCGGTAAGCGCCGCGTACTTGGCCTTGTTCATGCCCCAGACGTAGGGCGTGGTGTAGATCGGCACGTCGAGGTGGTACTTGGTCACCTTGTCGATGCCGAACAGGCCGATCGAGGCCCAGGGGAAGGTGATCGCATCGGCCACGCCGCGCTCGAGCATGTCGCGCGATTCGGATGCCGAGGCTTGCACGTTGGTGCCGCCGAGGACCGTGACGACTTGGCCGACCGTGCTGGTGGCCGGGCGCACTTTCATGCCCTTGATGTCGGTCGGCAGGGTGACCTTGCGCACCGAGTGCAGGGTGCCCGGATCGTGGACGAAGGCCATGCAGACCTTGATGTCTTTCATTTCGGTGGGCGCGTACTGGCGGTACCAGCTGTCGAGGGCGGCCGTGCCGCCTTCGGCATTAGCGAACAGGAAGGGCAGGGCGGCGCCGCCGATGACCGGGAAGCGGCCCGGCTGGTAGCCCGGGCTGATGTAGGCGAAATCGGTGATGCCGTCGCGCGTCATGTCATAGTGGTCGAAGGCCTTGCCGAGCTGCTCGGACGGGAACAGCGTCATGCTGATGCTGCCGCCGGACGCCTTTTTGATGTCGTCGGCCCAGGCTTGCAGCGCCGGGTTGAGCGGATGCTGGGCCGGGACCCAGGTCGACATGCGCATGGTGACGGCAGGGTCGGCGGCGTGGGCAGCGCCGGCGGCGGCGAGAGCGGCCGCCAGGATCAGGGTTTTTTTCATGTTGCGTGTCTCCGTTATTGGATTGGTTTTATTGGACCGGCCCGCGTCGCGAGCCGGTTGAAGCATGAAGCTCCCGCTCAGAACGGGTAGTGGCGCTCGGTCGTCTGCAGCGTCACCCAGCGCAGGTCGGTAAACTCGGCGACGCCGGCCTTGCCGCCGAAGCGGCCGTAGCCGCTGCCCTTGACGCCGCCGAAAGGCATCTGCGCTTCGTCGTGCACGGTGGGGCCGTTGATGTGGCAAATACCCGATTCGATGCGCGCCGCCACCTTCAGTGCGCGCGCCGTATCGCGGCTGAACACGGCCGACGAGAGGCCGTACTCGTTGTCGTTGGCGCAGGCGATCGCCGCCGCCTCATTGGCCACGCGCACGATCGGTTTCACCGGGCCGAAGGATTCCTCGTGATAGATGCGCATGCTTGATGTCACGCGGTCGAGCAGGGTCGCGGCCATCAGGGTCGACTCGGCCTTGCCGCCGCAGACCAGGACGGCGCCCTTGGCCAACGCGTCGTCGATCAGTTCATTGCAGCGGTGGACGGTCGCCATGTCGATCACCGAGCCGAGCACCACGGGCCCGAGGCGCGGGTCGCCCACCGGCAGCGTGCGCGCCTTGGCCGCGAGGCGTTCGACGAAAGCGTCGGCCACGGATTCGTCGACGACGATGCGTTCGGTCGACATGCAGATCTGGCCGGAGTTGGCAAAGGCGCCGAAGGCGGCCGCATTCACCGCAGCCTCGAGGTCGGCGTCGTCGAGCACCAGCAGCGGCGCCTTGCCGCCCAGTTCCAGCAGCGCCGGTTTCAGGTGGCGCGCGCAGGCGGCGGCGATGATCTTGCCGACCCGGGTCGAGCCGGTGAAGTTCACGCGGCGCACAGCAGGGTGGGCGATCATTGCCTCGACCAGTGCCCCGGCATCCTGCGGCGCATTGGTGACGAAGTTCACCACGCCCGGCGGCAGGCCCGCTTCCTGCAATGCCTCGACGATCAGGCCATGGGTAGCGGGGCAGAGTTCCGAACCCTTCAGCACCACGGTATTGCCGCAGGCGAGCGGCAGCGCCAGCGCGCGCACGCCGAGGATGATCGGTGCGTTCCAGGGCGCCATGCCGAGGACGACCCCGGCGGCCTGGCGCATGCCCATGGCCAGGCTGCCCGGCACGTCGGAGGGAATGAGTTCGCCG
>Ga0308169_10003487_pt1 | contig 15340 bp, 22 predicted proteins | sample PhyBR1_2_FD_202139 | JGI IMG/M metagenome (GOLD analysis project Ga0308169, IMG submission 202139) | Phyllosphere microbial communities from UC Gill Tract Community Farm, Albany, California, United States - DLSLSB.R1 | ecosystem: Host-associated > Plants > Phyllosphere > Unclassified | place... | reverse complement strand
CTATTATTTCAGCCCTTCGTTTTTCGCTCTTCCTTTTTAGACATGTCCTCCCGCTTGCGGGAGTGAGTGAGATGTATCCTGCGTGATCGTCCCGCTTGTTTTAGAGAGCTCAGTCAGATGGAAAGGGCGCTGCACCTGATTGCGAAGCCGCGCGGGACGGTGAGGGCAAGGACGGCAAATAAAATTGGCGGGACTGATGGGTGGCGAAAGGTCAGACGTGGCATCTGATCAAGTAGGGCTACATGTGTTCATCCCTACTGCGTGTATAGACGCTACTCATTCTACTTCCCGCCTGCCCCTCGCTCTACGCATTCCGGGCTCACGCTACTCATGCTTCCCGACACTGCCAATAGCCCTTGCCCCCTCCTCCCCGCCATTCCAGAACACCCCGCCATCCCTCTTCTCATCCCGTCCATACTGCTTCCTCCCTCTACCCGCTGCCTCGCTGACCCGCGCTTGATCCTCCCTGCCCCTGCCCCTCGCAAGCAGTTTCTGCACCTCGACCTCCTCCGCGCTTCCCCTCCACAGCAGCCGTTCCGCCAGGCCCTCTACCACCCAGCGGAGCACGATGAATCCGTGGCTCGCTGCCAGCGCAATCGCCACGAGCGGCACCAGCGTAGGCAGCACGGCCTCCCACGTGGGCGAGACATCGTAGGACGAGACGATACGGTGGAGGTACACTGACCCGGTGGTGGGGATGTTGGGGTTGGGGGTTTGGTCGGGGAGCGTCGTTGAAGGGCGGAAGAGGTATATGAGGGTTGCGTTGGTGGCGGCCCCGATCCACGCTATGATGCTCTGCGCGTCAGCTGACGAGCCATTATGTGCATCACGAGAGTGTGGAAAGAGCAATGACGCACCAGGGTGGACAGCCACGAGCCGATCGTCTCGACGCGATCGCCGATAGGCCGGCGAACATGCTTACAGACCTTGAGCGCGTCCGTGCGGAGCTCGACGTAGTTGTTGATCAGAGCGAAGACGGGCGCGAGAGGCCAGACGATGCTCCAGACAGTGACGTATCCGAACTGTGTGACCATCTCGGCGTAGTCGGCTGTCTGTCAGCATCGCCAGTGACTCGATCGTCTTCGCGCAGCAGTCAGAAGGCAAGATAGCTCACTGAACAACGTGTACTCTGGCAGAGCCAGCTCCCGCTCAACCTTGTCCATGAACTTCTTCTCGATCTCTGCCTCGGTGCGAGGCGGTGTCTTCTCGCCACTGTTCCGCCTCACGGCCTCTTTGATGGTCGTCTTTCCCGCTCGCCATTCGTCGACAAAGCGAAGGATGAACGGCAGTACGTTTTCGAGGAATGCTCCGACGACAGCACGTCAGCTACTGGTTCCCTCCATAAGGTCATCGTCGGCGCACCTTGGTTCGTGACGGTATCTGCGAATCAGCACTCTTCTTTTTTGTTTCGACAGACTCACATGCAAACAGCTGACCCTTCAGCCGACCAGCCTTGATGCTCTTCTGCTTCTCGCCGCTGGTCTTTGGACCCAGGCCGGCCTTCTCGGGCGTCTTGGCAAACTTGACATTATCGCCCTCGTACCCTGATCGCGTGAGGCGGCGTTGAACATGCGCCATGATGTACGGCCCGAAGGGCACGTAGATGTATCTGACACATCAGTCTTGTAGTTCCAAGACCAAGGCGGACTGCTCACGCCGACAAGAAGAGGCCGAGGTACGCGACGATTCCGTTCATAGCGCTGCGCATCAGCCCCGTCCGTGAGAGCCTGGCCGAAGCACTCACAAGGTCTTTCCCGTCAGACTCTTCTCGGCGCCAACCGGGGTAGGGTGGTCCTCCCACTTGACGAGCGCCTTTGCGAGCATTTGGTACGCCGCCACGATCTGCGGCACGACAAGCACGAACATCCCCGTCGGGACGAGGGGCTGGGCGTGAGTCTCCATTACTCTCCAGGAATCCTAGCCCATTCTGGGCACTCACGACGACCTGTTTGCCCACACCATCGTACACCTGCGCCACGAATGCCTCAAGCAAGAAGATGCCCATCAATACGACACCCAGTCCCACACCGCAGAGGATGATGATCGGCACAGACGCCGCGACCTTGACATCCCGCTTGAGGTCATTCCCCGCCTGGATGGTGTCCACAGCGCCTTCTCCACTCGCGTGCTGCTTGTCCAGTCCCAACTTGGCCACATACTCGGGTCGAAGGCGGCTGACGGCCACGGACTCGGACCCGCGGGTTCCCCAACGGACGGCGAGCTTGCGTTCTTTGATGCGCCAGACCGCGACGAAGATGGTCGAGTACAGCGAGAGGACGAACGCGTAGAAGGGAGGGTACGAGTCCCCGGGGGTGAGGAAGTAGATCAGCACCGAGATGAGCGATAGCGGCAGGAGGGAGAGGGTGTACGTCGTGAGGTAGTCGAAGTATAGGTGCACCGCGGGCGGTTGCTGCGGGTCAGCCAGGCAGGGAAAAGGTCGGAGTTAACGTACATGCTGGCCCAGGCCCGAGCCCTCTTCCTCTCCCAAACCTCGTAGGAGGCCTACGCGCCAGTCGCCCCCGAGCGTCCATTTCTCGATCCACGCTTTATCAGCCTCCTCGTCATGCAACGCCGCGATGCTTTTCACGCGTTTCCAGCGTCCTTCGCCCGGCGTGATGCCTAGACCGTGCTGGACCGTAGGGTACACAAGCAGGTTGTACAGCAGCCGGAGACGAGTGGAAGGTGAAGGCGGGGTATGGTGCTCGTGAAGTGGGAGGTTGTGCCTTTGGTCCAGCGCCCTGCTGATGAGCCCCTCCGCCCCCCCAAACGGACCTAGTGTGCAGGACTCACTGCTCGAGCTGCACCAGCTCCTCGACCTTCTCCTCGCTCGCGCCCACAAACACCCACACCTCCTCCTTCCCCTTCTTCCGGGGCGCAACCTTCGTCGCTATCTTCAGGCCCCCGGCACCTTCGAGGGCCTGTAGGAGCTGCTCGTACCCCTCTCGGATCTCCTGCTGCGCAAGTTGACGATCGCCCGCAGATCTGGGGAGGGAGATATCGTACGGAATTACCAGATCAACGTGGAATGGGTTCGACAGGTGCACGGCATCGAGCGTGGTCGACGTGTCGCGGACGGGCACGGGCGGGCCGGGAGCCGTGTCGGCCGCTGGGACCGGTGCGGGGCTTGCTTTGGACGACATGGATCGGGTGAGACGTTGTGGTGGTGAGGCCATTCTGCCCGACTTGGCCCCTTTGTATTATTGATTGATCGGCGAAGCGGGACAAGACTTGTATGTGACGAGGATTTGGGGATCAATGACGAGGGACCGGAATGACAGAAGAGATGGGAGGGAAGGGAAGAAGGGCGGGTGGGTGGGTCATGACGCAATGGATGGGGACATTTCGTCGGGGCTCCAAGACCGCGGCTTTGGCTGCCTCCAGTGGCTTTTGATCGCCAGTCCGTTGCCTTGTCCTGCAGGTCCCAGGCCGTGCAGCGTACTCATCACACCGGGACCGGCCATCACGAACAAGCACGCAGGTCATGCCTGGTCATGTTCGTTCCGCGCCTGTGTCAAGCATTGAGAGCGTGGTGGGCGCCGTTCTCGCAATCTTCCCGCGCCATTGCTGTCATCCGGCCGATCGATGCTCCAGCTTACTGACCCATCCTGCCATGCATGATCACCTCCGTCCTGTCGTGAGTCGTCGGGAGCTGTGTCGGCAGTTATGCGCCTCCTCGGTACCCGAGCCAGGCAGTGAAGACCCATCTCTGTCTGCATCCCTCGTCATCGAATCTCGGCGAAAGCGCCACAATGCCATGCATACAGACGGTCGATGTCGAGTTGACAAAGAACGGATGAGAAGAAATTTATATCCATGTATAGGGGAAAGACTGGGCAGGAGCTGTGTAGTCCAGGTAGGCTTGAGCGGGGCGGCCGATCGGTAGACTGCTTGGCTGGTCCCTGACGAGCCGCGTCGTAGCGCTTCACTCGTAGACGGCTTTGAGGATGAAGTTGGTGATGATCGCCGCTGACACGTGAGCTCCTTCCGTCGTCGATACAAGCTGGATCGCTTACCAAGGAGACAGAGACATAATATGGTCTTGGGTCAGCAAGGGCTTGATAACGCCAAGGAAGATGGCCTCAGACTCGCCGGGACCCGTGGCGATGCGAAGGAGACCAAGAGGGTGAGGGGGGAGAAAGAACGTCAAACTCACGGGGCCAAGACGGTCGTCGTACGGCGCACCGGTTCGCAAGCGGATCGAACGGGCTCGCATTTGGTATATCGTCAAAGCGTAAATCATGACCGCCATAGCTGCGTGTCAACGCCGTTTTCACCGCGCGAGCAGCGATCGTTCGCCCAGCGTAGCCCCCTTCAATCCCGCCGTGCGTTATCTTTTGTCGTCCGAAGGGGAACATGAGGAGCGGACGAGCAACCGACCCGACACTCACCGATGATGGTGTACATAGCTGCGGAGATCTTGCCGACCTGCGGATAAGCCGCGCCCACCACCTGGAATGCCCGCTCGACACACCTTGTCACCGAAGTTGAGCAGGCCGACGGCAAGACCGCCGAGGACGACCGCGAAGTGGAGCCATGAGAGGAAGGTACGTCTGTGGACGGATCACGAAAGATACGTGGGCGAGTGGACGGAGTGGAGAGGGGTCCGAAGCGTATCACGGTTGACGAGTGCGAGGTGAGCGGAATAGCATGAGGTAAAGGGGTCAAGATATGATCAGCGGGTGTCGCAATCGCACGACCTGTTCCAACTCGACCCACTCGTTTGCGAAGAAGACCTTGGGCTCGACCCGTACAGGCAAGGCGATCCTCTGCTCGTCAGCGGCGCGAAAGGCTCATCGTCGCGGAGCTTGCCTTCTTGGCCGTTCGTTGCAGGAGCGGTTGGGTCGACATGATGTTGCGGCAATGGGAACGGATCGGAGTGAGGTAGCAAAAAGTTGAGAAAGGCGAGGAGCGATAGACGTCAAGTGGGCCGGTGTGAGATGATGCGAAATGATGATGTCGAACGTGCGTGAAGAGTCCTCTCCAGACTGGCTGGCCGGAGATCGCTCATTACGGCATCGTATGCTCGTCACTTTCAGATTTCTCAAATTACTACAAAGGGAAGGTGGCGCGGTATGAAACATGTGCACGGAGATGAACGTACAGTCCGCGGCGGTCAAGGTGCCAGTTCGCCCGAGTTCCTTGCGAGGGCGAGTCCAGTAGGCTCGAGTGACAGCTGCTTGCAGCATCAACCTATTCAAGACTGTGCAGTATGGCGCAACCATCCCAGGCAGACATCTTGGCAGCGCTCCAGGCACAATCATCATCGTCACGGAAACGGCCCGTAACAACGGCATACACAGACCACGCCGACCCTTACACCGCGTTGACGACAACCACGGCATCCGGCAGCGCTTCCGGCTCGAAGCAGAATGCAGCACGGCTATATTGCCCGCGCGAGGGGTGCGGTAGTCTGATCCTCCTCGAGGAGACCGCAGAATGGGTCACCGCCGAGGCCGACGCCGTATGTTGTTGAATCAACTTCCGCCCCGAGGATCGTGCTGAAGACAGATCCCAATCGAGGACAAATCACCCTTCACCCCTTCACCCGCCCTCCCGACGTGCTCGCCAGAGGCAGACAGTCTGACCAAGCCAGGAGGGTACTGGCGTATAACTGGCGGCCCCATGGCATTCGAAAATATCGGCTATTCGCGCTCGGGCGACATCGCCTTGCCTTCGACGGCACCCGGCATGCAAGAGGGCAAGGAGAGGAAGGTCAAGTGGTTGATCTGTGCCGAATGTGACCTGGGACCCGTGGGATGGAGCTTCGAAGGTGGGCAGGATAGCTACCTGGCGGTGGATCGGGTGAGATATGGGGAGAAGAAGTGAGGTGGTGGAGAGGGGTCAGGGTGTTCCGACCGTGCTGGAGGGACACTAGAGATAGTACAGTTGTGCATAGTATGCCATGCCCGACCAACATTTCACCTGAGATCTGTCCTTGACACGCCTTTCTCCAAGTTGCGGATTCATGCCGGTTGAGCTGAGTGGCCTTGGACGGGCAAGGTCCCACCGCCCACCTGCACCACCGGCCATCGTGGATTCTAGCATGTGTACTGTGCATGTATAAGATGAGCTACAATATGATAAGCACCTCCTCGCTCCGTTCATCCTTCCTGTGATCTCTTTCCCTAGCAGATCTGACCGTTCTGCGCACCATCCAATCGCATGCGTGTCCTCTGGCCGCGCATCTCATCGTATCGCTACCCATCGATCTCCAGAACTTCCTCCCTGCCCTCCCTACCTGAACCCTTCGCCCTCCCGAGGGCTCGCTCAAACTCACTGACCACCCGACTCAAGACCTGCACCTCCTCCTCGACGCCCACGCCAATATGCTCCCCCGCGCCCAGATGGAACCCCATCATACTCGCATCGAAGAACCCAATCTGATCCCTGAACCCTTTGATACCCAAGCGCGTCTCCTCCAAATCGCGCACAAGAGTCGAGATCGAGCCGATCGTCTCGTCCGTGAGCCGCAGATCACGGGCTATAAGCTGCTCCTTCGTCGGGTCCCCGCCAACTACGAGGTGCTTCGCCGCGTCCAGGGCGGGTCGCCAGCCCGGTGCGCGCTCGTGTGCGCGACGAAGGTCCCCGCCGATCGTGTTGAGCTCAGTACGAAGGGACTGGCCTTGTACCGAGCCGCGCTGAGCCAAAACGTGGGCTTTGGACGCGTGGATATGCAGGTTGGAGAGGGTGTCGGATAGACGCTTTAGCACGGAGTTGAGGCGGTTGGACAGTTGCTGCGTGCTGGGCTTTTTCGTTGGTGGGAGCTCGAGAATGCGTACGAGATCGGCGAACTGCGATCAGATCCGGCAGAGGATCCTACGTTTACGGGGAATGTCGACTCACCTCCCATTGCAGCCAGGTGAAGCCGTCGATTGCGAGCGCGTTGGTCTCGACCAGCTCGTCCGATAGATCCCTTGCAAGATTGCCCAGCTGGCGGTGAGCTCGTCCGCAGGATCGTCTGCAGCAGAACTCACTTCGTACAGCCCCTTCGACACCACATCCTTCTCCTCCAGGTTTGACCCAACCTGAATCGCCGCGCCCAGCTCCCACACCCTATCGTCAGTGCTGATTAATCCCACGCATGCAGCTACTCGACGTACCGGACGTACTCCAACCGCCCCATCATACCTCCCTCACTCAATGTCGCGATGCTCTCGAAGATATCCCTCGCGCCCTGCGCCTCCTTCGCCATCCGTCTAGCCACCTCCGCTACATTCACCTCCGGCTCCCTTTTGCCCTGCCACCACTGTCCCGCCAGCGTCGCGTTGAAGTACGAGATTGTGCATAATTGACCTGTAAGGGCACATGCTGGTGTCGCGAGGAGTTTTAAAGGAGAATAGGCTATACTCCTGCCAAGGGCGATATCCGACGTCGAGGGCGATATGAGCCAACGCGGCGTGAGCAGGCGGACCGTCCGCCCGGGGAGGTAGTACAAAGCTGGGGGGATGAGATTGTTGAGGCGGTACAGAATATAGCTGGCCCCGAAGAGAGCGAGGAGCGTGAGGAAGATGTAAGGGTAGAACGGACCGAGGATGGTGTGGATAATACGTATCAGGCCGAGGAGGGCATTGAAGGCGATGGAGGCGGTCTGGGAGAGTATTGACGAGCCCTGGGTCGTGTCATCGAACTGGCGTGGAGGGCGTGAGAGATTGGGGCGCGATGAGGGGCGAGCGAGCTTGGGAGACGAGACGGGCGTGACTCTTCCCGGTGTTGACCGAATGGCCGGTTTACGAGGCGTCGAGCTGCGCGCTACGTGCTGCCGAGGCTGGAATGTACGTTGTCGTATGCTCCGACTCTGCTCGCTGGCAGCTTCGATGTCCTCTGCTTCTCCATCGCTCTCCCAGTCCGCTCCGTCATCCACGGCCACCGATGTCGTCTGTCGCTTCGCCTTGCTGGACGGGCGAGACGGAGTAACAGGCGCGGCCAGGGCCGGACCGCGCGGGTTGTTGGGTGTTCTACGACGCGAGGTGCCCGTGTCTGACATGTCGGTCGGATGCTGTAGCCGGCATGGATTAGGTCGACAGTCGACACGACAAGAAAGATGAGCTGCGTTACGTGTCAGGTTCCGAAATATTGGATATATTGGATGCGGTCATGGCGTGGCATCGACAAGTACGGTGGCGACAGATGTGGAGGCGGGGCCGGTTACAAAAGCTCCTGAATGGAAGTCAAGCAGTGGGAAGACCGATCACTATACACCCTGAGTTGGAAGCGTCACAGGTACGCTTTCACCTGCGGACCCGCGTCTGGGGTCACCTTTCTTCCTGCTCAGGGGTGCTCCAGCCGATAAACTCGTGCCGGTCTTGGTCTTGCATGGGAAAAAAAACATTGCACCAAACATCGATCGTCGTGCAAGCAAGAGCGGGAGTGGTATGACCCTTCGTTCCCGCATCGTCATTCCCATCATCTGTACCATCACCACCATCCGCACACCTCTCGACGTCATCTGGGGCGCACACAGTCTGGGATATCAGCTTAAAACGTCTTTCGGCATCCGGGCTCGACCACTTTTCTGATCAAACACACCAGCTGCCCGGCTCCACGGGCGTTTGTCACGCCCCAACAAGCCATTCTCGTACGATCCTCGACCCGCTCTCGCCGCTATATCAGCTCCTCAAACGCTCTGCGCCTGCATATTTGCTATACTGCACGCCGTACAGCTCGCATTGAGCCAGCGTTGATCGCTGCCACAACTGCCGGCACCGCGTTCAAAACCAAATAATCAGGGAAACGAGTCCAGACCAGCGCGGTCGGTTAAACGCTAGCGGCGCGCAGTCCAGCAGACACGATGAACATCTCAACCACCATCCTGAACGCTACTGCAGCTATCATCTCCCCCACAACGACCAAAGCGCCCCGATCGGCTCTCACCCCCGTGCATGGCGCTCCGCTTGCCGCGGACCCAAGCCTCGTTCCACCTAAATACCTATCCCAAAAGTCCAGCTCGGCCGGGGTCACGCCTTCAGAAACATCTTCGAGCCCACCTATCAGCTCGACCGCTTCGTCTGTGAACCTCCACCCGGCGCGCGTACCGCCCCCGGCCCTCAACCTCGTGCGCTCTCCGCCCTCTCAGCTGCTGGACGCGCCGGCTCGTGCCGCACTGAACATGCCTAACAGTATGACGGCGCCGGGACAGGCGAGGGCGGTCCGCGGCGGCGAGGCCAAGACGCCCGAGTACGAGATCGACGTGGAGGAGTACGGCAGGGGGAGCGCAAATGGAAACGGTGTACGGATGGGAGGAGAGTGGGGAGGAGGGAACAGGGGAAGATCAGAGGAGGCCGTCCCGCTACTGGCGCCAACACCCATCCGGCCCGGCCTTTCGCGGTCGTCCTCAGCCGCTTCAACCACGTCGAACAGGGGAATCTTGCGTCGAATATTCATCGACCGCGCGACGACCCCCTCTCAACATCTCACTCGACCCACATTTCCCCCTCCATCTCTATCGACCTACGCGCCGCAGCCCCCCTCCCCACTCTCACTCACCGCAAAGATCAACCTGTTCATCAACCAGGCAATCTCCATCGTTCTGTCAACCTTCTTCCTCGCATTCGTCGTGTCGTGGGCGATGTCCGTCGAGATTGCCAGGGCATTGCCGCGGTGGATATGGCCCGGACCGGGCAAGAAGTTCCCGTGGGACGATGAGAAGTACTGGAGGAAGGAGGGGAGGAAGATCTCCAAGGAACCGAGGGACTACGCCTTGCAGGTCGGAATGGATATCGAGAACCAGGTGGTGGAGACGGACGACGGATACTTCCTCAGGTAAGAACCACAGGATTGGATCTCGTCCCGAGAATGACCGTGCTGACGACAGGGTGCACCGCGTGATCGACCCAAAGCACACGCAGCGCCCTGACGGTCGTGGCGGGTTCCCTGTACTCCTCCTGCACGGCCTCTTCCAGTCCTCCGGTTCGTTCGTCACGTCCGAAGACCGCTCTCTCGCCTTCTGGCTCGCAAGGCAGCACGGCTATCAGGTGTACCTGGGCAACACGAGGGGCATCTTCGATATGGGCCATCGGAACTTTAGCAGGAACGATCCGCGCTTCTGGGGTGAGTGCCGCTATGGCGCGCGCCGAGTTGCCCAGCTCATGTCCAGATTGGACGATCCGCGAGTTGGCGATGTACGACCTTCCCGCGTTGGTTGAGCACGTGCGCAAAGAAACAGGCTACGACAAAGTGAGCTTGCAGCATGCTGCCAGAATCAACACGAACCAGGACTCACGCTGACCACTATAGATCGCGTTCATCGGCCACTCCCAAGGCAACGGCCTGGCTTTCATCTCCCTTTCGCTCGGCATGTGCCCCTCGCTCGGCAAGAAGCTCTCGGTGTTCATCGCTCTCGCGCCGGCTGTATACGCCGGGCCGCTTACCACCGGGTTCCCCTTCACCCTGCTCAACCGCCTGGAATGGTCCACGTGGAAACGATTCTTCGGCGTGCTGGACTTTATACCCCTCATGCGGTGGGCGTACGATTATGCCCCAGCGAAGCTGTTCGCCGTCCTCGGTTATACGATGTTTGCCTTCTTGTTCTCCTGGACCGACACGAACTGGTGAGTTGCCGCCCATGCGTATACCATCCGTCGGAGACACGCCTGGTCCCCTCGAGGTGCGCCCACTCACTCCAGGCTCATCCGTCGCAAGACCAAGATGTTCCGCTTCACGCCCACGCCCGTCTCGTCTGCAAGCATATTCTGGTGGTGCGGCAAAGGCGGCTTCGCCGATCGCAAATGCACGCTGGACGATACACTCGAAAGATGGTTCGACGAGCGTTTCCCCCCGCTGAGCATATACCACGGCGGCCGGGACTTCCTCGTCCTTGCCGAGCCGCTCATCGAGCGCATGCAGAACAAGGAGAAGGACGTGAAAGTCATCAAGGTGACCAAGCTGGACAAGTCCGAGGTGAGCGGAACGCAAAGCATGACCCAAGAGAGAGGAGCTGATGAAAGCACTGCGACTTCTACTGGGCGGCCGAGGCGGTCGAGTGGGCGTACCGGTCCTTCGTCGGTGAGTGCGGCGTCGGTGCATCAGGATGAAAGGCTGATGATAGATGATATTGAGAGGACGCGGCCCAAGTACCCGGAGGAGCTGGAGGAGACGACGCAGGATGATGAGGGCAATGACCGCTGATTCACATGAGCAGTCTGATCGAGTCGCACCGATACGGGCATATGATTGATATACGGGTTTGCTTATAGAATGTTGTTTTGCTGTCACACTTTAGATGAGATTCGACCTTTATGATCTCGTGTTTCGTGCTATGCGGTGGTCGGGGAGCAGTGTCATTTGGGCGCCGCAACGCGTCTGTCCCTGACTCGTTACTCCCCCCGTTTGAGCCGGCTCACCCTTCGGCACCCTGCACAGGATCCGACGAAGAACACCTCGCAACTCCACTCGCGATCATCAACGGACTGCGTTCGGGGTTTCACTTGGTCCACTCTACAGTCACCCCTTCCGCTCTAAGACAGCAACCCCGCTGAAGAAAACAAGCTGCGCGAATCCGGTTGCTCGTGACTCGTCCTCCTTTCGTCCACGTCCCCTGCGGAAAGGGCCTGTTGGTCACGTCGGATGACTCCCGCACCGGGGGGATTGGTCTTTCAGACCGAATCTGAGACACTTAGAACTACAATACGGGTGCCGGATGAACAGGACCAGCTCCGTCTGATCCTTTCAGGTGGGTGAAAGGTTTCGTCAGGGATGGGAGTTTGCATGCGGGGTGTCGTGAGGCAGTGCACGACATATAAACTGCCCCTTCTCCGCCTCCTCCTCTTGATCCTCCTGCTCCGCTTCCTCCAGCCTTGATCATTCAGCATCATGCCACGTCCACCCGAAGAAGAAGAATACCGGCCGCAGTCGGAGAGCCCGCCTCCACCAGAGCCTTCCACCTTGCAAAATTACCGGCATTACGACCTGTCGGCCTTTACGTCGTGGCTCTCGACGCGGAATGCTGAGGAGCTCGAGGAGCTTTGTCAGAGTGTGGGCCAGGACGCTACACGAGTAAGTCTTTCGTACCAGGCGAGACATGCATGGGATCACTGTCGCTCAGTGGCAGAACCGAGGAACCAGTCATCATTCGCGATCGCACTCGCAGGCTACCGAGGTACAAGGCGGCGACTGCGACTCGTTCCCGTCGGGAGGCACTGTCTCCGTCACGGACTCCGGGATCGATTCCGCTTCACATCAACCCCAGCTTCCCGAGAGGTCTGGGAACTCGCGCAGCCGCGCCGGCGAGTTCATCAACTACAGGGCCGGTGAGCGGCCCCTTGACACATCCGTAGCAGCCTCTGAGCCACACCCGACCCTTGACCGACGGGAACAGGCTATACGACTCGAATGGCTGCCCGTGCGTCGGTCGAATCAGCGTGCGGTAGGTGGTTCGGCCCTGATCGTGCGACAAGCGCTGAACCAGCGCCTTGGTTTCCCTCCCCCCCCCTTCCCCCATCCCTCTCCCCTTTTTGCTTTGAATCTCCTGTGCGGGCTGCCTTTGCGCCTCTTGTGTCGGACACACACCTTGCGTCGTCGTATCCCGGCATCTCACGCACAGAGCTCGAAAACGACTGCACTAATCCGCCGGCACTGCCTGCAGCAAGGTCCTGGCGGGAGGGGACGTGATGCTCATGGAAGGTTCATATCTCTTGGGGACCGACACGAGAACTCCACGTGAGACTAGATCAATGGCTGTGATGCATGGACAGTTGATGACGCTGCACGTGAGCTGATTCATCGTCCCCGGCCGTTGCTCTGCCCCTGAGCCTTCGCACCCCTCCAGATTGTTGGCCTCGGCTCGTTGTCGTGTCTCCAGGAAAGTATGCATCTAAGGACGCCAGGCCACAAGTATGTCATCGGAGTTACAACTCGTCTTCGAGGCTCATCACCACCAAGCACTGGCGGTGGGCGGCACCCGGTCAATTGACTGAACAGTCCTCGATATGACGGCTCCACTTACTACAGCGGAGTAGGTTGTCGATTTCAGGCGCGGGGGACGCCGAAACTCCCATTGCCGTCAATTCAGGCTGACGAAGTGAGCCGCGTACATCAGCCTTTTGGGGGTCAAAGGGCCAGTGATCATAGATATCGAGCTTCGGAAGTATCGCAGCCGCCCCTGGTGGAACGACCTTCGCCACCTGCCTCTCGAATTGACCTATAGCATGAGACAGCATCAACGGAGTGTTGCACCACTACCTGAAGGCGCTTAGCAAGCTTTGTGATTGAGACAGCCTGTGCATGGGCTTCCGTCAACCCTCCGTGCAGGACCAAGGCAAGCGAGCGTGAAAGGATGGGACAACAGTCGCTACGCATGTATGTGCGTCGGGTACATGAGTCAACAAGTCCTGTCCCTCAAACCCTGGCTTTCTACCATCATTCAACGTCGAGCGACCAACCTTGCACTCAGGCGATAACAACATGCGGTCGTCGCGAGGTGAAGCCCCTTCCCGCTCAGAACGGGCAGCATCCCCTGCCCGAGAGCCCATTGAACGAACAGAAGCGGACTTCGACGTCGCATTTCCCGCTCATGACTTGTACACGTCGAGAGCTTGGACGGCACCGCCTGGTTCTGATTCGATCGATGCACAAGTCCAGTCGGCCGATGGCGCTCGAACGATCCCCAACGACCAGAATCAGCCCCTTCTTCGCCGCGTGACCCAATTCCCTCGCAACCCAGCGAAAAGTTTCGGCAGCTCGCACCGACAATCCTTCCCGGTGGAGGACGAGTCCCAAGGACTCAGAGTGGCTCGCCCTGAGAGCGCGGTCGGTTCCCTTTCCGGTGATCTCAATCGGATTACGTTCGTCGAAGCACATGCGACATCCTCTGTGGCATACTATGGTCCATTTGTGACCCCGTGGCTTCCTGCTGCTCCCATGCGGCCAGCAGGGCCTCCCGTGAGTATACGACACTATAAAAGTGCCTCTGGATAATGGGCAGCCGGGGCTGATGACAGGTTTTCGCACCCGGGGTGCCAGGAGCCACAGACCGTTCGTACACGACCATGGATACTGGGCTACACTTACCTTCTCACCGAGGTGTCCACGGTGCTCAGATGACCGACCTACCCGCGGCCTTCCCCCAAAGGACAGCTTGGCAGAGCGCTCCACTCGACCCCAGTCTTGACTCGGCCGTGGGGGCCAGAACGTGGCAAATGGAGACACATCACGCTGACGGTTCCGCTCAGGGTGGCCAACACACCGCGGCGCTCAGGATGGCATCATCGTCAAGATCGTCGAGGCATCGGATCAGAAGGCCTCAGAGGTATCAGCCCCCCCGCGATGCCAGGGGCAGGTTTGCTTCCGGTTCGCTTACTCATCCATCGCCGGGCACCACTAACTCGATGCAAGATCGACACCGACGTGAGAGGCAGCTGGCGGCCGAGAACAAGTGGATAGTTCTTACGCCCCAGATCTTGGGAGCTCCCGAGGTGAGTGTTCACCAGTGTCTCAGCAGCACGCTTGGCCGGTATACCCCCTGGTGTCCGCCAGTCATAGGGCCTCGTACCCGCTGACGAGAGTAGATACAGAGTCTCGCGACTGGGGCAGCTCAGCGACGGGCAATCTCGAGGCGCATCAACGAATTGTGTCAACAAGCCTTGACCGGTGGATGACGGGGCACTCGGGACACTAAAAGAACCGAACGCGTCGAGTGAGTGTTATCCGGCACGTGCAGCGCCCTCAATCGCCTCATCGCGAATTGTACGATCCCTTTGCCGGGTGTCCTGTGACTCGTGCAGCTCAATAGCAGGTAGGACCACCAGACTCGCCTCGCCCTCCCCCACTTTGCTCTGCTACCTCGTCCCACACCCGGCGTGGGCTGCGAGCCTGGAGTGCCCAAAGCCCCGCCTTACGTCGTGTGTCGCACCGAGGCTGTTCTGCGTCGGAAGATCCCGTCTCCCTTCACCACTCCCTTTGCAAAGCCCTCAGACCGCCAGAATCGCATGTATTGTTCTCTGATCTTCACGTCGGAGTTCATCACAGTACACATGCACCATGTTGTCCTGCCACCGCGCCTGCCTCGCCGACACATCCCTTGTTCCCGCCACTCCGGCGTTAACACGCTACAGCACAGTACATGTGGCCCCGAGGCGTGCTCTGGAGACATCCATTCAGATCATATCCCTTCACGAGGCAGCCCTTTGTCAGGCTTTTTTCGTGTTTTCCTCCTCACATCCGTAGGCGGAGCTCATCGGACTGGCTCACCTGCGAGTATAACCAGCGATTACACTTCAGTACAGTGGAGGGCCGACAAAAGTTGCCAGGTGAATTTGCCACCACTTACACGAGGGGGTAACATCGACTTTGAATGACCATGGCTTGTCACTGCCGCCAGTGACACCGCTGAAACTCTGGAATAACA
>Ga0308169_10003486_pt1 | contig 15347 bp, 11 predicted proteins | sample PhyBR1_2_FD_202139 | JGI IMG/M metagenome (GOLD analysis project Ga0308169, IMG submission 202139) | Phyllosphere microbial communities from UC Gill Tract Community Farm, Albany, California, United States - DLSLSB.R1 | ecosystem: Host-associated > Plants > Phyllosphere > Unclassified | place... | reverse complement strand
CGGTGGTGTTGGCCAACAGATCGATCGCGACGTTGCGCTCGGAGGTGGCGAGCGCGCCCGACGCGCCGATCCCGCCGCTGTTCTCGACCAGCGTGACGGTGCCCGACCGATCGAGGATGCCGATCGCGGTACCGTCGGCCGCCTGTGCCGCCGCCTTGATCGTGCCGCTGTTGCGGATCGTGCCGACCGAGGCGCCGGTGTCGACCAGAACTGCGGTCGAGCGCGACGTCGCGGTGCCGCCACCCGCAGCCGAAATCGTGCCGCCGTTGCGGATTTCGGGGGTGGATGCGCCGCTGCCAAGCTTCAACGCGGTTGCACTCGCGCCGTTCGCGGTTGCCGCCACGGTACCGTTGATGCCGATCCCGCCGACGATCGTCACCGCGCCGCCGAGCCCGCCGATCGCGAGGCCGTTGCCCTCGACGCCACCATAGACGCCGCTGCCGGCGATGCCGCCGTCGACGATCAAGCCAAAGCCGCTTCCTGTGCCCGCGACCGCGCCGATCGCGACGGCGCGTGTGGCCGAGCCGATCTGTACGGCGGGCGCCGCGCCATAGGAGGTGATCGCCGCCGAGCCTTCGGTGGCGTCGGGAAGACCGTCCTTGTCCTCGTCGGCGTCGGTCGTGCTGGCGTCCTTCGGCGGGATCGCGAAGATGATCCCGCCCGAGACGTTGCCGGCGACGACCAGCGCCGATCCGCCCTGCAACAGGTCGTCCGCGTCGAGCTTCGAGGGGTCGGCGGGTGCGGTCACGTAGCGATAGCCGGTCGAGCCGAGCGCGCCCTGCACCACCAGCGCGCCCGCGATGTCGCCATCGACGCGCGCGGCGACTGCGCCCTGCCCGATCGCCGCGATCGTGCCCGCGAGCCGGACGTTGCCGGTGACGTCGGCGATCCGCACGCCGGTCGATCCGTCGCCGGTGACCGCGGTCTGCCCGTCGTGCGTGAAGGCGCCGGTCAGCGGGCCGCCGAGCCAGATGCCGGCGGAATTATTGCCCTTCACCGTGATCGCACCGCTGTTGACGATCGCGCCCGTGTACGCGCCCGCGGTGCGGATGCCGGTGCGGCCGGTGCCCGCCGCGAACGGGCCGTCGAGGTCGCCGTCCTTGTCGGTATCGGTCGCGACATAGCTTTCGTCGATGATGATCTTGCCCGCCGCGGCGTTGGTGATGCCGCCGCCGGTGCCTGCATTGGCGAGGATCCCGGTCGAGCCGTCGGCATTCGTGACCTGGATCGTGCCTTCGTTCGTGACCGAATTGACGCTGTCGACGGTTACAGCGGTGCCGGTGGTCGGCGTCACCGAACCGGCCGCGGCGATGCGGATGTTGTCGGGCGCGCCGGCCTTGATCGTCGAGGTCCGCACCACGTCGGTCCGCTTGGTGTCGATGACGGTCTGCGCGTGGAGCGGTGACGTGACCGCGAACAGGCAGGTGGTGGTCAGCAGGAGACGACGCATACGGAACCCTTTTCGATGTGTTTTCGAGAAGAGGACGGAGCCGCGGGCTGCGAACCTTGGCCCGTGGTGCATTATCGCGCGGCACCAGGACCGACGCGGCGCGTTGTCGGCTCGAGAATTTCAGGGAATTGCCAGTATGATCACCACCCTCGCCGAACTCGACCGCATCCGCGACGACAGCAAGCGCCTCGTCACGACGCGCTCGGTGATGTCGGCGGGCGCAGCGGTCGTGCCGATCCCGGGCGCCGACATCGTCGCGGACATCGGCCTGCTTACCAAGCTGCTGCCCGAGATCAGCAAGCGCTTCGGGCTCGATCACGAGCAGGTGAAGACGATGGAGCCGCAACTCGCGCAGCAGGCGCTGGTGATGGCCTCGAGTCTGGGCAACACGATGATCGGCCGGATGGTGACCAAGCGCATCGTCGCCGCCCTCCTCCGCCGCGTCGGCGCGCGCATCGCCGTGGGATCGATGGCAAAGTTCATCCCGTTCGCGGGCTCGGCGGTGACCGCGACGATCAGCTTCGGCGCAATGAAACTCGTCGGCAATTCGCACGTCGAGGATTGCTACAAGACTGCCCTCGCACTGCTTCCGGCGGATCAGCGGGCGCTGGCGAACGCGAAGGCGTAAACTTGATCGAACGCGACGTCGCCTTCTTCCCTGCCGTCCAGGGACGGGAAATTAGAAGGCGGCGTCGAGTCCGATCCTTATTGTCCGCGGGCGCTGTGGCGTGATCTGGCCGCTGCCCACCTGGAACGGTGTGCCCAGCGCGAACCGGTTGCCGGCGCTGTCGGTGAGGTTTGTCACCCCGAGCGTCACCCCCAACGCAGACCGCCCGATCCGCGAGGTGAGTGCAGTGTCGAGATAGTCCCCCTGCTCCTCACCGAGCACGGGCCCCACGCCCAGCCGTGATCGACCGACATAGCGGGCCCAGCCATAGATCCGCAGCTCCAGATCGGGGCCGACATCACGCCGGTAATCCGCCCCAAGCCGTCCGGCGTAGCGCGCAATGTTCGGCACCTGGCTCATCCTGGCGAGCGCCACGAACAGCGCCGCGCTCGGTTCGGTCACGCGGCTGTCGTTGTAGGTGAAGCCCGCGTCGAGAGTCAGTCCGGCGATCGGTTTCCACCCGCCCGCCGCGCTGAACGTCCAGATCCGCCCGTCGCCGATATTGGCCGTACTCGGCAGGCCGGTGGCGTCGATGAAGTCCGCCTGGATATCCTGCCAGATCGTGTGCGACACGCTCGCCGTCAGATATGCGCGATCGACCCCGGCGAGCCCGAAGCGCACGCCGCTCTCCAGCGTTCGCACGCGGTCATTCTCGAATCGCCGCACGAAATCGCTTTCGATCGCGAGGCCCCCCGGACGAAACCCTTGCTGGTAGCGTCCGTAAAGCGACACCTTCGGCAGCACCGCCGCGATCAGCGAGGCGGACGGCAGCACGCTCGTCTCGATCCTGTCCGCCGTCACGCGCGCACGCGCAAGCGCGACCGTTTCAAGCCGTGCCGGTGCGACGTCCTGCCCGGTTCCCGCCAACGACGCCCGCGTCACGCGCGCGCCAGCAGTAGCGGTCAGCCCGCGCACCAGTTGTACGCTCCCCTCGCCGTACAGCGTCGCCTCGTCGATGCTGTTAGTCACGCCCGTCACCGGCGCGGGCGCATCGACCGGGCCAAGCGAGCGCGACAATTTCGTGCGATTATGCGTGAAGCTGCCGCCGACCACCCAGCCGAAGCCGTTCCGCATGGGCTGCCACACGCGCGTCTCGTTCGCGATCATGCTGGTCGCATTGCGCTGTGCAAACACGCGCGGACTGCCGGCGTCCATCGTCAGGGGGCTGCCGAATGCCGGCCAATCGGTACTCGGCAGCGTCGGATCGACGGCTGGCAGCGTCGCGTCGTAGCGTTCGGTCAGCGTCTGGCGTACGATCCCGGTCGAGGATTTGATCTTCAATCCGCCGATCGTACCCGACACGACGACCTGACCCATCGTATAGTCCGCGGAGAAGCCCTGCACGATCGCGCTCGACCGTGTGAGAGGTGCCGAATCGCGGTCGGTATATTGGCTGTCGTCGCCCTTGGTCCATTGTCCGATCCCGCCCAGATCGACGTTCCAGCCATTCCCCGCATCGAGCCGCAGTGCCGCCCGCCCGCCACCGATCCGTGTCCGGTTAACGTCACGCCGGTCGAGGACCGGGTTGTCGATATACCCGCCCTCGCTGACGCCGTAGCCGACGATGCGCAGCGCCACGCGGTCACCGAGCGGCATGTTGAGCGTAGCGCCCAGATCGGCCCCCGGATCGCCGTGCCATGTCGCCGACAAACCTCCCGCGATCGATGCCGACACCGCGCCCAATTCCGGCGCGTTGGCCACGGTGCGGATGATTCCGCCGAGCGAGCCTGCGCCGTACAGCGTGCCCTGCGGCCCTTCGAGCACCTCGACCGACGCAATATCGTAGAGCCGCAGATCCGGATCGGGCGCGTTGTAGCTGAGCCGTAGGTCGCCGAAATACTGGCCGACGGTGGTCTGGGTCGGTCCGGTGAAGCTGGAATCGGCGATGCCGCGGATGAACAGCTTGTTGCGTCCGGCGCCGAGATGCGTCGACGATACGCTTGCCAGTCGTGCAAGAATCGCCTCGGTCCCGCCCGCACCACCGAGCGCGAGGTCGACCCCGTCGAGCAACGCCACCTGGCCCGCGAAATCGCGCAACCGGACGTCGCGTTTGCTGCCGGTGACGACGATGTCCGCGCCTTGGACCGCCGGTGGTGCGGCAATCGGAACGACCCTCGGCCGCTTCGCACGAACCACCGTTACACGAGGAGTACGAGCGACCAGCCGCCATCCGACTGGGCCTGCCGCGACGACCTCCGCGTTCGCCGCCGTCGCCAGTCGGGCGAGCGCATCGCGCGCGCTCATCCGCCCACGCACCGCCGGCACGCGCCGCGACCAAAGCCCCGGATCACCGACGACGATACTCGTTCCCGACTGTCGCCCCAGCGCCAGCACCGCGTCCCCAAGACGCCCCGCCGGCAAGTCGACCGCCCCCTGCCCCGCCTGCGCAGGAGCGGCGACGGCGAGCGCCGCGACGACCAGACTTCCGCGCATTCTCACGACCGCGAGGACATTACCCAGTGACCGCCACGCTTGCGGATCGCGACACCCAGCAGCGGCCCGGCGAGGCGTGGGTCGCCGGACAGCTTGGCGGTCGCGATGCTGCCGCTGAACGGCCGCTTCGCGACGCCCGGATCGGCGCGCAGGTCGACGCCGAGCGCACGGGACAGGTCGTCAGCGACCTCCGCCAAGGTCGCGCCTTCGTACGCCAGCACGCTGTCGCGCCATGATCCGACGCTGGCGACATCGACCGCTGTGACGGTCGCCTTGCCGTCGCGAACGACCAGCCCTTGCCCCTTCACGAGGCGGATGCCATCGCGCCCCGGGTTATAGTCGACCGCGCCCTCCGATACCGCGACGCGCGTTTCACTGCGCGCGCGCTTCACGTCGAACGCGGTGCCGACATCGACCAGCCGCGCGCCGCCGACGCTCACCTCGAACGGATCGTTGTCGTCGTGCCGGACGACGAACATTGCCTCGCCGCGCTCCAGCGTCGCCATACGCGGGTCGTTGCGATCGAGCATCAGCCGCGTCGCACCGCCCATCGCGATACTGCTGCCATCGGCAAGCCGTACCGTACGCATCACCCCCGCCGCGGTTTCGACGGCATAAGGATGCGCGCGCATCTCGATCGCCTCATACCCGACGAACAGCGCGAGCGACGCGGCGATCGCTCCACCGGCCCAGACCGGCCAGCGTCTCCGCGGAGGCTGCATCACGATCGGCGCGACCGGCACAGGCGGCAAAGCGGCCGCCATCGCCTCGATATCCATCGCCATCGCATGATACGCCGCCGCATGACGCGGGTCCGCCTCCAGCCAGGCATGGAAAGCCGGCCAGTCGTCAAACGCGTCGCTGCCGGTCCGGACGACCCAGTCCAGCGCGGCCTCGTTCAGCCCAGCCCCGTTTAACGCGGCCGCGTCGATATCGTCATGCTCCGCCATCATGGCCTCCTATAGCCGAAGACGGAGACGATCGTATCAAGCCTCATCATGGCGCCGCTTTGCATCGATCATCGCGCGACAGGCTTTGCGCAGGTCACCCTCGACGGTGCTGAGGCTCACCCCGAACTCCGCTGCGACCACGCGCTGCTCGACGCCGTCGATCCGGTGCCGCCGGAAGATCCGTGCCGCGCGGTCGCCTACCGACTGCAACGCCGCCTCCGCCAGCGCTGCCTGCTCGCGTGCGATCACGACGCGTTCGGCGGAGGGCTCCTCGGAACGGTCAAGCGCAGGACCGCCGGTCGCCTCGGTCCATTCGCGATCGCGCTTCTCGGCCTGCCGCACCGCACGGTGGCGATCAAGCATCAGGTTGTTCGCCATCCGGTACAGATACGACAGCGGCGATGCGATCGGCCCGGTCGGCGCGGACTGGATCCGCACCCAGAGCTCGTGCAGCAAGTCTTCCGCATCGCCCGCGCCAAGCGAGCGGATGAACCGCAGCAGCGTGTCGCGGTTCGCGAAAAAAACGGCCTCAAGGCCTGAGGAGTCCATGTCATGCCCGTGTCGATAGGCCGCCGATCGGCGCTCGGTGGCACCGTTATCCAACGTGCCTACAGGGCTAAACCCTCGCGCACAATCGGCCGGGCGGATCGGGGCGCCTGACTGCCGTGATCTCGTGATCCCGGTGATGAGTCGAGCCCGCCACGTGGTCACCTAACCGGCGAAAACATGGTGAATTTCTTCTCGCGGATATCCGCACGTCTCAAAGTTGAGCCGCGTGGACATTTCACCTTGGTATAACCTGGATCAAATGTCGGGTCATGCTGCGTGCCGTCGGCCCTCGATGCACGTATCCGATCGTGGACTATGCCGATGCCGGGTTTTTCGATGCACACGAGCTTTGTTGGCGCAGGGCTGACATACCCGTCTCACTCGATCGAAAGCGTATTACGATCGCGGATCGACGATCTCGCCGGTCCGCGCCTTCAGCATGCAGGCCCCGTCGAGGTAACCCGGCTACCGGGCATGGCAAGGATCCTGGTGATCTCCGATGGCACGCGCGTTGCAGCGCGTATCCGCAATCGTCACTACGATCGGCTGCCCGAGCTCGCGATCATTGGCCCCTCCAGCCGGCCGGTCGTGATGCGCATCGAAGGCCCGGCCCCGCTCGAAATCCCGTTGAGCCCGCTCGACTGGTCACGCCTGACAAGCGTCGTTGCCGCGATGACGGCCGACCGTATCGTCAGAGCGCGCGATCTGGGCATCACCTGCCTCAACGGGTTGGCCGACACGACGCGCGGCGATATCGCTGCGACCGCCATCGCCCGGCTTGCCGACGCGGTCGTGACGCGTGATGCAGCCTTGGCAGACGGCAGCGCGGCCCCGCTGATCGTGCAGCTGATGGCATTGATCGATGAAGGTGGCGTCTACGATGCGGCGACCGCAGCCGAGCGCCTCGCCACGACGTCGCACAATCTTCGCCGGATCGCGCTCCGCTGGTTCGGCTTCCCGCCCAAGACGCTGCTGATGCGCCGCCGTTTCATCGCCGCGCTCGAGCGGTTCCAGGAAACCGAGATGGATTTTGCCGCTATCGCCTCGTTCGGCTATTTCGACGCGTCGCACTTCCTGCGTGATGCCAACCGTTTTCTCGGCACCACGCCGCGGCGCTATCTTCGTCGCATCGCCGGCTCCGCTGATAGCGATACGCAGGCACACCCACGGCGTTAACGACGTTTGGTAACTTTCTGTTTACCGGATCGGGTCAGGTTTGCCTCCGCGAAGGAGACGGACCAAGATGGATGATCGTACCGAGTCCCCAACGACCGCGGACGCCTGGATGGACCGGGTCGCCTATCATCGCGACCGCGCGCTCCAGGAATCGCGTCTCGCCGAGCGCGCAGAAACCGAAGTCGCTCGCACGGCGCACCTTTTGCTCAGCGAACGCCATGCCCAGCTGATGGCATCGGCTGAGTCCGTGGCGGACATGCCCGATCCGCAGTCGCCGCAAAGTTCGTTGCTGCACCTGACGGGAAGCCTGATGCGGCAAAGCTATAGCGATCAGGGCTACAGCGATTAGGTCTGATCCGACGACCTTTATCGCCGGAGCGAGGCGATCGATCAGCTCCGGCCGTTAGTCCGCCAACGCGTCGGCGTCGACCTTGCCGAGGTTGATCCCGTCGTACAGCGCCAGCAATGCGGTCACTTCCTCGACGACGGTTTCCTGCTCTGCACGCCACCGCGCGGTCGCGTCGTGCTGCGGTGTTCCGCCCTGGCCGTCGTGCAGCGTGAAGCCCTGGTCGATCAACCATATCGCGTCCGCCGCCCGCGCGCGTTGACGGCGCAGGTGATAGACCCATTGCTCAATGATTCCTGATGGAACCAGCCTGTCCAGATCGCCCATCCGTAACCCGGTACGGCAAGCGCCACGGCAATGCCAGAGTCCCGCGATGCAAATTCCGCAACGCCGAAAAGCTGGGCTGTTCACAGGGCGGTTGGCGTAATCTCGCCAGTCCGTGCACATTCTATCGACGGATACACGAGTACGACGCTTTGCGAGCGGGCGCGCGGTCGCTAGAGCGCGCGGCGATGACCGATCCTTCCATTATCCGCCGCCTCTATGGACGCCGCCAGGGCCACAAGCTTCGTCTCGGCCAAGCCGCGCTTGTCGAGGAAACGCTTGCCGACCTGTCGGTGCCTGACGAGGGCCCGATCGATGCCACGACGCTGTTCGGCGAAGACCGTCCGCTGCATGTCGAGATCGGCTTCGGCGCGGGCGAACATCTGGCGGGCCAAGCCGCCGCGAACCCCGACATTGGCTTCATCGGCTGCGAACCGTTCCTCAACGGCGTCGTCGGCGCGCTCTCGCATATCCGCGATGGCGCGCTGACCAACGTGCGACTGTATATGGGCGATGCGCTCGAGGTGATCGAGCGGCTCCCCGACGCCAGCCTCGACCGGCTCTATCTGCTCCATCCCGATCCCTGGCGGAAGGCGCGCCATGCTAAGCGGCGCATGGTCAATCACGGCCCGCTCGACACGATCGCCGCCAAGCTCAAGCCGGGTGCGGAATTCAGGCTCGGCACCGACGATCCGACCTATTGCCGCTGGTCGATGATGATCATGAATGCACGTCGCGATTTCGTCTGGCAGGCGCGGACGCCGCAGGATTTCCTGACGCGCCCCGATGACTGGCCGGAGACGCGGTACGAGCGGAAGGCGCGGCGGCAGGGCCATGAGGTCTGGTATTTCCGGTATGTGCGGGTCTGATCGCGGGCAGGCTTTGGTGGGCGTCTGACGCGTTCGGACGTCATCGGCGGCGTCGGTGATTGTCCGGCGTGAGGCTTCTCGCCTACAAGGGCGGCAACGAGGCGCGTCGGCTACCGCTGCGCCCAGGGAGAGATCATGGCCCGTCAGCTCGAACGATTCCCGAACCTCGTCGCGATGTTCTTCGCGCGCGCCGCGGAGAAGGGCGACGCGCCGTTCCTGTGGACCAAGACGAGCGGCACCTGGGTCGCCACCAGCTGGGCCGCTGCCGCGCGCCAGGTCGCGAGCCTCGCCACCGCGCTCACCGCGATCGGCCTGAAGCGCGGCGACCGCGTCATGCTGGTCGCCGAGAACCGCCCCGAATGGTGCCTCAGCGACCTCGCGATCATGGCGGCGGGGTGCATCACGGTGCCGACCTACGTCACCAACACCGAACGCGATCATCTCCACATCATCGAGAACGCCGGCGCCTGCGCGATCATCGTCTCGACGGCCAAGCTCGCAAAAACCCTCCTCCCCGCCGTCATCCGCTCGAACCAGGCGCAGACCGTGATCGGGTTCGAGGACATGAAGGTCCCTGCCGGGATCGACTTCCACAACTGGCACGCGCTGATCGCCGCGCACCAGACCGCGCCCGAAACCGCCGCCGCCCGCGCCGACTTCACGCGTGAGGACCTCGCCTGCATCATCTACACGAGCGGCACCGGCGGCGCGCCGCGCGGGGTGATGCAGCATCACGGCGCGATCCTCCACAATTGCGCTGGGTGCGCGGCGGTCATCTCGGAGGATTTCGGCTGGGACGACGAGGTGTTCCTGTCGTTCCTGCCCTTGAGCCACGCCTATGAGCACACCGGCGGCCAGCATTTCCCGATCTCATTGGGCGGCCAGATCTACTACGCGGAAGGCCTCGAAAAGCTCGCCGCCAACATCGAGGAGACGCGGCCGACGATCATGTTCGTCGTCCCCCGCCTGTTCGAAGTCCTCCGCACGCGTATCTCGAAGACGATCGAGAAACAGGGCGGCGCGTCGGCATACCTGCTGCGGCAGGCGCTCGACATCGGTGGCAAGCGCTACGCCGGCCGCCTGCGGCTGATCGACCGCCCGATGCAGGCCGCCGTCGCCACGCTGTTCAAGCCGAAGATCTCGAAGAAGTTCGGTGGCCGGCTGAAGGCGATGATCTCGGGCGGCGCACCGCTCAATCCCGAGGTGGGCCTGTTCTTCGAGGCGCTCGGCCTCACCTTCCTGCAGGGCTATGGCCAGACCGAGGCCGCGCCGGTGATCTCGTGCAACCGCCCCAAGGCCGGCGTCCGGATGGACTCGGTCGGCCCCGCGCTGAAGGATACCGAAGTCCGGATCGCCGAGGACGGTGAGATCCTGGTGCGTGGCGAACTCGTCATGCACGGCTATTGGCGCAACGACGCCGAGACCGCGAAGGTGCTGAAGGACGGCTGGCTCCACACCGGCGACATCGGCGAGATCGACGAGCGCGGCCGCATCCGCATCACCGATCGCAAGAAAGACCTGATCATCAACGACAAGGGCGAGAACGTCGCGCCGCAAAAGGTCGAGGGCATGCTGACGCTCCAGCCCGAGATCGCGCAGGCGATGATCGCCGGCGACAAGCGGCCGTACATGGTGGCGCTGATCGTGCCCGATCCGGAATGGACGCAGGAATGGTGCGCGGGGAATGGCGACGCGTGCAGCTTCGCGCGGCTGGCGGAGAATAGCGAGTTCAGGACAGCGATCGGGCATGCGGTCGAGCGGGTGAACAAGGACCTGACCGTGACGGAGCGGGTGCGAAGGTTTGTGCTCGCAGATGGGCCGTTCACGATCGAGAACGAGCAGCTGACGCCGAGTTTGAAGATCCGGCGGCATGTGTTGAAGCAGGTTTACGGGGAACGGCTGGACGGGTTGTACAAATAACCCTCTTCCCCACGGGGAGAGGGAGGGGCCCGCACGCGCTTGCGGGTGGGAGGGTGAGGGGCTTTAAGCTCGGAACACTCGTCCCAACGCCCCTCACCCTTCCGTCGCCAAGCGGCTCCTCCCCCCTCTCCCCGGCGGGGAGAGGGACTTAGAATCTCACTTCTTCGCGGGCGTCGCAGCCGGCACGACGGCCATCGTCCAATCCTTATCCGGCCGCAGATACTTCGCCGCGGTCGCTTGCAGCTCCACCGGCGTGGTGGCCACCAGATCCGACGCGATCCGCTGCGTCGCCGCGATCCGGCGCGGATCGAACGTCGCGCCGCCGAGCTGCTGCAGCCAGAACTGGTTCCCGGTCGAGGCGCGCAGGATATACTGCCCCATCGGCTTCTTGATCCGGTCCAGCTCGTCCGCCGCGATCGGCGTCGACACCAGTTCCGCCGCAATCTGGCGGGCGATCTGGAAGAAGAACGACACCCTGTCTGGCGCGACCTGCCCGATTGCGACCATCCGGCCGCCGGTGCTCATCCCGACCGGCCACTGGCTCGACACGTTGGGGCTGTAGCTCGCGCCCGCCGCCTGCCGCAGGCGCTCAAACAGCCGGTCGCTGAACACCTGCGCCAGCACGTCGAGACGCCGCGCCTCGACGATGTTGTCGATCCCGCCGCCGGTCGGCCACGCGATCACCGCCGCCGCCTGGTTCTCAGGCCCGGTATGCGCACGCATCACCGGCGTCGCATTGTGCGCGGGGAAACCGACCGGCGCACCAACCGTGGACACCGCCGTGCGTGGCTTCATCGCCCCGAACGTCTTGCCGACTGCCGCGATCGCCTCCTCGGTCTTTACGTCACCGAAGATCGAGACCTCGATCGGCCCGGTCTTCAGGATAGGCTCCCAGAATGCGCGGAAATCCTTGGCATTCAGCGCCTCGACGGTCGGCTTCGACGGCGTCCCCCAGCGCGGATCGCCCGCTCGCAGCAGGCCTTCGAGATCACGCGACAACACGCCGTCAGGCGACGAATCATACCCGGCGAAGCCCGCCAGCGCCGCGACCCGAGCACGCGCCACCGGCGCCGGATCCCACGCCGGGAATGCGAGTTTCGCCGCCATCAGCCGCAACTGATCCGCATAATCCGCCGGCGAGGTGATCGCGCCCAGCGTGAACGCATCGTCGTCGATCCCGAAGTCGAGCCCGATCCGACGCCCCGCCGTAAGCTGGTCGAGATCGCCCTGATCGAGCTTGCCGATACCACCCGCGACCAGTGCGAGATCACCCGCCCAGGCCGGCGTAGGCCGGTTCGACGAGATCGCGGTATAGCCACCACCGAACCGCACGCGGACATAGACGCGGCCGGTTTCGCCGGCGTTGGGGAACAGCAGCAGGCGCGTGCCGTTGGCAAAGTTCACCTGCTCCATGTCGAACGCGGTGATCTTCTCGCGGCTGGCGACCACGCCCGGCTTGCCGAGCGACGGCAGCTTGGAGAAATCGACCGCAGCTTGCGCACGTCGCTTGCCGGCCAGGCCCGAAACATCCGCCTTTAACGCAGTCGCGAGCTTCGCCGCGGCGCCTGCATCGGGCGTCTGCGTATTGACGAGGGCGCGTGTAGCCGTGCCTTCGAAGATCGCCTTGCTCGACGCGAGCAGCGTGGCGGGCGTGAACATGCCCTTGGCCTTCGCGTCCTGCAAAATCTTGTACGACGTCTCCGGCCCAGCGACCGTCTCGCGGATGTCCAGCGCGCCGACCATGTCGTCGGCCTGCTTCGAGCCCGCCTCGACCTTGGCGGTTTCCACGCTGGTGCGCATGATCGTGTCGAAATCGGCATATTCGCGGTCGACTTCGGCCTGGCTTGGCGCGTTGGTCTGCGCGTCGGCGATCACCGCGCGGACGTCCTTCAACGCGGCTTCCCAGTCGGTCCCGATCGGCACGATGTTGACGCTGGTCAGGTTCGCCGAACGCGACACGTCGTCGATCGACACGCCCGCCTGCAGGAAACTCCCGCCCGCGCGCGCCCGCGTTTCCAGACGTCGACTGATGAGCCGGGTGGCCAGCACGTCGACCAGCCGCTTCTGGTTCATGATCGCGGTGTCGTCCTTATACTCCCAAGGACGCACCACGCCGAGCGTCACCACTGCCGGGATCGCCGGCTCGGCGATCGTCGCGGAGACCGGCGCCTTGGGATCGGGCTTGCCGAAATCGGGGGCGGGCGTGACCGGGCCCGTGCGCTTCCAGTCGGCGAAGTTCTTGACGATCAGCCGTCCGAACAGCGCCGGATCCATATCGCCCGAGATGATGACGACGGTGTTCTCAGGACGATACCAGCGATCGTGGAACGCCTTCACGGTGGCGCCGGTGGCGGCCTCCAGCGTCTTGATATTGCCGATCGGCGAGCGATCCGCCAGCGGCTGTCCGGCAAAGAACGTCGACCGGATCGCATCGCCGAACCGCACCTGCGGCCCCGGTTGCTCGCGCTGCTCGGCCAGCACGATCGGACGCTCGGCCGCGACCGACGCATCGGTGATCGTCGGTTTTTCCATCATGCCCGACATGATCTTCAGGCTCTCGTCGAGCCCGGCCTCGGTGGCGGAAGGAAGGTCGAGCTTGAACGTCGTGGAGGTCGGCGTGGTCTGCGCGTTGGTATCCGAGCCGAAGGTGGCCCCGAACCGCTGCCACACGCGCTTCGCCTCGCCGTCGGGCACGTATTCGGAGCCACGGAACGACAGATGCTCGATGAAATGCGCAAAGCCGCGTTCGCTGTCGGTCTCGTTGAGCGAGCCGGCATCGATCCGCACGCGCACCGACACCTGGCCGGGCGGCACGCCGTTCTTGCGCACCGCGAACCGCATGCCGTTGGGCAAGGTGCCGAACTTCCATTCCGGATCCCGCGTGAGATCGCTGCCCTTGTAGAGCCACGCGGTCGTATCGATCTCGGTCAGTTCGGGAAGCGTCGGCGCCTCCTTCGCGGGGGTGGATACGGCCTGCTGCGTCGCCATCTGGCCGCTCGCCGGAATGGCCAGCCCGAGCACGAGGGGAAGCAGGACGGGAGCGCGGTACAAGCGCGAGAAGGATACCATCGCGCATCTGTAGCGGTCGCGCGCGTCGCTCGCCAGTGCCCTGCCTCGGCACCGATTGCGGCGATGCCATCATTTCGTCCAACACTGCCGGTATATCCTGTCCGAACAAGGGGATCGGTGCAGCGACGTGCCGGGATACAGGGTAGAGATGACGGTCGAAGCCGAACTGGGTCACGAACTGGGCCATGAACTGGGGCAGTCTTCATTGTGGCGGGATTCGGGCGAGCCGGCGGTACGCCGCAGCGCTCGCGTGCCCGATCTGAACGTCATATCCGGCGCGCCCAAGCCCGGCGCACCGATGGTTGCCGAAGCGAACCGTCCGCTGATCATCCGCGTCGGCAAGCATCTGCGCGGCGTGTTCGACCGGATGATCGCGTCGTCCTCGCTGGTCGCCAACGATCCGGTGCTCGACGTCCGCGACTTCGCCTGGACTGCGGACTTGCGCGAGAACTGGGCCGCGATCCGCGACGAGGCGGTCCGCGTCGCACTTCAGGGCGAGGCATCGCCCAGCCTCGCGACGATCTCGCCAGACCACCGCTCGATCGCCGAAGTCGACAAATGGCGGTCGTTCTTCCTCTACGGCTATGGCTACCCGATCGAAGAGAGCCTTGCGCGCTGCCCGCACACCGCCGCGGCGGTCGCACGCATCCCCGGCCTCAACAGCGCGTTCTTCTCGATCCTCGCGCCGGGCACGCACATCCCCGAGCATCGCGGCGTGACGAAGGGCCTCATCACCTGCCACCTCGGCCTGATCGTCCCGCGCGACGGCGACGTCCGGATGCGCGTCCACGACCGCGTGGTACGCTGGGCCGAAGGCGAGACGCTCGTGTTCGACGACACCTATCAGCACGAGGTCTGGAACGACACGTGCGGTACGCGGGTAGTCCTGCTGATCCAGTTCGAACGGCCGTTGCGCAACCCCGGCAAGTGGATCGCCGATCTGTTCCTTGGTGTCGTCCGCCGTTCCGCCTTCGTCCAGGACGCGGTCCGCAACATCGGCAGCTGGAACGCCGCGGTGAAGGCGATGGACGTCTGATTTCCTCCACCTGCTAATCCGTCGCCACCACAAACTCCGTCACCCCAGCGAAAGCTGGGATATTTCGGTTCGGGCAATCCGCTTCCCAACGGGGATACCCCAGCTTTCGCTGGGGTGACGGACTTGCGGAATGCCGCCCGATGCCCCGCCCCTCACCCCCCGAAAGAAACCGTTTCCCGTTCCGCGCTTGATCCTCCGCCCCCGCCGGGCCACATGCGATGCATGCTGATCGAAACGGAATCCACCCCGAACCCCTCGACGTTGAAGTTCCTGCCGGGACGCACCGTCATGGACGCCGGCACGCGCGACTTCGCCACCCCCGAGGAGGCCGAGACCAGTCCGCTGGCCGAGGCGATCTTCAATCTCGGCGACGTGACCGGCGTGTTCTTCGGCCGTGATTTCGTGTCGGTGACCGCCGGGCCGGGCGTCGCTTGGTCGGACCTGAAGCCCGACGTGCTCGCGATCCTGCTCGATCATTTCTCCGCCGCGATGCCGCTGTTCAAGCCCGCGCGCGCCGGCTTCTCGGTGCCGTCGGACGAACCGGCTCTGTCCGACGAT
>Ga0308169_10003483_pt1 | contig 15362 bp, 13 predicted proteins | sample PhyBR1_2_FD_202139 | JGI IMG/M metagenome (GOLD analysis project Ga0308169, IMG submission 202139) | Phyllosphere microbial communities from UC Gill Tract Community Farm, Albany, California, United States - DLSLSB.R1 | ecosystem: Host-associated > Plants > Phyllosphere > Unclassified | place... | reverse complement strand
CCGCCAAGCTCGAGCGGGTGTTCGGCGAGAGCCTCAAGCGCGCGAGGAGGGACGCCGAGAAGGTGAGGGAGCTCGGGAGGGGGTTGGCGGCTTTCGTTGACGGGCAGCAGCAGCAGCAGCAGCAGAAGGCGTGAGCAGGAGGGACGGGCAGCAGGAGCATGGGGCAACGTCGGGCTGTACATAGTAGGTCTCCGGGAGGAACGTGCACGACCTTCTCGACTGCGACCAGATGAAGTGCACGACGAGAGCTCGACTACGAGGCGCGAGAGGAGAAGTAAGGAGAACGGGCACGAATGAGTGAAAGTACGAAGAGAGGAAAGCTAAACACAGACTCGGGCGACGACGCTTCGACCTCGCTCAGAGCGCCGCCACGGCGCCGAACGCTCCCCGCTCCCACCTCCACCCGCCCTTGGCCGGGCTAGCACCCTCGTCCACCCCCTCGTCCTCTCCCTCAGCCTCGCCAAACCGTCCCTCGCCGCCGCCCTCGGTCCCGAAGAGCGTCCTCGGCGCGAGCGGCGTCGAGAGCCGGCCCATTGCCGACGACGACGACGAGCTGCCGCCGCCGCCGCCGCCGAAGCTGAGCGAGCCTGCGCGGCCTCGAGGCTTGGTCGCCGACGCCGAGAGCGCCGCGGCAGCGCCAAAGAGGCCGGCCCCACCGGCGCTCGAGCGGTTCGCCGCGTCGCCGCCAAAGAAGCTCGCCATCGTCGCCTTCCTCGCGCCCGTGCCCGGCGTCGCCTTGCGCGCGCTCATGGCGGGCGAGGGCGCGGCGCGGAAGGGCGACACGATGGGGAAGGGGAGGGCGGCGAGCGGGAGCGACTTGCGGCTCGACGAGGCGGCCGCGGCGGTCGAGACGGCGGGCGAGCCGGGGACGTTCTCGTCGGCGGCGCTGAACGTGAACGAGAAAGTCGAGGTGCGGCGCGCCGGGGCGAGGCTCGTGCGCGGGGCGGCGGGCGACGAAGCGGCCGAGGCGAAGAAGCTCGGGTCGTGGACCGAGACGGCGGGCGAGTGCAGCGCCGAGGCACCGGCGGCGGCGGGCTTGCGGGCCGTCGTAGGCGAGTCGCCCGTCTTGGTCGCGACGAGGTAGTCGCGCACCTCGGCGTCGGCCTCGCTGCGGGCGTCCGGGTCGAGCTCGTCCTGGTCGTGCGCGAAGGAGCCGGTCGGCTCCTCGACCTCCTCGAGCTCGTCTTCGCCCGTAGAGACCTCCTCCTCGCCCTTGTCGACGACCGTGCCCGAGCTCATCGCCGAGCTGACCCGGACGCGCTTGCTCAGGCGCACGTCGCCCTCCCTCGCGCTCGGACCCACGCCGAGCTCGCCGACCGGCTTCTTGACCGAGGCGGGCGCCGTGTAGAAGCCGTCGCGCCCGTCGATCGTCGTGTCGACGCCGAAGTGCGTGCGAGTCGCAGGCGCGAGCGACTGGTTGTCGACAAGGTCGGCGCGCTCGGCGCCGGGGAGGATCGACGAGCGAGCGTGCTTGCCGAGCGCGGCGGCGACGAAGGGCGCCGGGCTTGTCGTCTCGTCGTCGCGCCCTGCGACGGTCGGCGTGCCGAAGGGCGCGTCGCGCTGAGTGCGACGGCTCGCAGACGCGGCGGCGGCGGCGAGCATGTGCGCCGGGACGGCCGTGACGGGCTCGTCCTGGTCGGCGACGGCGACGGCCTTGAAGGGCGTGCCCTTGCGCGCCCCGACGCTCTGGCGCTGCGCGACGAGGGGCGAGTCGTGGCCGAAAGTCGGGGTGGTGGGAGACCCGGTGGGCGTGAGGAACGAGACGAGGGACCGGGTCGGCGGCGCGTCCGAGAGGGCGGGGCTGCTGGGCGAGACGGCAGGCGAGGTCGCGGTCGTCGCCTTGCCGACGACGAGCGTGCTCGGTGCGATCCGCTGCTGCGCCGAGCCGGCTTCGAGGCGGTCGAGCCTCGAGACGACGTCGCGCCGAAGGGTGTCGAGAGCGGCCTCGAGCTGCTCGCACTTGGCGCAAGACGGCGGGATGGCGGTCTCGAGGTCTTCAAGGTTGTCGGCGACGTTATTGAGGAGCTCGTCTTGCTCTTGGAGGTTCGAGACGAGGAGCGAGATGCGGTCGTCGCGCTTCTTGAGCAGGTCGGTCACCTCGTCGCGGCGGACAAGCTCGAGCGTCTCGATCTTGTCGTCGATGAGGATCTTGACAGCGCTCTTGTCGATGAGCTCGACCTGGACAGCGTGCTTGAGCTGGTCGAGACTTGCCGACTGCCGCTCGAGCTCTGCCGTGAGCGACTTGACCTGGTCCGAGAGCGAGTGCAGGGTGGCTGGTACTGGCGCAGGTTCTGCAGGGACGTGTCAAGTATCAGCACAGGGGCTCGGTCAGAGCAAGGGAGGATGAGAGGACGGAGCAACGCACCGATCGAGGAGGAGGCGGCGGCGTCGGGAGGTGCGGCGGGGCTGAGCGCAGTCGCCTTCTTGCCCTTGTCGATCTTGCCCGCGGTGTTGGGCGTCCTTCCGGTGGCCGATGAACTCGAAGGCGTGGCCGTAGCCGTGTCGGACCTGGTGGTGCGCGCTTGGCGGTCAGCGCGAGGCCCTCCTGGAGTACGTGAGGAGAGGACGGGAGGGACGCACAGAGCGAGCTTGGTGGCAAGCTGATTGACGAGGAGCTCGTTCTTGCCGCCGGCCTTGATGTTGTTCTCCTGTTGACGGAGTGGGCGAGAGAGGGAGCGGGGCGGGGGAGGGGCGTCAGCTCTGGCACACTGGACACGGGCTGGTCAGCAGGAAGGTGGAGGCACCTTGCAGAGGGCTTGTAGCTCTGTGCGCTTGAGTGCACGCAGCTCAGCGAGCGAGGTGGGTGCCATCGCTGAGGGGGGGTTGGATGATGAGGGCGGAGGGGAACGCGGGCGAGGAGGGTGCTGGTAGCGTCGCGGTCGGTTGTCTTGTGTGCTCGAGGGCTGTCGGAAGCCCTAGTCGAGTGTAGGCTGGTGCACACGCTAGCGATGAGGGTGGACGAGGAGCAAGCCCAGCTCCGAGTGCGACGAGCGATTCGCGCCCTCTCTCGTCTCTGCATCGGCATCGAAGGCTATGAAGATCATATAGACGCACTTTTAGTATCTTCGCGAGTGGATCTGCCCAGTCAAGCAAGCGCTCAGAAAGGGTCGCGGCCTTCGCCTCCTCCTCGCCGCGAGCGCCCAGGGCTGGGCCGGCTCTCCGCCCTCGCTCGCTCTTCTTTTGCGAATAGACGCGCATGAGAGCTCTACGCTAAGGTACTCGTCGCTGTCAGGTCGCTCGCGAGATGAGCTTGCAGGCCAGCGACCGGAAGAAGCTGCTCAGCTCCTCCTCACATCGCCTTCCAAGTCGGCGCGGCCAGCTTCTTTCGCCTCGCTAGCGTGCTCTCCCTCTAGCTATGAGCGAGCAAGACACGAAGCCGAAGGAAGGGAACCGTTCTATCTACATTTTCCCCTCGAGCGGAGCCTCGAGCCAGTCTAAAGTCTACGTCTCCTGCTCCTCTGCTGCTCGTAGCGTCGCACGCTCGTCTTCTCCCTCAGACAAAGTTCCAGGCGATAGGCAACACACCGGTGTCGTAGTTACCGATGGCGCCGAAAGCTGCAGGAGGAAGAGGGAGTCAGGAACAGGAACGGGCTCGAGCGCTCGAGACGGGGGAGAAGGGGACGCACCACCGGTCGAAAGGTCGAGCGAGCCGTACGAGCAGCCAGGGCACGTGTCGGCGACCTTGGCGGTGATGGTGGCGCCGTTGGCCGTGTTGGTGACCTTGACCGTGCGGCCGCACCAGCCCGAGTTCATCTGGGCGGCGTTGACGGCGACGACGTAGTCCGAGTCCGAGGCGTAGTTGCCGCACGAACCGGCAGCGCCGCCCTGCGAGTAGAAGGTGGCCTGGCCCGAGTAGGTGCCCGAGGAAGCCGACGACGCCTGCTGGGTGGTCTTAGGCGCCTGCGTCGTGGTCGTCTTGGGCGCGACCCACTGCGAGGTGGTGGTGGTCGTCGAGGCTGCAGAGAGGTGAAGAGGGTGTGCGAAGGGTGAGAGCGAGAGGGGAGGGCGAAGGAAGAGAAGGAGAGCGCGAGGGGAGGCGGGCGGGAGGGTCAGCGGGTTTAGGAAGGTCGAATCTCGAGTCGGGGAAACAGGGACGCACGCTTGGCGGTCGTGGTGGTCTTGGGCGCCTCGTAGCTCGAGGTCGACGACTCCTTCCACTCCTTGGTCGAGGCCGAAGACGACGACGGCTCAGGAGCCCAGGTCGAGGAGGACGAGGCGGCAACCTTCTTCTCGGCGGCGGCCGAGGACGACGACGAGGGAGCGGCGTACTCAGACGACCAGGCCGACGACGACGACGCAGCCGACGAGTGCCAGGCCGACGAAGAGGTCCAGGCGGCCGACGACGAGGCGCTCGACGACTCCTTCTTCTCGGCGGCGGGCGAGGTGGTGGCGGCGGCGGTGTGCTCAGCCCAGGTCGACGACGACGACGACGAAGGGGTGGCGGCGGCGTGCGAGCTGGTCCAGCTCGGGGCCTTGGCCGAAGTAGCGGCGGCGGGCGTCTCGACGACCGAGGTGGCGGGCGAGTCCTTGAGGGCCTGAGCGGCAGCGGCGGCCTCGGTCTCGTTGGCGAAGCGCCAGTCGACGGTGGCTGCGAGGAGATGGGCGTCAGCAGAGGAAGGGAGAGGAGGAGAGCGAGGAGGACGAGGAGGAGGAGACGCACTGAGGCCGTCGTCGCCGTCGAGCGAGCGCCACGCGGCGACCGAGAGGGTGATCGTGTTGTTGAGCGTCGAGGCGTCGGCGACGAGCGCCGTGACGGTCTTGTTGTTGTCGCCCTTGACGACGACGAACGAGCCGCAGTACGGCGAGACGGCGTCGTACTTGGGGTAGAACTCGAGGGGAAGGCCGACGACGGCGTCGGAGTCCGACGAGTACGAGCCGCAGGCACCGGCACGGCCGTCCTGCGTGAACCAAAAGGCGACTTGCTCCGTCTGGGTCGTGTTCGGGAGGGCGACCGACGACTCGACGACAGGGACCGGGGCGGCGGTGACGGCCGAGAGCGCAGCGAAGGCGAGCGAGACGGCGGCGAGCATGGTCGTGGGAGGGGGGAGGTGTCGAAGGAGGAGGTGCAGAAGAGAAGAGCGGAGCGCAAGAGCGAGCAGCTTTTGAACAGGCTCAGGTCGAGGGTGCTCCCCTCGGACGCGGACGAGGGGGACCGTCTCACGCACGGTGCTCGCGCGCGCGGCCGCGGAGAGTCCACGAGGCGCGTGCACCCTGTTCTGTCGGACCCTCGCCCGGCATCCGCGCACACTCGAGAGCAATTGTGCAAATCTGCGATCGACCGCAGCCGGTCCGGGGTCGCCACGAGACTCGCCGCGGCCGAACCCACCTCCGTCGCGACGCCCTCTTTTTCGCCCTGCCTGGGCGGGAAGCTCGCTCGGCTCGACTGTGTGCCGGCTCCACAGTTCGTGAGAGAATCGGGGCGCAGCCCGGCGCAACAGCGCTCGACGGTGCACGCGAGCTCACGGCTGCCTCGACTCGCCCGAGCTCGCTCGCTCGTCCGGCCCTCTCTTTTTTCCAGGGCGGTCGGCCGTCACCTCGCCCCCGCGGATGCTCGAGCGGTCTGCAACCAGCTCGGGCACGCTCTGCTCGTCAGGCTCGCACTCTTTGTCTGCCGCTTGGCGAGCAAAAGAGGTCGCTCCCCGTCTCGAGGGCCCAGAGTGGAGGTCAACTTGAGAAGGTCCGCTCGGACCACCTGCAGGTGCGCGCACCCTGTCTCCCCCTTTCGACGCCTCGCTTCCTGCGCACCCTGCTCTCGAGTCGGGCACTGCGACTGCGCGAATCCTCGCAGCGAGCTCGACAGCCGAGTCTCAGAGCTCGACCCTCGCTTGCCCGACTCGCCGCAGAGAGACGCGCGGGACCTGACGGGCAGCCGGCCGTCGCAGAACAGCATGGCGAGGTCACTGCGGTGCGCTCAGAAAGCAAGCGCGAAAGAGGCTGGAGAGGCTCGCCGACGCGAGGAAAGAGGAGAAGAGGAACTCGGACCAGTGATGCACAGCTCTACAGATGTATATGATGGTCTCGGCGCAGAAGGGAGGTCTAGAAAGGAGGAATCTTGTCGTCGAGCGTCGAGTCTAGGGCATCTCGACCTCGGTCATGTGAGGCGGCTCGACATCGTCGGCGAGGACCTGACCCTCGTGCTGCTCCATCGAGCGAGCGACGCGCGACTTGGCGCGAAGTTGAGGTCCGACTGCGAGCGTCGACGGGATCAGTGGATGCTGTGCGAGACGAGACGAGCAGAGAGCAGGGACGCACAGGCGATCAGGCCCCAGGGAACGACGGCGAGGGCGAGCGCGATGAAGCCGACGAGCGACGACGCCCAGTCGAACCCGAGCTTGTCGTACATCGTGACGCCGAAGAAGGGGAACTGCAGGAGGAGACGATTCGTCAGGACCGACCAGAGCGCGAGGTTGAACAAAAGGCTCGCTGCTCACGGTCGCGCCGAGGATGTTGCGGAGGAGCGACTGAGCGGCCTGGCCCGACGACGAGTAGCGGTCGTAGACGTCGCCGATGTAGAGGTAGGTCGCAAGGTAGATCGAGTAGCTGTGCAGGGAGCGAGAGAGGGAAAGTCAGCGAGCGGCTCGAGCGCACCTGCCGACGACGAGACGACGAAGTAGATGCTCGTCGAGAAGGAGAGAGGACGCACACGCCGACGTTAGTCAAGGTGACGAAAATACAAGGCACGATCCAGTGGATCGACTCGCGCGCGGTCCATGCGAAGCCAAAGGCGCCACCAGAGAAGAGGAGGGCGCCGATCGCCGACGAGTAGAGGCGGACCTCGGGCTTGGCCTTGCCGTGCCCGCGCGCGACGGCGCGAGCGTACATGGGCTCCTGGATCGTGAGGTGCAGGCCGTACGAGATGAGCGCGCCGATGCAGCCCGTCATGAGGCACGTCGCACCCTGGCCCTGCGAGAAGCCGTACGTCTCGCGCATGACGTGCACGACGGCGCCGATGTAGAGGAAGACCATGCCCCAAGCGAAACCGACCCAAAGTGCGAGCGCCATGACGATGGGCTCGGTGAAGAGGTAGAGGAGCGGGCGAGTCGACGAGACCTTGAGCGCCTGGAACCAGCCCTCGAACCGCTCGGCGCCATCGACGTAGTGCGGTCGGCCGGTCTCGTTCTCGAGCTGCTTGCAGCGCTTGCCGAGGATGACGTCGGCACGGCTGGAGGAAGGAGGGCGTGAGCTGACGTCGGCGAGGGAGGGAAGAGAGCAAGAGGACGCACGGCTCGGGGAAGAAGAAGAGGCACAGGACGAAGCACAGGCCGTTCGAGCACATCTGGATCCAGTAGACTGTTCGAGTGTAGTGTCAGTAAAGGAGAGCGCGGAGGATGAAGGAGGAGGAGGGAGAGAGAGAGAGACGCACCCCAGTGCCAGTTGAGCTTCTGCGCCGCCCAGTTCATCGCCGTCGGGCCCGTCGCGTTGGCGGTGAAGACGCAGAGGACGAAGATGCCCATGGCCGGTCCACGGATGCGCTTGGGCCAGAGGTCGGCGACGACGCCGGCGGCGACCGGACCTTCGACGCTCGCGGCGACGCTGCAGGGTTTCTACGTCAGCTCTATGTCCCGCGCGAGCGATGGTGAGCGGCGGGACGTACCCCTGGATGAGGCGACAGAAGATGAGCGAGTAGATGTTGGGCGCCAACGCCTGGCCGAGGAAGAGGACGAGGATGCTGCAAGGGGACCGTGCGCGCGGCGGTCAGCGCCCGATACTCGTCCCGAGAACGCAGCCCTTCTCAGGAGCACGCACATGAACGTGCAGATGACGATCTGTGGCCTTCTGCCGAACGTCTCGGAAACAGGAGCGAGTACAAGTGGCCCGATCCCGAGCATGGCCAAGTAGGTGAACGACGACGCCTGGAAGACGTTGGCCGTCACGCCCGGGTTCTCTTCACGGAAGCCGCCGCTCGCAGCGCCGTTCGCCTGCGGGTTCAAGGCGAGGTCAGCTCTCGGCGCTCGAGGGGTTGCACGCTCGCCGCGCGAAGGCTGGAACGCTCGACGCGCGACGGCCGGTTCAGGGTCGGCGAGACGGGACTCACCGACGCGTTGAAGGCCGAGCAGTAGGTGACGAACATGGCGAGGGCGAGAGCTGCGCGAGGGCGAGTGAGAAGGAGTCAGCGCGACTGGGCGAGGTCGACTTGCGAAGGCGCGCAGGTTGCGAGAGAGGAGAGCACGCACCTCGGTAGCGCTTGAGCCTGCTCCATCCCTCGGCTGGGTCCTCTGGGTCGCCCTTGGCGAAGCGAACAGGCACGGGCGCCTGCACCGAGGCGTTGACCTGCTCGAGCTTGGCCGTATCGTGGTTCATGAGCTCCTTCTGCATCGGCGGGTCGGCGGTTGGGTCGGCTCGTCGAGAGGGAGGGGAGGGCGAACGGAGATGAGGGAAAGGAGCAGAGAGGCGTGGAGGGGCCGGCGCGGGTATAGTCGTGGAGGACCAACTCGGGGTCGGGAGGAGGCGGGGTTGAGGGTTTAGGGCCTCGGGCGAGCTCGATGCGTCCTCGTGCGGCTTCTGGTCGGTGCTGCTGCTCGTGAAGGCGCTGCTCGAGAGGCGTGCGAGTGTGCTGAAGAAGCTCTCAGCCGAGAAGAGCTGAGCGAACGAGCCGGAGCGAGAATCGACAGGCGAGCACCGGCCTGCTCCAACTGGCTGCTCATCGACAACCGCAGCCTAAAAACGGCCCTGCGCCTTACGAGCCCGGAGAATCGGACGGCTGGCGGCCGAGATTGTGACCAGCTCCGAGGCGGGCCACAAGCTTTTCCCTCCTGGATCCGCCGCGAGCGCCGGGGTCGGCAGAGTGGAGGGTTCGATGGCTGAGACAGCGAGCCTGAGAGCTGCACATGGCTGCGTGCGAGGCGAGGCGAGGCGGCAGGCGCAGCGAGGTGCGAGCAAGCAGTGAGGAGAAGGAGGTCAAGCCTGCGAGCCGACCGGATGAGCGCGACCGTACGAACGAGTTCGAGCTTGGCGTCCGTCCACGAAAGCTGGAGCGCCGCAAGTCCGCGTTCGCAGCCCCGCACTCCCCGCTCCTCCTCGTCGAGCGTTCGAAGCGCGATTTCATCCTTCTCTCGCCGAAGCTTGCGAGGTAGGAGAAGAACGACAACGACGATGCAAGGAAGAGAACTAACGGCACAACATGAGGAGTAGAGTAGAACCCGCGCACAGACCCGAGGCTCGAGAGAGAGAAAGGAACCCGCTCGACCCGCTCCCTCGAGCCCGGCGCTCAGCAATGCGCCTGACCCGTCGCCTGCGCCCAGGCCGTCCACCACGCCTCTGCGTCGTCGACCGTGAACCCGACCCGACCGAGCCACCCCTCGGCGTCGACGACGACGGCCCGCTCCCTCCACCGCTCGTCCTTGATCCGCACCGGGTCCCTCGCCCAGATGACGCCCGTCGATCCGAGCCCGCTCACGACGACGCCTCGTGGTGCTCGGGGTTCGGGACCGAGCTTGGTGCGACGTCGAGGCGAGGAGGGCGAGGAGGAGGAGGAAGAGGAGGGGAGGCCGGCCGCGGCGAGCTTGACGAGCTGGGCGGGCGAGCAGAAGGCGCGCGCCGTGTGGATGCGCGCGAGCGGGATCTTGACCTCGCGGCGGAAGAGGAGGTGCCGCACGACGAGCGCCGTCGCCGTGAGCGTGACGAACTCGTCGTCGTACAGGACCTGCCGCGCCGCCGAGTCGAGCGGGGGTGGTGCGTCGGGTGAGACGTGCTGCCACAGGCACGACGAGTCGGTGCGCGTGCGCACGCGCGACAAGGGCGACCCGAGCGAGTAGCGCGACGCGAGGACGGCGAGCTCGCGCTTGTGGTGGTGGTCGTCGGTGCTGCCCTCGTCGCTCGTCGTGCGGTCCGACATGGCCGTCGTGCGGGTTCGGGTGCGGGACAGGGGCTCGCCCGAGGCGTTGGGCGAGGGCGTAGGCGTGCTTCGAGTCGTCGAGTGGCGCGCGATAGACGAGCCGAGTGGCTGCAGGTGGGGCGCGGGGTGAGCGAGGGTGGGGGAAGGGAGGAGGAGGGAGAGAGAGAGAGGAAGGGAGAGGTCGACGCACCAGGGTCAAGGTCATATGCGCTCGGGAGCTCAGAGCCTAGTGAACGGGATGAAGAGCTGAAGCGGAGAAGAGCGAAAGCGCGAGCGGGACCAGGTCGAGCGCCAAGGCAGGAAGGAGCGGGAAGTGCGCAGACCTCGAAGCGTGGGTCTCTCTGCACGTGCCGATCCCCCGCCCTCTCCTCCACGTCCTCGTCTCGTCGTCGAGAGCTCGACTCGACGAGCGCGCGCATGCATCCGGTTGCGCTCGCCCGCCGCTCACATGTACATGCTTCCCGCCTGCTCGCGCCTCTTCTCCCGCCTCTGCCGCTCGAGCCACTCGAACGCCGTGCCGCCCTGCGCCTCGGGGCTCCACCAGTCCCACCCGAGCGCCGTCTTGACCTCGCGCAGCGGCGCGCCCGGGCTCGCCGCCGCCGTCCTCGTCCTCCTCGGGCCGCCGAGCCCGCCGACGAGCTCGCGGAAGAGCGCGCCCGGGTCGCTCAGGCTCGTCGGCCCGCCGGCGTCGTACAGCGTCCCGGCGCTGCCGGACGTCATGCCGACGGGCGACGCGAGCGAGAAGGGCCCGTTGAGCGGTTGCGGCGGCGTCGTCGTCGGGAGGAGGAGGAGCGTCGACGAGGTGGTCGAGGGGGAGAGGTGCGACAGGGTGAGAAGCGACGAGGCGAGGCCGTGATGCAGGTTCGGGGTTGTGAAGGGCGAGAGCGCGCCGGTCGAGCGCAGCTGGGTAATGGCGGGAGAGGGCGACGGCGAGGAGAGGGCGAGGATGGGTGCGCTCGAGGTCGGCGAGTCGGCGTCCCGCTTGGCGGGCGGGATGTAGGACGGCAGGTGATACGACGAGACGATGGTGACGGTGGCGGGCTGCAGCGCCTCGAGGAGGGTCGACGAGAGGGGGTGGAGCGCGGCGAGAGGGAGGGCGGTCGTGAGGAAGACGAGGGTGGGGTGTGCGGCACCGGCTGCCGCAGGAACGACGAGGCCGACCTGTTGCAGTAATCTGGTCAGCTCGAGCGCACACACGAGTCCGCACAAGGGAGAGGGAGGCGCACCTGCTCCCCCTCGACGACGACCTTCATCGCCCTTGCCGCGTCATCGAGCTGGACCCCCTGCGCGAGCCTCTCGCCCGCCTCACCGAGCAAGAAGACCGCCTCCTGGCCCTTCTCGAGCCCTTGCCCGCCCCCCTCGAGCGACACCACGGCGTCGGGCGCGAGCTCTTTGGAGGCGGCGGTGGTCGAGTGGGGACGCAGCTCGTCGTCGTCCCAGTCCGACTCCGAATCCGACTCGAGCGCGTAGGCGGGCGCTGCGGCGAGGTGCGCGTTCTGCTCGTAGTCCATGGCGGGGATGGACGAGGTGAAGTGGGGGAGAGCGAGAGCTGGCCGCTCGCGGCTCACGGCGACGAGTCGCTCGCACAGCTTCGGCTTGCAGGAGTGGCTCACTCTTTCTCTTAGAGCGCGAGCAGTCGATCGTACGCAAGCTTCCCTCGGCATGCAGCGCGACGAGGCAGACACGCTCTCTCGCTCTCTCCGCTCTCTCGACCTCGCTCTCGCGCTCGTTGGGGAGGGGTACGGCCTTGAGATTGCGATACAGCGCAGGAGCTGCGCGCCCGGGTATGCTGGTACAACGAGATAGAGAGGGGGAGCCATGCGAGGGGCGCGAGGTGGAACGACGAGGAGTGCGAGCGGCGAGGACGACGAGGGGGAGCGACTACCGCTTCTTCATCGAGGCGCGGCGACCCTGACCTGCGTGCGGCGAAGTGTGCGTCAGCCGAGTTCCCCGACCGAAGCAGACGGCCTCGTCCAGTGAGGAGTCGCGGCACGAGTGCGGAGGAGGGAGAGTGAGCCGGACGCACCCTTCTTGGGCTTGACCTTGCCGCGCTTGCGGAGCGTCTCGATGTCGAGTAGCCTGCAGGAGGGGATTCTGGTCAGTTGAGCTGCACCTCGAGGCGCACGAGGGGGAGGGAGAGCGAGGAGGGAGACGGACCGAGTCTCCTCGACGAGGTCGCGCAGCTCGAGTCCCGGGATGGCGGCGTTGAGGCCGCGGAAGCTGCTGAAGCGCTCGCCGTAGTAGCGGAGCATGGCGGGACCCCTGAGGCGCGCCTTGAGGACCTTTGAGCCGGTGCGGAGCGAGTGCGGGTTGTGGACGGTGCCGAGGACGTCGCAGCGGAGCTTTGCGAGCTGCTGGAGGCGCGCTGCTGCGGGTGCGGCCTGCTGAGCCCACCGTGCCAAGGTTGGGAGCATGATCGACGCCGGTCTGTGCTGTGGGAGATGAGCGAGGTGAGGAGGTGTTCGGGGCGGGACTTGGCCGCGAGAGCGCGCCCGCGCCGCCGCCGAGCGAGAGCACGGCTCGTCGTCGCTCTCATCTCGTCCCCCGCTTCCACCGCGTCGCGCAGCTGCCGTGTGAGCCCACCCAGGCTTGCTCCACAGCCCAACTCGCCCTTCTACCGAGCCCGCTCGTCGCTACAAGCCCCCGCGCCGTCACCATGTGTGCGTCTCCTCCTCTGCCCCTCGTCCCCGTCTCGCTCCGTCCGCTCGACTCCCGCTCCCTGCGGGGTCTATCGCCTCTAGCGCCTGGCGAAGCGCGTCGTCTGGACACTCTAGCTGACTCTGTCCCTCCCATCCGTCCATCCATCCACGCAGGCGGCGTCCTCGCAATCCTCCTCGCGTCGCAGAACAACGTCGCGCCCGAGCTTGCTGAAGGCCTCCAGCTCCTCCAGCACCGCGGGTGCGTCTCTCTCTCTCTCTTTCCCTACCAGCCCAGTCCACCGCGCACTGCGTCTCCACTCGCCGAGAGCCGCCGAGCTGACGCCTCTTCCCCCGCTCCCTCGGTTCACCTCGGCAGCCAGGATGCTTGCGGCGTCGTCACCTGCGGGCCCAAGGGCCGCTTCTACCAGTGCAAGGGCAACGGCATGGTTCGCGACCTCCTCGACGCCAAGTCGCTCAGCCAGCTCATCGGTGGAATGGGCGTCGGCCACGGTCCGTCCCTCCCTCCTCCTCGGCTTGACTCGTCGCGCGACCGGTCACTGACTCTCGCTCATTTCGCCGCTCGCAGCTCGCTACCCGACCGCTGGCTCGTCGGCGCAGTCGGAGGCGCAGCCGTTCTACGTCAACTCGCCGTACGGCATCGTCTTCGCGCACGTGCGTCCTCGACCTTCTCAACTCGAGGGAGGCCGCCGCACCGCTCCCTGCGTGTCTCGCGGTCTCCCTGCTCGTGTATGAGGATGGAGGGACACCTGCTGACGCCCCTCGACCACCTCGTACGGTCGCAGAACGGCAACCTGACCAACACGGACCACCTGCGCTACTACCTCGACCACTACGCGCACCGTCACATCAACACGTCGTCCGACTCGGAGCTCCTCCTCAACCTCCTCGCCGACGCGCTCCAGAAGACGGGCAAGTTCCGCATCGACGGCGACGACATCTTCCGCGCCGTGCGCGAGGTCATGCAGACGACGTCGGGCGCGTACGCGTGCACGGCCATGATCGCCGGCTACGGCATCTTTGGCTTCCGCGACCCGCACGGCATCCGGCCCATGGGTTGGGCGAGGCGCAAGAGCGAGACGGTCGACGGCGGGTGGGACTACATGATGGCGTCCGAGAGCGTCGTGTGCGACGCCCTCGGCTTCCAGGACTGGACCGACGTCAAGCCCGGTGCGTTCACCCTTCCCTCTCTCTCGAGTCGACGAGCACGAGGAGAGCGCGAGACGAGGAGCGGCGAGGGACAAGAGCGTCGAGCTGACCCAGCGGTCCGTGCACGCTCGCAGGCGAGGCCATCATCATCACTCGCGAGGGACTCGTGACTCGGCAATGTGTCCCGGAGCGTACCATCGCTCCGGACATGTTCGAGTTCGTGTACTTCGCGAGGCCCGACTCGGTCCTCGACGGCATCTCGGTCTACCGCGCCCGCATGGCCATGGGCGACGCGCTCGCCGAGAACGCGCGGCAGAAGCTCGCGGCCGAGGGGATCAAGGTCGACGTCGTGATCCCTGTGCCGGACACGAGCCGGGTCGCGGCGCTGCAGCTCGCGCAGAACCTCGGCGTCCCGTACCGGGAAGGGTTCGTCAAGAACCGGTACGTCGGGCGCACCTTCATCATGCCCGGCCAGGAGCTGCGCCGCAAGAACGTGCGGCGCAAGCTCAACGCCATGGCGCTCGAGTTTGCCGACAAGGCCGTCCTCATCGTCGACGACTCGATCGTGCGCGGCACGACCTCGAAGGAGATCATCCAGATGGCTCGCGACGCCGGCGCTCGCAAGGTCATCATGGCCTCGTGCGCCCCGCCTATCCGTCACCCGGCCGTCTATGGCATCGACATGCCTTCGAGGAAAGAACTCGTCGCGCACGGCCGCACCGAGGACGAGATCTCGCAGTACATCGGCGCCGACCTCACCATCTTCCAGACCTTGCCCGACCTCGTCCAGTCGTGCGCCCAGTTCAACCCGGACATCCAGGAGTTCGACTGCTCCGTCTTCACCGGCGAGTACGTCACGGGCGGCGTCACCGAGGAGTACCTCGCCCACATCGAGGGGCTCAGGGCCGACAACGCCAAGGTCAAGGCCGCAAAGTCGGGCGCCGGCCCGGCCCTCGTCGACGTCTCGTCGGCGGCCGCCGCCTCGTCCACCTCGTCGTCGTCGTCGTTGTCGTCGTCGAGGCAGCAGCAGAACGGCGCGCTCGGCCACATGCAGCCCGTCCTCGAGACGCAGCCGCTCGACGACGTGAGCGGCGGCGGCGAGGTGGCCGGCGGCGGCGACGTGAGCCAGGTCGTCGGCCTCTCGAACGAGTCGCTCCAGGAGCACGAGATGCCGAGCCTCGTCGTCGGCCTCTCGAACGAGTAAGCGCGCTCGTCGTCGTGCGGATCGACCTCCTCCTCAAGTTTCTCGCTCTCTCTCTCTCGCTTCTCCCTCTTTACCTTCGTCCCTTCCGTCCCTCTCTATCGCGCTGTAGTGCCCTCTGCCTTGTCACCTTTACCTGCAACCCACACACCGTCGCAAGCATTGACGAGAGCGGCCTTCATCGAGAGCAGCGCTGCCTTGCTGCGACAAGCTGCTCGTCTCGAGTCGCTCATGCGTGAAGCCTAGTGCCGGTGCTCGCACGAGAAGGACGGAAAAGCGGCGTCCTGCTATCGCCTCGACGCGCAGGCCGCCGACTTGAACGTTCGCCGAGCGGGAAGAGGCCCGCCTCGAGCGAGCGCGAAAGCTCCTTTTTCGCTGGTCTCTGCTTCTTTCACGCTCGATTGACGCTCGCACACGCTCACAGTACGGCAAAGCCGAGCGCAGCTGTGCCTGCCCCGAGCCGAGGGCGCCAGGAGCCGGGGTCCTCTGCGCACCTCCTCTCGCTCTCTCTCTCGCGCGG
>Ga0308169_10003479_pt1 | contig 15368 bp, 16 predicted proteins | sample PhyBR1_2_FD_202139 | JGI IMG/M metagenome (GOLD analysis project Ga0308169, IMG submission 202139) | Phyllosphere microbial communities from UC Gill Tract Community Farm, Albany, California, United States - DLSLSB.R1 | ecosystem: Host-associated > Plants > Phyllosphere > Unclassified | place... | reverse complement strand
GCAGGTGCGGGTGCGGGTCAGTGGGTGAGAGGCGAGGGAGGGAACGAGGAGGAGGAGGAAGGGGGTGCTCACGGCAGCGCGCACGTCTGGGTGGACGGTGGTGGTGATGAAGAAGGTGACGCCGTTGAAGAGGTGCTCGTTGGCGTTGGGCGGTGCGGGCGGTGCCGACGAGGCCATGGTGGTGGTGGTGCGGGGAGGAGGAGCGAGGGCGGGTCGACGAGGGTGGCGCGAGTGGGCTAGCGCGGGTGCATGCTCTGGGAGAGGAGCTGAGTCGAGTCTGTAGCTGGCTCGCTCGCTGGAGGGCTGTCGAGACGAGGACGAGGGCGAGGTCGAGGGAAGGAACGCGACCGAGACGCGTCCCTCGTCCTCGTCGACCTCGCCCAAGTCGCTCGCACGCACCAGCGACGACCTGCTGCACCCGGGCACCCGTCTAGCGCACCCACGGCCACCACCCACTGCGCCCCTCCCCGCCCCGAGCGACCCTTCCCCTTCTCTCGTCCTCATCAACCAACACCCCTCGTCCCACCTCCCACCACGCACCACGACGACCATGGGAGACCGCCGCCGCACCCTCCAGCACTCCAACTCGGGCCTCCCCGTCCCCTCGTCCATCCCGCGCCCGCCCACCGCCCTCCGCCAGTCACTCGCCCCCGCCCCCCTCGGCCGCCCTTCCCTCGCCGCCTCGTCCTCCTCGACCACCACCGCCGCCGCCAACCAGCCCGCCCAGGGCCAGGGCCACAACCGTGCCCGCGCCTCGATCGCCCCGCTCGGCCCCCCGTCGTCCCAGGACTCGCAGGGCGCCGCCGGCGGGTCCCAGTTCTCGCAGGGCCACGGCGGGCCCCTCGTCCAGCACCACCACCACCACCAGCAGGCGCCCATGACGGCCAGCCGCCAGGGCCACATGTACACCTCGTCGGCTGCCGCGCAAGGGGCCGCGTTCGGGGGCAGCATGAGCGTGTCGCGCAACCCGGGCGCGCTCAGGAGCTCGATGGCGGTCCAGCAGGACTATGCCCCACCGAGGTGCGTCTCTCCCTCTCCCTCCCTCTCTCGAGCGTCCCGTGCGCGCGCCCCGACGCTGACTCGCGTGCGCAACAGCGAGCGCCGCACGTCGACCTACCGCCGCGGGACCCTCAACGCCTCGCTCGGCGGGCCCCTCATGGGCCTCTCGACGCCCGGCGGCGGCACGGGCACCACGATCGGGCACATCGGCTCGTCGACGACGCACGGGCGCGCAGCGGCGCTCAAGGACCCGCGCGACTCGAAGCCGCGCCAGCAGCGCGAGCGCATGGCCGACGACATCCTCGCCTTCTGCGCCGCGCACCAGCACGCCGTTTCGCAGAAAGAGCTCCTCACGCCGACCGGCCCCCAGTTCGAGAGCATGTTCAAGTTCCTCGTCGCCAAGTACGACCCGGCCTTGCGCCTGTCGCCCGTCGCCTCGTCGTCGGGAGCGAGCGCGGCGGCGGGCAGGGACAAGAACGCGGGCGCCAAGCTCGCCGACGAGGTGATGCAGACGCTGCGCGCGGTCCAGTACCCGTTCGCCGACTCGATCACCAAGAGCCACCTGCAGGCCGTCGGCTCGGCACAGAGCTGGCCCAACATGCTCGCCATGCTGCACTGGTTCGTCAAGGTCATCGAGGTGCGCCTCTCTCTCCTCCTCCTCCCTCTCTTGCCCTCTCCCTCTCACGCACAGCACTCTGACGCCCCTCCCCCCTCCCCCTCTCGCCCGCCCGCCCGCCCGCCCGCAGGCCCGCGAGCAAGCCTTCGCGTCCGACGTCGAGCTCCACATGCCCGCCGCCGACTTTGCGTCGCGCCCGGGCGAGGACATGAAGCAGCACGCGTGGGTCGCCCACTGCGACAAGGTGTACGCCAAGTTCCTCTTTGGCGCCGGCGAGCCCGTCGACCCGGCCGACCCGGACAGCGCGTGCATGTTCCCCGACGAGGAGGAGGTGCTGCGCGAGCTCATCGGTGCGTGCGCCGCTCACTCGCTCCTCCCTCTCGTCTTCTCGAGTAGCTCACCGTGTCGAGCTGCTCACTGACGCACGTGTCGACGATCGGCACACGCAGAGCGCTCGCAGATGGCGCTGCGCGAGCGCGTCGAGGCGGTCCGGCAGGAGCACGATGACCTCGAGCGCGAGTACAAGCAGCTCACGGCCAAGCCCGTGCGTCCTTGTCCCTCTCTCTCTCTCTCCTCGCCGCGCTCGTCCCTGTGACCTCTCTCGAGCTCGACTGACCCCCCTCCTCCCCCTCCCCTCCCCGCCTGACCTCGCCCTCGCCCTCTCGCCGCGCGCAGGACCCGATCCACGGCTTCCGCGAGTTCCGCGAGTCGCAGAAGCGCGACCTCGCCAAGGCCGACACGTGGCTGCGCGACCACGAGCGCAAGCTCGACAACGACCGGCGCGACAAGGTCAACGCCGAGCGCGAGATCGAGGTGTCCCGTGCGTCCTCGCCTCTCTCTCCTCGCTCGTCTCTCGCACACGATGAAGAAAAGGTGCTGATGCGTCGACGCGGCACGTGCGCGCAGTCAAGGACCGCGACGACAAGCGGGCGCTCCTCGCGCGGCTCGACCGCCAGGTCAAGGAGCAGAAGCTCACGCCGCTCGAGATCCAGTCGCTCTCGTCGGACCGGCAGAACCTGACCCGGGCCATGCACGACGTCCAGTCGCGGTACCGCGCCGTGCTCGGCAAGACGATGAGCCTCGAGATCGACCTCAACAAGAAGATCGACGAGGCGACCGGGCTGTGCGCAGAGTACGACGACAAGGCGCAGCAGCTCGGCCTCCTCGACGGGCCCGTCGCCGGCTTTGAGGACGTCCCCTTCGCGCAGGAGGTCAACGGCGCGAGCGAGGCGCCCGTGCCCGAGGGCCTCGCGACCGTCGTCAAGCCGGCGCTGCAGAGCCTGCGCACGTCGACCCGCAACGAGGTCCGCGACCTGAGCCTCCAGGCCGTCAAGGTCGAGGAGGAGCTGACGCGCATCAACGAGGTGCTCGGCGACTTGGGCGACCGCGAGGCGCAGCACGAGCAGGAGCTCGACGTCGTCGACCGCGAGAAGGATCAGATGCAGCAGGTGCGTCGCGCTCTCCCTCCACCCCTCTCTCGGCCTCGTCCCTCTCCTCTTGCCGAGTGACATGCACTGATGCTCTGGGTGACCGCGCGCAGGCCATCGACCGCGAGACGGCGACGTCGACCGCCGAGCTCGACCGCCTCCAGACCCAGGTGGCCGCCATCAGCGCGACGATGGAGCACGCCCTCGCCGTCGCCAACCACCGCTACGAGCAGCGCGTCGTCGAGTGCGTTCCTCTCCCTCTTCCCCTCCTGCGGGCGCTCGGCGAGCCGGAGGCTGACCCGCCCCTCCCTCGCCCCCTCCCTCTCCCGCTCCCGCTCCCTCTCGCGCCCGCAGGCGCATGGCCGTCAGCGAGCACACGTCGGCGCTCAAGCGCTCGAACCGCCAGGCGCTCGAGTCGGCGCTCGAGCAGTTCATGAGCTACAAGGAGCACATGGGCTCGGGCGCCGACCGCCTCGGGCTCCTCATCGACGAGGCCGTCGCCGCCGTCTAGCTCCTCCCTCCTCTCTGCTGACTCTCCTACACCTTAATGAGCTACATACCCACCCCTGTCCTAGTCTCGGTTTCGCCCTTTCGTCGTTGTCCTTTTGTCCTCCTCTTTCCTCGTCGGCGTCGCGCTCGAGCCCCTCTCTCTCTCTTGGTAGAGCTCGTCTCGCTGTAAGAATCTGTCCTCTCCTCGACCTCGTTGACCGACACGCTCTCGAGCCCGCTGCACGGCACTGGGTAAGGCTTCCTCGTTACGCCGAGCCGCTCTATCGCCTCTCGACCGTCCCACCCTCGCCCGTCCTCCGCCTCGCCCTCCTCCCGCCCGCCACCTGCTCGCGCTCGCGCGTCCCCATCCCCTTGGCGCCCGGCCGCGCGCCCGTCCCGACGCGCCGCCCGGCCTCGGCCTTGACGAGCGCGCCCGCCTTCTCGCCCGCCCCGACGCGCGTCGGCGGCTTGAGATCGGCCGCTGCGCCCGAGCCGAGGCGCCCGCCCGTGCCGATCTGCGGGCGGAGCGCGCTGCCGCCGCCGCCGGGCGCTGCGGCGTCGTCGTCGTCCGAGGAGGCGGAGGAGGAGGAGGGCGGCGCGTCGTCGGAGGCGTCCTCCGCGGCGCTGCTCGGCTTCTTCGCGCCGGCGGGCGCAGCGACGGGCGCCGCGGCGTGCCCCTCGCCGCCGTCCGCCGCGGGCTCGTCCGCCTCGGTGCGGTGCGCGGCGGGCACGATGGCGGCCATGGGCGCGCGCACGGCCGCGTCCTCGAGCGCGGCGAGGCCCGGCTGGTCGGCGAGCAGGTCGGCGTCGAGGGCGTCGTCGGCGTCGAGCTGGGGCGGGAGAGTGCCGGACGAGACGTCGGCGGACGAGCGCAGGCCGGCGTCCGTGTCGTCGACGAGGTCGTCGAGCGGAGGAGCGGCGGCGGCGGCGGCGGAGCCGGCCTTGCCGAAGGGTCGCGGGCGCTTCTTGGTGCCCTGCGCCGTCTTGGCGCGCGCGAGGCCCGCCTCATCGTCGACCTCGTCCGTCTCGACGACCGCAACGAGCGCGCTGTCCTTCGCTCCTCGGCCCTTCTCGCCCGCCTCGCCCGCGCCCTCGCCCTCGCCGCTCGCCCTCCCCGCACCTGCACCTGCGCCGGCGCCGGTCCTCCCCGATCCGCCCCATCGGTCCCTCAGCGCCGCGGCGGCCGCCTCCCTCGCGCGCGTGCTCTGCTCGAACGCCGCCGCAAAAGGTCGCCGCGCCGTGTCGCCGAGTCGCGCGGCGACGCCTCCTGCGCCGCCTCCCTCGGCGCTCGGCGCGGTGCTCAGGAGCGCCGTGCTGCAGAAAAGGAGGGCGACGAGGGCGACGAGGGCGAGCGAGCGGCGGTGGGCGTGGACGACGGCGGGGAGGAGGAGTGCGCGAGAGGCGGAGCTGCGGCGGCGGGCGTGGGTGGGCGTGCTGGACGAGGGAGGGTGTGCGCCGGGCCCGAGGGGCAGGGACGAGTAGGCGGTCGGCATCTGGTGGTGCTCGCGCGAGAGTAGCGTTAGAGGTGGCGCTGCGAGGGCGATGAGGAGGAGTCGTCCGTCTGCGGGGGTTGAGCGACTCGAGGCCGAGGTCGGGCGCGGTAAGGCGGGCGAGCGAGCGAGTGGTGCAGCTGCTTGGTCGAGTGCGTGAGAGAAGAGCAGCGAGCGAGAGAGCGTGGTTCCCAGGCGGAGCGAGGCCGCTCTACTTAGCCTCGATCGCGAGCCAATTGGAGCCACCCGCCGGCCGGCGATTGCCCGGAAGCCGCGGAGCTGAGCTCGAGGCGGGGAAGTCGGAAAGGCCGCTTCCGCTCGTCGTCGCCCACGTTTGGGCTCAGCTCCCTCTCCCTCTCGCTCTTCTCGCGCAAGCTCTCGGGAAAAAGCACCAACAGCGCACCCGAGCACCCTCAGCCCAGCCTCGTACCCAGCCGCGCCAGTCTCGCGCCCGCCCCCGCCCCACCTCCTCATCCATCCACCTCGCCTTCGCTTATCTCTCGCGGCGACCTCGCCAATCTCGGGCCGGCACACCTGCCCGACCACTGTCTCGCTGCACACCTACACCCAAGCTCCAGCTCTCCCCCCGCACACCGCCCGCCATGGCCACCGCCCTCCCCGACGACGTCCTCGCCCTCGTCCACGACGAGCTCGCTCGCCCCGGCCACACGTACGAGTCGTACGTCGCGAGGCAGGAGACGCTCAGAAGCGCATGCCTCGTGTCGCGCAAGCTGTAATGCCTCGCGCACCCCTCCCTGTGGCGCCAGGTCGCCATCTACTCGCCCGACCAGCTCGAGCGCTTCAGAGCGTCGCCGCAAGCAGACGCGCTCGGTCGCCGCACGCGGTCGTACACGGTCTTCAGCTCGTCGGTCCTCAAGCTCTCCGAGTCGGTCGCCATGTCGGCCCTGCTGCCCGAGGTCTTCGACGTGCGCGTCCAGTCGGGCCCGCTCTACCCGTTCCGGCTCGCTTCGCTCGAGCAGCACACGAGTGCGTCCAGCTCCTGCTCTCCTGGCTCATACAGCGCCCAAGTACGCTGCTTACGCGCCCCTCTCCCGCCCTACTGCAGATCTGCGCCGCCTCGACGTCGCAATGGCGAGCCTGCCGGACGGCAGCTGCGCGACGCTCCCGACGCTCGAGGAGCTCTGCATCCGTGAAGCGTGGTCCACGGTCGACTACGCGCGAGACCAACTGCGTCTAGCTCGGCTTCCGCGCCTGCGCGAGCTGTTCTTCGTCGGGGTCCAGTTCATGGGGCCCAACACGTTCCCGCTCCAGCTCGCCGACGTCCTCTCGCCCGACTTCCTGGCCAGCTCGACCTCATCCACACCGAATGGGCGTCGATCGACCCGTCGAGCGACCTCGCGCAGGGCTTCGACCCGCCCGTCCTCGTCTGTGGCCCTCCTCCCGCCGGCCCGCCTCGACCGCTCCCTCGCCACTCGATCACGCAGGCCGCCCGCTTCAAGGACGCTCCCACCGCGACCGACACCCTCACCAAGCTCGACGCCTCGATCCGCCTCATCCCGCCTCAACCCTCGTCCGATCCGCCCTATCTCCTCCTCCTTCCCCTCTCCCTTCGCGCCCTCGCCGCCGCCGAGCCGACCGTCTCCCCGCACCTCGAGGCGCTCGAGGCGCTCTGCGTCCAGAGCAACGTCCGCATCGAGTGGTGCGAGGACCCGCCCGAGGGCGAGCTCGTGTCGCCCGAGTTCAGGCGGTACGCGCGCGAGCTGAGGGCGGCGAGGGCGAGGGAGGGAGACGTGGAAGGAGTGCGCCGAGGGTAGTGTAGTGCGCTATGATAGGCAGGTGCATCGTTGAGGGTCCTGCAGGCGCCGAGGCGAGGGCGAGGACCGAGAAAGGGCGTCAAGAGGGTGAGGAGGGGTCCGTGCGCTCACCTTCGAGCTTCTCCTCGCTTCCTGCTTCGGCGCCGCGCCGTTCGAGCGGGCTCAGGCCTCAGGCTGCCGAGACAAGTGCTCGAGCCTCTGCGGACTTTCCGGCGAGCACGCCGGTCGCCGTCGTCGCTCCTCGCTCGCCGCTCGTCGTCGTCCGCCTCTCTTCCTCCTGCGCCTCACTTCTCGAGATCAGCCTCGTTGGTTCTCATCTCGGTACGTCGGACTCTCCTCGTACTCTCTCGCTGCGTCTCTGCAGTCCTGACCTCGCCCGTCCTCGTGCTCGCAGCGTCCTCTTCTTCGCTCGTCGTCGGTCGTCGCTCCTCCTCTTGTGGTCCCGCCTTTTATTCTCATCCTCTCGGTACGTCCTGCTCTCCTGCACTCGCTCTGCAGGCCGTCGCGCTGACCCCGCTCCTCCTCGCAGCGTCCTCCTCATTATGTCGGCCCGCCTCATCGACGACGTCCTCGTCATGATCCTCGACGAGCTCGCCCTCCCTGCGCACACGCCCGACAAGTACCGCACGAGGCAGGAGACGCTTCGCAGCGTCTGCCTCGCGTCGCGCAGGCTGTACCGCCTCGCCCAGCCGCTTCTGTGGCGCCAAGTCACCGTCCGCACGCGCAGGCAGCTCGACTGCCTCGTCGCGGTTGTGTCGGGCGGCCCCGGGCGGCACACTAAGATTTTGACCGTCGCTGCGTCATCCTCGCTCGAGCTTCACGTCGCCGTCGCCCAGGCAAGGATTCTGCCGAACGTCGTCGAGATCCGCGTCACCTACTCGGCGCCCTTCGAAACGTTCGACCTGCGGTCCGTCGAGCGGTACAAGGGTGCGTCGAATCTCTCCATCACAGCTCTGTGTTCAGGTCAGCTGACGATTCAGACGTCCTGCAGACCTGCGCCGGCTCCACATCGAGAACGTTCAGCTGCTCGAGGGTCACGCCGCCTCCTTGCCAGCCCTCGAGGAGCTTTGCCTACGTCGAGTCCGCGCGTCGCCGACATGGATCCAGCAGCATCTACAAGTCGCACGGTCTCCTCGCCTGCGCGAGCTCTGCGTCGTCGAATTGTGGGGCCCGCATCCCTCGGCGCCGCCGAAGCTCGACAAGGTCGTCTCCCCCGACTTCCTCGGCCAGCTCGACGTCCTCCAGGCCAACTTCAGCTCCGTCGCTGCCGACAGTGAGTTCGAGCAAGTCCTGCATCCGCCTGTCCTCGTCTTCAGCTCCCGGGACACCGGCCCAGGACCTCTGCCCCGCCACTCCATCTGCCACCCAGCCCACTTCCGCGACCCACAGGACCTCCTCGACTCCTTATCCCTTCTGGCTAGACAGCTGTACCTCACCCCTCCGGTCCCGTCCTCGACAAGCCCTCCCCGCCTCCTCATCCTGCCACCAAACCTGCGCCGCAGCGCCGAGACGTTGACGCACGTCGCGCACCACCTGCGCGCCATTGAGGACCACTGCGCTGAGAAGGGCGTGCGGATCGTGTGGGACGAGGAGGTGCACGACCGCGACTTCGTCTCGCCCGCGCTCAGGCGGTATGCGCGCGAGCTGAGGGAGGCTCGTGCGCTCGAGCGGTGAGCGGCGGCGGGACTTGGTAGCCTTTCTCCTCCTCGTTGTACCTCTTTGTGCGTCCTTTGAGCTGCAGGCTGCTTTTGAAAACCTCAGCGAGCGCGAGAGCCAGCAAAAGTCAGCGAACGCGCCGAGCGTCGCACCGCTCCTGCTCGTCTTGCTCCAGCTCGAGACGGCGACGACATTTTCCGCACGCGCTCTCTCGCTCTTTCTCACCGCTTCGAGCGGCTCCCGTAGCGCAAGGCGGCGAGGTGCAGTTACACTCGCGCTCGAGGCGAGCGCTGACGAGCGCTGGCGACCTTCTCAAGTTGCGCCTCCGCGCGCACGGACCTCGAGGCTCTTCCTCTCGCAGCCGTGCTCCCAGGCAGCCGTCGGGCAGCAGCGAGAGCGTCACGAGGAAGGCTCTGTGCTTCGCTCTGTGCTCTCGCGCACCAGTTCGAGCGGCTTTCTCTCGCTCTCGGCGCTCGAGCGCTCGAGCGCTCGAGCCCCATGCCGACGCGACGACGGGCGCACCTGCTGCACCTGCGAGCTCGCGCTTCCTTTTTTCACCGCTTCGAGCGCTTTGCAGGGCTCAGGGCAGCGAGGGTGCAGCTGAAAAAGCGCTCGAGACGAACGGCGACCTTCTCAAGTTGAGAGCCTCGCCCTGTCGGCTCTCGCTGTCGCCAGACAATGCTGAATGGACCCCTCTCGTCAAGCCCAATAGACACGAGATGCAGTGCAGGGGCGCTAGGCGAGAAAGGGGTACAGCAACAGGTCGAGACGGCGACGACAGCTAACGAAAGTTGAGCTTGACGAGGAACCTGCGCGACGAGAAGCTCCAAGTCAGCTCAATCGCCTCTGCGGCGAGTCGCACAAGGCGCAGAGCGGAGGAGCGACGCACAGGAGCATGTCGGAGAGGACGTGACACGAGGTGAAGACGCAGGCGACGACGAGTTCGGGCTGCGCGACGCCTGAGCGTCAGCATCGAGTACGAGGCACTCCTCGAGGTCTGCAGGAAGGACGAAAGAGAGAGAGACGCACGTGCTCGCGGAACTGGTTGAGGCCGAGCTGCGAGCGTACGAGAGGAGGGTGAGCCGCCTCGCTCAGGGAGAGGAAGAGCGCGAAGAGGAGGAGGACGACGCACATTGGTCACGTCGACGCCGTACGCGAGCCAGCACACGATCCTCGCGAGCCAGCTCGACCCGAGCTCGGCGGCATAGATGACGAGCGACGCCGTGAGCGTGAGGCGGTACGTGTATGGGTCCCACTGGTTGTCGAAGGCGAAGAAGGGGTAGATGGCGCGGTTCGGCCCCCAGTGGAGGATCGAGAGCCAGCCGAGGAAGGCGATCACTGCGAGCGCGACGAGTCGAGGTCAGGCTGCGATCCAGGAACTCGAGAAGGAGAGCGAGAGGAGAGAGGGCGACGCACTCGTAACCGACTCGCTCAGGTTGCGCAGGTACAGCTCCTCGCCCTTGCTCGCCGCGTACTCGGCCCAGTCCTGCTCGAGCCCGGTCGACCACCTGAGGAGGCGCCACACCGTCTTGCTCATCGAGAGCGGGTACCACACGACGACGACCGACGACGAGAGGAGCGTGATGTAGGCCGCCTGGTCGGGCGAGCGCAGGCGCGCAAACAGGTTGCGGTAGAAGACGTGGTACACGAGGAAGTAGTAGTACCGGAAGACGAACAGGAGGGCGTGCGACCGGACTTTGCGCAGGAGGATCCACCCGCTGACGGCATTGAGGAGCTGCAGGCGGTGCACAAACTCGTCAGCGGCGAGCTCGGGGCATGCCCGCACAGCGAGAGAGAGAGGACAGGAGACGCACGTTGACGGTGACGACCCAGGACCACACGTAGAACAGGCCCTCGAGGTTGTTGTGCGGCAAGGTCGACAGGTAGACGGCGGCGAACCCCTGGCCGATGATGAGGGCGACGAGCGCGAGCGCCTGCACGGCAAGGAACCACAGGAAGCGGCGGTACGAGCGCGGCATGCGCTGTGCGAGTTGGCGCTCGAGGAACCTGCGCGGCGCGTCGAGAGAGAGGGGGGGAGGGTCAGCCCGAGGTCGCAAGGAGGAGGTCCGAGCGAGCGAGGGGAAGGGGGACGCACGTCTTCTGCGCTGGCGTCAGGCTGCGCCGGTAGCTGTTGCGACGGTCTGCGCGCAGCTTGGCGAAGCACGCGAGGGCCGGCAGCGCCATGGTCGCAAAGGCGAGGAGGACCCAGATCGTCTTGCGCTCCCAGTCCCACACCTGCTCGCCGTCGCCCTTGCGTGAGCGCGAGCGCGTGCGGTCGCCGAACCCGTCGAGGTCAAAGTGGTGCAGGGCGAAGCCGGCTGTGAGCGAGAGGGCCCAGAAGACAAAGTACGACGCGCCGCCGCCGAGGCTCGAGGGCCACCAGTTGAGCCGCTGCAAGGGCGGCGAGGGCGTCAGTCGGCGTCGGGCGTGGTGCGCGTGAAGGCGAGTTATGGCGTACATAGAGGTCGAAGAGCTTGGTGACGAAGACGAGGCCGACGGCGAGGTAAAAGCCATAATCTGCGAGCGCGAGGAGGGCGAGTCAGCCGGCGGTCGAGTCGGCCGACGCATGACGGCGAGAGCTACGCACAGCACACGAGGAAGAAATAGAAGTTGGCGTCGACGGGCAGAACAGGCTCGGGCGCCGGCGGGCCGACCTCGCCCTCCTTGCCGAGCAGAGCTGGTCCTGGCTGGCGCTCTTGAACCGGCGAGGCGAGCTCGACGCCTTCGTCTTGACGTCGCCGAGGTACGAGCTGGACGACGAGCGGCTCGTCGACGCGTAGATGCGGCGGCGGTGCGAGGGCGTATGCCGAGACGGCCGGTGAGTGCAGCCACGGAAGGCGGACGAGGAGGCTCTCGAAGCGCGAGGTCGGCGGGTCGGTCGGCGGGGTCCAGGGGATGTCTGCAGGTGTGTCTGCGTCAGTGTGAGCTCCTGCAGAGGGCGAGGAGAGCGAGCGAGGACGCACGCCAGGGCGGCTGCTCCTCGTACGGATCCTGAACCGGAAACGGCACGCTGCACCAAAGCCAGATCTGCACGGCACCCGAGTCAGCTCGGCGCCTCGCGCAGGCCGAGAGAGGGAAGAGAGATGGACGCACCAAGAGGCACGGCGCACCGACGAGGACGGCCCACCGCCTCCACCACGTCCCCATCCATCGCTCGACCCGCTTCCTGCCCGGCCGCAAGAACCCCCTGTCGTCCTCGTCCTCGGCCGCCTCATCCACCACGGGCACGCCCAGCGCCGCCTGCAGCGCCGCAGCCTGCGTCGCCCGCCCTGCCCCACAGCTTGCGCCGCCGCCGATCCACGCCCCGAGCAGTGCGGCGCGCTCCTCCTCCTCTTCGCGCTCCCGGAGCTCGCGCTTCTTGGTCCCGGACAGAGCGAGGAGCGCGCGCCCGAGCGGGCGGGTTCGCGAGCGCTGGCGGGCATGGGCGTCGGCTGCCGAGCCCGAGGTGGGCGAGGACGAGAGGGCGCGGGGGGAGGGCGAGCCGAGGGGGAGGTGGTGGACGCTGCCGGCGCGCGAGGCGGGGCCGATAGGCGGCGAGGAGGGGCGGACGTGGGCGTGGAAGCGGCCGGGGAGGTAGGCGGGCGTGTCTGCGAGGGAGGAGAGGGCGTGAGCTGATGAGGCGGTGAAGGCGCGAGGAGAGGGCCCAGGGAGAGGCGGGCGCACCGTTCCAGTTGGCTGGGTGGTCCCCGTCGCCTGTGCTGAAGCTCGTGAACATGGGCAGCCGCTGCCCGGCCAGCTGGTGCTCGAGGTGAGGAGCGAAGGAGAGGGCAGAGGCCGCGGCGAGGAACTTGCGCGCGACGAGGCGCGGGCGAAGGTGCACGTGCGCAGCTCTCACCGTCTCACGAGGCAGCACAGAGAGAGAGTGGAGAGGGATGCATTCGACAGCGAGCTCGACAGAGAGACTGCTACTGCAGACGGACGGGGAGCAGCTAAGGACGAGCGAGAAGTACAACCGCCGCGCGCGACCGGGCCACGACGGGGAACACAGAGTGCGAAGGGGGAGGAGGGAGGGATGGGGCTACTCTAGCTGCACAGCGAGAGAGTAAGGGGTGTTGTAGCTGCCGAGGCAGAAAAAAAGGGGGCGCGGGAGAAAGGCGAAGGAACGACGGGGATGCGGAGGAAGGACGAGCCGCAGCTTCTACTGCTGCTGCTCCTCGGCGGCGGCGTCCTCGCGGGGCGACGGCTTCTTGAGGACAACGAGGCGGTCTGTGAGGGAGCCAGGAATTAGTCGATGAGTCAGGGAAGGCGGGAAGAGCGAGAGGAGGGACGCACCGTGCGTGGCGAGGATCTGAGTGTTGTACTGGCCCGTCGTCTCGTCGCGGACGTTCTTGACCGAGAAGTCGGCCTCGACGTAGACCTGGGTCCTGCGAGCGGGCACGACAAGCGAGTCAGCGCGAGGGCTGGCGGGGCAGAGCGAAGGAAGAGGGAGGGGACGCACCCCTTCTCGAGGAACTGGAGGCGGTCGACGGCCTGGCCGTGCGCGAAGATGGTGTGCCACGACGTAGGCGGCTTCTGGTACTCTTCTGCGGGCACAGCGACGCGTCAGCGCTCTATTCGCGGGTCGTCGAGGTGTCCGACGAGAACGAGGACGAGGGGCGAGACGGCGAGGTCCCGGCCCTCGTCCACAGCCTCGCAGCCGCCCGACGAGCCTCGCTCATGAGCAAGAGAAAGCTGGACGCACCACCCTCCTTGGGCGGGCGGCCCTTGTCGGTGGTGGCGACCTTGTACGTGAGGTACTGCTGGCCGTTCTTGCCGTCGCGCAGCTCGGGGTTGGCGCCGATGCGGCCGATGAGCGTCATCTTGGCGATGTCGCGCGCGGCGATGCGCGAGGTCGAGAAGGCCTGCAGGGAGGGCGGTGCGCGAGGGTCAGCTTGAGAGCGACCGACTGCCTGTTTGAGCGGGGGAGGAGGGGAGCGAGAGGAGGGGACCGGACGCACGCGGACGCCAGAGAGGGCAGCGGGGCGGATGGTGGCGAACATGGTGGGCTGCGAGGTGGTGCAGGTGGCGGGCGTGCGTGAGAGAGAGGAGAGGAGGAGGGTGCGACGCGTCGGAGGAGGAGGGGGAGGGGGAGGGGGCGATGAGGGAGAGAAGGCTCGTCAGCGCGGGCGCGTGCGCGTTCTGCGTGGCGCGGGAGGCACGCACAAAAGGAGGCTGGTGCGGTTGGCGGGAACAAGGACGAGAGGTGGGAGAGGAGGAGGACGACGGACAACCTCGCGACGCGGCAGGAGAGCGGCGACGCGCCGACCGTCTCACCTTTCTCGCGGCATCTAGCCAGGGGCTGTACGAGGCCGGCCATGCTCGTCCCGACTCCGCTTGAGTAAAGCACTCGCACTGGCCCGAGCTCGTCGGGCTCGTGACAGGAGCGTCGAGCCGGTCCTCTCAAATGGGCTCCCGCTCGAGGCAGGCCAGCTGGATGCAGGACGATGTACTGCAGAGTGCGACTCGAGCCGTGAAGAAGGAGAGCTAGGGCGCGAGGGAGGAGGGGAGGAGGAAGAGGCTCGAGGTCGGGCGGCAGGCGTTCAGCTTGCGCGAGGGGCACGAGTCCGGTCGACGACGAGACGGTACACGGACGAGGTCGACTTGGTGAGGCGCTGCACAAAGTACAAGGTGAGCTGACGAGCGCGAGGCGAGGTCGCCCGCAGCGCGAGAGGAAGAAGGGCCGCCAAGAGGCCCGAACGCACCTTTGCCCAGCTCACACCGTCTCGAGGAACTCGCCGACGCGCTCGACAAACTGCTCGACGTGCTTCGGCTTGCGCAGCGTGTGCGACGCGCCCTCGACGATCAAGCTCAGGGGCGAGAACGTCGGTGCGGCGGCGCGGAACCGGGCGAGGAGCGCCGGGATGTCGGCCTTGACGGGCGGCGGGTATGACGGGTCGTTGCCGCTCAGGACAAACAGGACCGGGCACGCGACGGGCGCAAAGACGTTGCGCAGGCGGGCGTCTGACAGGTCGGACGAGAAGAAGTCCTCGGACACGTCGAGGTCGACCTCGTCGCTCGTTGGCTTTGCGGCGACCGAGTGCCACCGCGCGTACGAGATGCCGGCGCGGGCGCCCCAGAAGTCGCTCCATGCCCTCGGCACGAACTGGCGAGGGTCCGAGCCGGGCGCGAGCGGGTCTGGGCCGTCGTCGGGGAGCGTCTCGAGGAAGCGCTGGAAGTCGGGGAACTCGCGGTCCGAGACCGGGCCCTGCAGGACGATGCCGTCGACCTTGACGTAGTCGGGCGAGGCGTGATGATAGGCGATGAGGTCCTGGCACCCTGTAGCGAGAGAGAGCGCGAGGGGCCAGTCAGGAACACTTGCCTGCCGAAAAGGCTCGAGGAGAAGAAGGGGAGGAGGGGACGCACCGGTCGACAGCCCGACGAGCACGATCTTGGGCGCGCCTCGCTCCTTGAAGTACCTCGTCGCCGCCGCAATGTCGACGGCGTCCTGCCGCACGTCGACGCCGCCCCACGTCCCGCCGACGCTCACCATGCTGAGCTGCGCGAACGCCCACCCGCGCGCCTCGACGCCCTGGTGCAGCGCGGGGAGGTACGCCGTGCTCATGAGCGTGCCACCGGTCCCGCCGACGAAGAGGACGAGCGGCGCGGTCGGCGAGGGCGAGCCAAAGACGAAGGCGGTCGCGGTTGGCCAGGCGGCGCGGCACGTGTGGAGGACGCCGGGCTGCGGCGCGACGCTCAGGCGGGCCTTGACCATCGTCGTCTTGCGGATCGAGGAGGTCTTCGAGGAGGAGAGAAGAAGAAGAGGCGCGGCGGGCGACATTTTTGGAGCAGGACGACCCGAAAGTGGGACGGCTTGAGGAGACGGCGAGCGGCCGGTCCGCCGTCCGCTCAGGAGCCACGACGCGAGCCTCGACCTCGACTCGCAGCGGGGCGAACCGTGGTGCCGAAGTCGACCTGCGAAAGGCCGAACGATGGCGAA
>Ga0308169_10003478_pt1 | contig 15368 bp, 16 predicted proteins | sample PhyBR1_2_FD_202139 | JGI IMG/M metagenome (GOLD analysis project Ga0308169, IMG submission 202139) | Phyllosphere microbial communities from UC Gill Tract Community Farm, Albany, California, United States - DLSLSB.R1 | ecosystem: Host-associated > Plants > Phyllosphere > Unclassified | place... | reverse complement strand
GACGTGCGCGGCGAGAGCGAGCAGTTGTAGATGCCCTGGCCGTTGATGAGCTGCGAGTTGGGCGACGGAGCGAGGAAGGTCTGTGCGCGCGCAAGAGAGAGAGAGGGAGGGTCAGCCGGGCGCTCATCGAGGGTGAGTTGGAGCCGAACGAGGGACGCACGCCGTTGAGGCCCTGCGGCGAGAGGAGCAAGTCGACGAGGAAGTCGGCCGAGTCGTGGTACCAGTCGTTGAGCATGATCACCTGCGCGCGAGAGCTCAAAAGGGGAGGGCGAGGTCGACAAGGACGACGAGGCGCGCAAGTTTCCGACGGCGAGGTAGGCTGCAGGAAAGCGGTCGTCAGTGACTTCTCGACGTTGGTCCACCTGCATGAGCGAGAAAGAGCTCGCACCTGCCGTCCTCTCGCCCGTCCTCCTCGACTCGGCCAAGTCGCTGCGGCGGATCCAGTCGCTCCTCGTCGCGAGACGGTGCAGCTGGGCACAGGGCCCTCCAGGCACGCTCTAGCCTGCTCTCGCACTCTCTCCAGCTATCCTCAGCACCGTGGCCGCGTTGGAGAAGCGGTCGAAGCCGGGGCCGAGGGAGGACGCGAGCGAGCCTCGCGAAGAGCCGCGGTGGGCAGGCGTAGACGATGCCCCGACTCGGTAGATGCTACCGATGGTAGCGAGTGCATCGCAGCAGCACTCGGCAGCGAGCGCGAGGAGGGAGACGAGACGAAAGCCGGTCGGAGCGATGAGACAAGCGAGCCGTCGCTCGAGAAAGTGCTCGCGGCCAAAGTCGCTCGAACGGGCAAAGGAACGACGTGTAGGTTGCAGTAAGCCAAGCTAAGGAAGAAGGGCAAGAGAGAGAGGGCGAAGATCTACAACAAGAAGGACGACGGCGCAAGCAAGAGGAGGATGACGACGAAGAGGAGGGGGAAGGCGGGAAGACGATGACGAAGATGCCCAAGAGAGCTAGAAGTGCGAGGGACCGACTAGAAGACGCGGCGGCGAGGAACGGCGCGAGGAGCGGGGAGCGCACGGCGGCGGCGACGGCCCGGGTCGATCAGGTTCGGGTTGCCGCCGTCGCAAAGCTGCGCGCGAGGAGGGACGTCGGTCGAAGCGTCAGTCGCTGTCGAGCGTGAAGGGGATGGCGATGAAGGAGAGGAGAAGAGGAGGGACGCACGGCGAGGTTGTCGGCGGGGATCTCGAGCGAGCGCAGGCGGTCGGGCTGCGAGATGAAGGCGCCCATGAGGCCCTGCGACTGGTGCCACACGATGTCTGCGGGCGTCGTCGAGCAGTGAGCGAGTCAGCACAAGCTCGAGAGGGAAGGGGGGAGAGAGAGAGAGAGAGAGAGAGAGAGAGAGAGAGAGAGAGAGAGAGAGAGGGAGGGAAGAGGACGAACGGCAGTGGAAGGCGAACACGCCCGGCACGTCCGACACGATGCGCACGAGGACCCAGGTGCCAGGCGGGACGCCGATCGTGTCGCGGCGCAGCGGGTTGAACGTCTTGAGGCGAAGCCGGGCGGCGGCGCTGCAAAATGGGCGAGGGAGGGTCAGTCAGTCGGGCGAGCGAGAGGAGCGAGCAGGGAGGACGAGGACGCACCTCGGCGAGAGGAGGCCGTTGCCGCGAGCCATGATCGACATGGGCTTGCCGTGCAGGTGGAACGGGTGGTCGGGTCCGGCAATGTTCTGGATGACGATGTCGACCGTCTCGAGCTCCTGCGCCGTGACGACGGCGAAGCGGCCGTTGTTGAAGTTGTCGCCGCGCACGACCTGGTGCAGGATCGGGCTACGGGCGAGCAGAAGATGTCGAGGGTCAGCGAGGGAGGGAGCAAGAGAGCGAGAAGAGGTGCGAGGGACGCACTCGTAGGCAAAGTTCTCGCTGCGGGCAGGAACAAGGACGAAGTCAGCTCACGAGCTCGACGGCACCGAGACGAGGAGCAGGAGACGACGCACAAGGTGATGTTGTTGAGGGTCCACTCAAAGATGGCGCTCGCGTTGCCCGTCGCGACGATGCCGCCCGCCGCCGACGAGTTGAAGAAGCTGATCTGGTCGGCCTGGTCCGGGACGTGACGGACGATGCGAGGGCGCAGGAGGGCTGCGGGCGAGCAGAATGTGCGAGAGAGAGTCAGTCGAGGTCGAGAGAGGAGAGAGCGAGAAGGAGAGAGAGGACGCACACTCGTCAAGGTCCGTGCAGTTGCCGACCGAGGGGTCGCTCCAGTCGCGCGTCGTCGGCAGGCTCTTGCGCCCGCCGTTGCCGTGCTCCTTGTCGGCGATGCGGATGACCATGCGCGCTTGCGGGTTCAGGTCGGGGAACGGTGCGCCTGCGAGCGAGTGCGAGAGGACGAAGTCAGCTCGGCTCGGGCGACGACGAGGACGAGGAGGGAGAGCGGGACGCACCGAGGCACCCCGTGTTGACCTCGGCGCGCAGGTAGAACGCATCGCCGTGCGAGTCGAACGACGTGTCGAGCAGGACCGAGTACCGCTGAGCGACGTTGAGCGCGACGCGGTGGAACGACGGGCCAAAGACGGCCGTGTCGTCGGCCTCGATCACCTCGAGCGAGTGCTCGTCGACCGACGTGTAGATGACCGGGTGCGCGCCCGAGTGGATGACGCGCAGGCGGATGCGGCTGTCGGGCGGGAACACGAGCTCGGGGAGGTTGAGCTGCCGGCGCTGGGTGCACGTGGACGACGTGCGCGGCGAGAGCGAGCAGTTGTAGATGCCCTGGCCGTTGATGAGCTGCGAGTTGGGCGACGGAGCGAGGAAGGTCTGTGCGCGCGCAAGAGAGGGAGGGTCAGCCGGGCGCTCATCGAGGGTGAGTTGGAGCCGAACGAGGGACGCACGCCGTTGAGGCCCTGCGGCGAGAGGAGCGAGTCGACGAGGAAGTCGGCCGAGTCGTGGTACCAGTCGTTGAGCATGATCACCTGCGCGCGCGGGCGAGAGAGGGTCAGTCGGGTCCTCAAGCGAGCAGAAGAGGAGAAGGGGAGCGAGCGCACCTGGTCGATGTCAAAGTCGCGGCCGCGCACGAGCGGGTCCCTCGGCGAGTGAACGATGAGCGGCCCGACGATGCCGTCGGCGTAGAGCGCGCGGCGGTGAGCGTGCCACCCTGCGAGCGAGGAGAGCGAGAGGTCCGAGTCAGCTCGACGCTCGAGACGACCGAAAGAGGGAGGGAGCGAGGGAAGGACGCACAGTAGGTGCCGAACTCGAGGTCGCCCGGGATCGGGAACGAGTACGTGTAGCTCTTGCCGACCGCGATCGGGCACTGCGTGACGCCCGACGGCCCGTCGTCCCAGATGGTGCCGTTCTGCACGAGGCCGTGCCAGTGCAGCGTGATGGGCTGGTCGAGCGCGTTCGTGACGTGCACGACGAGCGTGTCGCCGTTGTTGACCTCGATGAGCGGGCCGGGGAACTGGCCGTTGACGACGAGCCTGCGGGCGAGCGAAGAGGGAGAGGGTCGTCAGCATCTCGGGCGAGTTGAGGAGGGACGAGGGGGGGAGGACGCACATCGACTTCTCGACTGCGAGCAAGGAAGGAGGAAGGAGAGCAAGAGTCAGGGCGAGCTCGAGAGGACGAGGAAGAAGAAGAGAGAGAGAGAGGAGGACGCACAGCCGTCGGGCGAGCCCCTGCGCTCGTCGATCGTGAACCAGTACTCGCGCTTCTGCGGCTTGGCGTGGATGTCCCACTTGGGCGAGAGGCGCAGCTCGTCGAGCTTGCTGACGACGCTCGGGCGCGACGGCGGCGGGCGAGGCTTGTGCGGGCGAGAAGGGCGGCGGCCCGAGCGCGAGTCCGAGCCCGAGCCGAACAGGTCGCGGTCGTCGTCGAACGTGTCGTCGAACTCGTCCTTGTCGCCGTCGTCGTTCTTCTTGGGGCGCGAGGTCGAGGTCGGGCGGCGGGACGAGGTCGAAATCGGCGTGTTGCGGAGCGGGACGGTGACGACGGCGGACGAGGCGACGAGAGGAGCCGGGTCGTCCGAGCCGCAGACGAGCCAGTCGGGGTGCATCGACTCGCAGAAGGTGCCCTCGACGCCTGCGAGCATCGGTGGCGACAGGCAGGGTCAGCGAGATGATCCCTCGAGGGAGGAGGGAGAGCGGGATGAGCGAGGAGGAAAGGGGTCGACGCACAGCACGGCGTGTCGCCTGAGTCGTCGTCTTGCTCGTTGGGCTTCGTGCAGAAGGCGAAGCCGCCTTGGTCGCGCACGCAGGCGCACGATTCGGGGCCTGTGAGCGAGAGGTGGAGGGAGGAGAGAGGGGGAGGAGAGGAAGAGGAGTTTCAGCTCGTGCGCGCATCGCTCGACAACGAGAAGAGTGAGGAGGACGTACAGCACACGGGCTCCCAGTCGTTGATGCCGCTGCAGGCGTTGAACTGGGCCGGGCAGACGTTGAAGTCGCGAGCCGAGACGAGGACCGACGAGGGCGAGGTCGAGGTCGACGACGAGGAGAGGAAGGGAGCGAAGAGGGGGACGAGGAGCGTCGCGCGTGCGACGTTGGTGAGGAGGCGCAGGGCCATGGTCGAGAGAGGGCTGGAGGTCGGCGAGGTCGGGGCGAGGAGGGGCGAGGAGGAGGAGCGAGGTGGGAGGAGTGAGTGAGGGGAAGGAAGCCAAGAGGCATTTCTGCGAGCGAGCGAGCGAGTCGCCCTCGTGCCCTTCTCGCCGTCCGCCTCGCTCGCCTCGGTGTCCGTCCAGATTCGGCTGCAGCAGGACGAGGTCAGGCGCGTCCTCGACGCGATGGCCTGCTCGCCCTCCATAGCCCCTGTGCGGCTCGAGCGAGTGGCGCAGTGGCTCACGAGGCCTACTTTGCGCTGTTTGTGCGGCGGAAGCGGCCCCGCGAGCTGCGGAAGATGAGCGAGGACGAGAGGGAGATGAGCGCGAGGTGAGCTCGAGCTGCAGCTCACAGCGCACCGGACCGCACGCGCGGCCGCGAGGGCCCAGTCAGGAAGCTACAGAGTCTCCGACTGGCAGTTTGGCGCTCGTCGAAGTCGTGTAGCGAGCGCGAGAGGCGAGAGAAGGTGGGCGGGGACGAGTGCATGCAGCGGAGGAGCGTGCTCGTCTCGCCGAGCGCGACTTGCTGCGAGTCGACACCGTGAGGCACGAGAGCAGCCTGGGCTCGGCGTACGAAGGCAAAGAGAGGAGGGTCGGGTGCTCGACTCGCTCGCTCGAGACGAAGTCGCCTCGTCGCCGGCCAATCCTCGCCCTCGCTCTCACAGGCGGCGAAGCTGCGACGTCGCTCTCTGCTGCAGAGAGAGAGAGAGAGCACGAGAGCAAAGACAAGTAGTGAGTGCAACAAAACGTACGAACAAGCGCGTCGAGCAAAACCCCGCTCCCGGACCTCCTCCGCTCCTCCTCAAGCGACCTGCGCCTCCTCCTACGCGTACGCGTCGTCCGTCGGGATGTCGCCGCCCTCGAGCAGGTCCGGGTCGATGACGAGCTGCTCCTCGTCGTCGTCGCCCTCGTCGTCCTCCCCGCCGCTGTCCGACTCGCCCGGCGCATCCTCGTCGAGCAGCGCCTCGCCCTCATCGTCCTCCTCCGCCCTCGCCCTCTTCCTCGCGCCATACTCGTCCTCCTCCTCCTCTCCACCATGCTCGAGCGCAGCGAGCGCGCTAATCCCCGCCGCCGCCCTCCTCGCGCTCTTCCTCCCCGCGCCCCTCCTCGGCCCCTCGTCCCCGCCGCCGCCGCCGAGCTCAGCCACCGCCGCGGGCGACGCAAGGTCGTCGACCGTGCGCTGCGGGCCGAACGCCGGCGCCGGGTGCGCGCCCGGCTGGGCGTGCTTGAACGCGCGCGGGCGCGCGGCGGACTTGGGCTTGACCTGGTGCGGCGGTGCGGGCGGGAAGACGCGCTTGCGCTTGCGCTCGGGCGCGTGCTCGGCGGGCGGTGCGGAGAGGGAGGGAGGGAGGGCCGGCCGGGGCAGGAGGGCGGGGAGGTAGGCGGGGTTCGAGGGGCCGGCGACGGGCTGAGGGGCGTGCGCGGCGGAGGAGGAGGGCGACGACGAGGCGGCGACGAAGAGGGCGGGGTCGAGCTGGAAGTCGGCCGTCGTGGTGGCGTGGACGGCCGGGAGAGCGGGCTCGGGCTTGGGCAGGAGCCGGGGCAGGATGCCCGTCCCGTCGGGGACCGGGTCGTCGCTCGGCCCGTTGAGGATCTCCTTGGGGAGCGGGATGCGCTTGTCGCCCTGAGGCCGCTTGCCCTTGACCGTCTTGCGCTTGCCGCCGCACGTCGGGCACAGGCGGATGAAGAGGACGACGACCTCCTTGGGGACGTAGCTCGAGTGCTTGCGCAGCTCGGTGTACGTCTTGTCGCGCCCGCCGTGCTCGACTGCGACGTGCGCCGCCGAAACCGTGTCGAACAGGTCCGAGCGCAGGACGACCTTCTTGTCCTCGTGCAGGACAAAGTCGCCCTCGGGCGCCGAGAGGAGCGTGAAGCGCTGGCGGACCCAGAACCGCAGCTGCGGGTCGCCCTGCTTGGTGTTTTGCGGCTCGCGCAGGATGGCAAGGACGAGGTGGTGCAGCGAGTCGTTCACTGCGAGCGAGCGGGTCAAGGGTGTCAGCAACAGGGCGCATGAGCACGAGAACGAGAGGAGGGAGAGAGCGAGACGCACTGAGGGCCTTGTTGCGCTTGATGGTGTGCAAGCCCTGGAGGTACTCCTCGACGCCCGCCTCGAACGCGTCGCGGTCGGGCATGGCGTCCACGCCGTCGTCCTCGCCGCCGTCCTGCGCCTCGCCGCCGTGCGCCCCGCCCGCCGTTGGTCCCGCGCCGCCTGCGCCTGCGCCCGACGACGGCCCGGCGACGGCGTTCTGCTGCTGCTGCTGCTGCTGACCGACGGGCACGTCGCCCGTGTCGACGGGGAGGAAGCGCGGCTCCTCGCCGAAGAGGTGGGCCGGCGGGGTCGGGAGGACGAGGTGGTCGAGGTCGGCGCGTTGGACGAGGAGCTCGGCGGGGAGCTCGGGCAGCGTCAGGTCGGGTTCGCCCTCGGCGTCGGCGTCTGCTGCGTGCTGCTCGGGGCCTGCAGTCGGCAGCGGCGGCCCTTGTGGGGGCGAGCGAGGGCGGTTGGTGGACGAGGTGGATGAGGCGGGAGGGGGCTGGGCCGGCGCGAGGCCGTGAGGGGCTGCGAGCTGCTGGACCCAGTCGAGAGGGCCCTCGGCGTGCTGCTCAAGCTCTTGCATCGCCTCGCTCGACGATCAGCGGTTGTGGGGAGGACGAGCGGGAGGTCAGGTTCACAACCCGGCTGGCGAGCGAGCGAGTCTCGGATTTCTCGCGCAGAGGACCACTCTCGCAGGCCAAGACGCACAGTGATCTGCCTGCCGGCATTCAATACAGAATATAATTTGCGAGCAGGCGCCCGCGAAGCGCGAGGCCAGAACCCCTCGCCCGGACGGCCTCCTCGACCTCCTCGCCGCCCTGCCCCGGCCAAACCGCCTCGCCGTCCTCTCCGACGCGCTCCTCACGCATACCGGTTGCCGTGCTCCGTCAAGGTGCGCACGAACCGGTCCCACCCCCGCCGCACGGGCGAAACCCTCCTCGTCCCGCGGCGCGCGTTGAGCTGCGCGAGGGCGGTGTCGAGCGGCGGGGCGGGCGAGAGGGCGGGCGAGGGCGGCGGCGAGGAGGAGGAGGTTGAGGAGGAAGGGGATGGAGGCGAGGACGGCGCCGACTCGTTGTCGGTGAAACTCGTGACGGACGACGGGCGTGCGCGCCTCGCCGGCTCGTCGGCGCCCTCGTCGGGCGCACGCGCTCGCCCGACCCGCTGATTTTGCGTGCCAGCTGAGACGCAAATCGTCGCGCTAGCAGGCGCGGCCGTCGTGCGCCTCGCGCTCTGGGGAGGCGCCCACTCGCGCTTGAGGCGGCGCTCGAGCGGGCCGAGCGGGGCGAAGAGCGGAGCTGTCGACGATGCGGCGCCTTCGAGGAGCGGGAGGAGCGCAGGGCGGAGGTGCGCGTGCGGCTGGGCGAGGAGGGAGCGGTGGAGGTACTGGGAGGTGCAGCTGCGCGCGAGGGAGAGTGGGAGGAGGAGAAGAAGGTCAGCCGGTGCGAGGCAGGCGCGAGAGGGAGAGGGGGAGGACGCACGGGTCGATCGGGAGCGAGGGAAGTGGGCGATCCATCGCTGGAGCAAGGCGGAACTCGTCGACCCTCGACCTGCGCGCGCACGAGCCTCGTCAGCCTGTCGTCCGAGAGGAGAAGAGCGAGCTGTTGACGCACTGGTGCGGCTCCATCTCGCCCCACGGCGCGCTCGTCCTGCTGCACACGCGGCGCAGGTACGTGTCGTCGATCGCGAGCTGCGCCGAGAGGCGGTCGACGACCCACTCGAGGGCGAGGAAGCTCAGGTCGGCCTCGGGGTAGCCGCCGCCGATGTCTGCGCGGCGCGTCGAGGGGTCAGGTCGAGCTCGCCGAGTCGAGGGGCCGGCAGGGGGAGGAGAGAGAGGGGGAGAGGAGACGCACCGGCATGCGCGCCCGCGAACCACACCTGCTCGACCCTCTGCCCGTCCCGCTTTCTCTTCCTCGCCGCCCTCTCGCCCTCCACATCGCCCGTCTCCCACCTCCTCCAAAGCACCGGGCCGTAGTCCCTCCTCCGCTCATCGAGCGCAAGCGCCTGCAGCGCGACCCTGACGCAGCTCGGCACGTGCGCGGCGGGCAGCCCAAAGCTGTTGAGCTCCGAGCGCGACACGGCGGGCGGGGCGGGCGAGGCCGAGAAGCTCGACGGGCGCAGGAACGACGGCCGGCCGCGCGTGCCGACCGTGTCGAACGCGGCGACGCACTCGATCAGGAAGCGCTCGCCGCCCCGCACCGACCCCGAGCCCGACGCGCTCGCGCGCTGCGCCGCGCGCTCGCTCCTGAGCGGCTCGAGCAGCGCGCGGATGGCGGCGATCGCGCGGCGGTCGTCGGCGTCGCCGGCGCCCGTGTGCGCGTCGAGCGCGGCAAAGATGCGCGGGAAGAGGTGCAGGGTCGTTCGTGGGGGGAGGAGCCCGACGAGGTCGACGAGGCAGGCGAGGAGGCGGACGATGTAGGCGCCGCGCGAGAAGCCGAGGAGGTAGATCTGCGCGGCGGGAGGGGAAGGTCAGCCCGCGCACGGCGGGACGAGGAGGAAGAGAGGGAGGGAGCGCACCTCATCGCCGTCCTCGTAGTTGATGCACAGAAAGTCGTACAGGTCCTTGACCTTCTCCATCATGCCCCGTCCGAGTGCGCCCTGTAGCGTTTGAGGGGGTCAGCGACCTGCACGGCGGTCAAAAGCGGAGCACGAGGAAAGGGAGCGCACGGTGATCAAGCTCCCGACGGCCGTCTCGTCGGTCCCGACGCCGCTCTGGTACAGCTTGACCTGCTCGACCTCGGCCCCGCCGCCGCGCTTGTCGACCTCGAGGATGGCGCGCGAGAGGCGCGCGATGTTGGTGAGGCGGCTCTCGTCCTCCTGGCGGTCGGCGTCCTCGAGCGTGCCGTCGCAGAGGAGGACGAGGCGCTTCATGGCAGCTGGAGCCGAGCCGAGCGGGGCGGAAGCAGAAGCGGAAGCAGAGCCAGAGAGAGCTGTGCGATCCAGACCGAGGTGTGCTCAGGCTCGCGCCGGAGTCGCCGGAGCGGCGGACGAGCGTCCAGGAGAGGCGGCGGCGAACCGGGCTGCGTCCAGGAGGCCGGGCGCGAGCGAGAGTGGCTGCTTGTTGGTGGTGCAGAGCAGTTACTGCAGCCTCTCGCTGGACTGCTCTGCTGTCGCGGTGTCGAACCGGCCGAGAGGAGGCGAGACGGCGGGGCGAGCCTGAGGAGGAGCTGGAGGAGCTGGTCGAGGGAGGGGCGGCGGAGGGCGGTGTAGCTGAGTAGAGCTTGAGCGGACAAGCCACCTTAGCGTGCACACAGCTGCTTTGAGTGCAGAGCAGCTGAGTGGTCGAGAGCCAGCCTCCCTTGTCCTCGTCGTCGTCGTCGTCGTCGTCCTCATCAGCTCGACCTCTCGCTCTTCTCCTCGACAGCGAGACATGCTGCGACCACGGCCCAGCTGGCCTGGGCTCCTCCTCTTCGCCCTCGCGCCCTTCGCCCGCGCCTTCTACCTCCCGGGCGCGTCGCCGCACTCGTACCAAGACGGCGAGCAGGTCGCCCTCCTCGTCAACGCTGTCGGGCCTAGGTACGGCGAGGGCGAGACGAGCATCGTACCGTGCGTCATCTCTCTCCCTCTGTGCCGGTCAGGGCAGCTCTGCAGAGGCTCGTGGGCGAGGCGGGTTTCCGCCGGTGGGGCCGACACCTGCTCGAGCGAGACGACGCAGGCAGCTGCAACCACAGCCGAGTTCCGTCGCTGACCCACAGACCCTCGCGCACACAGGTACGACGCGTTCGACGAGCGGATAGGCTTCTGCCGCCCCTCGTCGCCGCGCTCCGTCCCGCTCTCGCTCGGGTCCGCCCTGTTCGGCGACCGCCTGTACTCGACCGACGGCCTGTTCGACCTGCGCGTCAAGCACAACTCGACTTGCAACGTCATGTGCACCTCGACCCTGCGCGACAAGCAGCTCGAGTTCCTGCCGACCCTCATCGGCTCGCACGCCCACCACTGGCTCGTCGACGGCCTGCCCGCCGCAGAGATGCGCCGCACGACCGACGGCGAGGTGTTCCTCTCGCCGGGCTTCCCCGTCGGCAACGCCGTCTCTGCGCCCACCCCGCCCAACCAGAAGACCAAGCAGGCCCCGACGCCGTCGTTCCAGCTCAACAACCACTTCAACATCATCCTCGAGTACCACCCGCGCAAGCGCGAGGGCGACAACCGCATCGTCGGCGTCGTCGTGTGGCCTCAGAGCGTCGACTCGCTGCGGGCGGGCGGCGGTGCGCCCGACTGCGGCGCCCAGAAGCCGCTCGTGCTGCGCGACAAGGGCGAGCAGGAGGTCGCGTTCACGTACTCGGTCACGTGGCGGGTGCGTTCCCTCTCTCTCTCGTCCGCCCCCTTAACGGCTGAGCGTAGGAGAGAGAGCGCTGACGAAGGACCACTCGCGCGCAGGAATCGGCGACGCCCTGGGCGACCCGGTGGGACGCCTACCTGCACATCCTCTCGCCGCGGATCCACGTCCTCGCCCTGTTCAACTCGTTCGTCATCTGCGGCTTCTGTGCGTCGCTCGGCCTCTCTGCTCCCTGGGCGCGCTCGACGAAAAGGCCGTTCGCGCACTGACCCTCCCCCTCGCGCTCGCTCGCAGTGTGCCTCATGGTCGGCATCATCCTCCTCAAGGTCCTCTCGCGCGACATCACGCGCTACAACGCCCTCGCGGCGTCGTCCCCCTTCCCTCTCGACCACCTCGACCGCGCCGATGCGCACCACCACCACCACCTCGGCGGCGGCGACGACGCGACCGAGGACGAGAGCGGGTGGAAGCTCCTCCACGGCGAGGTGTTCCGCGCGCCGAGGTACCGCATGTGGCTGTGCATCACGGTCGGGACGGGCGCGCAGATGGCGGCCATGTGCGCCGTGACGCTCGGTGCGTCGCCGCCTTCCTCCCTGTTCGGGTCGGGGAGGGGAAGGGAGGAGCAGCAGGACGAGGGCTGACTGAGGTTGAGGCGCTCGCTCGCAGTGTTCGCGCTCCTCGGCTTCCTCAATCCGAGCAACCGAGGCGCGCTGTCGACGACCATGGTCGTGTGCTGGACGCTGTTCGGGGTTCGTCCGCTCCCTCGCTCCCTCTCCTCCCCCACCTCCTCTCTCGCTCACCTAGCTGACGCCCCCTCTCCCTCTCTTTCCTTTCCCTCGCTCCTCTCCCACTCTCCATTCTCCCTGTCTCTCCTTCACCCGCTCCACGACTTCGCCGCCTCCTCCTTCCTCTCCTCGCCCGCAGTCCATCGCCGGCTACGTCGCCTCGCGCCTCTACCTCTCCTTCAACGGCGACGCGATCCGCAAGAACATCCTCTACACGGCCCTCGTCTTCCCCGCGGCGCTCTACGCCTTCCTCCTCTTCCTCGACGCCTTCCTGATCGGCCTCGGCTCGGCCGGCGCCGTCCCCCTCGGGACCCTCTTTGCGATTGGCACGATGTGGTTCGGGATCAACGTGCCGCTGACGGTGCTCGGCGGGTGGCTCGGCGTGCGCAAAGGGGTGAGTCGGGGCGCCTCTCCTCCTCTCCCTCTCCTCCTCTCCCTCTGCTCGGCACCTCGGCTCGACCCGACCGAGCATTCGCTGACGCTCCTCCTACACCTCGTGACGCAGCCCCTCAACGTTCCGCTGCGCGTCAACCAGATCCCGCGCCAGATCCCGCCGCTGCCGTGGTGGCTCAGGCCCGTCCCGTCGGCGCTCCTCGCCGGCATTTTGCCCTTCGGTGCGTCCATCCTTCCTCTCGCTCGCCTTGTCTCGTGCGCGTCGACGCTTTGAGGTGCTGTCGCTGACGCTGCCCTCGTCGCCGCCTCCCTCTCTCGCTCGCCGCCCGCCCTTGTCCTCGTCCTCCTCCCCTCTCTCAACCTCGCCCTCTCATAACCTCGCCCTCCCTCAACGTCGGCCCTCTCTAACCTCACGACCTCGCAGGCGCCGGCTTCATCGAGATCTCGCAGATCGCGCGCGCCATCTTTGGCGCGAAAGCCTACTACGCGTTCGGGTTCCTGTGCCTCGCGAGCGCGCTCGTCGGCCTCACGACGGCGCTCACGACGGTGCTGTTTGCGTACTTTCACCTGTGCGCCGAGGACTATCGGTGCGTCGTGTGGCTGTTCCTCTTCTTGAGCTGGGCGTCGGGCTTGAAGGTGGAGAGACGCTGACTTTGACTTTCCCTCTCTCTGCTTCGTCTCGCCTGCCTTCTTTTCGCACTGCCCTTCCTCGCCTCTTGCCCTCTCCGTCTTCCTGTCTCGCCTCGCCCTCACTCGCCTCGCCTCGCCTCGTTTTTCCTTGCCCGCTCTTCCTCGCCTCGCCCCCCTCGCAGCTGGCACTGGCGCGCCTTCCTCGCCGGCGCCGCCTCGTCCGTCTACATCTTCCTCTACGGCCTCCTCTACTGGGCATCGAAGCTCCACCTCCCCGGCTTTGCCAACAAGGTCCTCTACCTCGGGTACCTCGCCCTCGTCAGCGGCCTGAGCGGGCTCGTCACCGGCGCGATCGGGTTCGCGGCGACGCTCGGGTTCTTAAGGGTCATCTAGTGCGTCCTCTCTCTCTCTCTCTTCCTGAGGTTGAGCAGTCGACGAGGTGCGCTCGCAGCGAACTGACACGCCGCACGCGCTTGTCCGCAGTACGAGGATCAGGGTCGACTGAGGGTATCGGCGCGGCGAGTGCAATGCAGCTCGTGCGTCGCGCATCTATCTAGCAGGGCTCAAGTGAGATCGAGAGAGCGTGATCTGCGACTTCTTGAAAGCGTGTGAGCGAGGAAGCGTGACACCAGAGGCGGCGAGGAGCGAGATGCCGACGAGCGGACTGGCCCGGGTCGTCGCTCGTCGCTTGTCGCTCTCAACTCGCAGGCAGCCACGCGCATCTTAGCCTGCTCAGAGCATGCAGGTGCTTGCACGAGAGCGAAAGGGCAGCATGAGCGAGCCGACGAGGTGACGGGCGAGTCGGGTGCGTCGACTTGGCGCACGAGCCTCCTCATCGACCTTCTCAAGCTCGCTCTCTCGCTCTCTACGTCTCATTCCCGGGCGCTCGCCTCTCCAGCCGTCGAGCTGTACGTCCAGCAGGCGGCACTCGACCAAACGACGAGGACGATTCAGCAGGAGCAGCTTGAGTGCGATCTTAACGTTTAGCTGGCCTTGCTCTCCATCAATAGCTCGGTTGATCTAGTTGGTTATGATGTGGACCTAATACGAGCCTGTCGTGCTAAGTCCAATGTCGGCGGTTCGATCCCGCCACTGAGCAAGCACCTGCACCGTCAAACGTGCGCGGTACGCCTTTTTGACAGCGCACGAGGAGGAAGAGGGAGGCTTCCTCCCCTTCTTCTGGGTTCTCGCTCGCTCTGGTGCAAGCCAGACATCTCTTTTAGCGTCCCCTACTCAGGCAAAGACGCACAGCGAGGTGCCGACGAGAGAGAGCGGTCGAGAGATGGTCGCGTCCCGGCGCGAGCGACGCGAAGTCGGCGACGGCATCGAGCGCAGCGCTCTCTCACCACACCGCAGAGTGCACCAGCTGCACCGCGTAGAAGCTCACCTGAGCTCTCTTGACACCGTCCACCACCACACGCAGCCGCCACAGCCCTCCAGCTCGCCCGCCCTCATCAGCTCCGGTCCCGACCTCACTCAGCCACGACTCGACCGCCGCACGACACGGTCATGGAGGACGCGCAGAAGATCCTCGAGACCACGTTCGGCTTCTCTGACTTCCGCGGCGTCCAGGCCAAGGTGAGCCCAGCGACCCGCTCCTCCTTGTCGAGGTGGGGGCCGCCCTCCGAGCTGAAGCTGACGCTGCCACTCCCTCCTGCGCAGGTCATCGAGCGGCTCCTCGTCGACAAGAAGAACGCCCTGTGCCTCATGCCCACCGGCGGCGGCAAGTCGCTGTGCTTCCAGGTCCCGGCGCTCGTGCGTCCCTCTCTCACTGGCACCCGCTCCTCCCGCACACCTAAGCTGACTCGCGCCCGCCACAGTGCCTCGATGGCCTCACACTCGTCGTGTCGCCCCTCATCGCCCTCATGAAGGACCAGGTCGACGTCCTGCGCGCCAAGGGCGTCGCCGCCGCCTCGATGGACTCGAGCCTCTCGATGGAGGAGAGCATGGCCGTCAAGCGCGACCTGCGTGAGGGCCGCCTCAAGATCCTCTACGTCGCGCCCGAGCGGCTGAACAACGAGATGTTCGTGTCGATGATCGCCGAGCAACGCGTCGCTCTCCTCGCCGTCGAGTGCGTCCCCTTTCCTCCACGCGCTCCTTCTCGACGACCACGGCGCGTCGACTGACGGTTCTTTACGCAGTGAGTCGCATTGTGTTGCCGAGTGGGGGCCCTCTTTCCGCGCCGAGTACCTCAAGGTCGCGCGTTTCGCTCGCGAGATCGAGGCCGAGCGCGTCCTGTGCCTCACGGCGACAGCAACGCCCGCCGTCGTCACGGAAATCTGCGCCGCCGACAACGGCTTCGACATCGATCTCGAGCACGGCGTCTTCTCGACGGGAGCTTACCGACCCAAGTGCGTCCCCTCTCGCGGTCGACCGGCGCGCTCGAGCCTCGGACTGACCTTTCTCGCGCTCGCGCTCGCAGCCTCTCGCTCCTCATCAAGCCGTGCGCCAACTACCGCTCCAAGGTCTCGGTCCTCGCGCCGTTCCTCCGCACGCGCGGCAAGGGCGCCGCCATCGTCTACGTCACGGTGCAGAAGCACGCCGACGACCTCGCGCGCGAGCTCAAGGAGTCGTACCAGGTCGACGCGCGCTCGTACCACGCGGGCATGACGGCCGACACGCGCAAGGAGGTGCAGGAATGGTTCATCGGCGGCAGCGGCGTCGTCGTCGCCACCATCGCGTGCGTCTCGCTCTCCCTCCCTCCCTCCTCTCTCCCTCTCCCTCCCCGACTTCCTCCCTCCCT
>Ga0308169_10003477_pt1 | contig 15371 bp, 11 predicted proteins | sample PhyBR1_2_FD_202139 | JGI IMG/M metagenome (GOLD analysis project Ga0308169, IMG submission 202139) | Phyllosphere microbial communities from UC Gill Tract Community Farm, Albany, California, United States - DLSLSB.R1 | ecosystem: Host-associated > Plants > Phyllosphere > Unclassified | place... | reverse complement strand
TTAAAGACTTGACGACAATAGCTGTGATCCAGTTTACTTTTGGTTCAGACGGCCCTGCGCTTTGCCGGCCGGACAAAGAAGTCATTGCATTGGAGGGTTAGGGCTCATGACGTCCCAGACCACGCACACGGATCCGGTCATCCTCGAGATGCGGTCCATCACCAAGGAATTCCCCGGCGTTAAAGCCTTGTCGAACGTGAGCCTCCGGGTCCGGGCCGGCGAAATCCACGCTATCTGCGGCGAAAACGGCGCCGGCAAATCCACGCTCATGAAGGTTCTGTCCGGTGTCTACCCCTACGGCAGCTACGACGGCGACATCGTCTACCAGGGCCAGGTCCAGCAGTTCCGGGACATCAGGGCCAGCGAACACGCCGGAATCGTGATCATCCACCAGGAACTGGCGCTGATCCCGGAACTGTCCATCATGGAGAACATCTTCCTGGGCAACGAACCCACCAAGCGGGGCGTCATCGACTGGGCCGAAGCCCGGCTGCGGTCCCTGGACCTGCTGGCCCGGGTTGGCCTGCGGGATGATCCGGACACCCCCATCAAGGAAATCGGCGTCGGCAAGCAGCAGCTGGTGGAAATTGCCAAGGCCTTGAACAAGTCCGTGAAGATCCTGATCCTTGACGAGCCCACCGCCGCCCTCAACGAGTCGGACTCCCAGCACCTGCTGGACCTGATGCTGGGCCTGAAGGCCAAGGGCATCACCTCGATCATCATTTCGCACAAACTCAACGAAATTGAGCAGGTCGCCGATTCGATCACCATCATCCGCGACGGCAAATCCATCGAGACCCTGGACGTCAAGAAGGACGGCGTGGACGAGGACCGGATCATCAAGGGCATGGTGGGCCGGACCCTGGAATCCCGGTTCCCGGACCACACTCCCAAGATCGGCGAGGTGTTCTTCGAGGTCAAGGACTGGACCGTCGGCCACCCCGCCATGCAGGACCGCCTGGTGTGCAAGGGTTCAAACTTCTTCGTCCGCCGTGGGGAAATCGTCGGCTTCGCCGGGCTCATGGGCGCAGGGCGCACTGAACTGGCCCGCTCGGTCTTCGGCCGGTCTTACGGCCGCTTCATCGACGGCCACATCTACAAGGACGGCAAGGAAGTGGTCCTGAAGAACGTTCGACAGGCCATCGACGCCGGACTGGGCTACGTCACCGAGGACCGCAAGTCCCTGGGCCTGAACCTCCTGGACGACATCAAGACCACCACCGTGGCTGCCAACCTCCGAAAAATCAGCCACAACTTCGTGGTTGACGCCAACCAGGAGTTCACGGTCGCGGAGCAGTACCGCAAGTCGCTGCGGACCAAGACGCCTTCCGTCCAGGAAGGCGTTGCCAAACTCTCCGGCGGCAACCAGCAAAAAGTGGTCCTCGCCAAGTGGATGTTCACCGACCCGGACCTGCTGATCCTCGACGAGCCAACCCGCGGTATCGATGTCGGCGCCAAGTATGAGATCTACGGCATCATCCAGCAGCTCGCCAACCAGGGCAAGGGCGTCATCGTGATTTCCTCGGAGCTTCCCGAGCTCCTGGGCCTGTCGGACCGTATCTACACCATCTTCGAAGGCGCCATCACCGGTGTCCTGAACAAAGACGAGGCCAGCCAGGAAAGCCTGATGAAACTGATGACCTCCGCTAACCGAAAAGCCGCCTGACCTTCTGGCAAACCCCAGAACCTTCCGGACACAAGGACTGACACCATGAACGCCCTCAAAAAGCTGTTTGGCGGCAATACCCGCCAATTCGGCATGATCTTCGCCTTGGTTGCACTGATCATTTTCTTCCAAATCTTCACCGACGGCCGCACCCTCACTCCGGGCAACGTCATCAACCTCTTCAACGGAAACTCCTACATCCTGATCCTGGCGATCGGCATGGTCCTGGTGATCATTGCCGGCCACATCGACCTCTCCGTCGGCTCGGTCGCCGCGTTCGTAGGGGTTACGGTTGCCCTGGCCATCCGGGACTGGGGCATCCCCTGGTGGGCCGGCGTCCTGCTGGGTCTTGTCCTGGGCGCGGCCATCGGCGCCTGGCAAGGCTGGTGGACGGCGTATGTGGGCATCCCTGCCTTCATCGTGACCCTGGCCGGCATGCTCCTGTTCCGCGGTTTCAACCAGTTCGTTGGCAAATCCAACACCATTCCCGTCCCGGAAGACTTCCAGTACCTGGGTTCGGGCTATCTTCCCGAGGTAGGACCGGACACCGGGTTCAACAACCTCACGCTCCTGATGGGCATTGCCGTTGCGGTGTTCGTGGTCGTCGGCGAACTCCGCGCCAGGGCACGGGCCAAAGCGCTGGGCGCCGAAGTTCCCGAGATGTGGGTTACCGCGCTGAAGCTGGTGCTGATCTGCGCCGCCATCCTGTACGCCACGTACTTGTTCGCCACCGGCCGCCCCGGCACATCCTTCCCCATCCCCGGCCTGATCCTGGCAGTGCTTGTCCTGATCTACGGCTTCATCTCCTCGCGCACCGTCGTTGGCCGCCACGTTTACGCGGTGGGCGGCAACCGGCACGCTGCCGAGCTCTCCGGCGTGCAGTCCAAGAAGGTCAACTTCCTGGTCATGATGAACATGTCCATCCTGGCCGGCCTGGCCGGCATGATCTTCGTGGGCCGCTCCACCGCCTCCGGCCCCTTCGACGGCGTGGGTTGGGAACTGGACGCCATTGCCGCCGTCTTCATCGGGGGCGCGGCCGTGACCGGCGGTGTGGGTACCGTCGTCGGCTCCATCATCGGTGGCCTGGTCATGGCAGTGCTCAACAACGGCCTGCAGCTCCTCGGCGTCGGTGCCGACCTCACCCAGATCATCAAGGGCCTGGTGCTCCTGATCGCCGTGGCCTTCGACGTCTACAACAAGTCGCAGGGCAAGCGGTCCATCATCGGCATGCTGACCCGGAACATGAACCGCAACACCTCGGGCCCCAGCAGCCCCCTCCAGCCTGACGAAACAACCTCCACCAAGGAAGCGATCGCCAGGGAAGCCTGAAGTTTGCAGCCTGAATACTGTTCCATTACACAAAGAAAGAGAACCAACAATGCAAATGTTTGGTAAAGCAGGAAAGGCCGCAGCAGTTGCTGCCATCGCAGCACTGGCGCTGACTGGCTGTGGACGCTCGGAGCCCTCCGGCGGTTCCAGCAGCGCCGCTGCCGGATTCGACCAGAACTCCTCCATCGGCGTCGCCCTTCCGCAGAAGACCAGTGAAAACTGGGTCCTGGCCGAGAAGCTCTTCAACGACGGCCTCAACGGCGCCGGGTTCAAGGCTGACGTCCAGTTCGCCAACGGCGGCGTCTCCGAGCAGCAGAACCAGATCAGCGCCATGGTCACCAAGGGTGCCAAGGTCATCATCGTGGGCGCCATCGACGGCTCCCAGCTGGGTACCCAGCTCAAGCAGGCCAAGGACGCAGGCGCCACCATCATCGCCTACGACCGTCTCCTGCTGAACACCGCGAACGTTGACTACTACGTGGCGTACGACAACTTCAAGGTTGGCGTCCTGCAGGGCCAGGCCCTGCTGGACGGACTCAAGGCCAAGAAGCCGACCGGTCCGTACAACGTGGAACTGTTCGCAGGCTCCCCGGACGATGCCAACGCCAAGGTGTTCTTCGACGGCGCCATGAGCATCCTGAAGCCGAAGATTGACGACGGCACCCTCAAGGTTGTCTCCGGACAGACCACCTTCGAGCAGGCAGTAACCCAGGGCTGGAAGGCTGAGAACGCCCAGCGCCGCATGGACACCCTGCTCAGCGGCAGCTACAGCAGCGCCAACGTTGACGGCGTCCTGTCCCCCAACGACACCCTGGCCCGCGCGATCCTGACCTCCGTCAAGGCTGCCGGCAAGCCGATCCCGGTCGTCACCGGCCAGGACTCCGAGGTTGAGTCGGTCAAGTCCATCCTTGCCGGCGAGCAGTACTCCACCATCAACAAGGACACCCGCAAGCTCGTCGAGCACGCCATCACCATGGTCAAGGACCTGCAGGCCGGCAAGAAGCCTGAGGTCAACGACGACAAGTCCTACAACAACGGCAACAAGGTTGTTCCCGCCTACCTGCTGGAGCCGGTCATCGTGACCGCCGCCAACGTGAAGACGGCCTACACGGACGATCCCGTACTCGGCCCGCTCACCAAGTAGCACCACCAGAACAGCCGCGTAACACCGGCAACCGGAATGCCCGGTCCCCATCACGGGGGCCGGGCATTCCTGCGTCAGGCTAGCGCTGGACCCTGAGCACTCCCGGGCCGGTGAACTGCAGCGCATGGTTCTTCACGGCCGTGGGTGTGGTGAATGCCTTATAGCCATAGGCGTCGGCAGGATTCCAGCCCACGTCCGTGGTGAAGTCCCAGCCGGTCCAGTCCGCGGCAGGACTTCCAGTCGTTGCCGCTTCGGCAAGAGCTTCCGCACGGTGTTGCTCGAAGGAGGCTCGGGCTACGGCGTTCAGATCTGCTTCGGCTCCGTTGAACCACGACCCGGTATCGCTGAATCGGTTGCCGTTGTAGCTGCTGACCATGACGCTCTGGTCAGCTCCGGGTCCGGTGTAGTCGAACGCATTTCGCTCGGAATAGATTCGTGATTCATATCCGGCGCCGAGGAAGTAGCTGTGACCGCCCTGCCCCTCGCTGATCATGGGGTACTCGGGATGGTCCGTACTGCCAACGAAGTAGTTGTTGACCACATGGACCTGGCCGAACCGTACCCGCGGTCCGCGCTGCTGGATGTTCTCGAACAGGTTGCCGATGTACGTGACCCGAAGCTTCCCGCCGTCCTTATCCACATGCTCATCGCCCGAGCCGAGGAGCATGGTCTTGTCGTGGTTGGACAACCTGCTGTTGGAAACAGTGACGAAATCGGTGCCGTCCTTTAGGTCCAGCAGTCCATCGTGCCGGTTCGCCGGCTTCCCGCGGAAGCCCATCGGCGCCTCAATATCGGGGAACCTGCCGTCGGACAACTGGACGTGGTCGATCCAAACGTGGTCGGACGTCACCGAAGAGACAGCATCGAAGCGCGCATTCCAGGCACCGTCACCGTCGTCGGGAGACCAAGTGGTGAAGAAATCCACGGGCGCTTCAATGCTGAGGTTTCGAACCACCACGTTCGAGGCGTTAAGGATCACGATGTTGGCACCCACGAAGCCAGCGCCACCATCCACCCCGACGAGGGTGGTATTGCTGGGGAGGCTGACCTCGATCTGCCGCTTCATGTTATTGCTGCCCGTCTGGCGCAGCTGGCGCTGCTTTTTGCAGTAATCGAAGGTCTGGTCGCTCCACTCCTTGCCCTCCGGCCCAAAGCAGGACATGTACTTGGTGATGTCGTATCCGGACGCGTAGTCCTGCTCCCCAAGGATGCGGCCGTCCGGGGCCTGGTTTCCGTCGATGATGCCTTTGACATAGACCACCTTCGGCGCTGCTGGTTCGCCATGGTTGGCGAGCGCAGCCTTCAGCCCGGCAAGTGTGCTCACTTCATAGGTGTTTGCGGCAGGTGCGGCGGCGCCGCCCTTGGTACCGCTTCCGACGGCGGCCCAACCAGTTGGCGCCGCATCATCAGCACGGATGATGCCACCACCTGTTGGAGCGGGCGCAGCCGGGGCAGGGGTTGCCATGGAAGTTCCAATGGCCAGCGCGCAGGCCACCGAAGTGGAGATCGCAGCGACGCGCGGCCGGGACCGCTGCATGGTTGAGATGGTTCGAAGCATTTTCAGGGACGTCATTGGCCTGGTTTCCGGCATGCCAAATAGACCACATGCCTTTGTACGTGGTGCATCGGATGGGTTTGCGCCTCAAGTCAGAAAACGTTTTCCGAGAAGACTCTTAATATTTAGTACGCCTGTGACAAAGCTGTCAATAGCACTTCACAGCACAGACACAGCTTTGGCCGGATTCCCGCACAGCATGCACGGCGAGTGTTGAGGCGAAGCCGGCCCTCAGCGCCGGCACCTGAGTCATAGGAGTAACGTGAGCGTCCTTGCCCGAAGCGTAGGCAATGCCTTCAGAAACAAGGTCCGCACCGCAGCTGTTGTCGCGGTGCTGGCCGTCGCCATTGGGTTGGCCCTGGCCATGCTGGTGGCCAACCAGGCGGTCGGAGCCAAAGTCCAGGAGCTGAATGCGTCGGTGGGCACCGTCTTGACGGTCAACCCGGCGGGCGGGCAGGGCTTTGAAGGCGGCGGGGAGCCCCTCACCGCCGACCAGGCAGCTGCCGCTGCTGCCGTGCCCAACGTCAGTGCCGTCGTCGGAACCTCATCGCTGAGGCTCCGGAACGCCACGGAAGCTGCCGCACAGGCTGCTGCCGGAACGCAGGCAGGTCCGGGTGGCCAGTCCGGCCAGGGTGGCGGCCCCGGTGGCCAGTCCACCGCAACGCTCACCACCAGCCTGACGGCCGCAGTTGATGCAGGCACCCTGGGCAACCGCAACCAGCAAGCCAACGGAGCCACCGGGTCCTCCGGCAGCACCGGCAGCACCCAGCCCGTCCGGTCCCTGCCGATCACCGCGACCGGCATCGGCGCCCAGGTGGACACCACAGGCAAGGCACTGAACATCACCGGAGGTTCCGGGCTCGGCGACTACTCGGCGGCGTCCACCAACGCCCTGCTGGGCACCACCCTGGCGCAGAAGAACAACCTCACGGTCGGCTCCACCTTCACCATCAACGACCAGACCTATACCGTCTCCGGATTGTTCGACGCCGGCACCGCCTTCGGCAACAACGCCGTCTACGTGACACTTCCCACGGCCCAGGCCCTCGCCGGGACGCCCAATGAGCTGTCCAGCATGATCGTCACGGTCAACTCCATGGACAACGTCGCCTCCACCAAGACGGCGCTTCAGACGGCGCTGGGCACCGACAAGGCGGACGTCACCCAGGGCCAGAACCTGCAGACTGCCGTCAGCTCCCTGGACAGCGTGAAGAACATCTCCTTCATCGCATTCATAGCCGCCCTTGGCACGGCGGGCCTGATCATCCTGCTCATCATGGTGATGCTGGTCCGTGAACGCCGCCGCGAAATCGGCGTGCTGAAGGCCATCGGCGCACCCAACCGCACCATCGGCCTGCAGTTCGTCCTCGAAGCCCTGGTCCTGGCGGCCCTGGGCAGCGCCGTGGGAGCCGCCATCGCATCATTTGCCAGCGGCGGCATCGCCTCGGCCCTGATCAGCAGCAACACCACCACGAATGCTGCCGCAACCACCGGCCGTGGACCGGGCGGGGCCGGTGGCTTCCCCGGCGGCCAGGGCGGACCGTTCGGCGGTGCGTCCCAGCTGCTGAACTCGGTCACGGCAAGCGCCTCCCCCGGAGTGATTGCCGGCGGAATCGCCGCTGTCTTCGGCGTCGCCATCATCGGCGCCCTGGTTCCCGCGCTGCTCACCGCGCGTATCCGTCCCATCGAAGTCCTGCGAGGAGAATAGCCATGATTGAAGTCAAGAACCTGGTCCGCACTTTCAACTCCGGTGACCGCACCATCAAACCGGTCAACGACGTCAGCTTCGTCCTGGAGCAAGGCACCCTCGCCTCGATCGTGGGCAAGAGCGGCAGCGGCAAGAGCACGCTGCTGTCCCTCCTGGGCGCCCTGGACAAGCCCACCAGCGGAGACGTGGTGGTCAACGGGGTCAGCCTCGCCAGCATGCCCGACGCCAAGCTGACCGAGTACCGCCGGCGCGACATTGGTTTCGTCTTCCAGCAGTTCAACCTGATCCCCAATCTCTCAGCCGTGGACAACGTCATGCTGCCCCTGGAATTCGCCGGCGTACGCAAGGCAGCCCGGCTGCAGCGGGCCACGGAATTGCTGGAGCAGGTCCAACTGGACCCTTCCAAGCATGAGCGGCGCATCAACAGGCTGTCCGGTGGCGAGCAGCAGCGTGTGGCCATTGCCCGGGCGCTGGCCAACGAACCCAAGCTCATCCTTGCCGATGAGCCCACCGGGAACCTGGACGAGCAAACCGGCGACCACATCATCGAACTCCTCAGTTCGCTCAGCCGGGACCACAACACCACGATCCTGGTGGTGACGCACGACCGCGCCCTGGCCAACAAGACCGACCGCCGTTTCCGCCTGCAGCAGGGCAAACTGACGGAGGAACCCGTCCGCGGCCGGGCCGCCGTCGCCGCCTCTGCCTGAGGCATCCGGGGCTCAAGGCGGGGGCAACACGCCTTGGCCTTGAGCCCCTGTGTCCGTTCCTGTCCTTTTCATGGCGACGCAGTCCCCACCCCCGCAGCGCTGTGACAGGATGGCAGCTATGACTGCTCCCATCGCCACACCATGGCTGACCGGCCAGCCTGACCAGGACCCCCGCTCCGCCACCGGAGCGCCCCTGCGTTGGGGAATCATCGCAACGGGCAGCATCGCCCGCGCCGTCTCGCAGGACCTGGCGTTACTCCAGGACGCCCGGCTGTACGCGGTCAGTTCCCGGGCACAGGACTCGGCGGACGCCTTCGCCGTGGCCTACGATTTTGAGAAGGCCTACGGGGACGACGACGGTGTTCCCGGCTACCAGCGGCTCCTCGCCGATGACGCCGTGGACGTTGTTTACGTCGCCACACCGCACGCCCAGCACCACGAAATTGTCCTCGCCGCACTCAACGCGGGCAAGCACGTGCTCTGCGAAAAGGCGTTCACCATCAACGCCCGGGAAGCGACCGAACTCATCGAGGTTGCCCGCAGCCGCAAGCTCTTCCTGATGGAGGCAGTCTGGAGCCGGTTCCTGCCGTCAATGCAGCGGGCCTTCGAAATTGCCGCGTCGGGTGAACTGGGCGACATCCACTGGATCAGCGCCGACCTCGGCTTTCCTGCCCCCTACTCCCCCACTGCCAGGCTGTGGGCGCGCGAAGACGGCGGCGGTGCGCTGCTGGACCTGTCCGTGTATCCGCTCCTCTGGGCACTTGGCACTCTCGGCTTTCCGCAGACCGTGAGCGCCACCGGATTCGTGAACGACGACGGCGTGGACGCCCAGAACGCGATGACGCTCGGCTACAGCCACGCAGCCCAGGTCCAGCTCACCTCGTCGCTGCTGGCGCATGGTCCCCGGACCGCCACCGTCGCCGGAAGCCTGGGTTTCCTGCAGAGCGTTGGCTCGATCAACAGTCCGCGTGAACTCATCATCGCCAATGGGTGGGAGAACCGCCGGACGGAAACGTTCGACGTCGTTGGAAAGGGCTACACCTACGAACTGCGCGAGGTGATGCGGTGCGTCCAACAGGGGCTCACCGAGAGTCCGGTGATGCCGCTGGAGGATTCACTTAACACGATGCGGCTCTTCGACGGCGTTCGCGCACAGTTGGGCGTCACCTATCCGAACGACAGCCATTAGGCTCCAGCTGACTATGGACTTCGGATAGTAAGCAGTCTTACCCTTTAGGCAGCGTCGATTGCAGATGTCACTGGGGGGTGATGAGCATGGCTTGGAAACGGCCGGGGTGGCGTGCCCTGCGCCCGATCCTTCTTGCCGGAGCAGCCGGGATCACTTGGCTGACCCTCTCCTGCTCGCCTGCCTCTGCTGACTCCCCCGTGGATTCACCCTCCCTGCCAGAGGGGACCACTGGTACCGTCCTCTCCCTGGTCCAGGGCGCAGCCACTTCGGTCCCGGCTCCTGCGCCCGCCTCACCCGCTGCGGCGCCCGGACCCGCCCAATCGGTGGCCTCACCGCTTTCGAGCACCGTGGACGACGCCATTGCGGGTGTTCCCGTGGTGGCGAACGTCGTTCCGCAGGCAACGGTCTCCTCTGTGGCCGTACCGGCCGCGCACACCGTCGACTCCTTCACAGCCGTGGCAGTCCAGGTGGTGGCCCCGGCGGCGGAGTCCGTTCCGGCTCTTGACCCGGTGGTCACGCCTGTTTCCGATCTCCTGGCCGGGTCCTCCCCCGTGGCTCTTCCCCTGCCGACCCTCGACACCGTGCCGGCCCGCCTTCCTGTTGCGGGCAGCACGGCCACGGCGGCAGACCAGCCATCACCGGTTGACGCTCCTTCCGCTGCTGCAGATGGTGCCCCAGTGACGGCCATTGCGCCTGCCCAGCTGCAGGCCCCCGGCTCGCGGCCCGGTACCGCCCCGGCCATACGCTTGGCGGGCATTCCAGCCACAACCAGCGTTACCGGCCCGCACCAGTCCTCCGATCCTGCCTCCGGTCACACACTTCCCCTGGACCCGGCGCACCTGCCTGACGGGATTCCCGCAGTCCCTGGTTCCGGTTCGGGCAGCGCCGGGGCGTCCGGTGGCCCGCCAGGGGCCACCGCATGGCTTAGCGTGTTCTTCTTTGGCTTTGACAGCCCCGGTCTGCCGCCTGCCGGCGAGGCCTCCGGGCACATTCCTGCCCCGGTATCGTTTGATCCCGGTTCTTCACCTGACTAGTTGAGGCCGCCTGCCCTTCCGGGCAGCACGTGGCATGACGGGCAGCTCACCGCGCGCCCGAACCTCAACTTTTCAGGAGTAATCACCATGAGTACCAACCTTCGCAGGGGGCTGCTTGGCACCCTCTTTGCCGGCGGCCTCCTGGCCTTCGGCTGCGCTGCGGCAAACGCAGCGGACACACCCAGCGGAACTGACCTTTCGGCTTCCGCGCTCATCTCGGCGGCGCCCGCTGACTCGACATCGTTGGGCCTGCTGGGTGACCCAACGCCGTCCAGCTCCTCGGGCGTCGCCGCTGCTGTGGACGTCAACCTCGGCACCGGCACCCCCACGACGGCACCCAACCTGGCCTCCGCCGCGGACGTCAACATCGGAACAGGCACCACCGCCACGGCAGGCCCCAACCTGGCAGCCACCGCGGACCTCAACGTCGGCACCACCGGAACGGGAACGGCAGCCACCGCAGACGTCAACATCGGAACAGGAACCACCACCACGGCGGACCCCAACCTGACCGCCTCCGTGGACCTCAACCTCGGCACCACGGGAACGGGAACAGCAGCCGCCGTCGACCTCAACCTCGCCACCACCACGGCGGACCCCAATCTGGCAGCCACCGCTGACGTCAACCTCGCGACAGGCACCACCACGGCGGATCCCAATCTGGCCGCCGCCGCTGACGTCAACCTCGCTACAGGCACCACCGCCACGGATCCCAACCTGACCGCCGCCGCGGACCTCAACCTCGGAACAGGGACCACCGCCACGGCACCAAACCTGGCAGCCACCGCGGACCTCAACCTGGGCACAGGCACCGACACCACGGCACCCAACCTGGCAGCCACCGCGGACCTCAACCTCGGCAATGGCACCGCCAACAGCCCCGGCACGGCAGGTGCAGTCGACGCCAGCGTTGACCTGGGCACCGGCCTTGGCACCGGAGCGGCCGTCAGCGACGGTCCTGACGCCGGCGCTGCCGCAGCCGTTGATGTCGGCATCGGACTCGGCGTTGACAACACCGCAGGCACCAATGGGCCGGCAGACGGCACCGCCGGAGACGCCGGCACCGTCGACCCCGGAACCAGTACGCCCGGCGCAAGTGATCCCGCCGTCGGCGATGCAGGCATCATTGACCCCGGAACCAACAGCGCTGGCACGGACAACGCTCCGGCGGCTTCCGCAGGCTTCAGGGCCGTCAGCGGAGCCATCGCGCCTGTCGCAGCTCCGCTCGGCAACATGGCCAGGGGCAGTTCTGCCCTCGCCAACACCGGGACAGCCGCCAACAGCCTCGCCAAGACCGGCTGGGATGGATCGCTGGCGCCCTTGGCCCTGTTGCTCGTGGTGGCAGGATTCCTGGCGCTCCGCAAGCGCAAGGTCTCCTAAGGCCACCGTCTCAGCAGGATAAGTAACGCCCGTACGCAGGCGCCTGAGGCTGCTGCCCGTGCGGGCCGGTGAGAGGAGGCCATCCACCCGGAACAACCTGAGCACAACACAAAACATGTCATCAGCACACATGTCCTTGTAGCCAATGGTCCGGCGGCAATGCTGCAACCAGCCGCCGGACCGTTGGCATGCCGCGCCGCCACAGCCAAGGCCGATCTGTGGTTTCACTGCGCCACTCGTATAATTTGGGGTACGACAGTGCCGCAGCGCACCGGGAGGAACGGTCATGGTGGCGGAATCGCCTAGCTCCATCAAGAATGAAGTGGTCGGCGGGCGTTACCGTTTGAGCGAGGTAATAGGCCGCGGCGGAATGTCATCGGTCTACTGCGCCCGCGACGAAAACCTCGGCCGTGACGTCGCCTTGAAACTCTTCGCCCCGCAGGCCCCGGACGCGGACGAACTCAAGCGCCAGGAAGCCGAGATCCAACTCCTGGCCACGCTCAACCACCCGGGCCTGGTCACGCTCTTCGACGCCGGGATTGATGACCGGATTCCGGACGAACCCAGGCCCTTCCTGACCATGGAGCTCGTCGACGGCCAGGACCTCCGCAGCCGCATCCGGCACAGCCGGGTGCCCTTGGAAGAGTTGTCCGTCATCGGCGCAGGCATCGCCGATTCCCTGGCCTACGTGCACGGCCTGGGCATCATCCACCGCGACATCAAACCCGGCAACATCCTGCTGGTCCAGATCCGTCCCGGCGAGCCCCTGCGCCCCAAGCTCACGGACTTCGGCATCGCCAGGATCGTGGACTCTACCAGGCTGACCGCAACCGGGACCATGGTGGGCACTGCCGCTTACCTCAGCCCCGAGCAGGCGCTCGGCAAGCCCTTGTCCTCGGCAACCGACATTTATTCACTGGGACTGGTGCTGCTCGAGTGCATCAAAGGCACCGTGGAGTATCCAGGCAGTGCGGTGGAATCTGCTGTTGCCCGGCTCCACCGCGCCCCGGAAATTCCCGACGACGTCCCCTCCGAATGGGCGGACCTCATTCGCTCCATGACGTCCATCGAACCGCTCGAACGGCCGACCGCCGCCGATATCGAAACCTCGCTGCGCCATGCCCTGGTATCACCGGCTTCCACCCCCGGGGAGCTGGCGGCGGAGACCACCCGTGTGCTGCCCGCCATGCCCTTCCACCCGCCGACCATCACTGCCGAAGAATCGGTGGATGAGTTGCACGAAGCGTCTGCTCCTGCCGGAACCGCCGATCGCGACTCGCCGGCGCCGGGGGTTGTGCGACGCCCGGCGGAAAAGAAGAACTCCCGGATGCGCCGATTTGTCCGGAGCAACCGGATCTGGCTGGCCGTGGTCCTCGGCATCCTGGTCGTCGCCGCCATCGCAGCTGCCGTGATGATCAGCGTGTCCGCCCGGCCCGCCGACGTCGTCCCTTATCCCACCGTCACGGGCACCCTGGGCGACCATCTCAAGGAACTCCAGCGGAGCGTAGCTCCGTGACGTTCAGCGTGACCACCATGCTGCGGTTGGCTGTGGCCGGTTCGGCGGCGCTGCTGGCCGCCGGCCTCCTGGGTGGGTGTGCCTCCCCCGCGACCGGCCTGCAACGGGAAGCCGCCACACAGCTCCAGGCCCGGGTACTGGAAGTTACCCAGGCCGCCTCGCAGGACGATCCTGCCTCGGCCCTCAAGGCGCTGGACGGGCTCGAATCAGACCTCTCCGCTGCCACCACGAGGGGCCAGGTTTCTCCGGAACGGAGCCGCAGCATCACCACCGTGGCCAGCGCAGTCAGGGCAGACCTCAACGATGCCGTGGCCGCCCGGCAAGCTGCCGCGAAAGCCGCCGAGGACGCGAGGATCGCAGCGCAACAAGCGGCCCAGGACGCCTCCCCCACGGCTAATGCACCCGCCGCCCCACCAGCTCCTGCCCAAGGCAACTCGGGCGGCGGTGCGAAGAACAGCGGCGGCGACAAGGGGAAAGGCAAGAACTAGCCAGCCCACGGCGCTGGCACGCAAAAGAGGCGGTGCTCCGGAATCATCCGGAACACCGCCTCTTGTGTTGCTGCCGTTGCAGCGGCCGGGCTAGGCCAGGCTGGCGATGACCTTGTTAAGGGTGGCGGACGGACGCATCACGGCGGAAGCCTTGGCGTCGTCCGGGCGGTAGTAGCCTCCGATGTCCACGGGTGAGCCCTGGACCTCAGCCAGCTCGCCAACGATCGTTTCTTCCTTGGCGGACAGCTCATTGGCGACCGAGCTGAACGCGGCGGCAAGGTCGGCGTCGGACGTCTGCTTGGCCAGCTCCTCAGCCCAGTAGCGGGCCAGGAAGTAGTGGCTGCCACGGTTGTCCAGCTCGCCGGCGCGGCGGCTGGGCGACTTGTTCTCCAGCAGGAACGTGCCGGTGGCGCGGTCCAGGGTGTCGGCCAGGACCTGTGCGCGGGCGTTGCCGGTGGTGGTGGCCAGGTGTTCAAAGCTCACGGCCAGAGCCAGGAACTCACCCAGGCTGTCCCAGCGCAGGTGGTTTTCCTTAAGGAGCTGCTGGACGTGCTTGGGGGCGGAACCGCCGGCGCCGGTCTCGAAGAGTCCGCCGCCGTTCATGAGCGGCACAACCGAGAGCATCTTGGCGCTGGTGCCCAGTTCCAGGATGGGGAACAGGTCCGTGAGGTAGTCACGGAGCACGTTGCCGGTGACGGAGATGGTGTCCTCGCCCTTGCGGATGCGCTCCAGGGTGAAGGCGGTGGCCTTGACCGGGGACATGATCTGGAGGTCCAGGCCCTCGGTGTCGTGGTCCTTCAGGTATTCGTTGACCTTGGCGATCAGGTTGGCGTCGTGCGCGCGCTCCTCATCCAGCCAGAACACGGCGGGGGTCTGCGAGGCGCGGGCGCGGGTGACGGCCAGCTTGACCCAGTCGCGGATGGGGGCGTCCTTGGTCTGGCAGGCGCGCCAGATATCACCGGGGACGACGTCGTGTTCGATCAGGACGTTGCCGTTGCCGTCAACAACCTGCACCTTGCCGGCTTCCTGGATTTCGAACGTCTTGTCGTGGCTGCCGTACTCTTCGGCTGCCTGGGCCATCAGGCCCACGTTCGGGACCGTGCCCATGGTGGTGGGGTCGAAGGCGCCGTTGGCGCGGCAGTCATCGATGACCACCTGGTAGATGCCGGCGTAGGAGCTGTCCGGCAGGACCGCCAGGGTGTCGGCTTCCTTGCCGTCCGGGCCCCACATGTGGCCGGAGGTGCGGATCATGGCGGGCATGGAGGCGTCGACGATGATGTCGGAAGGAACGTTCAGGCTGGTGATCCCCTTGTCGGAGTCAACCATTGCCAGCGCGGGGCCGTCTTCCAGGCCCTTCTTGATCAGGTTCTGGACGCCGTCGCGGACGTCCGCCGGCAGGTCCTCGAGGCTGCTCAGGATGGCGGCCAGGCCGTTGTTGGGGCTGATGCCGGCGGCGCTGAGCTGCTTGCCGTAGGTCTCGAAGAGTTCGGAGAAGTAGGCCTTCACCACGTGGCCGAAGATGATCGGGTCCGAGACCTTCATCATGGTGGCCTTCAGGTGCGCGGAGAACAGCACGCCTTCTTCCTTGGCGCGGGCCACCTGGGCCTTCAGGAACTCGTCCAGGGCGGCGGCGCGCATCACGGTGCCGTCGA
>Ga0308169_10003476_pt1 | contig 15374 bp, 15 predicted proteins | sample PhyBR1_2_FD_202139 | JGI IMG/M metagenome (GOLD analysis project Ga0308169, IMG submission 202139) | Phyllosphere microbial communities from UC Gill Tract Community Farm, Albany, California, United States - DLSLSB.R1 | ecosystem: Host-associated > Plants > Phyllosphere > Unclassified | place... | reverse complement strand
TGGCCAAACCCATGCGCTCGCGTTCGCGGGCAAGGGGAAGGGTTGTGACTAAGGGCCGATGTCGATCGCCTGCGCTTCCGCCCGGCGCGCCGACGACTTGGCAAAACCCAGTTGCTCAGCGATTGGATCGTTCCATCCGTACGGGTCGGTGCGGAAGGCTATCGCCCCGTCGGCGCCGACATAGACATTGTGATAGAGCAGCCGGACCGGAATACGACGCGGCAACGGCACGAAGGTCATCTCGCCCGTCGCCTGCGCGGCCTGCCAGGCGTCCGCGACGCCCTCGTCCTCGGCGAGCATCTGCGCGAAGCCGAGCGCGTCCTCGACGCGGACGCAGCCATGGCTGAGATGGCGCTGGCTGCGCTCGAACAGGGCTGGTGCCGAGGTGTCGTGCAGGTAGATCGCCTGGTTGTTGGCCATGTCGAACTTGATGAGGCCGAGCGCATTGTCGGGCCCCGGCTGCTGGACGATCCATCCGTCACGCAGCACCATGTTGTGCGCCTGCAGATACGCGTCGTCGACATTCGCCATTTCGCCGTTCTGGATCGATTTCGGCACGGTCCAGGTCGGATTGGCGACCAGCCTGAAGATCGGCGATGCGAGCGCCGGGGTCTCGTGCCCGGGTTCTCCGACCACGACCTTTCGCTCGTCCGCCACCGTGCCGTCGCGGTAATAGCGCAACTGTGACGCCGCGGTGTTGACGTCGATCCGCGTGGCCGGTGGCGTGCGTTCGAGCCAGCGCCGGCGCTCCAGCGCTACGCCCAACGCCCGGACGCGATCGCCGGCGCCAAGGTTGAGCACCTTCAGCGTCTCGGGGCCGACGACGCCGTCGGCGGCAATCCCGTAATCGGTTTGCAACCCTTTCAGCGCGTCCGCCAGCGCTTGCGTGTAGAGCGCCGACATGGGGGAAGGCGCGAGTTGCAACGGCTCGGTCGCTAAACCGGAGGGTGCCAGATAGCCGCTTTGCGTCAGCTGATCGGCGATGGCCGCTACCCGCGGGTTTCGATCGCCGACGCGGATCAGGCCACCGGTGATCGGCTGGGCTGGTCCGGCCGCGGCCGCAGCCTGACTGAAGCGGAGATAGGCGTCGGACAAAGCCCGGTATTCTGCGTCCTGCGGTGCCAGCGACGCCAGCCACTCGGTGAGTTTACCGGTCGCAAGGGCGACGCCGAGGCCGGCCGTTACGTCGGTTTTCGGCCGCGGCAGGGTATAGACTTCGTGCAACGAGGCAGGATCGATGTGTCCTCTTGCCAACGCTTCGGCATAGGAGAGGGCGGCGCGCGACCGCGCTACGTCGGCGACGGCGGGGCTTGCATCCATTGCGTCCGCGGCGGCGAAGGCCAGGTGGTCGAGACCGTGCCGGCCGCGGTCGGCGAGCGCGGACTGGAATGCCGTGATGCTCTGTTTGGACCACAAAGCTCGCCATTTCGACTTGGCGTACAACGTCCGAAGTCTGGGGTCCGTCACTTCGGCCTTGTCGATCGCAATCGCGATGGGGTCTGGACGGGTTACGGCGTCGATCGGAACGATCTGAGCGTGCGCCGCTCCGTGGGTAAGCAGGATCAGCAGCGGGACCGTGGATTGGTACAATGTCTTCAAGCGCATCCCGATCTAACGAGCCAGTCGGCAATGTGGACCAGCACAACGGCCGGTCGCAGCAGAAATGTGCCGTTTGGCGTGCTATCGCTGGTCTAAAATCGATCGCCGTCGCTACTCTTGAAGGCGTCGGCCTGGCCTGTTTCACTCGCAGATCGCGCTGTGGCGTCGGCCATGCGCAACGCCCGTCAATCACCCTCGAAAGTCAGCGCCTCGTCGGTGCGCGCCGCGGCGTATTTCATCTGACGGTGCGCAATTGGGCCGACTATAGCGGGGGTACGCATCGCCAGGCTCTCGAGGGTCGTCCCAATTCCCGCCATCAATACGGCCCCATCGGCAACGGTTTGCCTACATGAACAAACGGGCGAAGTTGGGGAACGACAAGCCGACCCCCAGCGTCCGGCTATGGGTCGGCGCGAACGTCGACTGACCCGGTAATCATAGGATCCGCCTACCGCTATGGCGAAGCCGTGCGATACCCCCAAAATGGGCAATCACCGTTTGGTACTCTTGATGTCTGTAATTTCGTTGTTCGAAAGACCCGCGCCTTCCTCGTGCAGGAAGTGCAAGAGTTCGCCAAATTCTTTCGGTCCAAACGTTAGGGCAAGGCCATCCATACGAATGGATATGGCTTTCTGCCTATCTGTGGACAGACCGGCGATAATTTCAACGCAGTCTTCCAGCGTTCCTTGTCCGAGCGCGTCTGAGGTCACGTCACCAGACGCATCGACCGAATAAATCGTCGCCGGCTCACTCAAGGGGTATGTCGTCATCGCGTTTCCTGACCAGTCGGTGTCGATAGGAGAACGCGCTGGGGTTCATATCGGGCGCACTGACACTCGCCGTCACAGCCTTCTGATACCTGACAGTCGTCTAGTGGCAAAGCCGCAAGCGAACCTGAACAAGTGTCGGGTCTTGGGGCGTGACTCAGGGGGCTTCAATGTCGCTTTATGGGTCTTTACGGATGTGCGCGGAACGTCACTCCGATCGTGCGCGGGTCGCTTGGCGTAGCGAGAATCAGGCCTGAGTTTCCGGCCTGGATCGTGACGTTCTGAATATAGTCCCGATCGAACAGGTTGCGTGCGAACACTGCCAGCTCCCAGCCCTTACTGCTGCGATAGCCGACGCTGCCGTTGACGACTGTGTAGCTGCCGATCGTCGTGAAGCGCGAACCGGTCGGATCGCCGAACTGCTTGCTGCGGTAGTTGGCATCGGCATGTGCGAACACGCTTCCACCCAGGGTTTCCACAGGAACACGGTAGTCGCCGCCCACGGTCGAGGACCATTTCGGAAGGCCGGGTAGTCCCGTGCCGCTCAGATTGCAGGTTGCGGCTGTGTTGCCGATTAGCTCGATAGGGCACGGCCCGGTCGGGTAGCTGTCATACTTGCCGTCGGCGTAAGCGACCGATGCGCGGAGCGACAGGTCGCCTGTGACGGCCGCAACGGCGTCGGCCTCCACGCCCTTCGACGTCACCTTTGGAATGTTGGAGAGATACGTGCGCAGCGCTGCTGCGGCGCGGGTGTCGCTGACGTTGGTCTGGAAGTCGGTGACGCGGGTATAAAAGGCATCGATGTTGAAGGTCAGGCGATTGTCGAACAGCAGGGTCTTGAGGCCTACCTCATAAGCCGTGTTCTTTTCGGGCCGCACGACGGCCGTACCGACTGCCGGCAAGTTCTGATCGTTGAGCGGTAGCCCCGACATATTGATGCCGCCCGACTTCTCGCCGCGGGCATAGCTCGCGTAGCCGAGTACGTTGTCGGTCGCCTGCCAGGCGATGTTGGCGCGACCGGTCAGCGCACCGTCATTGACCTTTGCGGCGTAGGTCTGGCCGCGCAGGATGCCGAGCCGTGCGTTGATCAGCGCAGTGCTGGTAGTGGCCGGACCGCCAAAGACGAACGTGTCGTAGGTGCCGGTCTTATGCTCGTAGGTGTAGCGCAGACCACCGGTCAGGGTCAGGCGATCAACCGGCCGCCAATTGACCTCGCCGAACGCGGCATAGCTGTTCGACTGGAAATCGGTGCGACCATCGGTGCCGTAGCCGTCGAGAAGGTTCGCAGGAACCGGCGTGACGACCTGATTGGGCGCAGTGCCGGTGGTGACGGAGGTGCCGATCAAATAGCGCGCGGCTGACGGGCCGTAGATCGAGATCGGCCGTCCCTCGACGCGCTGGCGGAAGAAATACAGCCCGCCGACGTAGCTTAGGGCGTGATCGCCGTTCGAGGCGAGGCGCAGTTCTTGGCTGTACTGATCCTGGCGCGACGGGATGTGCTGTTCGATCTGGATCGGAATGCCGGTATAGTCGCGGTCGTTGGCCGCATCCCAGTTCCAGAAACGCCACGCACTGACCGACGTCAGCGTCGCGCCGCCAATGTTCCAGTCGGCGATCGCGGCGACACCCCCCTCGTTGGTATCGACGCCGAGTTGCGCGTCAATGTCGGTCACGCGGTCATAGGGGTTGGTGCTGGGCGGGGTGTAGTTGAACTGCGCGGCAAGGCCGGTCGGCCCGGCAAACTGCCGCGTTGCCGTGCGCGGCACGTCACGCGTGGCGACGCGGTAATAAACCTGCGTGCAGCAGTTGCTCTGGAAACTGGTGAAGTCGGCGCTGAGCTTCACCTGTAACATCTCGGACGGCTTGAACAGCAACTGGGCGCGCACGGCCTGGTTGCCGATCTGGTTCTGATTCCGGCCGGTGCGGATATTGTCGATCACCCCGTCACGGCGTGTGGAGACGCCTGATATACGGAAGGCGAGCGTATCGGTGATGGGACCCGACGCAGAAGCCTTGGCCTGGACGAAGTTGAAGCTGCCGACGGTGATTTCCTCGGTCGCCTCAGGTGTGAAGGTTGGTGCGCGCGTCGTGATGTTGATCGCGCCCGCCGTGCTGTTCTTGCCGAACAACGTGCCCTGAGGACCGCGCAGGATTTCCACCTGACCGATGTCGCTGAAATCGAACGCGGCGGTCGCCGGCCGCGCGTGATAGACCTGATCAACGTAAAAGCCGACGCCCGGCTCCAGGCCGTCATTGGCCTGGCTGACCGCGACGACACTGCTGCCCAAGCCCCGGATCGTGAAGGCGGTGTTGCGAGGGTTCGCCGAGCTGTAATTGAGCGACGGCACTAGCTGCGACAGTTGCTGCGTATTCACCGTGTAGGACCGGTCCAGCAGTTCGCCACCAACGACCGACAGCGAACCGGGAATGCGCTGCGCATCCTCGGCACGGCGACGTGCCGTTACTGTAATTTCGGGCAGGCCGACTTGACCACCATCGCCACTGGCGTCGGTCGCAGCAGCCGCATCTACAGCCGGGACCGAGCGATCCTGCGCATAGGCAGAAGTGGTAAGCGCAATGAGGCTGGCGGCGCAAAGCAGGTGACGCATCGGAAGTTCCCCTTGTCATCCAACACCCTGCTATTACGGGCTATGCCGGATCTATATCCGGCCATATACAGGCCTATCTCGATTGGAGAAGACCTTGCCGGCTATAATCCTGATCCCGCTGCTCTTTCTTGCCGCCAGCCCGCAGGCGACGCCGGAGATGGATCACGCGCCCGACGCCTGCCCGGCGAAGGCGGTGCCGCTACCGGCGGAGCTTGAGGGTTGGACACGCAGGCGGCCTGTTCGCGCCGGAGCGAGGGTCAAGGCGGCTACAACACTTCCGCTCGGCGCCGGCATTACGGCCATGCTATTGCCGATGCCGGCCGTTACCTATGCTGTCCGACCGGAGAAGCCCGGCACACCCGCCAACAGCGGCGGGATGTTCGCCTTCAACGTGCCTGCCTCCGGGCGCTACCGCGTCGCGCTGGGAGCTGCCGCGTGGATCGACGTCCTAAGTGGCTCATCGCCAGCGACATCCGTGGCACACAGCCACGGGCCTGATTGCACGGGCATTCGCAAGATGGTCGACTTCGATCTGAAGCCTGGGCGTTACCTTTTGCAGGTGGCTGGTAACGCTTCTCCGACACTTTCACTGATGATCGTGCGCGTGCCCTCCACCTGACGTCGGTGCCTCGACCGGCTTGCAGAATGAACTTTAGCCTTATGCTAATAACTATATCCGTCTGAATATAGATGTGCACTTCAGAACGGACGTGGTCATGAAAATCAGGATCGACATGACGGGCATGCGCTTTGGTCGGCTCATTGGCATCTGCTTCGCGCACAAAAGCCGGAGCGGGCACGCGCATTGGCTGTTCCAGTGCGATTGCGGGACTGAGCTTGTAGCAGCGGGAGGTAACGTCCGATCAGGACGCACGGCGAGCTGTGGTTGCCTGCACCGCGAAATCTGCGCCGCCCGCCTCACTCAACATGGGCACCGTGCACAACACCGCCATGACGCCACGTATCGCGCCTGGCAGCGCATGAAGACGGAGAATGAAGCAGGCGTAATTTCGCCGGCATGGTCCGATGATTATGCCCGCTTCCTCGCCGATATGGGAGAGCGTCCTGCCGACACGATGCTATCGAGAACCCACATATCGAAACCGTTTGGTCCCGCCAATTGTCGATGGATGCCGGTGGCTTCTCGTTCAGCCCGGGCAACGCATGGGTGGACGACACGCCGTGACGCGCCGCGGGCTCAACTTTCCGGCTTGAGCGCGTCGACTAGCCAGTCGAAGTCTGCTCCCTTGGCAGCGGCGACCATGCGCGCTTCAATGTCGCGGTAGCTGGCAAGCATTTGCTCACCAAACGCTGTCAGCTGCGCGCCGCCAGCCTTTCCTCCCCCAACGCGGGTTTCGACGACCGGCTGGGTCCAGGCATGGTTGAGACTGTCGACGAGCAGCCAGATACGTCGGTAGCTCATCCTTAAATCGCGTCCCGCGGCTGAAATAGAGCCGGTACGACCGATGGCATCAAGAACGAGCGCCTTGCCCGGTCCTATCGCCGGCTCCGTGCCTCTCAGAAACTGAACGTTGACCTTCAATGGTCCATCAATAGCCAAGCTGGCATCTCCTGCGAAAACCGCGACAATGGTCCAGCGTCAGTTCTGAGGGCAATGTCATTTTCCTATCAGGACGTCGCTTGCCTTGATGAGCACCGTCACTTGATCGCCTTCGCTGAGCGCCAGGTCGGAGACGGCCTCCTCGGTGATATTCGCGGTGATGATCATACCGTTGCCGATATCGACCTTGACTGAGCCATTGACGGCACCGGGCTGGATGCTGGCGATGCGGCCTGAGAGTTGATTGCGGGCGCTGATCTTCATGGGATATCCTCAACAATGATGGGGTTGAGCGGTAGCTTTACGACTACGACCCAAATCCAGCCATTCCCATTTCTCGATCGTTTTTTGAGAAGGTTATGGGTGCCGGCATCACCGCCAGCTTCGACATGAATGAATGACCGAAGTTAGGTTGCCGAAGACAGGTCGCGAGTGTCCGCCACTGGGTCTGGCCGGAAGCTGTAGGGCAGGGTGTCTTCGCCCACAATCGGACGTTGGGGATGGCGATCCGGGCTCCCGACAACGGCCATTCGTTAAGCGCGATCTTTCCAGTTTCCCCGGCTCCAACGGCCCATTTCGGGAAAGGGAGGGCCCGGACGGCTCTCTGTGCGATCGCTCGGGGGACTGTCCCGCTGCGAGTTCCCGATCGGGAACAGTGTCGCTTGTGTCACGCCATACAACTGTTACGATCGCGGCATGGCATCGACCTCGCTCCCTTTCCGCAAACCGCTCGCTTCGGCGGGTGTGGTTTGTCGCGCACGGTAGACGCCGTTCGTTGTTTGAACACCCCGCCTGCAGGGCGGGGCATAAATTGACGCTCACGCCCTTCGTACCAATGAAGGAGGCAACAGTGAGCGAAAATGATCCTCTCCCATCAATCTTGATTCGCGAGATGCGCGAGGCTGACACTATCCAAGTGCATCGGATTCATACCGATTGCCTGACGATTTCTCTGAAGAATCACTACTCGACCGCCGAGCTTGAAGCGTGGATGTACGGGCGCTCGCCAGAAGGGTATTGGCGCTTCGCGAACTCTGGCGAGACGTTCAGGGTTGCCGAGCGGGCTGGCGAAATCGTTGGTTTCGCTAACTGGCAGGGTGAGGAACTCCGCTCCCTTTTCGTGAGCCCTGTGTATCAGCAGGCAGGTATCGGATCGGCACTATTCACATCTTGCGATCAGGAAAATCACATTGCGTTCGTTAAGGCGACTCTCAGCGCTGTCACGTTCTATAGCCGCTTCTCCTTTGTCGAGGCAGGACGCGGTTTCGATATGAAGAAGGGCATTCGGCTCCCCCATGTCGCCATGTGCCGGGACGGTTGATGACGGAGGGGAGCGGCTTGCTTCCCTTTTCGTGGCCAAATGCCAATTCCCAGTTCTCGATCCGTTTCGATAACTGCGGCCTACCCGTGTGTTGCTCGTTTTTCAAAAACGGAAATATGCTATGGTCGCGATACGCAATTAGGGGCGGGCTTCATGCAGCGTGAGGAAATGAACGAACTCCGAACTTTGGTATCACGGGTAAGTCAAACAAACCTCACCGACACCCAAGAGGAGGTGTTGTTTGCCCGCATCAACGATTTGTCACCCGATCCGGAATGGTCGAACTACATATTCCACTCCGACGAATTTGTTGATTCGAATGGGGTGCTCGATCTTGACCGGCTCATCGCTCGATTAGCAGCTTACCAGCCAATCACTCTGTAGCATTGAGCGAGGTAGAGCGTTTCCCATTTCGTCATCCTTTTTGAGAAAGGCCGCAGGGACAGCCGATGTCCGCCAACGCCGTTTGCCTTTCCAAGAGCTGCTTGCGAACCTGATGCTCCCGATAACCGGATCGTTTTAAAGCGGCGTGGACGTGAAGGATTTTCCCCGATGGCCGGCCGGCTATCACGAAGTCGATGTTGCTTGATTCCCGCAATCGAAGAGGATCGTGATGCGCGTAACACTGACAACTCTGCTCGACACGCCAGCCGAGCGCGCCTGGATAGAGGTGCAGACTGCGCGGCTTCTGGAGCATGTCGCCGCGCCGCTGCTGGTCTTCACACCGATCGACCCGCAGGCTTTGCCGGCGGAGTGGGTCGCTGGGCGCTATCATGTCGGTGTGCGCCTGTTCGGGTGGCTGCCGCTCGGCACGCAGTGGATCGTCACCACGAAGGCGTCGCAGGGGCCAGACTGCTACCAGATCCGCGATAACGGCCGAGGCACCCTCGCCAGGCGCTGGGACCATCTGATCACGATCGAACCGCTCGCCCCCGCGCGTTGCCGCTATCGAGACGACATAGAGGTGCAGGCTGGTCTGCTCACCCCGTTCGTCTGGGCATTTGCGCGCTTCTTCTACGCGCACCGCCAGCGTCGCTGGCGCCGGCTGGTTGCGCGCGGTTTCGATTACACCCGATATTGAGGCGCAGAGCGACCTACCGACTTGATGAACAAACGTCCGCTTTCGCTGGCTGCCCCGCAAGACCGCCAGTCGGCTTTCCTTCCCAACCCAGACATTCCCGAAGTTCGATCGGTCGCGAGAACTTCCTCCCCATCGAAAATAGCAATGGCCGGTAGCGCTTGGTTGCGTAAGAGAAGGCGGGGCAGGATATGAGAGCGATGATCGACCTCGTAAACGCCCAGGGGGCAGGGCTATCCCCCGACCGCTTAGTAAACGCCACGGGGCTATCCGACAAATCTTTGCGATCTTACCCCATCGGCATGATCCTACCGGTGCCGGGCATCGGGCGTCTGATCCTTTTCGATGCGCATCCGTCGAGGGATGTCCTTCACCAAGAGATCTGGGGGCGGGAGGTGTTCCTGTTCGACGACGGTAACCGACTGGTGTGGCAGATCGCGCCTGAACCGGGCACCACGGACGACATGCACCGAAATTTCGATACGGCCCGCCCCGCGACCGAAAGCTTCTCCGGCATTAGTAATATCGACGGGAGGTTTTATGCGAGCCGGATCGGCGGTGACACTTTCGTGATTGATATGACGACCGGCGCTGCCTCGTATGGCGGCTGGGCACGAACCTAGCCCGTTCGAGCCAGCCAGATCGTGCAAACGTCGATCGCCGCGCTGGCTTTCCCATATCCTGATCGTTTGCGAGACAGTCGGTGTGCTCATGATGCAATAATCAAGATTTTTGCATATCTCAGAGGATCAGTAGCGTGCGCGTGATATTTAACGACTCAATCGACCTCGGCTTCGCAGTCGCCGCTTTGATAAATGACACAGTCGATAGGAGCGAAATTGCCGATTGGGCTGCACGCGTAATTGACGAAGTGGAAGATCCACCAACCTATATTTACGTGATGCTGGACATGGAGCGCTACCACGGACGTGGTCTTCATGACGAGATTGGATTTACACCAACCACCGGATTAGATTCTGAAGACGAATTTCAGTACCTCCGTGAGATCGCAGTGCGTCGCGGCAAAGAAGACTCTGACTATCTCGGGGGTAAGAGTCCTGTCAGCCTGGGTGCGGTCCGCAAGGCTTATATAGACAATCTACTCAAAATGAATTTCGGATTCGATGTTCAATCATTGCCGCCATTGTACCTAGGGGATGCTTCGCGCACCCCATAGCTTTCGAGAAGCAGGCTCATGTAGCCTAACTTGGTGTTCATGGGACCGGCAGCAGCTTACCACCTCGACAGCATACGAGGTCCGTCGCCAGCGATTCCCGAAAGTCGATCCTACCAGGAAGCTGGTTGAGCGATAGATCACGGCTGCTAGCATGGCGGCATGAGCAACAAGTCCTCTCGCACGATCTGGATCGCAGCCGCGCTGATCGACGATGGTGCGGGCCGTTTGCTGCTCGTTCGCAAGGCAGGAACAGAGTGGTTCATGCAGGCAGGCGGAAAGATCGAGGACGGCGAAACCCCCGTCAGCGCGCTTCGCCGCGAGCTGGACGAGGAGATTGGGCTGACGCTGGTTGACGGCGATGCACGCCATCTTGGCTGCTACTCCTCGCCGGCTGCGAACGAACCCGATCATACCGTCGAAGCCGAAATCTTTCATGTTCGGATGCGGTACACCCCTGCCACGCGATCGGAGATCGAAGAAGCTGTCTGGGTCGATCACGTTACGGCAGCCGGGATGCCTTTGGCGCCCTTGACCCGCGATTACATTCTGCCGCTGTCTCGCACGCTCTGATCCGGCTTTCCCGATCCACCATCCTTTTTGGGAAAGGGCAGCTGCGTCAGGATGTCCGCTAACGCCGTTGGACTTCCCAATAGCGGACGGTCCGCTTTCCTTCCCATGCCGGCCATTCCTTTTGCGCCCAGAGTCGGACGTTCCGGCTGGCAACTCGCAGTTTCGAAAGCAGACATCTATTCATCACGATGATGCCAGCTCGGCCGTGACGTGATGCAAATATCAAAAGTTTTGCATCAAGAATGGTCGGTGATTATTCTTCGATCTGAAAAAGCTCTTCGACCGGGCGATCCAACGTCCGCGCGAGTTTGAGAGCAAGCAGCGTCGACGGGACAAATATCCCATTCTCGATCGTGTTAATCGTCTTGCGACTAACGCCGATGGCTTCTGCCAGAGCGCCCTGCGTGAGTCCGAGCCGCTCACGCTCGGCCTTGAGGACATTGGAAAGACGATCACCCACGAGCGGCACGCAATTCCAACGTGGCAAAGCTGATGAGCGCCGCTGAGATCGCCGCAGTTGCGACCACACGCACTGCGTCAAATGCGTCGATAGGAGCTGCCTCCTCCACTGTGATCGCAACAGCGAACGCGGATATTATCGACGCCCAGAAGCCCGCGGTGCAACTCATCCGTCGATGTTCTCGAACCCCATCATCATCAAGCAGCCGAGCTACAGGGCTGTTCGGTTTTAGCCAGCGAGCTAACGGTAACAGATTGATCACGGCCGCAAAGCTTAGTCCCGTCCATATACCCCGCAGAAGATCACTTCCCGGCATTGCCATGCTGACCCACAAGGTCAGCAGGCTCATCGCGGCAAAAAAGTAGAAGGTGGTCGCCCGAGCGCGGCTTTTACGCTCTGCTACGTCAATTACGGTCATGTTGGCCTCCTGTAACCCTAAGGTTACCTGTAACCTAAAGGTTACTAGAGTCAACGAGCTATTTTTGGGCGGGTGATGCAAAACTTACGGATTGCGCATCAGCTCAAAACGGCGGGAAACCGACGGCTCCAGCGATGCACAATACTGATGCATCTGGGATACCCGTTCAGTGGTCGGTTTCCTGGTATGTGGCCTCCAAAGCGGACGGTCCGCTTTCCTTCCCGTTCAGGACATTAATGGCTGGCGATCATGCGCCAAAAGTCGTCCGTGCGGAGATGAACGAAAGTCTGAGTTTGGGGAGCGGGGACGGGCGCGCGAATGACCGGTTCTGGGTCGTTAAAGAAGCGGCCAGATTGCCGTGAGAATTCATCATGTCCCGCTTTCACGCCGGATCAGATCCGCGGCTTCCGCCTCTCCCGACTTTTGATCGATTTTAGCCGCCGCGATGTCATCGGCGAGCAGCATTAACTGGTGGCCGGTGGTCGATCCGTTTGACGCGTCCTCCGCAACGTTCATGCCTGAGCGCTTTTTGACCGCGCGGTCCCAGTCGGTGCGGACCGCGGCCCAATACTCCTTCGTCTTCGCCCAATACGCATCCGCTGCCGCCACCGCGAAGTCGGTCGCTGGGTCGTAGGTGTTGATGACGTATTCATGGACGTAGGTGGCGGGCTTGCCGTCCTTCATGCCGATCTTGGCATTGTCCTGCTCGTGCACCCAGCCGGCGGGGGTGAGCACGTGGCGGTTGCTGCCGATATAGTGATCATAGGGCGGGTTACGGGTCGCATCGCGGCGGGCAAGCGGGCGGCGGGTTTCGTCGCTGGTCCAGCGGGTGGCGCCGTCGTCGTAGCGCCAGCGACCGATCCCGCCATAGCGCGGGGAATCGTCGGTCTGCCACACTGTCTGTGACCAAGCGGCGCGCCGTTCGGCTTCCGCGAGCGGCCTGAGCGTCCAGCGGCCAGCCGCGGTGTAGACGAGGACAGTCGCGGGCTGCCACGTCCAGTCCTGTCGCCAGTGCTTGATCACCATCGTCTTGGCGTTGCCGTCGGTGACCACGAGCAGATGCTGGAGGACGACATGGTCGGGCGTATCGACGATCGCGCGGACGACCTCGTGCCCGCCGCTGAGCTTGGCGGGGTAGGGCGTGTAGCCCGCGACCAGCGGCGTCGTCTCGCGCATGTCGAACGTCACCTTGAACGTGCCGGCCATCGCCAGGATCGACGCGTGGTCGCGCGCCCGGTCGCCGTAGACGGCCTGCGTCTGCGCCGACGCGATCGTCGGTACGACAGGGAGCGCGGCCAGCGTCAGTCCGGTCGCGAGGAGAAGGGAACGGAACATCAGGGGCCTCACAGGTTGAGCGAGAAGGAGAGCCCGGCGTTGCGGCCGGGTTGCGAATAGGCGTCGCGGACGACCGAGGTCGAGTTCAGTCCGCGGACGTCGCTCCACCAGAAATACTTCTTGTCGGTGATGTTGAAGATCCCCGCGCGCAGCGTCGCATGATCCGTCACGCGCAGCGACGCGGTGGCATCGAGGATCCAGAACCCCGACGGCGTGAAGCAACTGGTGGCCGCGGTGTTGCAGGTGTTGTTAGCGTCGCCAACCTTCTTGCCCGCGGAGTGCGTTGCGATGACTTCCGCGCGGAACGGTCCGGCGTCGGGTTGGTAGAAGATGCCGGCGACGACCTTGACCGGCTCGATGCTGTCGAGCGGCTGCGTGCCGGCAACGCCGGTCGTCCGCATCGTGCCCTTGGCGTAGGACGCGGCGGCGCGGACGCCGACGCCGATCGGTAGACGTGCCTCGCCGCGTGCCTCCAGCCCCTTGATCTTGACGCGGCCGCGGTTGATAAACTGGTAGACCGCCGGATCCGCCGCGGTGAAGGCGCCGCTGACCTGGACCTGGTCGATGAAGTTGCGGAAGCGGCTGCTAAACGCGGTTCCGCTCAGCGACCAGCCGGTGCCGCTCAACCGGATGCCGCCTTCGACGCTGTTGCTCGTCTCGGGTTTGAGGTCGGGATTGGGAACCGAGCGGTAATTCTGCGTGATGTTGGCAAAGCCGTTGTTGACCTGGTTCGGCTCGGGCGGCTTGAAGCCTTGTGCGTAGTTGGCGAACAGCCGGACGCCCCCGGTCAGCTTGGCGACCGCCCCGATCCGCGGCGTCACCTTCGATCCACTCTGCTCGCGCGGGACTAAGGTCGTGAACAGTGGATCGTTCTGCGGGTTCAACTTGTAGTGATCGTAGCGGATCGACGGGAACAGCGTCAGCAGCCCATCGGCAATCGCGATTTCGTCCTGCGCGAACACGCCGACCAGCGTGTAGTCGGTCGTCGGGAAGGCGCGGGTCGGATAGACCTCACCCGCAGGCGCGACGGTGCCGTCTCGCACACCCGTCTGGCGGGTGTGCGAGTAGTCGGCGCCGTAGGCGAAAAGGTGGGTCAACGACCCGGTCGCAGCGCGGCTCTCGAGTTGCAGCGTCCCGCCGTACACTTCGTTGTCGAAGCGGTTGATGCGGGTGCGATCGGCAGCGGTGTTGCGGTCCTCCGCCGCGGCTTGGAGCGTGAGGCTCTTCTGGTAATAGCCCGCCGCGCGAATACCGCTGACGATGCCGTCGCCGATGTAGCGATAGTCGAGCGTGCCGCGGTTGCGCTCGGTCGTGTCGTGCGCGGTGAGGCTGATCACCGACGTCGATGCAAGCGGTGGCTTGGTGATCGCGCTGAGCACATCGGTGTCGATCACGGAAGAGAAATGCTCATAGGTGAGGCGCAACCGGCTGGCATCGTTCGGCGCCCAGACGACGCGGCCGAGCAGCGCATTGGACTCGATGTCCTGCGGGTTGGCGGCGGTACGATCGGTGGTCGCGCTGTCGTTGCTGCCCTTGGTCTCGGTCTCGTGTCCGTCGCGACGGGTATAGGCGACCATCGCCTCGATATCGCCGGTCTTGCCCGCGACCACGAAGCCGTTGGTCCAGCTGTCGTCCGAGGAATCATAGCTGGAGCGAAGCCCGCCGCCGACCACCTTGCCGTCGACCAGGAAATCACGCGGATCCTTGGTGATGAAGCTGACCGCGCCCGCGACGCCGTCGCTGCCGTAGAGTGCGGAGGCGGGGCCGCGTAAAATCTCGACCGATTTCAGCAGATCGAGATCGACGTAATCGCCGCGGCCCACCGATTGCGCGCCGAAGCTGAACGCGTCGGGCACGCGGACGCCGTCGACGGTGATCAGCACGCGGTTGCCCTCGAGCCCGCGGATGTTGAACCCACTGTCGCGGTCGCGCCCGGTCGAGGATCCGGCGGCGGTGAAGCGCGACGGCGCGCGGCGGACGGTGACGCCTGGCTCGTAGCGCACCAGATCCTTGATGTCGGAGATGAAGCGATCCTCGATCGTCTTCGCGTCGATCACCGACACGGTCGCAGGCACGTCCTCCACCGCCTTTTCGGTGCGCGTCGCGGTGACGGTGATGACCTTGTCCTGACCTTCCGGTTCGGCGGCAGGCGCGGTGGCAGTCGGCTTATCGGCCGCCGAAGCGGGCGCAGCTTCTGCGAGAGCGGGCTCTGCAGCGGCAAGGCCAGCGGTGCCGATCATCAGGGCGACCGGCGAGATGCCGGCCAGCAATTTGGTCAATGTCATGTTCGTTGTCCCCACGGTCTCGCAGCTTGCTAGTGCGAGTCATTCTCGTTAGCAAGTGTCGTCGAAAAGGAGCATCGGGATGACGAAGACCAGGGGAAATTGGCGGACGGCGCGAGCGACCGGGGCGCTCGCACCCGCAATCGCCACCGCGCTGGCCCTCGTTTCGGGACCTTCTGCGGCGCACATGCCGTACG
>Ga0308169_10003475_pt1 | contig 15375 bp, 16 predicted proteins | sample PhyBR1_2_FD_202139 | JGI IMG/M metagenome (GOLD analysis project Ga0308169, IMG submission 202139) | Phyllosphere microbial communities from UC Gill Tract Community Farm, Albany, California, United States - DLSLSB.R1 | ecosystem: Host-associated > Plants > Phyllosphere > Unclassified | place... | reverse complement strand
CGGCTTCGATCTGCCATTCCTCGTATTCCTGGTAGGGCTTGGCCCAGATGGTGCCGCCGACGTTGTTGACCAGGATGTCGATCCGGCCGTAGTCGTCGAGCGCGCGCGCCATCAAGGCCTGGGCGCCTTCCCAGGTCTCGAGGTCGACCTCGGCGACGACGACCTGCGCGCCGAGGGCGGCCACCTCCTGCGCGACTTCGTTGACCAGCGACGAGCGGTCTGCCAGCACCAGCTGGGCCCCTTCGCGGGCGGCGGCCAGTGCCACTCCGCGGCCGATGCCCTGGGCGGCGCCGGTGACGACCATCACCTGGTCCTTGAAACGGTCGGGATGGATCATGCAGCGACTCCCTTGCCGGCGGCGGCGCTGGCGGAAAACTTCTCGAAGTAGAAGTTGGCCGGCTTCACGCCGGTCGTCTCCAGCCAGCCGCGCACCGCCTCGACCATCGGCACCGGTCCGCACAGGTAGAGGTCGACGTCGCCGCCGTTCATCCAGGCCGGCTCGACATGGGCGGTGGCATAGCCCTTGCGCGCATGGCCGCTCGCCTCGGAGGCCACGCAGGTCACGTACTCGAACTGCGGATGGGCTGCGGCGATGCGCTCGAGCTGGTCGAGTCCGACCAGGTCGTGGTCGTTCGTCACCGCGTAGACCATGCGCACCGGCCGGGTGAAGCCCTTGGCAGCGAGGACGTCCAGCATGGACAGGAAGGGCGCGATGCCGGTGCCGCCGGCCAGCATCAGCAGGGGACGCTGGACCGGCCGCAGGTAGAAGCTGCCGAAGGGACCGCCGAAGGAGACTTCCTGGCCGGCCGCGGCGCGCTGCGTGAGGTAGCCGCTCATCAGCCCGTCCGGCACATTGCGGACGACGAAGCTGGCGAGGGCCGCACCGGGCGCGGAGCTGAAGGAATAGGAGCGGGTCTCGGCGGTGCCGGGCACGGTCACGTTGACGTACTGGCCCGGCAGGAAGTCCAGCAGGTCCGGCTGGTCCAGCGCCACCGAGAAGCGGATGGTCGAGGAGGAGAGCTGCTCGACGGCGGCGATCCTGCCCTGGTATTGCGCGATGCCGGTGCGGCAGGCGCCCGAGGTGGCGGGAATCTTCACCACGCAATCGGAGGTCGGCCGCATCTGGCAGGCCAGCACATAGCCGGCGGCGGCATCCTTCTCGTCGAGCGCGTCCTCGATATAGCTCTCTGGCGGCATTTCGTACTGCCCGGACTCGCACAGGCCGCGGCAAGTGCCGCAGGCGCCGTCGCGGCAGTCGAGGGGAATGTTGACCTTCTGGCGGTAGGCCGCGTCGGCCAGTCTTTCGTTGTCGTTGCAGCTGATGAAGCGGGTGACCCCGTCCTCGAACTGCAGCGCGATCGTATGCGTCATGATCGGCTCCTGCTTTGCTTGTGCGTTGCTCAGATGTGGTAGATGTCGATGACCTGGCTGATGTAGTCGTTCTTCAGGACGACGTACTTGTCCAGGATCTGCGGACGCGGACCGGAAAAATCGATCGCGTAGCGCGACATGCCGAAATAGCTGTGGTTCGTGTGGTAGCGGTGGCTCAGGGTGTGCCAGTTGAAGCGCACGGTGAGCACGCCGCCGTCGACCCGTTCGAGTTCCACGTTGGCGATGTTGTGGCTGGTGCGGGTGTCGGGAATCGTCGCGCTGGAGCGCTCGGTCTTGATCCGGAACACGCGGTCTTCCAGGCCCTGGCGGTTCGGGTAGAAGATCAGCGAGATCTCGCGCTGCGGATCGGTGACCAGCTTGCCGTCGTCGTCCCAGGACGGCATCCAGAAGCGGGCGTCCGGGTGGTAGCACTCCAGCCACTCGTCCCACTGCTCGTCGTCGAGCAGGCGGGCTTCGCGGTAGAGGAAGGCGAGGATGTCCTGCATGCCGATGGCGCTCATTTCTTCTCTCCCTGCGCTGCGAAGGCCTTCTTCATGACGTCCAGCCAGTAGCGGTGCTGCACCGTGTACAGGCCCTCGTCCTCGGTACGCACGCCGCTCATCACAGGGCGCAGGCCGATGTCGCCGGCGGCCGCGTCGGCGCCCGCGATCCAGTGGGCGGCGCCGCGGCACATGTCGTTCCAGGCCATCGCCGCACCGGCATAGCCCTGCTGGCAGGCGCGGAATTCTTCCAGGTCGTCCGGGGTCGCCATGCCGCTGACGTTGAAGAAGTCCTCGTACTGGCGGATGCGGTGGGCGCGTGCCTCGTCGGATTCGCCCTTCGGCGCGATGCAGTAGATCGTCACCTCGGTCTTGTCCACCGACAGCGGGCGCAGCACCCGGATCTGGGAGCTGAACTGGTCCATCAGGTAGACGTTCGGGTACAGGCAGAGGTTGCGCGAGCGCTCGACCATCCAGTCGGCCATCGGCTTGCCGTGCTTTTCCGCGTATTCCGCGTGGCGTGCGAAGTTCGGCCGGTCTTCCGGATTCGCCCACTGCGACCACAGCAGCATGTGGCCGTGCTCGAAGGCGTAGAAACCGCCGCCCTGGCGCCCCCAGTTGCCGGCATCCATGGCGCGGACCTTGTCCTCGCGCGCCTGCTCGTCCTTGCGGTGCCTGGTGGTGGCGGCGTAGTTCCAGTGCACGGCCGTCACGTGGTAGCCGTCGGCGCCGTTTTCGGCCTGCAGCTTCCAGTTGCCGTCGAAGGTGTAGGTCGAGGAGCCGCGCAGCACTTCCAGGCCTTCCGGCGACTGGTCGACGATCATGTCGATGATCTTGCCGGCTTCGCCCAGGAACTCGTCCAGCGGCGGCACCTCCGGGTTCAGGCTGCCGAACAGGAAGCCCTTGTAGCTGGCGAAGCGCGCCAGCTTCTTGAGGTCGTGCGAGCCTTCCTTGTTGAAGCACTCCGGATAGCCGGCGCTTTCCGGGTCCTTCACCTTCAGCAGCTTGCCGCTGTTGTTGAAGGTCCAGCCGTGGAAGGGGCAGGTATAGGTCGCCTTGTTGCCGCGCTTGTGGCGGCACAGCTGGGCGCCGCGGTGGCTGCAGGCGTTGATGAAGGCGTTCAACTCCCCCTGGCGGTTGCGCGCGATGAAGACCGGCTGGCGTCCGATGTGGGTCGTGTAGTAGTCGTTGACGTTCGCGACCTGGCTCTCGTGGGCGAGATAGATCCAGTTGCCTTCGAAGATGTGCTGCATCTCCAGTTCGAACAGGCCTTCGTCGGTAAAGGCGTTGCGGTGCAGGCGGTACTGGCCGCTGGCCGCATCTTCGACCAGGTAGTCGTCCAAGTTTTTTGGCTTGAACGCATTGACGGGACGGATCGGGATCATGGCGGGTCCTCAGGCGGCGGCGCGGTTGCGCTCGACGATGGTGCTCGGCGCGGCTTCGGTGTCGCGGTACAGGTGGAAGTCGAAGTCGATCGAGGCGAAGGGCTTGTCCAGGCGCAGGGCGTCGATCCTGGCCGGATCGTCGATGCGGACGATGGCCGGCACCAGGCCTTCGCGGCTGGCGAAGGCGAAGTCGTCCCACAGGTATTCGTCGCCGTCGATGTTGATCTGGGTGGTCAGCTTGCGGTGGCCCGGAGCGCTCACGAAGAAGTGGATGTGGGCCGGACGCTGGCCGTGGCGGCCGAGAAGATCCAGCAGCTGCTGGGTGGTACCGTCCGGCGGGCAGCCGTAGCCGACCGGGATGATGCTGCGGAACTGGTAGCGGCCCTCGGCGTCGGTGACGATGGTGCGGCGCAGGTTGAAGTCGGACTGGGTGCGATCGAAGAAGGAGTAGTTGCCCAGCAGGTTGGCGTGCCAGACTTCGACCTTCGCGTTCGGCAGCGGCTTGCCATCCTGGTCGAACACCGTGCCCTGCATGAACAGCGTTTCCGCCTGATCGCTCTCGGTGCCGTCGTCGAGGCGGGCGAAGCCGACGCTCTCCGGCGCGCCGGCCACGTACAGCGGGCCTTCGATGGTGCGCGGGGTTCCGCCTTCGAGGCCGGCCTTGCGTTCGGCTTCGTCGGCGCGGATGTCGAGGAAGCGCTCAAGCCCGAGGCCGGCGGCCAGCAGGCCCAGTTCGCTGGCGGCGCCGGCCGCCGACATGTAGGCGACGCCGTGCCAGAACTCGGTCGGCGTGATGTCGAGGTCTTCGATCGCCTTGCACAGGTCGCCCAGCAGGCGCAGCACGACCTGCTGCACGCGCGGGTCGGCGGGGCGGCTTGCCGCGTCCACGGTCCAGTTCTTTACCAGGGTGTCGATGTCTGCGTGATTCATTGCGGTCTCCTTTGTCTTATGGGCTTACTGGTCGTTGCTGTGGATCGAGGACGGGTGGCGGCACAGCGGCATCACTTCGATCTGCATATGGGGGAACAGGGGCAGGGAGGTCAGCAGCGCGTGCAGCTCCTCCACGCTGCCGACGTCGAAGATGCTGACGTTGGCGTACTGGCCGGCGATGCGCCACAGGTGGCGCCACTTGCCTTCCTGTTGCAGGCGCCGGGCGAGTTCTTTCTCGTCCTGCTTGAGTTGCGCGGCCTGCTCGGGCGGCATGGCCGGCGGCAGGTTCACGTTCATTCGTACATGGAACAGCATCAAGGTCTCCTTGGGTGGTTCAGTTGCGCTGCATGCGGCGCAGTTTTTCGATATCGATGTCCACGCCCAGGCCGGGGCCGGACGGGACCTGCAGCATGAAGTCGCGGTACACCAGCGGCTCGCGCAGCACCTCCTCGGTCAGCAGCAGGGGGCCGAACAGTTCGGTGTCCCAGGCCAGTTCGGGGAAGGTGGCGCAGAGGTGGGCGGTGGCGGCGGTGCCGATCCCGCCTTCGAGCATGGTGCCGCCGTACAGGCCGATGCCGGCCAGGCGCGCCACGGTCGCCACTTCCAGTGCCGGCAGCAGGCCGCCGGACTGGGCGATCTTGACCGCGTAGACGTCGGCCGCATCCATGCGCGCCAGCGCCAGCGCGTCGTCAGGGCCGTGCAGGGCTTCGTCGGCCATGATGGCGACGTCGAAGCGCTGCTTCAGGCGGGCCAGGGCGCCGGCGTTGACGGCCTTCACCGGCTGCTCGATCAGGTCGATGCCGCCAGCTTCGAGGGCCGCGATGCCGCGCACCGCATCCAGCTCGCTCCAGGCCTGGTTGACGTCGACCCGCACGCTGGCGCGCTCACCGAGGGCGCGCTTGATCGCCAGTACGTGCTCGACGTCGTCGGCGACGCTGCGCAGGCCGATCTTCAGCTTGAAGATGCGGTGGCGGCGGATCTCCAGCATGTGTTCGGCCTCGGCGATGTCCTTCGCGGTGTCGCCGCTGGCCAGGGTCCAGGCCACCGGCAGCGCATCCCGCACGCGGCCGCCCAGCAGTTCGGACAGCGGGCTGCCGAGGCGGCGCGCCTGGGCGTCGAGCAGGGCGGTCTCGAGGGCGCATTTGGCGAAACGGTTGCCCTGGATGATCTTGCGGATCTTCGCCATGGCTTTGGCCGGCTGGCCGGCGTCCATGCCGACGAGCAGGGGGGCGATGTGGGTGTCGATATTGGCCTTGATGCTTTCCGGGCTTTCTTCGCCGTAGTTCAGGCCGCCGATGGTGGTGGCTTCGCCCCAGCCTTCGATGCCGTCGGCGCAGAGGACGCGCACCAGCACCAGGGTCTGGGTGCTCATCGTCGCGACGGACAGCTTGTGCGGGCGGATCGTGGGCACGTCGACGAGGATGGTTTCGATATGTTGAATCATATTTATTTCGTATAATGCGCTGAGGTGATGACACGATATTCCTGCCGTTTCGGGCCGTCCAACACCGTTTTGGTATCACTTCAATACCTGAAAGGTATAGATATGGAATTGCGGCACCTGCGTTATTTCGTCGCGGTGGCGGAAGAGCGGAATTTCACGCGGGCGGCCGAGCGCCTGCATATCGCCCAGCCGCCGCTCAGCCGGCAGATCCAGCAGCTCGAGGAAGACCTGGGGGTGGCGCTGATCGAAAAAGGCTCGCGGCCGCTGAAGCTGACCGAGGCGGGACAGTTCTTCCTGGCCCATGCGAAGCCGCTGCTCGACCAGGTGCGGGACCTGAAGGCGATGACCCAGCGGGTGGGCAAGCTGGAACGCACGCTGTCGGTGGGGTTCGTCGCCTCGACCTTGTACGGCCTGCTGCCCGACATCATCCGCCGCTACCGCGAGCGCCATCCCGAGGTCGAGGTGACCCTGCACGAGATGACGACGGTGGAGCAGCTGAAGGCGCTGAAGGAAGGACGGATCGACGTCGGCTTCGGCCGCATCAAGAGCGAGGACCCGAGCATCCGCCGGATCCGGCTGCGTGACGAAAGGATGGTGGTTGCCTTGCCGTCCGGCCACCGGCTGGCGGAACGCAAGGAGGGAGTGCGGCTGCGCGACCTGATCCATGAACCGCTGCTGGTCTACCCGAAGGCGCCGCGCCCGAGCTTCGCCGACCAGGTACTGGCGGCGTTCAGCGAAGCGAACCTGACGCCGGATCACGTGACCGAAGTGCGCGAATTGCAGATCGCGATGGGGCTGGTGGCCGCCGGCCAGGGCATCTCGATCGTGCCGGAAAGCGTGCTGGGGATGCACCACCGCAACGTGGTTTATTTACCGATCGAAGACGACCATGCTTTTTCCCCGGTCCTGTTCAGCGTGCGCCACATGGACCGCTCGCCCGAGCTGGAGAACATGCTCGCGGCGGTGTACTCGATCTACGATGACATGGGCCTGCGGTATGAAATGGGTCGGCTCTGACCGCGGCGTCGCGGGCGCCGCGCCATAGCCCCCTTGCCTGTACTCGGATGCGTGCCGGAAATCCGGTGCGGATTTCGGAGCGGCCATGGAATTCCCTCTCGGGCAAGGCGCCGGGCAGGTGCTTGCCCCCTGAAGCAAATCTTGCCGGCGCTCGAAGCGCTGTACACCGACGTGCACGCCCACCCCGAATTGTCGATGCAGGAACAGCGGACCGCGCGACTGGCCGCCGAGCAACAGCTTCCGCGACTATTTTCCCGCCGCCCGCGTGCATCGGACCGGCCCCACCTCGGCCAGCGAGGATTTCGGCTCCTTCGGGCAGGCCTGGCAGGTGCCGGCCGTGTTCTGGTTCGTCGGCGGCACCGATCCGGACACCTATGCGGCGGCCAGGGCGACAGGTGAGGTCAACAAGATCCCGAGCAATCACAGTCCCTACTTTGCGCCCGTGATCCATCCGACCCTGGAGACCGGGGGTGGAAACCCTGGTCGTGGCGGCGCTGGCCTGGCTGGCGAAAGGCGGTGCCGCCGCGCCGGCGTGAGTTCAATCGCGCAGCCGCTCGGCGGCGAAGGCGCGCAATACCGTCATTACCGGCGCCTCGGTGCGGCCGGCCAGGGTGACGTAGGCGAAGCGCGCATTCGCCTCGAGCCGGGGACGCACCGGCAGTTCGACCAGGCGGCCTGACTCGATGCCTTCGCGCGCCGCCGCCGCCAGCCCCAGGAACACCGCCTGCGAGCGCTCGACGGCGCCGATCAGGCTGCCCACGTCCTCGCACTGCAGCGTCGTCATGTGTTCCGGGTTGGCCTGCGGCCCGTAGAGCTCGGCCAGCAGGCGGGCAATTTCGTCCGACAAGGGCGCCGACGCGATCGGGTAGGCCAGCGCCTGCGCCAGCGTCACGCTGGCCAGCCGGGCCAGCGGATGATCGGCGCGGCAGACGAAGCAGGTGCGCAGTTCCCCCACGATGTCGACCCGCAGGTCGGCGGACGGCGCGACGCTGCGGGCATCGACGATCAGCGCGTCGAGGTGGTTGGCGCGCAGCTGCATGAGCTGCAGTTCGGTCGGGCCGCGCGTGATGGCGACCTGGACTTTCGGATGCTGCTGCGCCATATGGCAGAGCAGGGGTGTCATCAGCATGGCGCCGGGGTTGGCTCCCATTCCGATCCGCATCGACCCGCCTTCGCCCTGCATGAACAGCTCGGCACTGCGGCGCAGCTCGCCGGCGTCGCGCACCAGCCGCTCGGCGCGCGCCACCACGTCCTTGCCCAGCGGTGTCAGTTCGTTGCGCTTGCCGATCCGGTCGAACAGGGGCGCACCGAGTTCTTCTTCGAGGGCCTGGATGCTGCGGCTCAGGGCCGATTGGGTGATGAACAGCTCTTCCGCCGCCCGGCTGAAGGAGCGCGTGCGTGCTAGGGCCAACAGGTGTTCGAGCTGCTTGATGTTCACGTTATGCGCAGAATGAATGACATTCAGAAAAATAATGCATTGGACACATGGATGCACGGATCGTACCATGGCCGCGTTTCCCGCAGTCGACAATACCGGACCCCAATGACCCTGCTTCACACGATTTACCTGGTCGCCATCGCCGCCGAAGCGGCGTCCGGGGCCCTGATGGGCATGCGGCGGCGCATGGACCTGTTCGGCCTGTGCGTGGTGGGCACCGTCACCGCGCTCGGCGGCGGCACCATCCGCGACATGATCCTTGGCCACTATCCGCTCGGCTGGGTCGCGCATCCCGAATACCTGGCCTTCACGGTCGGCGCGGCGATTGTCGCCGCCCTGCTGGCGCGCGGTATGCACAGGCTGAAGACCGCCTTCCTGTGGATGGACGCGCTCGGGCTGGTGGCATTTACCGTGATCGGCTGCGATATCGCGGCCTCCACCGGCGCCAACCCGGTCGTCGTGATCCTGATGGGGATGACCACCGGCGTGTTCGGCGGCCTGCTGCGCGACATCCTGTGCAACCAGGTGCCGCTGGTGCTGCGGCGCGACCTGTACGCCACCGTCTCGCTGGTGACCGGCATGCTGTACGTCGGCCTCCTGCACGGCGGCGTCGGAGCCGGACTCGCCACCTTCGGCGCGATCGGGACCGGCTTTGCGCTGCGCCTGCTGGCGATCCGCTTCGCGCTGGCGTTGCCGGTGCTGGACGCGGACCTCAGTTCCTTCGACGACGGGCTCGGCGAGCACCACTGAACCATGCGCCCGGTTGGCCAAGATCCGCAGGCCTGGCGCTCGCGCCTGGTGCTGTTCCTGATGTTCGCGGCATTCGCCGTGCTGGCCGCGCGCGCGGTCTGGCTGCAGCTGGTCTCCGACGAGTTCCTGCGCAGGCAGGGCGCGGCGCGGCACGTGCGCACGCAGGAGCTGGCGGCCAGCCGCGGGCGCATCCTCGACCGCAACGGCGATGTGCTGGCGATGTCGCTGCCGGTCAAGGCGGTCTGGGCGGCGCCCGACGAGGTGCGCGGCGCCGCTCCGCAGCAGCTGGACGCGTTGGCGCGGCTGCTCGGCCTGGGCCGGGCCGAGCTGGACGCGAAGCTCGCTTCGCCGCGCAGCCTGGTCTACCTGAAGCGCCAGGTGGAGCAGGATACCGCCGGGCGCATCCTGCAACTGGGCATCCGCGGCATCGAGACGCGCGGGGAATACAAGCGCTACTACCCCTACGGCGAGCTGACCGCCCATGTGGTCGGCTTCACCAGCATCGAGGACACCGGGCAGGAAGGCATGGAACTGGCCCACCAGGCCAGCCTGGCCGGCGCCGCCGGCAGCCGCCGGGTTCTCAAGGACCGCCTCGGCCACCTGCTCGAGGACATGGGCACGACGCGCCCGGCGCGCGACGGCAAGGACCTGACGCTGTCGATCGACCGCAATATCCAGCATATCGCGCAGTCGCACCTGAAGGCGGCGCTGGAGAAGCACCAGGCCCGGGCCGGCGGCATCGTCGTGCTCGACGTGCGCACCGGCGAGGTGCTGGCGCTGGCCAACCTGCCGAACTACGACCCCAACGACCGCGGCCGCCTGGGCGGCGCCCAGCTGCGCAACCGGGTGCTGACCGACACCTTCGAGCCGGGATCGGTGATGAAGCCCTTCACCATCGCCCAGGCCCTCGAGAGCGGCGTGGCGACGCCGGACACCATCGTCGAGACCGCGCCGGGCAGCCTGTCGATCGGCCGGGCGACGATCCACGACGCCAGCCGCCACGGCGCCCTGACGGTGGCCGAAGTGCTGCAGAAATCCTCCAACGTGGGCACCGCCAAGCTGGCGCTGCGGATGGCGCCACGCGAAATGTGGACGCTGCTCACCAGGGCCGGCTTCGGCCAGGCGCCGGCGCTCGGCTTCCCCGGCAGCGCGGCGGGAAGGCTGCGGCCCTACGCCGCCTGGAAGCCGATCGAGCAGGCCACGATCAGCTACGGCCATGGGGTCTCGACCTCGCTGATGCAGATGGCGCAGTCCTACCTGGTGTTCGCGCGCGACGGCGACATGGTCCCGGTGACGCTGCTGAAGGCGGATGGCGTGCCGCCCGCCCGGCCGGTGATCTCGGGCGCGACCGCGAACGCCGTGCGCGGCATGATGGAGCGCGCCGCCGGACCCGGGGGCACCGCGCCGCGCGCCAGGATTCCGGGCTATCGCGTGGCCGGCAAGACCAGCACCGCCCACAAGGCGGTCGGCGGCCGTTACACGAATACCTATGTCGCCGCCTTCGTCGGCTTCGCGCCGGCGTCGGCGCCGCGCGTGATCGTGGCGGTCATGATCGACGAGCCCTCGGCCGGCGGCCACTACGGCGGCACGGTGGCGGCACCGGTGTTCGCGGCGGTCGCGCAGGACACGCTGCGGGCGCTCAACGTGGCCCCCGACGCGCCGGTCGGCGACATCATCGCTCCCCTCGAGGCGACCGACGAAGAGTCCTGAGCGCGGCGGGGGCACGGCGTCCCGGCCGCGGACGCCGAACAACAGATCCCGCCGATCCGCGGTCTTTTGTTGACGCGTCGCGTCCATTCATACTACATTGCCTTCCCCCCCGTCATTGCCGCATGGAAAGCAATATGAGCAAGGAAGTACCGAACCGGCAAGTGCCGCCTTCGCCGGAAGACGGCATCCATGACTTCGCCGCCGCCTTGCTGGTGCAGCTGGTCGTTCCGGCCTTCGTGCTGGATGCACGCGGACGGGTGGCGATCTGGAACCATGCCTGCGAGCGCCTGACCGGCATTCCGGCCGCCGAGATGGTCGGGACGGCCAATCACTCGCTGGGCTTCTACCACGCGGCGCGGCCGACCCTGGCGGACCTGATCCTGAACGACCGCATCGAGGATGCCAAGACCCTGTACCGGGTCTACGACGACGGCCAGCATCGGGGCACGGTGAGCGGCGCGGGGTGGTGCGACATGCCGCGCACCGGCGAACGGCGCTTCCTGGTGATGGATGCCGGCCCGGTCTACAGCCGGTCGGGGCAACTGTTCGGGGTGCTCGAAACCTGGCGCGACATGACGGTGCAGAAGGAAGCCCAGCTGGCGCTGGAGCGCCTGGTGATGCGCGACGGGCTGACCGGCATCGCGAACCGCCGCTGCTTCGACGAGACCCTGCACCGGGAATGGGAGCAGGCGCGCCGGACCGGCCATCCCCTGTCCCTGCTGCTGCTCGACGTCGACCACTTCAAGCGCTACAACGACAGCTACGGCCATCCGGCCGGTGACGAATGCCTGCAGCGGGTGGCCGCGATGGTGGCGAAGCAGGTGCGGGTCTACGACCTGGCGGCCCGCTATGGCGGCGAAGAGTTCGCGGTGATCCTGCCGCAGCAATCCCTGGCCGGCGCTTGCGCGGTGGCGGAGCGGATCCGCGCCGCCGTCGAGCAGAGCGCGCCGGCCGACCCGGCGCGGGCGGGCGGCAAGGCCACCGTCAGCATCGGCGCGGCCACCTTTGCCGGCAACGAGCCATCTTCGCCGGAGGCGCTGCTGGCCCATGTGGATGCCGCGCTCTACCGGGCCAAACACCAAGGGCGCAATCGCGTCGTCCTCCACGGTTCTTAAGGCGTGCCGGGATAATCGTCGTAGAATCGGCCATATTGTTTCACTTGCCGAGATGATGGACAAATTCCAGGAAATGAAGGTGTTCTCGGCCGTGGTCGAGGCGGGGAGCTTCACGCGCGCGGCCCATGCACTGGCGATGTCGAAGGCGGCGGTGTCCCGTTACGTGGCCGATCTCGAGCAAAGGCTGGGCGTGCGCCTGCTGCACCGGACCACGCGCAGGCTGTCGCCGACGGCGGAAGGCGAGGTCTTCCACGCCCGCTGCCGCGAGCTGCTGGAAAACCTCGACGAAGCCGAGGCCGAGATCACTTCGCGCAGCGGCGAGGCGAACGGGCTGCTGAAGGCGAGCGTGCCGGTCAGCTTCGGCCTCATGCACCTGGCGCCCCTGTGGCCGGCGCTGATGGCGCGCCACCCGGGCCTGGCGCTCGACGTCACGCTGTCCGACCGGGTGGCCGACCTGGTCGACGAAGGCTTCGACCTCGCGGTGCGCATCGGGCAGTTGCCGGCATCCTCGCTGGTCGGCCGCAAGCTGGCGTCGACGCGGCTGGTGCTGTGCGCCTCGCCCGCCTATCTGCAGGCGCGCGGCGAACCCACGCGCCCGGACCAGCTGCCGGCGCACGACGTGATCTCGTACAGCCTGTTCTCCGCGGGCGAGCACTGGCGCTTTGCCGGCCCCGCCGGCGAGGTCACGGTGAAGGTCGCACCGCGCATGCGGACCAACAGCGGCGACACCTGCCGCGCCGCCGCGCTGCAGGCCCAGGGCATCATCCTCCAGCCCAGCTTCCTGGTCGGGGCCGACCTGGCGGCGGGACGGCTGAAGGAGATCATGCCGGACTATCGCGCGGACACGCTGGGCATCTACGCGGTCTACCCGTCGAAGAAATTCCTGGCGCCGAAGGTGAGGGTGGCGATCGATTTCCTGTCCGAGGTGTTTGCCGCGCCGGTCTGGGGCGATTAAGTTCGTGATTGTTCCTGTTTTTGGAACAATATTGTTAGTGCCGTCCCGTTTATTCCTGAGGGAGGGAAGATTACACTGGAGCTGTTGATCGAAGAGGTAAGACATGAACAGGCTTCCCACACTATTCGTTTCCCACGGCTCGCCCATGCTGGCGCTGCAGGACAGTCCCGCGCGCCGCTTCCTGCAGGAGCTCGGCAAGTCGCTGCCGCGGCCGCGCGCCATCGTGGTCGTCTCCGCGCACTGGGAGACCGCCAACGGCCCGGCGGTGAGCCTGGCGCCGCAACCCGAGACCATCCACGACTTCGGCGGCTTTCCGCGCGCCCTGTTCGAGATGCGCTATCCCGCCCCGGGCGCGCCGGAAGCCGCCGAGCGCGCCGCCATGCTGATCGAGGCGGCCGGGATTCCGGTCGGCCGCAGCATGCAGCGCGGCCTCGACCACGGCGCCTGGGTGCCGCTGCGCCTGATGTATCCGGACGCCGATATCCCCGTTGCCCAGCTGTCGGTGGTGCGCGGCGCCAGCCCCGCGGTGCATGAGCAGATCGGACGCGCGCTGGCCGCGCTGCGCTACGAGGGCGTGCTGGTGCTGGCATCCGGTTCGCTGACGCACAACCTGTACGAGTTCCGCGGCCAGCACCTTGACGCCCCGGTGCCGCACTGGGTGGCGGAGTTCGAAGCCTGGATGAAGGCGCGCCTGGAGAACGACGACCAGGCCGCGCTGCTGGACTACCGCCGCGCCGCGCCCTTCGCCGCCGAGAACCATCCGACCGACGAGCACCTGCTGCCGCTGTTCGTGGCGATGGGCGCGGCGGGACCCGGCGCCAGGGCCAGGCAGATCCACGCCAGCTACGAGCATGGGATACTCGCCATGGACGCCTACGCTTTCGAATAAAGAGAATGAAAAGGAACGATATGTCAGACACACTCGATGAACTTCTCACGGAGCCGGTGTCCGGGCTCGCCTACCGCATCCGCCCGCCGCAAGCGGGACAGGGCGACGCTCCCTGCCTGCTGCTCCTGCATGGCGTCGGCGCCAGCGAGTCGGGATTCGTCGAGATGGCGCGCCGGCTCGATCCGCGCCTGGCGGTATTCCTGGTGCGTGGCCCGCTGGTGTTCGCGCCCGGCCGCTTCGGCTGGTTCCAGGTGAAGTTCACGCCCACCGGACCGGCCATCGATCCGGCCCAGGCCGAGGAATCGCGTCTCAAGCTGCTGCACTTCATCGGCCAGCTGCCGGCGACGCATTGCGTCGACCCGCAAAGGATCTGGATCGCCGGCTTCAGCCAGGGCGGCATCATGAGCGCCAGTGTCGGGCTGACGGCACCGGGCAGCGTGGCCGGCTTCGGCCTGCTCAGCGGCCGCATCCTGCCCGAGATCCTGCCGCTGGTGGATCGCAGCGATCCCTTGCTTGGGAAGCTGCAGGCCTTCGTCAGCCACGGCGTGGACGACCAGACCCTCGGCATCCATTTCGCCCACAAGGCGAAGGCGCTGCTGGAGGAGGTGGGCGTGCCGATGGAATATCGCGAGTATGCGGCCGGCCACGCGCTCGACGGCGACATGGTCGGGGACTTCCAGCGGTGGTTGGGAGTGCGGATCGGCTAGATCCCGATGGTGCCGGTGACCGGAATCGAACCGGTACGGGTTGCCCCGGCGGATTTTAAGTCCGCTACGTCTACCAATTTCGTCACACCGGCGACGTGTGAACAGCCCTTGCAGGCGGGCGCCGAATTCTAGCACAGCCGCTCCCGCCGCGGGGACGATTCGAAGTCAAACAGTCAAGATCGTCGCGCCCGGGCGCGGGCGGCGGCCGGCGGCCAGCACGACCACGCCCAGCATCGCCAGATGCGTCAGCGAGGACAGGGCCGGCCCGAGCAGCGGGTCCAGCAACTCGATGTTCGCGACCCGGTCGCCCAGCTGCCCGGCGAAATTCCAGCCCCAGTGCAGCCCGACCGCGGCCCACAGCGAGCGGCTGTAGTACAGCGCGGCCGCATAGGCGAGGCCGAAACAGAAGATCCGGGCCAGTTCGAGCGCCCCTTCCTGGTAGCGGTAGATGTGGTTCAGGGTGAACAGCAGGGCCGAGCACACGATGAACAGGCGCCGCCGCGACAGCGCGGGCAGGGCGCGCATCAGGAAGCCGCGGGTGACGATGTCTTCGGCGACCGAGGGGATGAAGGTTTCGGGCAGCAGGGTCAGCACGGACAGGAATAGCGCGCCGGCCGTCAGCCCCGGCGGGAAGGCGATGCCGTAGATGCCGGCGCCGCCGCCGACGGCCAGCGCCGCGATCTTGGCCAGCAGCGCCAGCGCGAAGGCCGCCACCAGCAGCAGGCTCCAGCCCGGCCGCAGGCCCAGGTACCAGGCGCCCAGTCCGGGATAGCCGAGCCAGCGGCCCACCAGCCAGGCGATGGGCAGGAAGGCGATCATCAGCGCGGCCTGGACCGGGAAACTGTGCAGGATGTGGCCGCCCAGGCCCTCGGGCAGCTGGTAGGCGGCGAACAGCAGCAGGAAGGCGAGCGCCAGCCGTCCCTTTGGGGCGGGCGCCGTATGCATGTCGTGGTCGGGCCGGGTCGTCATGGTATTTACGCTGAAAATCATTAAGCTTATGTTAATGATGCGCGATCGTCAACGCAGTACTTGCTTTTGAAGAAGCATGCAAGGTGGTAGCATGCGGGTTCAGTTGTTGCTGCAAGGACCAGAATTGAATATCACGATTAACGACGAACTCCGTACCTACGTCGACCCCCTCACTCCCGCCGAACACGAAGCCCT
>Ga0308169_10003471_pt1 | contig 15384 bp, 14 predicted proteins | sample PhyBR1_2_FD_202139 | JGI IMG/M metagenome (GOLD analysis project Ga0308169, IMG submission 202139) | Phyllosphere microbial communities from UC Gill Tract Community Farm, Albany, California, United States - DLSLSB.R1 | ecosystem: Host-associated > Plants > Phyllosphere > Unclassified | place... | reverse complement strand
GCGGGCGGGTGCATCTCAGGCCAGGACGACCCGTTCGGTGCGCTGACGCTGCGCGCCGAGGCCCTCGATCTCGATGCGCATCTCGTCGCCGTCGTCGAGATACGGGAACCGCCCCGACAGGGCGACACCCTGCGGCGTGCCGGTGTTGATGATGTCCCCGGGCTCGAGCACCATGTACTGGCTCAGCTCGTGGACGATCTCGAGCACGGGGAAGATCATGTCGGCGGTCGAGGAGTCCTGCCGCGGCTCGTCGTTCACGAACGAGCGGAGCCGCAGGGCCTGCGGGTCGACCTCGTCGGCGGGGACAAGCGCGGGGCCGAGCGGATTGAACGTCTCGGAGCACTTGCCCTTCGACCACTGCCCGCCCGAGACGTCGAGCTGATACGCCCGCTCGGAGACGTCGTTCGAGATCGTGTATCCCGCGATCACGTCGCGCGCGGCCTCCGGTGACGGCAGGTAGCGCGCGGTCCTGCCGATCACGACGGCGAGCTCGACCTCCCAGTCGACCTTCCGCGCTCCGGGTGGGAGCAGCACGACATCGTCGGGCCCGACGACGGTGTTCGGATGCTTGAAGAACACGACGGGGTGCGCAGGCGGCTCGGCGCCGGACTCGGCGGCATGCGCCGCATAGTTCTGCCCGATGCAGATCACCGCGGCAGGGCGGGCGACCGGCGGGCCGATCCGCAGACCCTCGCCGTCGGCGCCGGGCAGCGTTCCCCTCGTGAGCGCCTCGCGCACGCGGGCGATGCCGTCCGCAGCGAGGAACGCGCCGTCGATGTCGGCGGTGAGAGGGCCCAGGTCGCGCAGCACTCCCTCGTCGTCGCGGACGAACGGATGCTCGTGGCCGGGGGCTCCGAGACGCAGAAGTTCCACGGGTGCTCCTTTCTCGGCTCAGGCTCGCGCCGTTGCGTGGTCCGGGTTGACGATCGCACCGACCGGTTCGCCGGCCAGGAACCGGACGATGTTCTCGGCCGCGTGCACGGGAAGGTCCTCGAGCGCCTGCGGCGAATACCAGGCGGCGTGCGGAGTCAGCAGCACGTTCGGCGCCTCCCACAGCGCGGCGCCGGGTGCGAGGGGTTCCACTTCGTAGACGTCCAGCGCGGCCGCTCCGACGTGTCCGTCGTGCAGCGCGGCGACGAGGGCCGCCTCGTCGATGAGCGGACCGCGGCAGGTGTTGACGATCACGGCGCCCGGCTTCATCGTGGCGATCGAGTCGGCGTCGATGAGGTGACGGGTGGCATCCGTGAGCGGCACGTGCAGGGTGAGCAGGTCGGCGGCGGCGATGGCCTGCTCGATCGAGACCGGCTCGCAGCCGGCCGCGACGATCGCCTCCGACGGCGCGTAGGGGTCCGCCACCAGCACGCGGAAGCCGAGGGCACGGCATCCGCGGGCGACGAGCGAGCCGATGCGGCCGAACCCGAGCACCGACACCGTGGTGCGGGAGGGACGCACCGCCATCGGCCGGGCCGCCACCGGCTTCCACTCGCCTGCGCGCAGCGCGGTGTCGTAGGCCGGGAGGCCACGCGCCTGGGTCATGATCATGGCGATCGTGTGCGAGGCGACCTCCTCGATGCAGTAGCTCGGGGTGTTCGCGACGGCGATCCCCCGCTCGGTCGCCGCGGCGACATCGATCATGTCGTACCCGATTCCCAGCCGGCTGATCATCTTGAGGCGAGGCATGCGATCCATGAGGGGTCCGTCGATGCGGTGCCACTGCACGATGAGCGCTTCGGCCTCGGCGCCCAGAGCAGCGAGGGTGTCGGCATCGGTGTCGGGTGCCCGATCGGCGCGCAGGCCCGCAGCGCGAAGCGTCTGCTCCGCTGCGTCGCCGGGCAGATCGCAGTCGGTGATGAGGACGTGGGTGCCAGTCATGAACATGGATGCTATAGCATCTAGCAAATCCCTGTCCAGAGGTTCCGCTTTGCCCGAATCTGCTATAGCGTTTTGCCATGACTGTTCGCCGCGCTCTCATCACCGGGGCCAGTTCCGGCATCGGAACGGCCACCGCGCTGGAACTCGCCCGCACCGGCGCCGCCGTGTGGATCACGTACACAGGACGTGAGACGGAGGCCGCCCGGGTGGCGGAGGAGTGCCGTGCCGCCGGCGCCCCCGAGGCGCGCGTGTCCCGGCTCGACCTGCGCGACCGCGAATCCGTCGACGCCCTGATCACGGAGATCACCGCGGCCTGGGGCTCCCTGCACGTGCTCGTCAACAACGGCGGGGTCTGCCCCTACACGCCCTACGACGAGATCGACATCGACGAGTGGGATCTGGTCCTCGAGACCAACGCCCGCGGCACGTTCCTGCTCACCCGGGCCGCACTCCCGCTGCTGCGCGCCGCCGAGGGCGACAGATCGGTGATCAACCTCTCGTCGATCGCCGGCCAGGTCGGCGCCCTGCAGACCGGCATCCACTATGCCGCGAGCAAGGGAGCACTGCTGGCCATCACCCGCAGCTTCGCCCGCCACCTCGCGGCAGAGGGGATCCGCGTCAACGCCGTGACGCCGGGACCGGTCGCGAGCGCCATCACCGACGAACTGTCCGCCGAAGGGCGGGAGAAGCTGGAGTCAGGCATCCCGCTCGGCGCCTTCGGCCGCCCCGCCGACGTCGCGTGGATCATCGCGTCACTGGCATCCGAGCGCGCCGGGTTCATCACGGGCGCCACCTACGACGTCAACGGAGGAGTACGCATTGACTGACCCGACCCGCAGCGCGCAGGACACCGTCCAGGCGCAGCTCGACGCCTTCAACGCCCACGACCTCGAGGCATTCGTCGCGACCTACGCCGAGGACGCCGTGATCACCGGCGTCGCGACGGAGCCGATCGTCGGAGCCGCAGCGATCCGCGCGTTCTACGAACCCCGGCTGCAGAATCCGGAGCTCTCCTGCGTGATCGACACCAGCGTGCTCTTCGGAACCCGATGGGTCGTCGCGCAGGAGCAGGTGATCAACGCCGGCATCGCCACGGAGACGATCGCGACCTTCGACGTGGTCGACGGCCGCATCGCCCGCGCCTCGATGCTGAAGGCCTAGCGCGCCTGCGGCACCCGGCGGACTGCGCCGCCGGCGCGGCACCCGCCGCCCCGGGCACGGTCAGCGGGCGAAGCGCTCCCTCAGGGCGGCGGGCACCGACACGTCTCCGAACGACGACGTCCATCCGCCGTCGACCGCGATCGACTGCCCGGTGAGGTACGGCGCCTCGTCGGACAGCAGGAACGCCGCCACCGCGGCGATCTCCTCGGACCGGGCGATGCGACCCATCGGCGGTCCCTCGGCGAGTGCGCGCTCCTCCGCCGCGGGGTCGGCCGCCGCGGCGATCTGCGCCTCCAAGTGCGGCGTCCGTACCCCGCCGGGTGCCACCGTGTTCGCCCGGATGCCGAGCCCGCCGTAGCTCGCGGCGACGCTGCGCGTGAGCGCGTCGATGCCGCCCTTCGTGAACTCGTAGGCCGCATGATCCGGGTGGCTGGCGCGGCCGTGGATCGAGCCGACGTTGACGATCGCGCCGGGAACGCCCTGATCGATGAAGGCCGTGACGGCGACCGAGCACCCCCAGACGTAGCCGAAGCCGTTGATCCCGATGATCTCGCGGACCACGTCCTCGTCGAGTTCGTGCAGCGGCGTGTGCTTGGTGATGCCCGCGTTGTTCACCCATCCGGCCAGCGGTGCCACGGCCATCGCGGCCTCGGCCGCACGCCGGTGCGCCTCGCGCGCCGAGGCATCCCCGAGCACCACCTCCGCGCAGACGCCGGCCTCGACGGTCCCCGATCCCGGCGACCGCTCCAGCCCGACGACGATCCAGCCGTCGGCGGTCAGTCGCTCCGCGATCGCCCGCCCGATGCCCTTGCCGCTTCCCGTGACGACGACGCTCCGCGGTGTCCCGCTCGCAGATCCGCTCACACCGGTCTCCCCTCGAAATCGAACACCGACGGATCGAGCCCGAACCCGAGCCCCACGGCATCCGCCGGCCGCACCCCGCCCTCGAACCGGGGGCCGCCGACGATGAACGAGGGCGCCGGATCGTACGGGTTCCCGTCGCGCGCGAACGTCTCCACCCCGATGCCGAGATGCGCGGTGACCTCGGAGTACACATGGCCCGAGACCGGCACCCCGCGCTCAGCCGCCCAGGCGATCATCTCCCGCGCGGGGGTGACGCCGCCGATCGCGACGACGTCGAGACGCAGCACGTCGACCGCCTCCGCCTCGACCAGTGCGCGCAGCACGGCGGGGTCGGTGACCTCATCGCCGACCGACAGCGGCAGGCCGCTCTCGCGGCGGATGCGGGCGCAGCCCGCGGCATCCTCCGGCAGCAGCGGATCCTCCAGCCACGCGAGCCGGGGGTCACCCCACTGCCCTATCTCGGCGAGCGCCTCGTCTGCATCGCGCCAGCCGAAGCCCACGTCCACGACCAGGCCGGTGTCGCGGGGCAGCTCCCGGTTCAGGATGCCGATCAGCTCGCGCATGTACGCCGGATCGGGCAGGCGCGAGATCTTCACGTTCGTCCAGCCGTCCGCCTGCGCGAGCACCTCGTCGGCCACCGCGCGGGGCGTGCGATCAGGCGTCGGGTACGCGGCCACGAGCATCGAGGGGCGAGGCTCGTCGCCGGCGCCCAGCATCCGCCACAGCGGCTGCCCCGCCCTGCGGGCGGCGATGTCCCAGAGGGCGATGTCGACCAGGCCGATCGCGCGGCGGACCAGGCCGACGCGGCCGACGATGGCGCTGCCGCGCAGCATCCGCTCCCAGGTCGCGGCGGGATCGCCGGCGTCGGCGCCGACGGCGTGCCCGGCGATCAGGCGCTCGACGAGCTCCGCCATGGGAGCCTCGCGGGACAGGCAGTAGGCCACGCCGGTGGTGCCGTCGGCGTCCGTCGCGCGCACGGCGCTGTACTCGCGACGCGTCACGGTCATCGCGCCCAGCTGCAGCGGTGCGGGCAGCGGCAGCACGGCGGTCGCCGTGTCGATGCGGGCGATGACGGTCATTCGGGCTTCTTCGCGAGGGGCACGCCGTAGTCCACCATGAACCCGCCGTCCACGTACAGCGTCTGGCCGTTCATGTAGCGCGCCTGGTCGGAGACCAGGAAGCTCACCGCGTCGCCGATCTCGCTGGCGTCGGCGAGGCGTCCGGCGGGGATGCGCGCCAGGATCGTGTCGAGGCTGAGCGTGCCCGCCTCCACCCCCTGGCGGAACACGCCGGTGTCGACGTATCCGGGTGCGACCGCGTTCACCCGCACGCCCCGGGCGGCCCATTCGGCGCCCGCCGTCGCCGTCAGGCCGATCACGGCCGCCTTGGTGGTGGCGTACGGCGCACGGCCCGCCGAGCCGCGCGAGGAGATCGACGAGATGTTCACGATGCGGCCATCGCCCCGCGCCAGCATCCGCCTTCCCGCCGCCTGAAGGCAGGCGAAGACGCCGTGCAGGTTCACGTCGACGACGGCCGTCCACTCGTCCCAGGACAGGTCCTCGATGGCACGGTGGCGCTGGATGCCGGCGTTGTTGACCAGCACGGCGATCGGGCCGAGCTCGTCCTCGATCTCACCGAAGACGCGATCGACGGCCACCGGATCGGTGACGTCGAGTTCGCGCCACAGGATGCCGGCGGGGTTCTCGCCCGCGGTCAGTGCGGGCACCCGGTCGACGGCGACGACGGTGCAGCCGTCCGCGGCGAGGCGCTGGCCGATCTCCCAGCCGATGCCGGCTGCTCCTCCGGTGACGACGGCGACGGGCGACTGAGGGGACATGGTTCTCCTTGGGGTGGGGGTCAGGATGCCGGAGCGTCGAGCAGACCGGCGACGAGGCGGCAGGCGTGCTCCTCGAGCAGTTCGAGGGCACCCGCGGCGAGCGGCGTCTGCCAGGACTGGTAGGCGCCGCGTTCGTAGGCCTGGCGGGTGGGGAGGTAGACGAAGCCCGGTCCGTTGGTGAGGTTGATCACCACGATCGGGGTGCCGGGGAAGCGTGCGCGCAGGGTGCGCTGCAGGCGCGAGTACGCCTCGCCCGGATGCCCGAGCAGCACCGCATCGCCGAATCGCCAGGCCCACACGGGATGCGGGACGGTGGGCCCGTCGATGTACCCCTCGCGCAGGTTGCGGGCCCGTCCGAGGCGCTCCTCGCGGGAGCGCGGATCGATGTCCTTCCACTCCTCGGCGAGCTCGTCCAGCGTGGGGAGATCGCGCAGCGGCAGATCGACCGCGTCGATCACGCCCGCCGCGGAGCGGTCTGCGGCGACGGGACGCCCGGTCCAGATCGCGAGCGGGGCGCCGGACTCCACCACGCGGTCGAGTGTGAGTTCCTGACCCGGCGCGGGCAGCGCGTCCAGGGCGGCGAGCACGGCGTGACCGAGGGAGCGGCCGTGCCGGTCGGCCACGCCGACATCGCCGGTGTACTGCTCACGAGGGGCGAGCTCGCCGGAGGCCCCCTGCACGAACAGGCACGGGGCACCGGTCGCGGCCTCGACGGTCTCGCGCATCGCACCGACGTAGTCGGGTGAGACCTCGCGGTTCTGCCAGGCGAGGGTGGTCGGATGGCAGGCGTAGTTCACCAGGACGGCGCGCACGGCGCCATCGACGCTGACCCGGCCGACCACGACGGTGTCGTCGGACTCGCCCTCCGGGTTGTAGCCGACCAGCGCCCTGCCGTCGAGATCGAGCTCGCGATCGGCGGCGAGCGTGCAGCGTCCGTGAGCCCACTCGATGAGCCCCTCGCCGGCGGCGTCCAGCGCCTCGCGCCCGGCGGCGACGCCCGCGACCGCGATCGCCTCGAGATAGCCGGGGATCAGCTCACCGCCGGGCAGATACGCGTCGGCGGCGCAGAGCACGGCCCCGGCGTGGGTGTGCGAGAGCGAGAGCATGAGCTGGTCCGGCGCGAGCCGCAGCCCGGCGAGGATCGCCTCGCGCACGCCGCGCTCGTCGGCGACCCGGCGCCACCAGGTGCCGTCGACCGCGAGCAGCACCCGCGGTCGCTCGTCGGCCCCGGTCAGCGCGAGCGCGGAGAGGGTGAACGGCCGATGCGCGCCCTCGGAGCGCTCCCAGTCGGCCGGCCCCCAGTTCTTGGCGCGGATGCCGACCGGCGGGGTGATGTCCCGTCGCGCGACGCCCGCCCGCACGGCGCTGCGCGGCACGCGGATGCGGGCGCCGAGAGCGGTGCCCTGACGTGCCGCCGACGTGGGCGATTGCTGCGTGCTCTGCATGAGTGCCGTTCCGGTGGTGGGTCAGACGGTCAGGATCGTGTCGTCGATGAGGATACGGTCGCCTGCCGCGGGCAGGCTGCGCTTCACGCCGTTCTCGACGGATGCGCTGTACAGCAGCGTCGAGTCGCCCGCGAAGCCCTCGGCAAGATCGAGTCGTCCGCCGTTGAACCGCGCGTCCTGGATGCGCACGTGATTCACGCCGGACCCGATGCCGAGATGCGCCGCGTCGCCGGATGCCGTGGACTCCACGCCGCTCAGGCGCCAGGAGACGGTGTCGCCGCCCGCGCCTCTGCCGAGGGTCGCGCCCTGGGTGCGGGTCGTGCTCAGCTCGACGCCGTCGAGCACGACGACCTGGTCGCGCGCCGCCGTCATCACCAGGGCGGCGTCGCGGACGGTGCCGCCACGGATCGTGACCCGCGACGAGCCGATCTCCACCGGTGCGCCCGAGGCGGGGCCGCTGAGGTCGCAGTCGAGGAACCGCACGGCACCGGAGCCGCGCACCTTGGCCGCATCGAGCCCGCCGATCGTGCAGCGCGAGAAGGTGACGGTGTTCGCGACCGGGGTCTGCACGAGCACCTGATCCTTCGGCAGGGCGAACGTGCAGTCCTCGATCGTCGTGGGACGGGTGGATCGCGAGCTGCGCTGCCCGATGGCGAGCAGGCCGGCCGTGCATCCGCGCAGCTGCGCGCCGTCGGCGTTGATGGTCATGGTCGCCTGGGGGTCGAAGGTCGACCGCGGGATCACGCGGACGTTCTCCAGGGTGAGGTCGGTGATCTTCGTGCCCGCGACGAACCACGAGCAGACATGGTCGCGGACCGTGATGCGCTTCGCGGAGGTGCCCCACTGGGCGCCGGAGTTCGCGATGTCCATCAGTCCGGAGCATCCGAGGAAGGTGAGGTCGTGCTCGTACTGCCCGTGGGTGGTGAACGGGTTGCCGCCCTGGTCGTCGCCGTCGCCGTGGCAGTTCTCGACCAGGCAGTACGCGCTGGCGGTGAGGTCGTTCAGGTGCCGCGCGTTAGAGGAGGTGCAGTCGCTGACCCGGCCGTACAGGCAGTAGATCTGCTGGGTGAGGTAGCCCGCGCCGCCGTAGAACACGGTGGGCGGGTTCTCGATCGAGCAGCGCTCGGTCACGAAGTGCGTGTTCCAGCGCCGCATCACGACCGGCCACCACGTCTGCGAGGCGTGCACGTCGGCAACGTCGCAGCGGATGGCGTACTCGAAGGCGACCGGATGCGATCCGGTCATCTCGCGCGGGTCCGGAAGGCCGCCGTCGGTGGGGCCGTCGAAGGGCCCCGCGCCGAGGAAGCGCATGTTCGAGATGCGCACGCTGGTGACCGGGTCGAACCGGCGCCACGTCAGGCGGCGTCCCTTCTCGAGCGGCCAGCCGTTGAGGTAGTCGATGCGGATGTGGGTGTCGTCGATGCGCTGAGTGACCTCGACGAACCGCTGCAGTTCGCGCTCGTCCCCTCCGCCGCCTGCGACGGGGGCGCACTGCACGGCCCACCAGGAGCCGACCGGGAACCGCCCGGCGTCGGGGACCGCGACGGCGTCGGTCAGCTCGGGCCAGGCCTCGGCGAGCGCGTGCTCGACGGTGTCGTCCTTCGCCACGCCGCTGAAGAACATCACGGCGCCGAACGGGTTGTCGTGCGTGTTCTTCTCGATCCCCTCGGTGGAGATCGTGTGCCCGCCGAAGTCGATCTCGAGACGGGAGCGGGTGAAGCGGTGCCTTCGCTGGAAGAGCAGGTCGGTGTGCGCCTCGATCCGGCGGATGCTCTCGTCACCGACCATCGCGTCGAGGGCGTCGTCGGCCGCCGTCTTCGCGTCGAGGATGCCGAAGGCGCGGAAGTCGACGGTGCCGTCATGCTGCAGCAGCCACACCGTGCCCTTCTGCGCGGCGATCACCGTTCCGCCGTTCGCCTTCACCCCGCCGGCACCGGCACCCGTGTAGACGAGCACGCCGGCATCGCCGACGGTGCGGTAGCCGGCGGCGACCGCGACATCGCCGGCACGTGCGCGGATGCCCGCCAGCTCGGCGACGCTCTCCACGCGCCGCACGTTCTGCGGGCCTTCGGCGGCCTGAGCCGGGGCCGCACCGACGACGGCTGCGGCGCCGCCGAGTGCGGCGGCCCCGAGACCGGTGATGAGTGCCCGGCGACCGCCGGACCGGACTTCTCCCGCTGACGTCATCGTCATGAGTCTCTTCCCGTCGAAGTGAGTTTGCTATAGTAAATAGTATCCAGCAGTCGAGATGAGATCAACAGCCTTCCGAAGCGGATGCCATAGCATCGTGGGGTCAGCACGCCGAGACCACGGGAGGGGGAGCCATGCGCACGGTGTCCGATCAGAACATCGCAGAGCAGGTCGCCGATCAGCTGCGCGCGGCGATCCAGTCCGGAGAGCTGCTCCCGGGCGAGCGCCTGGTCGAGCGCAGGCTCGCCGAGCGACTCGGGGTGAGCCACATCCCCGTGCGCGAGGCGCTCACGCGTCTCGCCGAGGAGCGCCTCATCGTGCGCGAACCCCGACGCGGCGCCCGCGTCGCCGAGCTCACCGCGCAGGACCTCGAGGAGATCTCGAGTCTGCGGATCGTGCTGGAGCAGTTCATGGCGATCCGGGTGCAGGAGCGCTGGAGCGACGAGTCCGCGAAGCGCCTGCAGGACATCCTGGATGCCATGGAGGCGGCGCCGATCGGGGACATGGACGAGGTCCTGCGGCAGGATCGCGCGTTCCACGAGGCGCTCGCCGACCTCTCCGAGCACCGGTTCGTCACGGAGCTGAACTCCCAGCTGCGCGGCCGGATCGCCGGGTTCATCCAGGCCGCGAACGCCGCACTGCCCCCGGCCGAGCAGGCCGAGCACGTGCGCAGCCACCGCCTCATCTACGAGGCCATCGCGGGCGGCGACCCCGAGGCTGTGCGCGCGGTCATCGCCGCGCACGTCACCCGTGCCGTGGAGCGCATCGCGCCGCTGGCGGGGACGGCGGCAGCCGCGGAGTGAACTCCGCGTGCGGCGACCCGCGCCGAACCCGTGCGTCGTCATGTGCGTCTCCGTCGTCCCTCAGAAGTAGTCCGCCGCGCCGAAGTGCCGGATGCCGGTGATCCGGGGCGACCTGCGGACCGGGCGTGTCATCCCCGTGCCGTCCTGCACCGGCTGCGCCGCCGGCGCGAACCCTCGAACGGCGACGACGTCCTCGGCGCGATCGGGCACGGCGATGTCGACGCGCACGGCACCGCCCGCGTGCCAGTCCGCGGCGACCGCTTCGAGCAGCACGTCGCGTGCGCGAGGATCGACGGCCGCGAGCTCGGCCAGCACGCCGAGCCCGTCCCGCACCTCCGCCACGGCGTATCCGCCATCGGTGCGGTACAGCGTCATGCCGTCCAGCCGCACCGCGGCCATCGCCCAGTCCTGTGCCGAACGCACGGGAGCGAGCACGACACCCGCCCGGGAGCCCTCGTAGGCCTCGGCACCGGTCAGCAGCTGGTCGAGGCGCACCGGGTCGCGCCGCACGCCCGCATCCGACGAACCGGCATCCGGAGTCCCGGCGTCCGTGGCGCCACCCGCGGCACCCCACGGTCCGGTGAGCGACCGCCGCATGGTGAAGGTCTCGAAGCCGCTCGAGCGGTACACCTCGGGAGTGCCGGTGAACAGCAGCGCCCAGTCGGCGCCCGCGCGCCCGGCCGACTCGAGCGTGGCCGTCACCAACCGCCGGGCGATGCCCCGCCCTCGTGCCCGGTCGGCGACCGCGACGCTGCCGATGCAGTGCACCGACGCCACCGCGCCGTCGTCCTCGCGCAGGCGCTTCGGCAACCCGTAGATCGATCCGGTCACGCCCTCCTCGTCGACCGCGACGATGGTGTGCGCGAGCCGGTCGGGATCGACGAGCCACTGGTCCGGCGGCAGCGGCGGCGAGAACGCGGTCGCCCACAGCGCGGCCAGCGGCGCGGCATCCGCCGCGACCGCCGGCCGCAGGATCGGGTCAGCGGGCATCCGGCCCCGCACCCTTCACGAACCGTCCGCTCACACGATCACGTTCCCGGTGGTCAGGACGTTGTCCGCCGCGTCGGGGACGACGCGCTTCACCGCCGTCTCGACGTTGGCGGAGTGCAGCAGCGTGCTGCCCGCGCCGAACGCCGCTGCGGCGAGCTCCAGGGTGCCGCCGTCGAATCGGCATCCGGTGGCCCGGTAGTGATTCGCGCCCGAGGTGAGCGAGACGTGCGTGCCCTTGCCCGAGAACGTGCTGTCGCCGAGCACGACGGTCAGCTCCCCGCCGCCGCTGTGCGACACCGCCGTACCCGCCGCGGTGCGCACCGCGGATCCGCCGAGGATCTCGACCGCCTGCGCCTTGCCGCTCGCGGCGTCGATGCGGATGCCGTCGGCCTCGACGCCGGTGAGCCGCAGACGGGCCGACGAGGTGCTGAAGGCCGCATCGCGGTCGCCGCCGATCAGCTGCCCACCGCGGAACTCCACGACGCCGGCGCCGCCGAGCTTCAGCCCGTTCACGCCGTTCAGCCGGGTGTCGACGAACGTCACCGGCTTCGTCACGGTGGCGTTCGTCAGATCGCCCGCCGCCACGAACGTGAACTCGGACGCCTCGATCACGGTCGGCCGCTTCGACGCATCCGATGCCTGCGTGATGATCAGCGTGTCGGTGGCGGAGCAGCCGCGCAGCTGCGCGCCGTCGGCGTTGATCCAGAGCATGCCGGAGCCGGCCAGGTCGGGCTTGCCGACCACCCGCATGTCCTCGAGGGTCAGGTCGGTGACCTTCACCCGCGCGACGAACCAGGAGCAGACGTGCTTGCGCACCGTGATGCGCTTCGCCGCGCCGCCCCAGGCCGCCCCGGAGTTGGCGAACGTCATCAGGCCGGAGTTTCCCACGTAGGTCAGGTCGTGCTCGTACTGCCCGTGCGTCACGAACGGACCCTGATCGTCACCGTCGCCGTGGCAGTTCTCGACCAGGCCGTAGGCACTGGCGGTCCAGTCGTTCAGGTGCCGGGCGTTCGAGGTGTGGCAGTTCGCCACATAGCCGTACAGGCAGTAGATCTGCTGCGTCATGTAGCCCGCCCCGCCCCACGTGACCGAGGTCGGGTTCTTCAGCGTGCAGCTCTCGGTGGTGAAGTAGGTGTTCCACCGGCGCATGATCAGCGGCCAGAAGGTGGCGGTGCCGTCGATGTGATCCACGTCGCAGCGCACCGCGTACTCGAAGGCCAGCGGGTGGGAGCCGGTGTACTCGTCCGTGCCCTTGCCGCGGAAGCGCAGGTTCGACACCACCACGTTCTGCACGGGCTTCACATGCCGCCACGTGATCGAGCGGTCCTTGCCGAGGGGCCAGCCGTTCTGGTAGTTCACGCGGATGCGGGAGCCGTCGACGATCTGCGTCACCTGCACGAGCCGCTGCAGCTCGCGCTCCCAGCGGCCGGAGAGGGCGTTCACCTCAGCGGCGTACCACTCGCCGACCTGGAAGAACGACGAGTCGCCCACGGGGTAGACGTCGGCCAGATCCGCGACCGGCGCACCGAGCACAGCGGTGCGCTCCTCACCGGTCAGCTCGCCCTGGAAGAACATCACGGCGGCGAACGGGTCGTCCTTGCCCGCGTTCTCGATCCCCTCGGTCGTCATCAGGTGATTGCCGAAGTCGAACACGATGTTCGACCGCGAGAACCTGTGCCGCTTCACGAAGTTCAGGTCCGTGTGGGCCTCGATGCGATGGATGCCCGCATCCGCCACCATCGCGTCCAGGGCGTCGTCCGCGGGTGCATCCGGCCCGAAGATGCCGAAGGCGCGGAAGTCCATCGTCCCGGAGTGCACGCGCACCCAGACGTCGCCGCCCTTGCCGGCGACGACCGTTCCGCCGTCGACCTTCGGCTGATCGGCGGTCACGCAGCGGAAGAGGCCGCCCCCGCCGTCACCCGGCTCGGCGTAGCCCGCGACCGCGACGATGTCGTCGGCCTTGGCCTCGACCTTCTGCAACGATGCGACCGTCGACGCCGACCCGGCGTCCCTCGCCATCGGCAGCGGGGTCGCGGCGTTCGCGGGTGCGGCCGCGCCGACCGCGGCCAGACCGCCGAGCGCCGCCGCTCCGAACCCGGCGAGCACCATCCGGCGCGAGCGCCCTTCGGCGGCCTGCACCGTCTCCTTCTGGACCGTCTCCATCATCTTCTCCTCGTTTCCGGCATCATCGCCATCACGTGCGGACGCCCGCACTCCAGGGCGCATCGGCGCGCCCAGTCCAGGTCCCCGTCGTCCCCGATCCCCTCGCCGTCTCCGCTGCCGCGACGGCGTTCCGGTACACCGCGACCGTCCGCGCCGCCGGCACGGGGATCTCGCCGGCCGCCAGACGCAGCACCGCGTCGGCCGTGCCGATGTAGCCCAGCCCGTCCTGATCCCCGGGCAGCACCAGCTCGCGCATCCCCTCGTCGTGCCAGGTGCGCACCGCATACCGGTCGGCGCCGGCGACCCCCGAGATCGTCACGGTCACCGAGGTCTCGCCGGCCCGCGCGTGCACGGTCGCGAGCAGTTCCGACGCGGTCGGACTCGCCCCGCCGGCACGCATCGCCGAGAGGATCTCCACCGTCGCACCGGGAACGACGACGTCGAGCATCTCCCAGGCGTGCACGCCGATGTTCAGCATCGTGCCGCCCGCGCCGGAGGGCGAGTCCTGCCAGCGCCGCGCATCGTCGAGGAAGCCGGCGATGTCGTGCTGGGCGTGCACCTCGATCGCACGCGGGCGGGAGGGCAGCGCGGCAGCGAACGCCACGAGCCCGGGGGCGAAGCGCAGCACGGACGAGGTGAACCGGGGCGCCTGCGGCAGGGCCTTCCAGCGCGCCAGTCCCGCGGCATCCGCGGCGATCGTCTTGTTGAAGAACACCGGGACGCCCGCCCGCGCACATGCCAGGGCGACCTCGACCGCACGCGGGGTGCGCGGCGTCGCCACCACTGCATCGGGGCGGGTGGCCAGCAGCTCGGTCAGCTCGGCGAAGACCGGAGCGCCGAAGCGCGCCGCAAAGTCGTCGCGGCGGTCCGGGTCGTCGACGTCCCAGACGCCCGCCGGGTGCGCGCCGCGCGCCGCCAGGTTCACGGCATCGGCGAACGGGTGCGAGTGCGCGACCCCCGCGAACGCGACCCTCACGGTCAGGCCATCACCGCGAGCTGCTCACGCGTGACGGTCTGTCGCAGCGGGCGGCCGGCGGCGAAGGCCTCCACCTCGTCGGCGACGATGCGGCCCTGCTCCCGTCGTCCCTCCACGGTGCCGGCGGCGCGGTGCGGCGTGAGCAGCACGTTGGCCCGTGACCGGAGCGCACTGTCATGCGGCATCGGCTCCTCGTCGAACACGTCGAGGGCGGCCGAGATGCGACCGGTGAGCAGCTCCGCCTCGAGGGCGTCGCCGTCGATCAGCCACGAGCGCGCGGTGTTCACCAGCCCGGCCCCGTCGGGCATCAGCGCGAGCTCGCGCTGACCGATCATGTGGTGCGTCACAGGCAGGGTCGGGGCGTGCAGGGCGACGATCCGTGCGCGGCGCAGTGCATCATCGAGCTCGACCTTCTCGGCACCCAGCGCTGCGGCCTCGGCCGCATCCACCGTCGGGTCGACCAGCATCGGACGCGCCCCGAGGGCACGGATCAGCTCGAGGTACGACCGTCCGGTGCGCGATGCCCCGATCACGGCGATCGGGGCGCCCAGAATCTGGTGCTGCACGCCGACGGCCGGGTCGTACCAACCGCCGGGACTGCGCAGCGCGACGCTCATCTCGCCGATCCTGTGCAGCAGCAGGAGCGTGAACGCCAGCGACACCTCTGCCACGGGGCGCGCCATCGCGGCGCCCGCCTGCGTGACCTGCACGCCGCGATCGAACAGCTCGTCCGTGACGAACGCCTTCACGGTCGCGCCGGTGTGCGCCACGAGTTCGAGCCGGGGCATCCGCGCCAGCAGCGCGGCGTCGAAGGGCACCGCGCCCCAGCTGGTGACGACGACCCGTGCCGCGCCGAGGTCGGGCACGTCGGCCAGGCGGTCCACCCTCACGTACTCCCCGCCGAGAGCGGATGCCGTGGCACGGAGGCGCTCGACATCGGCATCCGCGAAGAACTCCGCCATCAGCTCCGCGCTGACGACGGCGACGAGGACGGGGGCGGTCATCTCAGCCACTCCTGGACGTTCTCGGCGATGAAGGCGTCGTCGTTGAGCTCGGGATAGGCGGCGCGCACGCGGGCGATCT
>Ga0308169_10003470_pt1 | contig 15384 bp, 15 predicted proteins | sample PhyBR1_2_FD_202139 | JGI IMG/M metagenome (GOLD analysis project Ga0308169, IMG submission 202139) | Phyllosphere microbial communities from UC Gill Tract Community Farm, Albany, California, United States - DLSLSB.R1 | ecosystem: Host-associated > Plants > Phyllosphere > Unclassified | place... | reverse complement strand
CTCGTCACAAAAGCTCGCTGCATCTCTCGCTCGCACCCTGCTGGCCGCTGTTGCGCGGCAAGCGACCGAGGGGGTGACATCGTGCAAGTGCGACATTGCAGAGAGGCAGAGAGGCAGAGAAGAGGGGGACAAGGGCTGCAGCGAGGAGAAAGACAAACGACAAGCCGCTCTGCGCCCGCACCCTCGCTCCAGACGTCCTCACTCGCCGCCTTGCTCGTCAGAGAAGTAGAAGAGCTTCTTACGACCAGCACGCGCCGGCGCCGGTGCTGGGGGAGGGAGCACCGCGCTGTCGCGCTGACGCCCCCCGCCGCCCTGCGCCGCAGCGCTGCCCGGCACCGCCGAATACGACGTCGACGCCTTTGCGGCTCGAAAACCCTCGACGTCGTACGCGAAGTAGGTCGGGACGCCCGGGATCTGCTGCCACGAGAAGCTGCGCTGATGAGCAGCAGGCGGGTCGGGGAGGGCGGGCTTGGCCGGGTCGTCGACGCCCTTGAGGTACGACAGGGCCGGGTTGGCCGAAGCGGCGTTGACGACGCTCGACGAGGGCGGAGGCGGACGAGGCGGATGTGCGTCGAGACCGGCCGAGGCGAGGTTGGTGCCGGACGGCGTCATGGTGAGCGCTGGGCCGTGTCGGCCTCGAGAACCCGACTTGCCTCGCGGCGGGGCATGTGCCGAGCCGAGCGAGGAGGAGGGGTGGTGCTCAGACGAGCCGGCCGTCGACGAGTGGCCAGAGAAGGCGGACGAGTGCGAGGGCGCGTACGACGAAGGCGAGGAAGGCGACGAGGGTGCCTGCCGGCCCAGCGCTGGCCGAGGGGACGAGCTGGCGGTGATGACGGTCGACGTCGCCGAGCTCGAGACGGGAGGCGGTGGAGGCAGTCCCGAACCGGGAAGGGTGAGCTCGCCCTGAGCCGTGAAGCCCGACAGGCTCGCCGACGACGCCGTCCGGTTCGGCCCCGCCCACGCTCTCGGCTCGAGCGACTTGCCGAGCGACGTGCCCATGAGCGCCAAGGACGCCGATGACGCCGAGCGCTGCGTGCGCTGCATGCCGCCGCTTGAGCTGCGCGCGGAGGCGGCGGGAAGCTCGAGCGGACGAGCCTCTGGCACGGTCGGCTGCGAGGGAGAGGAGCCGACGTCAGCACGACGGGCCCGGGATGCAGCGTGAGAGAGACGGGACGCACCTCGCCGATCGAGGGTCCTCTGCGCCTTGTGACGGGCGCCGACGAACCGGGTGCGCTGCCGACGAGGTAGCTGTGGTGGGCGAGTGGCGACGTGGCGAGGTCGGGCTGCGCCGAGTGCGAGCGCGGCAGGTAGGCGGCGCGGGCAGGCGAGGCCGACACGGTCGACGTGTGCGGCGAGGGCGCCTCGGGGAGCGGGGTGATGGAGCGGAGGGAGGCGAGAGCGGAAGGTGGTCGTCCTGCAGGGAGCGGGCGAGCGTCAGCTCAGCCCGTCGTGCGCTCAAGGGAAGGGAGACGTGAGACGCACCCGAAGAGCCCTCGTAGCGTGCGCCGGCATCGGCGCTGTGCGTGCGAGATGCCCCGCCGCTCGAGCCGATGCTCGAGCTCCTCGACGGCCTCGTCGTCATGTCGCCGGCCGAGCTCGACGGGCGCGAGAAGCCGCGGTCGGCGCCGAGCCACTGACCGCCGACCCGGTCGACAGGGCGCCCCTCGGACGACGAGACGCGCTCCATTAGCGACGGGCGGTACGAGTACCCGCCCGTGACCTCGTGCCCGCGCGACCGTCGCCGTGCGGCAAAGTTGAGGAGCGGCGGCGCTTGGGGCGTCGGAGCGGAGCCGGCGATGGGCGTAGATGCGCCCGAGGAGCGAGACGGAGGTGGCGCCGAGGAGGAGGACTGAGGGGGGAAGGGGAAGGACGAGCTGCCCGAGTCGTCCGAGTGGGCGACAGCGGCGGTCGGCGCGGCCGACTGGATCGGCGACAGGTTCGAGCGCGACGCCGCAAAGGACGACGCCGTCGAGAAGCCCGTCGAGGACACGCCCGATGAGCGGCGGCGCACCATGGCGTCCGAGGGTCGGCGGAGGACGGCCGACGACGTCGACGACGGCGAGCCGGTACCCGCGAGAGCCGACTCGCCGAGCGCGCTCGACGCCGGCGACGCGCCGAGGTGGGCGAGCGCGAGGGCGTTGCGCGCCTCGTCGATGCTGCGGCACTCGTCCGAGCAGTAGATGCCCTGCGACGCCGTGCCGTGCGCGCCATCGTCGTCGTCGTCGTCGCTGACGCCGTCGTGCACGGCGATGACCTCGATAATCTCCTCCTTGGCCGCCTTGCTCGGCCTGCGCTCTGCAAGGGCGGCCTTGCGCGCCTGCTTGGCCGGGTCGAGGGGTGCGAGGCCGGCGAGGTTGGCGTGCGAGTGCGAGCGGTGGCCGTGCCCGCCCGCGCGCGAGTGCACCTTGACCGTGCTCTTGTTGCGCCGGAGGCCGCTCGCACCCGAGCTCGCCGTGCTCGCCGAGCGCTTCATGCGCGTCGCCGGCGGGGCGGCGGCGGCGGCGCCGCCGCTGCCGTCCGAAGTGCGGCTGCGCTGCGACGTCGACGGAGCGGGGGCGGTCGAAGTTGAGGTCGAGGCGAAGGGCGGCGCGGCGAAAGTGGGCGGGGGAGGTGCTGGTGGTGCGGGTCCGGGGGCGCGAGAGGAAGGGGACGAGGCGAGGGGGATGGCGCGGTCGCACACGACGCAGAACGCGCCAAAGTCGAGGTCGTCCATGTCGAGCGGGGCTTTGACTGGCCCTGGCGGTGCCTGCAGCAGTCCCAGAGCGTCAGCTTGGCTGTGCGAGGCTGTGCACGAGCGGGCGCGCGACGAGTTGCCGGCGGCCGACCTGGGGAGGCGGGAGCGGGACGCACCGGGTCGCACTGCGGCGCAAAGATGTGGAGGTGGCCTGACGAGGAGCTTGGTGCAGTCGAATGGCGGCCGGATGGGCGAGGCGAGGATGCCGGGCGCGATGAGAGGGCGAGTCGAGGTTGAGCGTGGCTCGCAGATCGGCGAGGGGCGAGCGCTCAATGGACGGTGCGGGTGTGCGCTCAGAGAGAGTGTGCGAGCAGGGCTAAGGCGGCGCTGGGCTCATCCTGGGAGCTGGACGACGAGGGGCGAGCCTGGGCCGGACGAGAGGGCGAGGCCGGCGGCCGGCGCCGGCCACTCGAGCTTCAGGCGGCAACCGCGCGAACCAACCTTGTTCTCTCTCGCTTGCTCGTTATGGCGCGCCCGTGGTCACCGCAATCACGTCCACTGCAGCCTGCGCGACACTCGCCGATAGGGACCGACGAGGGCGAGCGGGAAACCCGCTCCGAACCGCCTCGCGCATCCTGCCTGCTCAGCTCGCGGCCGTCTGCCGCACCCTGACGCGCGCTTCTGAGCCAGCAGGTCGCCTTCTTATCCGCGCCCTGCAGTCGTAAGAGCGTGCGCGGTCAGTTACAGGCGCAGCCGAGAGCAGCGGTCGTGAGCGAGACGCAGAAAGCGTTCGGCCGAGGCTTTGAGCCGCGCACCGGCTCAAGCTTGCGAGGCGGCGGCCGAAAGCCCGAAAGGGTCGTTGCTGTAGTCGACCCAAGGCGGCGCGCGCCTGCGAGAGACAGCAGCGGCCAGCGAGAAACCCGCACACCGGCGTGACCGGCAGCAAGCGAGCGAGCCGGCGCGCAGCAAGCAGCAGCGCGGTCGACGTGCGCGCGGCTGTGCACAGCGGGCGCACCCTCGCGCATCGGGTCCGCAAGGAAAGCGCTCGCCCCGACGCGCAGCGCGTACAGGTGGACGCCGGACCGGGGAAGCGCTCGACGATGCGCGCCGTGCAGACCTCGGGCGCAGCACTACAGCGCAGAGAGCGGGCGAGCGGAAGATGGCGAGGTGGTCGACGGCGACAGCTGCGAGATCCAGAGCGGGGGAGCGATGCGGTCGAGGGACAAGGACGAGGAGGAGGGGAAGGCGAGGTTGCTCAACGACGACCACCTCTACTCGGCCACAGCCGCAGGACCGACACCTTCCAGCGGCTTTCAGAAGCTCTCACAGCTCAGCAAGCCCATGACCGGTGCGTCCCAGGCCTCACTCGGGCCGCTCAACCGCTCTCCGTCCTCATCGCTCATCGCCGCGTTGGCGACCACCCGCAGACTACGCAGAGGAGCGCAGGTCGGAGCTCGAGGTCCTCGAGAGCATCTTCCCAGACGAGCTCGAAGGTGCGCACCTCCCTTCTCGACCTCGCCCTCTCCTCCCCACCTCGTCGCCTCGTCGCTGACTCTCTGCTCCTCCCTTCGCGCAGTCATCTCGGACGACCAGCTCGCCATCAAGGTCGAGCCCGAAGTGCAGAACGACCAGGATCCCTGTCCGTCCTCGCTGCTCCTTCGTGCTTGAGCTCGGCTCGAGCCCCCGGCTGACGCTCGCTCGCGCAGACACCTTCAACCTGCTCGTCACTTACACGCCGACGTACCCGGACGAGCCGCCAACGCTCGACCTCGACGTGCTCGAGGGCGACGTCGCCGATGAGGAGAAGGAGATGCTCCTCGCCGGGCTCAACGAGTCGGCCAACGAGTCGCTCGGCATGGTGCGTCGCACTCTCTCCTCTCCCGCTCTCCCTGCGAGGCCATTCACTGACGCTAGCCCCCTCCCTGCACGCAGGCCATGGTGTTCACGCTCGCCCAGCAGCTCAAGGAGCTCATCGCCGACATGATGACGCGGCGCAAGGAGCGGATAGCCAAGGAGGACGAGGAGCGGTACCGTCGAGAGGAAGAGGTGCACCCCTGCGTCCTCGTCGAACTCCCACTTCACGCTCTCGCTGACTCCCTTCTCTCCTGCGCGCGCAGGCTCTGGCGGCAAGGACGCGCGGCACGGCCGTCAACAAGGCGTCGTTCGCGGCGTGGGCGGCCAAGTTCGAGGCCGAGTACGCGGCGCAGCTCAAGCGCGAGGAGGACGAGCGGCTCAAGGCGCTTCCGCCGCGCGAGCGGGAAGAGGCGAGGCGGTGGGCCGCAAAGCTGTCGGGTGCGTCCGACTCTCTCTACCTCGGCGGAGCGGACAAGAGCGCCGTACGACTGCTGAACGCCTCCCTCTTCGTCGCGCAGGTCGGCAGCTGTGGGAGCAGGGCACGGCGACGCTCGAGTCGGACGCAGCGTTCGTCGACGAGGGAGACGAGGCGGTCGACATCAGCCAGTACGAGCGCCGGGTCGAGAGCGACGACGAGGACGAGGTCGAGGGTGCGGCGGGCCGGTTACGGTTGGCAGACCTATCGGACGAGGACTAGAGCGAGGGTGAGGCGCTGCAATGCGACAAAGTGTGCGCGACCTCGAGCGTGAGCGCGCGCCCCTGAAAGCCGGAGTGTGCCGCGGCAAAGCGAGTCTCTGCGCGGCGAGCGTCGCCTTCTCTCCCGCTCTCGCCTGCACAGCTTGCCGTGCGACGCTGTGCAGCGGACCGAGCGCTGAACGAGGCACTTGGTCGAGAGCCGCGAGGGCGGGCGAGCGAGCGTTGACTCCGTCGGCGGTCGGCGGCGCAGGAGCAACGGCCTCGACCTCTCCGCTTGGCCCCTGCTCGTCTCTCTCCGCCCGAGCCAGGACCTGCGCACCCTCTCTAGCCCACACAGAGTCACCCAGTCCTCGACCGCCATGCACCGCTCGCTGGCCCGCTCGACGCGCGCCCTGCGCCCCGCCGCCTCGTCGTCGTCGTCGTCGACCCCCGCACCGGCCGCCACTCTCGCCCTCCACCTCGCCCAGCGCCGCGCGCTCGCCACTGCGACGGGCAAGAATGAGGCCCAAGTCCAGCCGTGCGTCCTCTCCCGCCCTCTCGTCGTGTCCCCGCCCTCCACCACCTCTCCTCCTCCCCGGCCTTTTTCGACGCCGTCCTGCGCGCTCGTCTCGGGCCGAGGGCGATGCTCTGCCAGCTCGGTGGACACTCAAGGGCCCCTCGCATCTTTCTGTGCCGGTCTCGAGCCGCTCGGAGCAGGCTCGCCCTCGAGCGACGGCCGGCGTCGGCGATGTCGGCCGGACTTGACCAACAGCACCTCGCACGCCGCGCACGAGCAGCGAAAGCTGACCCGCTCGCTTTCCCTGCAGCCGCGCCAAGCCCGCACCGACCTTCAACCAGGTGCCGCCCTCGCAGTCGGGCGCGTCGCCCCTCGCCAAGCGGCCCAAGAACGCCGACGAGCTCGACGAGTCGTTCATCGGCCTCTCGGGCGGCCAGATCTTCCACGAGATGATGCTCCGCCACAAGGTCGAGAAGGTCTTTGGGTACCCGGGCGGCGCCATCCTCCCCGTGTTCGACGCCATCTACAACTCGCCCCACTTCGACTTTGTCCTCCCGCGGCACGAGCAGGGCGCAGGCCACATGGCCGAGGGCTACGCCCGCGTCTCGGGCAAGCCGGGCGTCGTCCTCGTCACGTCGGGCCCGGGCGCGACCAACGTCATCACGCCGCTCCAGGACGCCCTCTCGGACGGCACCCCGCTCGTCGTCTTCTGCGGCCAGGTCGCGACGAGCGCCATCGGCTCGGACGCGTTCCAGGAGGCCGACGTCGTCGGCATCTCGCGCTCGTGCACCAAGTGGAACGTCATGGTCAAGGACATCGCCGAGCTCCCACGCCGCATCAACGAGGCCTTCCGCATCGCGACGACGGGCCGCCCGGGCCCGGTCCTCGTCGACCTGCCCAAGGACGTCACGGCCGCCATCCTGCGCCAGGCCATCCCGCACCGCTACACGCACCCCGAGCTCGCCGACGCGACCATCCCCGGCCGCTCGCACTCGCACACGGCGACGTCGGCCCTCGGCGGCGAGGCGACGCCCATCTCGGACGCCCTCCTCAACAAGGCGGCGAACATGATCGCCAACGCCAAGCGGCCCGTCATCTACGCCGGCCAGGGCATGCTCTCGACGCCCGAGGGCCCCGAGCTCCTCAAGCGCCTCGCCAAGGAGGGCAACATCCCCGTCACGACGACCCTGATGGGCCTCGGCGCGTACGACGAGCTCGACGAGACGCACTCGCTCCACATGCTCGGCATGCACGGCTCGGCGTACGCCAACCTCGCCATGCAGTCGGCCGACGTCATCATCGCGCTCGGCGCCCGCTTCGACGACCGCGTGACGGGCCGCCTCGACATGTTCGCGCCGGCGGCCAAGGCGGCGGCGCTCCAGGGCCGCGGCGGCATCATCCACTTCGAGGTGCAGCCCAAGAACATCAACAAGGTCGTCAACGCCAACGTCGCCATCACGGGCGACGTCCTCGACTCGGTTCGCGCCCTCCTCCCGCTCCTCCCCTCCGAGGCCCAGCCTCGCGACGAGTGGTTCGCCAAGATCAAGCAGTGGAAGGCCGACTACCCGTTCACCTACGTCCCGTCGGACCCCTCGAAGGGCGAGCTCATGAAGCCGCAGGAGGTCATCGAGGCGCTCAACGACTGGTGCGAGGACTACGGCAAGGAGAACGTCGTCGTCGCGACCGGCGTCGGCCAGCACCAGATGTGGGCGTGCCAGCACTACCGGTGGCGTCACCCTCGCACCTGGGTCTCGTCGGGCGGCCTCGGAACGATGGGCTACGGCCTCCCCTCGTGCATCGGCGCCAAGGTCGCCGCGCCGGAAAAGGTCGTCGTCGACGTCGACGGCGACGCGTCCTTCTCGATGACGGCCATGGAGCTCGCGACGGCGTCGCAGTACGGCATCGGCGTCAAGGTCCTCATCCTGAACAACGAGTTCCAGGGTATGGTCCTCCAGTGGCAGGGTGCGTCCCTCTCCCTCTCCCTCTCTTCTCGGCGGTGCGACGTGCGTCTTCGCGAGCGTCATGGCTGACGTCCTGCGTCTCGCCGGCGCTCGCAGACCTCTTCTACGAGAAGCGCTACTCGCACACGGCCATGACCAACCCGGACTTTGTCGCGCTCGCCAAGGCCATGGGCGTCCACGCCATCCGCTGCGACAGCGTCGACGAGCTCCCGGCCAAGATGAAGGAGTTCATGGAGTACGACAACCAGAAGCCGGTCCTGTTCGAGGCGCGCGTCGTCAAGGTGCGCTCCCTCTCCCCTCCCCCCTCCCCCTCGCAGCAGGTGCGCCCCGACTTGCTCGCTGACGCTCACGTCCTGTTCGCTCGCAGTCGGAGCACGTCTTCCCCATGATTCCGGCCGGCAAGGCGCTGCACCAGCTCATGCTCCACCCCTCGCTCGTGCGTCGTCGTCCTCTCCCTCTACAACCGTCCCTGTCGCTCTCGCTGACCCCTTCCCCGCCCTCCTCCCCGCCCGCAGAAGCCCGTCGACGCCGAGTTCGCCAAGTGAGCGACCCTGGCTTCCCCTTCTCGCGCGCCTCGAGGCTGTCCCTCTGCATCACGACCCTCTCGGTTTCCCCTCTCGCTGTCGCTTCTTCCGCCTTTTTATCCGCACGCTGTTTAGCCTCCCCCACCCTGTGTACTCTCACCCTGTGCAACGTTCTCGAAAACGGCTCGTTCTGTGCCGATCTCGCCGCGTGGCCTTGGTCGGCGCCCGGATGTGGAGAGCAAGCGAACCGGACCTGCCTCGCTCCGTGCTGTGCCCGACGGCTCGCTCCTGCGCGTTCCACGACTCGGACAAGCGAGCAGAGAGAGCTCTGCACCTGACCCTTCAGCCTCGACACGCCCTCGCCCTGCGCCCTCCTCCCGCGCTCGTCGCCTCCTCGCCGACCCCGACCACCCAGCTCTCGGCGATGCCGACCCTCGCCCATTCGCTCTACGAGCGGCACGACGGCTATGCGTTCGCCTACAAGGTCCTCGGTCGCTCGCACAAGGCCACGCCGCTCGTTCTCGTCCACGGGTGCGTCCTCGCCGCTTCCTCGTTCCTCCTCGCCGGCTTGGCCGAGACGGCGCTGACCTGGACTCGGCCGTGCGCGCGCAGACTGTCAGCGGTCGGCCTTGTCGACTGGTTCCCGCTCGCCGACGCGCTCGCTGCTCACCGTCCAGGTGCGTCCACGCTCGTCGTCCTCCTCCCCCACATCCCTCTCGTTGACCCTCTCGAGCTGACCCACCTCGCTCGCGCAGTCCTCGTCTTCGACAACCGCGGCATCGGCGGCTCGACCATCCCTGCCGTCAAGTCGAGCGAGCCGTACGACATCTACGCCATGGCCGCCGACGTCGTCGACCTCGTCAAGGTGCGTCGCCCTCCTTCTCCTCCTCACGAAGCGCAGAGCTGACGCTCTCCCCTTGCGCAACAGCACGTCGGCTGGAAGGAGATCGACCTGATGGGCTTCTCAATGGTGCGTCACGTCGCGCTCTTTCGCCGCTCTGGACGTCCTGCTGACCCCTCGACCGCTGCAGGGCGGCATGATCGCGCAAACCGTCCTCGTTTCGGCCAACCTTCCCTTCAAGATCAAGCACGCCGTCCTCGTCGCGACCTCTGCGTACGTCCAAGCCCCCCTCCTCGCTTCCTGCGCCCTCGCTGACTCGAGGGCGAGCAGGAAACGCGCCCACTCGGACCTCCTCCAGGCGATCCCGCAGCCGCCAGCCGGACCGCTTACGTTCGAGCAGAAATGCGACCTCTCTCGACCCTTCATCCACGTGCGTCCATCTCCTCTGTCCCTTGTCGAGCGCGCCTTGCTGACGCAGCGCCACGAACAGATCGGCTACGACCCTGCCTTCATCCAGAACCCCCGAGTGCGTCCCTCCTCCTCCTCGCTCGCCCTCCTGCCCCCTCTCTAACCCTCCCAAACAGAACAAGGAGGTCCTCGAGCGACGTGTGCGCGAGGCCGTCGACGCAAAGCGGCCGGCTCAAACCATTCGTGCGTCGGCGCTCTCCCTCGGCTCCCTCGGCTCTAAAGCTGACGACCTCTCGCTACCACGCAGAGAACCAGATCGGCGTCGTGCGTCCCTCTTCCTCGCCTGTGCGCTCGCTCGAACTGACCCCAGCTCGTACAGATCGCCGGGTACGACGTCCGCTCCAAGCTGAACACGATCCCCGACACGCTCCCGGTCCTCGTCCTGCACGGCAACCTCGATCGTGCGTCTCGCTTTTGACACTCTCCAGTTCTCGTTGCTCGAGCTCATGACGCTCTCGCTCGCAGGCTCGGTCTACTACAGCGAGCACAAGTACATCCTCGACGGCATCAAGCACGCGCAGCTCCTCACGTTCGACGGCGTCTCGCACGCGTGCGTCTGCCTCTCGCTCGCTTCTCGCCGCACGCAGACACTGATGCAGCTCTTCTCGGCTCGCAGCTGGTACGACTACTACGACCTCCGCTTCTGGACGTCCCTCTTCAACCGGTTCCTCGCCGACCAGGACGTCGCCTCGCTCGTCCCGCCTGCGCACGCCCACCAGGCCAAGCTGTAGCGCTCCCGTGCTTCTCTCCAACTCTCATCGGGCTCGATAAGTTTGTATGCGCACCCTTGTTGTACATGTCCCGCTGTTGCAACGGCGCTACGTCTCGCCGACCTCCTTTGGCGACTTTGCCCGGATCGCGAGCGCGTGGAGCCCGGCGTCGAAGAGAGGCTTGAGAGCGTCGTTGACGAGGCGGTGTCGCTGAATGACTCTCTGCGCGCAAGGAGAACTGGCATCAGCGTGAGCGCGAGGAGAGCGGGAGAGGGAGGGAGAGGGAGAGCTCACCATGCCCTCGAACCGCTCCGAGACGACGCTGACGGTGAAGTGGGTCTCGCCGTCTCCTCCGCCGATGGCCTTCATGGGCGCATGGTGACGGTGCTTGCTCGAGTCGTTGGTGATGTCGAGCGTGGTCGGCTGGAGCGACTCCTCGAGCTGTGTGTGGGGGACGACGACGAGGTGAGCGAGTGCGCGACGGGCAGAGAGAGGAGGAGGTGGACGAGGACGTACTCGTTGCCGGATCGCCTGCTCGACTGGACCGAGCGCTGGTGCCGAGCTCATGAGGGAGCGGGTGATCGGGGCGAGCGTGCGAGTCGGACGGAGAGGCGAGAGCGAGTTGGCGAGGGTGCGCGGTGCGAGGCGGGCGAGCATGCGGTCGACGAGCAGGGGCTTCTGTGTGCAAGTCTGCCAGTCGCCAAGCTCGTCTGGTCGTCGGCGAGAGCGAAGGAGGGCAAAGCGGAGCGGGACCAGGGCGGGCGAGCAGCTCTCCGTCTCTCCACCTCGCTCCCCCAGCAGGACGCGCTGCGAAGCACCGCACCGTTCGAGCTCGACACTCCCACCCGTCGATCCACCAGTCCAACGCGTCCCCGCCGTCGTCGCCGCCGCCCAGGTCGTCCTCCCGCCTTTCGCCTCGCCGCCCCCTCGTAGCGCTCTCGCCTGCGCTCCCTGAGACGCACAGCCGCCGCCAGGAGCGACAAGTGCACGTCTCCGACCCGCCCCAGCCACCCGCCGCTCGCACCACGGCCGCTCTCCCGACCTCGCGCCGCACCACCCCGCGATGGACTCGAACGCCTCGTCCGGAACCGGCGCTCCCAGCAGTGAGTCGCGCCTGCTTGCTCTCGACGACGTTCAGCCGAGCTCGTGACCCTGTGCGAGCTTCTCGCCGAGCACGCGCGCCCTTCTCTCGCCGACAAGACTGACCCTCCCCTCGTCCCCTTCTCGCTCGCAGCTCGCCAAGGTCAGCGCGAGGGCTCGTACCACCCGATGGCGACCGACTCGGACTCGGACGGCGGCGTGTCGGACGGCGACCCTCCCGACTACTCGGGCGGCCCTCGCCCGGCGCTCATCGCCCCTCGCCCCTCGCTCGGGTCCGCCAGCGTCGGCGGCAGCGGCGGCAGCTCGGGCAAGAAGCGCAGCTTTGACGAGCTCGAGGACATCGTCTTCAGCAACCCGAAGAGCTTCATCGCCCTCTGCAAGGAGATTGCTGCGTGCGTCCTCGTCTCGCCCGCCTTCCTTCACCCCGAGCTTCCCCTCCTAACTCGCCCCCTTCTCGCAGGACGCGCAACATGACGATCCTCGTCGGCGACGACCGCACGCACAAGGTCTCGTCGGCCTATATGCACGTCCTGTGCTCGTACCGCAAGGCCGGCTGCCCGTTCATCATCAAGCTCACCAAGGCCAAGGAGGGAGGATGGCTCATTCGCGGCGGTGAGGGTGCATCTCTCTTCATCGACAACAGCCTGCTCGCACTCTGGCTCGGTCGGCTGACGCCTCGTCCCTCCTGCTCGCAGTTGACACCAAGCAGCGCTCGACGTACCGCTGCCGCCACCCGGCGGGGTCCAAGCCCGACCTCAAGGTCGGCCTCTCGGTCGACGAGTGGATGCGCACGGTCGACGCCCGCTCGTCGTCGCACCCGAACGGCGGGCGCCCCAAGGCGGCCAAGCCGCGGCCTGTCGTCACGCTCCCCGACGGCCCTGCGCAAGAAGAGTCGAGCGCCGGCCGGGCGCCCCGCACGTCGTCCCGGACCGCGACGCGCAGCAGCCTCGCCGCACCCGCTCCTCCGCCGAGCTCGTCGACGTCAGGCCGCCCCGTCGGCGCGCCCGTGACGTACGCCGCCATCGAGCCCGAGCGCGCGCTCGCGCCGCCGTTCCAGCGCGCGATCGACCTCCAGGCGCAGATCGTCCCGGCGCTGTCGCCGCGCCAGGCGCACCACCCTCAGCACCAGCAGCACCCGGCCATGTACGCCAACGGCTACTCGCCGCGAGCCTACCCGAGCGGCGGCGACCCGTACCGCCTCGTGCCGTCGCCGTCGCAGCCTGCTCCGCCGCCGCACGCTCGCGCGCAGCCGCACCACCCTCAGCCGCACCCTCACCACCACCCGCACCCGCCTTCGCACCACCACCAGGGCCCTCTCCCCGCTGCGCCTCGCCCTGCGCCTGTCGACCCGGCCGTGCTCGCCGAGTGGACGGCGGTCCTGACGGTCATCGGCGACGCCGACCTCGTCCCGCTCGCGCGCGTCCTCGCGTCGCCGTACGTGTCGTGCGCGCCGGCGTCGTTCTTTGCCGAGTCGCGCGCGGCGCGGCTCAAGCTCGTCGACGCGCTCCCGAACGAGTCGACGGGCCTGTGGCCCAAGATCAAGCTCGGGCAGCGGCTCGCCGGCGACGAGGGCGACGCAGCGTGGGCGAGGCTGCGCGGCGGCGAGCCGGGCTCGCGCTCTGGGTCGCGCTCGGTGAGCGTGTCGGCGAGCGACGCCTCGGCGGCGCAGGTCCAAGCGCGCGTGCTCGCGAGCGGCTCGTCGACGTCGGCGATGGCGGCCAAGCTCGAGCCCGGCGTCGGCGAGGGCGTGCTCGCGCCTCGGCAGCACCAGTCGGCGCCGGTGAACGGCATGTTTGCGGCGCCGGCGCGCTCGTCGCCGCCGAACGGCATGGACGTCGACGTCGTCGCTGACGCAGGCTCGCCGGGTCTCGGTGCGCCCGTGTCGGCGTCGCAGGCGCTGTCGCCGGCGTCGGGGCCTCGCTCGGCGGGCCTGATCGTCGCGAGCCCGCCGCCGCGGCAGCTTTAGGAGACGAGCGCGCGGTCGGAGGGTCGAGGCTCGATTGATTTGCGGGTGCGAGGGGTGTTTTGCTATGGGTCGGCTGTCTATCTACGAGTGTTTTGCATTGCACTGGGCGAGGTCTGTTGCAGTTGTGCGCGAGCAAGATGAGGCGAGAGCGGCGAGCCTGATTGGCTGCGCGCGCGGGACGAGGCGCGGAGGAGGAGAGTCGGCTCGTCGTCCTCCGCTCGCCACCCACACACCATGTGAGCACTCGAGGCCTGTCTGGCTCGCTCGAGCAGCTCTCACTGACCCACATCGTCCCCTCTCCTCCCCCTTTGCCCCTCGCCGCGCCCGCAGGTCTGCTCTCGGCATCTCGCTCGCCAACCACCTCAAGGCGTCGCGCGGCCTGTACAAGGCCCTCAAGCCCTTGGCCGACCGCTACGCCAACCTGGCGGGCTTCCGCGCGTACGGCCTCAAGTACGACGACGTCCTCATCGAGGAGTCGGCCTCGGTCCAGAAGGTGCGCCCATCCTCCCTCATCTCGCTCCCCGTACACCTCGCACGCCGCTCGAGGGGAGCCTGTGAGCCAGGAGCAAGCTCGAAGGGCTGCTTCGGGCATGCCCTGGGCACGGCGCAGCCTCACGAGCGGTCTCCGTCGACAGCCATCTTCCACCTCGACAAGCTCCTCTCGCCGACATCGCCTCTCGTTTAGCAACCCCTGCGCCTCTTCCGAGCACACCATCGCTGACACCGCACATTTCTGCTCGCCTCTCGCAGGCTATCGGCCGCCTGTCCGAGCGCGAGGCGTACGACCGTGCGTTCCGCCTGCGCACGGCGAGCATGTGCGCCATCGCGCACGAGGAGCTCCCCAAGGACAAGTGGATCAAGCCCAACGAGGTGCGCAGTTGTCTCTCTCCTCTGCCGACAAGCTGTGCTCGGGCGCAGATGCTGACCCGCTCCTCCTCACCTCCATCTTCCCCCGCTCGTCCTCCCCGCTCACCTCCCACTTCGCCTCGCGCGGCGTCTTTTCCTTGTCGACCTCCGACGACCTACGCACACTCGCCTATACCCTCTCCACGTCTCGCCGACGTCCTCGACGCCCCCATCTTCCTCGCCACCGCTCTCGACCTCGTCGCCTCGCCGCACCCTCGCTCCTGTCCTCTTCGCCTCGCTCGCGCGTCGACGACTCTCACCCGCCGCCCCGATTCGGCCCATCTGCGCTCCACCTCTGTGCAGGACACGCGCTACCTCAAGCCGTTCATCAAGGAGGTCGAGGCCGAGGAGGCGGACCGCTCTGCGTTCGACCACGCAACGCGCGCGTAAAGCGGGCGCTTTCTGTGTAGGCCGAGGTAGACTGTGGGGCGGTGGTGCCGCTGGGAATGGGATCCCCTGTGCAGTGTCTGCGGCGAGCTTCGAGGCGAGAGACGAGAACGGTTTGGGCGAGCAGGTCGGGTCGGGGGATTTTGGTCGTCGCCGTGCGAGGTTGACTGCTGTTTCTCGGCGGGCTCGCTCTGGCTGTCGATGGTTTGACAGAGAGCAGGAAAGGCCAGACGTGCGCAGAGTGGAGCGAGAGCTTGACCGAGGGATCTTCGGTCAAGGCGCCGAGTGACGATGACGGCGAGCGCGGGACGGACTCTGCTCCTCCTCTCTCTCTCTCTCCTCTCCTCTACCACCAGAGAGACTCAGACCAGCTCGAGCATGCTCTCGACTCGCTTCCTCGCCGCCACCGCGCGCCCCATGGCCCGCCCTCGAACTGTCGCCGTCGCGCGCCTCGCTGCGGCCCCGCCCCCACTGCGCTCGGCGGCCCTCTTCGCGACCAGCGCACGCAGGGCAGCAGTCAACCCCAACAGCCAACAGCCTGCATCCGACTCGATCAAGCACATGGGCCAGAACGCAAAGGAGGAGGTCCAGGGTCCGTCCTCTTCCCCTCCCCCTCTCGAGCGCCTCCCTCTCGACACCTCGGCGCTGACCCAGCACCCTGGACCTCCTCCTGCAGGCATCGCTCGCACCGTCGCAGAAGCCGTCGCAGGCGAGGCCAACGACGTCACGAGCCACACCGCCCCGCGCAAGGACTTGGGCGCGAGCGAGGTCGGCCAGGAATGGGTCCGTCCTCCGCCGCC
>Ga0308169_10003469_pt1 | contig 15386 bp, 22 predicted proteins | sample PhyBR1_2_FD_202139 | JGI IMG/M metagenome (GOLD analysis project Ga0308169, IMG submission 202139) | Phyllosphere microbial communities from UC Gill Tract Community Farm, Albany, California, United States - DLSLSB.R1 | ecosystem: Host-associated > Plants > Phyllosphere > Unclassified | place... | reverse complement strand
AGATCAGGAACCCGACTTTCCAAAAACAATGCCGGGACCAACTCACCGAATATCTTCATTCATACCGCTGTAATCTACCTTTGACGAGCAAGACCTTGATCTCCCCCACCACCAAGGAATTTCAATCCATCTTCAAATGGCTGGTCACCTCGCCCGATGCTTTGGGCTATCAACCCTCCGGGTCAGCCTTGGAGGTAGGAGCGAAGGGATTCGAGGCGGAGTGTGTCCAAGTGTTGAAGGATCTCAAGTATCCGACGGACGTGGGCAAGACCGCTTTGGGTGCTCCTGGAAGCCCGACGAATTGGCCTACGATCTTGGTCATGCTGGTCTGGCTGAGCGAGTTGAGCAAGGTCAGTCTAACGCAAAAACCCTTTCTCGCTTATCCCCCGATGACTAATACACTCACTATCCTCAGGCCTTGAAACAATGGTCGAACCCAATGACCTCGACCGACCCCCTCATCCGTCCTCTCTCCACCCTCACCACCCAAGAACTCCAAGAAGAAGGAACCGACATGGTCTCCCGCCTCGAAAAGGAATACTTTACCGAAGCCTACGCGGCCTGGTGGGCGCAAGATGACGAAGCCGCCGGCGATAATTCATTTGACGGGCCTAATCGGATGTTGGAGGATCGGTTCGCGGCGATCGAGGCGGCTGATATTGCTAGTCTGAGGGAATTGACCGAGCAGAAAGAACAGGCGGATAAGAGGTTGAATTTGTTGAGGAATGAGCCGGTGAGTGGCGTTCTCTACCTCTGGGATAGGGCGTGGTATGCATCCAGGGGAATACTGATTAGGGGAGGATTGTTCCGTCGGATCTCTATAGAACCCGCTCACCGAGGCAAAGAACAAGGAGGTCAACCTTCTCAAGCACAAACAGGATCAATTGAGGTACCTCGAGACCTATCGCGAAAAGGCGAGGAAACATCAACAGGCTATCGAGCAGGGTCGGGAAGCTTTGGTCAATGTCGGTGAGTCCGGCGCAAAGGGATACTGCCATTCTATGCGTGAGGGCTGACATTGTATGGGCGGTACTTGACAGCGGCGGAGATTCAGACGCTAGAACAAGACAAACTGGAGCTCGAACGTCAGGTTGCAGAGCAAAACCTGACTCCGGATGAAGTAGCGCGAATGAACAGCGAACGATCGACCCTCAGCGAATCTATCCGCGAGTTGACGCACGAGTTGCATAAAAAGACTCGGGAGCTGGGTGAACAAGAGATCGCCGTTGCTCGTCGGATGGACGATATTGACTCTCTCGTCAACAAATATACCCATGGCAAGGCTGTCATTGGTTTGAACGCGAGCTCGGTTCAGCAGCAGTACGAGATTGATTTCAACGTCGATGTCAACATGGCTTCTTCCGATTTGACGGCCGTGAATATCGTCGGTCAGCGGATCAAAGAATCTATTCGACCCGGTCTTCAGACGTTTGGCGAGACCCTCAGAACGGAATGGCGAGGACAATCGAACCAAAAGATCGAATGGGATGACAAGCTTGACCGACTCAATTCCGAGTTGGAGCAAAGACGGCATCATGTGCAGACGCTCGAGCTCAAGCTTGCAAGTCTGGAGAGCGCAGCAGAGGCGGAGAAGCAGGTAAGTCGCAGAAAACTTCGTTTGGCTTGTTCGCGATTGACTGACAATTCGTCTCGCGCCCTTCACAGAAACTTCAAGCGCAAACTCAGGATACGCGGCAGCGAGTGGCCAAACTTGAAGCCGACGTCGGTGCCATGTCCATGTCGAGCGAACAAGAGTTGCTCGCAGTCGAGACTGAGATCCAGCAGTTGAACTTTGAGTGAGTTCAGCGCATAAGGCCATCTTGATGCGCCGCTGACTTGGCCTGTACTTTACTCGTCCGCTAGACGACAAGAGATGATACATCAGGGCAACGCGACGAGGGAAAAGATTCAGCTCGAAATCACGTTCCACCTCGAGCAGATCATCCGGGCAAAACAACATGCGTCAGACAAGCTGAACGAGCTCGCCAAATTCGCTCAACAGCATGCCTGAGCCTGGATGAAACTGACCGCATGCTTGGAAGATCTTTCGGTTTCGCATTCGTCTTCGTTTTCGCTTTACTTGTTTGTTGCCAACTCTTGCCAAACAGGTAGCGGTTCCCACCCTCACCTTGTTTTCAATGACCACCTCTATATAATGGATCACTGTCTGTACCTGTACATGTCTCATCTCATGATTGTATGCTTGTGGGTTCATCGCAAAATATGGATACATGGATCTTGACCTCCGTCGTAACAAGGGCGTTCATCAATGGCTGGCGTTAAAATCGAAAGATTTGAGGCAGAGAACTGCCACGTCGTCGAAATATACGTTTCTCAAGCCTATCGACACATGTCATGGTCAGCATGCTTCCTGTGAAGTCAGGTCTACACCACTCACAGCAAACAAGGCCAAACGGCGCACGTGAGGTAATTGGAGATAGGAAGGCACGTCTGAGAAGTGTCCGAGGCATCAGTCAAGTCGTGACTAATTGACTTGATTAGTGCAAGCTAATCACTTACATGTCTCTATGTCCGAAATCTCTCGCGGCGGGGGTTGTTGGAACCTGTTGATGATGCAGAGAGCCTTAGTCGACCATACTCATCAAGCCTTGCTAAATCACTCACGGCATTGCTTCTTCGGACTCGGGTGGCAAGAGCAAATGGTCACCCTTGTCATTCGCGTTGATACGAGCCGCTACTAGCTTCAGGATCTCCGGCGCGATCGGCGTCTTTTAGGGTTCAATTGATGCTCAGCCAAGAGCCTCACTCCGTGGACATATGATGGTGACTCACCTCGTACTCAGCCACGTGGTATTGGCTGATGAGTTTCTGAATTTGCGTTGGCGACAGAATCCAGCAAACGTCGAACAGAATATCTATATCCGCAGGCGTCGCCTATTTGTCAGATTTTTTGTCAGCTATTTATATTCAAAACGTTGCGATTGCTAGAAAAAGCACCTTCTTCAGCTGCAACAGCTTAGTGGCTTGCATCAAGCTTTCCATAGACAGCGTGCCTTCCGACAGATTGTTGGCCTTCAACCATTCCTCCAGACGCGTGATGTTGTACTGGATTTGCATCGCTATCAACGGGCTCATGAATCAGCAGTGTAATAGCGACGCTAACACGGAACACGCCTACCTCGCTTCCATGACGCGAAATTCCTCCGCATGAGCATGTCATTGAAGCTGTTGACCCCGATCAGCTTCAATAGTTCGTTGATGAAGACCTGCGCGATGATATCCTCCTCAAGGTGGAAGCTCTTCATCGCCTTGTTCACTTTGCTTAGCAAGTGAATCACATCGTCGGTGCTGAAAGATGGGCCTTTGTCGGTTTGACCAATCAATCGACCCAATAGCCGGCCGGAAGTTTCCTGCGTGACGAATCCGGGCAAAGCTTGGTTCTCTACCAACGCCGGGATGATCATTTTGCTCAAGACCTTCTTCACCTCAGTCACGGTGGTGTGGTAGATGTTGTACTGGAGGCTGTCCAGATCATTTTTGGCGATGCTGACCAATCTTTCGTACGAGGACCATTCGAACTGTTTGCCTAGTCCTTCAGAACCTGGTCCGACCCCGTCGAGCATATCAGATTGCGCCAACGCCACAAACGATAGGAGCTGATGAATGTTTGAAAGCCAGAAGAAACCGGGAATGATGATGTCCTCCCCGGAGTATTGCTGAGAATTGAAAACAACTTAGTCGCATGTCCTAAGCACAACGAAAAGGCAAGCTGAGGACTGACCATGATATTTTTCTGGATGTATTGCATCACATTCGCAAGGAAACTTTCGCTCTCGGATATCAGTCCATACCTCCACATCTCGTTGGCGATCAAGCTGATCAGGTTGGAGGGGAACATGACTTCGTTGTATTTGGGGGGACTGTTCAAGCTGGGCGTTGGAATCTTCAGATTCATGATGAGACCGTTCAGAACATCTTCTTCCAGAGCAGCGGTGTTTTCTAGCATCCGCATAATTTCGGCGCCAGGATCTTCGTAGAAGATCGGCAAGCCTTGGGAATCTCGACCGTTCCGCATTCCATCACTAGGTAGCGCCATCGAAATTGCCCGCAGCTGAGCGGCTTCCTTCTTGCTGTCCATCAACCTTTCGTCCGCCGAAGTCCTAGGTCCTTCCCCATCAAGCATCGCGCCAGTCAGGCTATGCCTTCTACCTTTGCGAGTGGTTGGGGATCTAGGTGGCATGTCAAGTCCTCGGTGACCGCTGCCGTTGAGGTGGGTCACCGTTGGCGAGGGAGGCTGCTGAGGAGCTCTACTGTTCCGCGTCAGGGCCGAGAGCGCATTGGCCCGGTTGATTTGCTCTTTGAGCGTACTGACTTCCTCCTGGAGGGTGATGATGACGTTGGCATCCTCCTGATTCTTCGCTCGGGCTTCTTCGAATGCAGCTTGTCTTTCTTGTGCAAGTACATGCTGAGCAGAGAGCCCATTGTTCAAACGGTCGATCTCGGCATCCTGTTCGGCAATGTGACCTAACGCTTCCTCCATCTTTGCATCGACCTGTTGTTTAGCGGCCAAGAGAGCTTCGAACTGGGAAGTCGGGACGGTTGGCTTCTTAAGCTCTGACGAGAGGTCGCGGACCCGCATCTCAGAGTCGTCATGCTTTGTTGACAGCTGTTGAAGCTGAGCTTCTAGCCTCGCAACTCGCTCCTGGAACTCTTTGCGTTCAGCTGTTCTCTTCTGCAGGGTCTGAGTCAGCTCCACGACCTTGTTCTCGAGCTTGTACGAAATCTCCTTGAACTTCGTCGCGGATTTGGCTTCGGTCTTCAGAGCTACAAGCTCCTTCTTGGCTAGACGTCGTCGATGGAGATTTTGGACCAGGATGATCTTGCGCGTGTCGGATCTCACCATCTTCCTCACAGCGCTGCGTGGGGGTTTGCGGTGAGCTCAGTTGAATCCAAAGAAGTCGCTTACTCCGGACTTACTGCCCACGGAACAAGCTTTGCAGCTTGATCGCTGCTTGCTCCCTCCTGCTGTGCTGATACAGAACGCGAGCTTGTCTTCCTCGGACAGCTGTGACTAAGGGTCAGTGCGTTTTCTCACCCACCCAATCCGGTTGTACGTACCTGTCTGCATTCGAACCACAGCGCTTCTCGCTTCCAAGAATGTCCTCCGCGCGATGTACATTCGTCCCCAAGATTGGATCGCCAAGGCAGCTTTCTCCCTGCGCATAGTCTGCGCAAGCCGTCTAGCCATGATGCCTCTAGCGAGAGCTTGAATACGCACGGTAGCGTTTCTCATGGCTTCGTATCGTTTGCGAGCGATGAAGCCACGATAAGTTTTCTGGATCACTACCGCAATCGCGTCCAAGCGCTGTTTCTTCATCCTATCAAGGACCGACACCATGCCAGGCCGGAAGAAGATCTTCGTCAGACCGATTTGATACTTCTCCTGGTCCTTAAGGCTGTTTTCCAAGATAGCTGAACAGATTGGCCGGAGATCGTTTGATCCTTCGAACTTTTGCCAGTCACCGGGCGAGATGAAAACCTCGTATCTATTGGTCCCGATATCAGATATCCGATCTATCATCCAAGTCGGACCAGATGAATACGTACCTCTCCGCAAATTCCTCGAAAGTCCACCTGTTTGGATACCCGGCGCAACTGATTTTGATAGTCTCAAGGACACCACATGCTCTCAGCTGCGATAAAACCTGTTCTGATTCGAATTCCCATGCACTCTTGGCCTCGTTAGGCTTGATGCATCGAATATAATGCACGTTTGTGTTGTTGATCGTGTCCATAAGACTCGCCAACGAGTGCTTGAAAATTGATCCCAACGTTGGCTTCTTTGTAGAAGCGGCTCCACCTGCACGCTTGGGCGGTCCTGCGGGAGTCTTGGAAGCCACAGCGTTTGCGGCACTAGTCTCCTTTGCAGCTATCGCGGCTGCGAGTGCAGCCTCTAGGCAATCCTTGAGCAGCGGGTTCGACGAATTTTGCAGCAGAGCCAAGTGCTCGTCTGGTACAGTGTCTCGGTTCTTCTCGATAAACCCGTCCACATCGTAAGTCACGTCATGAGCGTAATGGGCAATTGTGAAAGCGTTCTGATTGAAACGGGGTTTCTTGAAGACCTCCTTTTGTTCCGGTTTGGTGATCTGCTGGAAGAGCTTGCCAGCGAATGACTGATCCGCTCCAGCTGGTAGTCGAGACTCTTCGTCAAGAAGCGTTAAGATTCCCATCTTGCCTTCGATCACATCGATGCACATCTGGTTGTCAGCAAATTCGATAAAGGTCCAGTTGATCTGTTCTCGGACGTATTCCTCTTGCTCCAGCTGTCATAATCCGAAGATCAGTCAAAGGTCGTGGACAAATCTCTTGAGATGCACCCGCTCACCTTGAAGACATGCGCATTAAACTGTTAAAGGACGTATCGTTAGTATTCGCTAAATCATTCCCACTAATGCAAGGCTCCTACCTCTTGTTGCAACTATTGGGAGGCATATCATCGTAGTGAGTAGAAGGTTAAAGGCGAGGCCAAACAACGCTGGCACTGACCTTCTCATTAGCCCAGTTGATGCAGAATTGCTCAAATGAGTTCTGTAAACCCGCTACATTTAGCTCTCCTTCCATATTCTCTGAATTGTACTTGCAACACCTACCTTCTTGAAGTGCTCAAAACCGTACTGGTGTGTTTGCAACAAGGCACCATCAGATCTGCATATTCGACTTCAGGGCAAGATCAAAGCTTACGATATCTAACACTCCGATAAATTTGATCGCGGTGTCGGCAGCTCCTCCTCCGGACAGACTGTCGTTGATGATCGAAACCAGCCACTGCGGAAACGGCTCGTTGGTGTCAGGATGAAATGTGATGCCGTCACTGGGATTATCGGATGAGACCTACGTCGAACAAGCAACTGTAAATGAACTTGGCCACCGAGTCTCGTACCACGGAGGCTTGAGCCGCATTCAGACTCGTCACAATCTTCTCGCTTCGGGTGATCAATTGCTTCTTCAAGGTCCATTTTCGGAACTCTTGCATGTCGACGCCGAGGAGCTCCGTCGCTCGAGACATAGCCGCGTCATCAGAGTCTATCGTCGCTTCGTTACGGGCCGCTTTGATCTGGACATTTCCAAGGTGAAGCAAGGCAGCAAGTAGCCTAAAGATTTGCCATTGCCTTTCGACCGAGATTCCGACGGTACTCAAGGCCTTTTGCGTCAATTCAAATTCTTTGGCGTCATCTACACCTTGGATGGGCGTAGCAGCCGGACCTCCACCAACGAGGTATGCGAAATCCGCCGGTGGTCGATCCAGACCCAGATCTTTGCGCTCCTTCTCGGGCGCTCCAGCAAGTAGCTGGTAGAAGATGTGGTAGTTCCTTTCGATTTCGGGCTGATAGACCAAACGCGAACGCTCCAACAAGTATGTCCGGACACGGGCACCGACGATATCGTGCTCTTTGTCGAATAGAACCTATTCAGGATCCAACATCAGGCGCGGTTCTCTGAAGGGCCATACATAGCGTCCCTCTTCTGCTGACTTACCTCGATATATTTCCCGAAACGAGAACTATTATCGTTCCTCGTGGTCTTAGCGTTTCCGAAAGCTTCCATGATGGGATTACTTGCCAAGATCTGACGCTCGGTCTCGCTCATACCGCCTTCATCAGCGGCGCCGTTCCTGGACCTCTGCCTTCGCGCTGCGGAGCTGTCCCTTGTTGGATCGTCGACTGACGCGAAATACCGCAAGATGTACTTTGCCGAAACCGTCTTCCCGGCACCTCTGCGATATGAAAAGCGTGAGAAGAAGACAACTTGGATTGCAAGTAAATGAGACTTACGATTCTCCGCTGACAACAATCGTTTGGTCTCCGGCTCCTGTTGCATCGGCACCACCGCCACCGGCTCCTCGACGCATACATTCTAGCGCATCTTCTGCAATCGCGAAACTAAAGTGATCAAGCGTCAGTTTATATGACAGTCTTTCTCCACCGCAGGACTTGACGCTTACACGTGAGGGCTCAGATCGCCCTTCTTTCGGCCCGAATACGACTTGATCATATCGGGTCCATCTGCAGGTGGTTCACATGAGCTATCAGCCAATGCATCATCACTCGTTAAGATCCGCAGCTTACAGATGTTCAAGGGTGTGAAAGGGTTCAAGGCGACCTAGAGCACCGCAGATTGGGATCAGTCACAAGCCGTAGCCGTAGACCGGGCTTTCGTCATGTCACTTACAAGTACAATCCCGGAGTAGGTATAGGGCTCTCGGAGCTGATAACGCTCTTTGAGCGCATGAAGAACTGATCCAGGCGAGAACAAAAGAACGAAAATCAGCTCGTCAGATGCGCGCATTTTCACGAGCATGGCTTATATCGACTAACCACTGGGTTCGTTCAAGTTACTCAGATCCGCCAGATCCTCGGATCTTTCCAATTCATCGGGATTCCGCAACGGAGGCAGTGCGACTGGTTTTCCATCCGCATCTTTTCCTGGCAAAGGTGTACCAGTACTTGTCCCCGTCGAGCTCGTCGGGCTGATTGCTGAGAATTGAGATTGACCAGCAGCGACCAGAGTCCCGAGAGGGTACGAGTATTCCAGCTGCTCATGATCAGCTCCATATCGGATGTGAAGGGTGACATAAGTCTCAGAATCCGCGGCAGCAGGTTGATCTATCGAGACGATTTCTCCTTTGACCCAGTCCGAAGGACCTGTCGGGACCCAGATTTGGGTATCTTTCACGTAAGGATGAGACATTGTCCAATGTGAACGCTAAGGTTTTGTGCTCGGTATCGGGATCCGATCAATAGTCGATGTCTAGATGATGCTTTTTGTTGTTCACTCGTAATCGTCTCAGGCGTTAAGCTGGTGATGGCGTATAATAGTAGACCTCCAGCAAACACACTCCAAGAGTGCGTGAAGTGGCTTGAATCGAGGAATGGCCAGATCGGGTTCGTTACACTATTGTCGTCACGATCGTTGACTGCCCAACGGATATTGATGAAGGCCCAAGGTGTCTCCCGCAGAAGCACAGAGCTCGTTGCAACCGGTCGCAGAAAGCTCTTCGAAGCCAAGGTCTAAGTCTTGATCCGCCGTAGTACCCAAATGTTAAGACTAGGACTAGAGATCTAGTACAGCAATGTCATCTGAAATGACAAGGTAAGCTATTGAGCTATCGTATGATAGGTCGTTGAAAGAACACGATCAACGAGGGTAATCGAGGGTACAAGGTTGGACTGCAACGCGCTCTCACATTCCCTGCGCACTACACCAACTGCATCCGTGGTTATTCAGATTTCACGTGTCCTTACGCGTCGAGGTACCGTCTGCAGTCGACAATATACTTCCCCTAAGAGACATCTAGATGACTTCTTCGAGGACGGTCTGGCACGGTGATGTGCTTATGGTCTGACTATGGCTGGCCTTCCCTCATGAGCGGCACAAAAGAATTCGGTAGCATGTGGGATGATGCGAGAACCATATCATATTACGACCGTAAATCAGCACAAGTCGCGCCGGAGGCAAGAGGAAGCAAACCAGCAAAGGGGGAGGGCGCCCTTGTTTTCGGTCAGCGATAGATCCAAGCTCAAGATTTCTGATCAGGAACTGCTCAAGATATATCCAGTTGAAAGCGATCTATGAATGTCATAAGAAGATAGCTTCTAAGCTTGAGTCGTTCGTAACACCAAATTCTTGGCTATAGTACCTCCCAAAATGGTCCGCCTTATCACTCACAACATGTTGACGTGTCATGTCAGTGAGTATTCGCTCAGAGTCATCCCGAATGGAACTCGATACCTGATTTTGATGATTGAATTCCTTCTCTTCAGAAAACTGTACAAAAGACAACTTCCCTCTCGTCTTCGAGGACGTCGAGCTTGAGATTCGACCAGCGGAAGCGAACCTCGACTTCATCAAACGGTTCATCCCGAATGGGATGCGCTTGTCCAGACCGCACGAAGCATAGGCGAGGACAGTCTGCCGGAGAAGTTGCCGGAAGACAAGGAGACGCTGGATAACGAGGAGTTTTTGAACAAGCTGCATCACGTCTTGATGGAGGTCAGTCAAGATACCACATATCCAGTGAGACGCGTGTGGAAAGCTGATGGAATAACCGGGATTTACTGGGTTCCAGATCCACGTAGAGGAGGGCAGCATGAAATGTAGAGGATGTGGTCATGTGTACCCCATTTCGACGGGTATTCCCAATATGGTAAGCCCCTGGTGTCTATGTGTCCTCCCGAACGCGTAAGCAGTGGCTGATCGTTCTGTGGCTCATAGTTGCTCGCAGAGCACGAAGTCGGCCGATGAGTTGATCGCCAGCTTGATTATAATCTCTTCTCAGCCGGTCGTCGGCGCTGTACTTAGCCATCCCTGCTTATCACGGAATTCGGCCAATGCGTGATTGTATAAACTACTATGTTCGACCAATACCACTTCGATCGTCAGTTATCTCGCGGATCTAATCTGGTCGAGAATCTTTCCATGTCGTGTCTGATGCATATGCCTGTCAAGCGGATGTGGAGATCCGGGCACCATTCGACCTGAAACAACCAGTACAATCGATACCTCCCTAAAAGTGTGCAAGAAAATGCGGGTCTGGCAGAGAAACCACCACCAGAAATCACAAAAAGGTTTACGATAACCTAATTGAACGGATCCTCATCCGTCTCGGTGTCAGAAGCCGGATGCGTCAAGATGGGTGGAGCTAGCCTCGGTCCAGGTGATCGGCTTGAGGGCATGGGTGCGCCGAAAATGGGAGGTGCTCGCCTCGATCCTTCCGTGGGGATTGCCAGCGTGCTCGAAGACCTACTAGGAAGTGCTGGAGCAGCTCTCTTTGCAGAAGGGGGCTCTTCGAAGGACTCGGTGTACGTCGAAGGGAAGAGACCGCTCTCGCCTCGCTCGTTTTCACCAATGCACCAGTCCGCGGAAACGATCCTCGTGACTTCGACCACATCCCCAACGCGAATGGTCAGCTCATCCGCAGCCTTGCCTTGGTAATCAAACAAGACTCGGCGCAATGTTCTCCCACCCTCGTGAGATTCTCGACTCTCCGCAATGGTGTGATGTACCGGGATCGTGTTCGTGTTGTTCCGTCGAATAGGGGGCGTGCTAGATCCAGACGATCCGACACCAGCAATGAACCGAGGTTGTCCACCGGACAAGTCGGAATGGCTTCTAGCTCGACCAGCGGGAACGGGACGAGAATATGTCTCCCGTCGACCATATCTCTCATCCTCGCTGTCTTCTTCGGTATCCTCGACATCTCTCGTTGAGCTGAGCCGTCCGACCTCATTCTCTGACCCGTTACGCAGACCTTCCCGATCGTCCAACGATCCGTAGCGCTCCTTGCCACCAGCTGGAGATACCGCTGTTTTCTTGCCCATGGAACCGAACTTCGGGATGAACGACGATCTCTTTTCCTTTTTGCTTCCGGTACTAGCATTAGAGAATGCTCGATCGCGATTACCCTTCGTTGGAGCACCATCCTCGTCCGAAGTTGGCTTTGAGCTGTTCTGTCGTGATGGTAAAGAGGGTCGGCCTCCACCGAGCATACTGCTCAAGCGAGAAGAGGATGTTGTTCGACTAGGCACGGGTGCCATAGCCTTGGGAACAGCGGAAGTGGATTTCGATCTCGGCCGATTGGCATTGCTTGAGCCGCTGCGAAACCCAACGTAACTATCAGCGAAACTGATCAACCGTCATCTTTGATCCGGTCTACTCACCTTCGATCCCAATCCGATTTCAGTTCAGATAAGATTTCATAGTAAGATTGAACAAACTCCATCTCGGCCTCTAGGAAGTCGGTCAATTCCGCCATCTGCTGTGCTTCGCAATCTTGAACCATGACCATCCTAGAGTGCGTATCTTCTTGCGCCTCCTCACTAAGCCGCGTAGGGAAAGCATGAGCTTCGACGCGTATCCAGCTCGAATGGACGAGGAGATGGCACTCACTAACGAGCCTGAGCGATATTAACCTCTTCCTCTAAGCCTCTGTTTTCCTTCTTGCTAGAGTTGCTCTTCCGAGTTACGGCATCAAGTGCCAGCCTGGAGGTCGCATTACATATCAGCCATCCAGGTCACCTTCGAATCATGTCATAACTCACCGTCTCGAATCCAACTTCTTTCTCTGAGCAAGGTACTCCTTGACCACCGCCAAAGCGTTCTCCATTCCTGCGACGTAATTCTCGCCTAGCCGATTGGTGAACTCTTCCTGAGAAGCTGCGACCCGGCATCTAGCACGACCGAATCGCTCCAACATCTCTCCTAGCTTGCCACCATCGCCGGATATTCCATTGTAGCCTCGGGCAGCTTGTTGAAGGTCTTCTCCGTGAGAGATCATCACCAGGCCAAGCGCTTCTCCAGCGAGAATTTTCTGTTTGGCCGAATGGGAATCGGTAGGGTAAGGATCAGGTGTAGGCTTGACCTTTGCCAAGCCAGAATGGAAAGGGATGGAAGTCGCATGTAGCCTAGATGCATCGTGAACTTATTATCGCGGATGACAACCCATCAGGGCAGATCTGCTTACCTTTCGATACCATTTTTACGTAGTTCCACTTCTTTTTCAAACTCTCTGAATTCAGGTGACAGCTCGGTCTTGCCCTCCTTGAAAAAGGTTTCGCCAGTCCACTGTAGCAATTGGGAAAGAAAAATTAAGCCCCGTCATCTGCGAGCAAGATCGCTGGGCCCGGCCTACCTGTGACAGCTTGTCGATCTGATCATTATCGGGGGCTACATCAGTCGGAGGTATTGCAACATCGTTTCATCTGGGCTTAGCTCACCTGCTTAGCGGACTTTCTGAACATCTTGGGAGTGATCGCAGTGATGTCCTCTCCTTTCCAATCAAAACAATGTAGATACGGTGGTGGTATCAGCTAATGTATGTCAATGATCGGTCCACCTTGATCCTGACTGCAGGAAACATCAGACGATGACTGCTCTTCACATCCACCGAATGCGGGGGAAGGGCAGCTGCGTGCTGTTTCGTTTACTTCCGTTGATCCCGCGCCGGGGGCAAAACGCGTAATGACGTCGCGTGTGTCCGATATTTCAGGGGCCAAGGATCATGATGATGCATGTTCTCGATGTACACAGCAACCGGTCTTTACTCAGAGCCCCAAAATCAGGAGTCTGTTTCGACTGAACGGCCGACGAACATCCCAACTGATCTACGGTCCATGTATCTATGAAGTCTGTGAATGATTTGTATTGTACATTTCTCGTTCTCCTTTGATTACCATCTCCCCCTGAATCTGGGTCCACCTCGGCCCTTCGACCAGAACGCATAAGCCACACCCGCCAACAGCCCTCCAACGTGTCCAGCCGAGTCAGTGACGGCGTTCTGTGATGGAGAGGCAACTTCAGTATCGCGAAACAGTATCTTGAATGTTGTAGTAGTACGTACGGGAGACCGAATAGACGAGTACAAGTCATACTGCGATGCAGCCGGACGACGTTAGACCGCCAGCCTTGATGACGCCCTAACCTGATTCCGACTCACAGCAAAGATTCCACCTACAGCTGCCCATGCAGGTAGTGGTACGATGAAGAACAGCAAGAACTGCGCTTGAGGGAACATTGCCGCGTAGTATGCTAACGAGGCGTAGATCGCACCTGAACCATTATGAAGCAGCAAAGCGCAAAAGATTTAATATTCCTCCAACCGAAGTCGATTAAAGGTGGAAATGACGAACCGCTCGCTCCCTCGCTTCCGTGGTTCTTGGATCTGTTGTTCGACATCATTCTGTGCCACAACAAAGAAACCGTCGATGATACGATCCCTCCTCCCAGATACAGACCCAGGAAACTAGCTGGTCCCAAAAGACTGGTAGCAGATTTGCAAGCGATTAGTACAGCCGGTTCATCGTATGACTTAAGACACGCAATAACTTACCCGGCTGTAGCAGGTCCGATAAAGTATAGTCCGAGCATGTTCAGTGCGATATGAGAAGTGTTCGAGTGGGAGAAACAGCAGGTCAACAAGGTATGTCTGATCCAAATGTACTGTCAGTCCTGAGTCCCGACACAGCTCAAGTCTTGCCGCCTTTCTGAGGGTACTCACATTCTGCCAGCCGCCAAGTTCGCTTCTGAAACGATAAAGTTTCTCGACATCCACTGGTAAAGCGTCGGATCTCGGAACCGACTCTGAGATTCCATTCTCGTCAATATTGTGCCTCTGCTTCGTCATGTAGACTGGCGGATCTCTCGATCCCCAAGCACTGTCAACTCACCCATGAAGCCTGAGCATACTGCCAAACCAAAAAGATGGCCACATTCGTCCCAATCAATCCATAGACCACCCACATTGGGTTCAGCGCATCCAGTCTCCTCCTAAAGTTTCCAAACCAACCGGGACCTCCGCCACCCCCAGGGCCCCCTCTTCCATATCCGCTCGAGCTCGAACGACCATTCGGTCTCCGGAAATAGGATTCTCGAAGTGAGCGCAGTGTTGAAGAAGAGAAGAACCGGGTCTGCGCCAGGATAGGCGAAGTGGAGGTCGAAGCGGGAGCGCCGAAAGGTGAAGATTGGCCTGGCACCAAACTTGATGAGAGAGGTAGTGAGCTACTCTTATTGGAGTTCAAGCCTGTTCTTGCGGCCAGTGGCACATCTAGCTTCTCTCGACCTTTTGGATAGCTTTCCGAGAGACAGCGAAACGAGAATCCCAAGCTAGATCGAGAAGATCCGATCGCCAGCCGAGCGATGTGGGTCGATGATTGTCGGGCGATGAATGTCCCTCCCACTATTTGCGCAGTAGCACCGGACATCCTAGAGGCAAACATTTTGGAGGAGGTCGAATGTCTCCAATGCGTTTGTGATTCACCAGCTGAATTTGATATGAACTTGAGACAGACTCGTCATAAGTTGAAAGTTACAAGTGGACAAGCCGCTTCATCATCGCCGCTAGCCCCCGCTTGCGATCTCGCTGCCTCCACTTTTGCTCGCGACCAGAATACCGAGAAGCGATCTTGTAGGGGACGAAAATATGCCAAAGTTGCGAATGGCATTCAAATTCTTATGCATCGCATGACCGAGTGACGATCGTGCATACCAAACGACTAAACAATTAGACCCGTATCTCAAAATATGCTCCAAGTCGTCTCGGTGCCACCTATTCCGCTGTTTCACGCCGAAGATTCGGCGCCTTCGTATAGCAAGGCGCGGCATCATCCCGATGTCGAGGACGATCTCGACTCCGAGATGGACGTGGATGAGTACGGCGCGGGCTTGGGAATAGGAAGCAGCACAGGAGCAGGAAAGAACATCACATCCCCAGGGGAGGTCGTGACCAGCGCCAAGGAGTTCATGAGGGGTCACGGGACGTACACGGAGGGAGACGATGTATTGTCTACAGTCGCTGGGACGATTGAGCGGGTCAACAAGCTTGTCTCTGTGCGATCGGTACGACAAAGGTAGGTATTCAGAGGTATTCAGAT